>Ga0181607_10000147_pt1 | contig 55403 bp, 49 predicted proteins | sample 041ome_9_FD_132420 | JGI IMG/M metagenome (GOLD analysis project Ga0181607, IMG submission 132420) | Coastal salt marsh microbial communities from the Groves Creek Marsh, Skidaway Island, Georgia - 041413US metaG (megahit assembly) | ecosystem: Environmental > Aquatic > Marine > Intertidal zone...
ATGCAGTCGATGCGCGCCTGGGGGGTGATGCCATGGCCGAGATTGAAAATGTGGCCCGGGAGCCCGCGCATGGATTCGAGCAGCTTGGTCGCCTCCCGGCGCACGATGTCCGGCGTCGTGCACATGACGGTCGGGTCGAGGTTGCCCTGCACGGCGACGTTGTCGGGCAGGTTGCGGCGGGCGATGGCGAGGTCGCAGGTCCAGTCCAGGCTGATGACCCGCGCCCCACAGAAGGCCTGGTCGGTGAGTTGCGGATACGTGCCCTTGGCGTAGAGGATGATGGGAAAGTCCGCCGGCAGGGCGGCCACAATCCGGCGGATCCATTGCAGGGACGCGGCGTCGTAGTCCGGTCCGGCGATGATGCCGCCCCAGGAATCGAAGATCTGGATCGCATCGGCGCCGGCCTCGATCTGCAGCTTGAAGTAGGCGATGAGTGCGTCGGTGAGCTTGCCCAGCAGGGCGTCGAAACTGGCGCGGTCGGTATAGAACAGCTCCTTGACCCGGGCAAAGTCGTCGGAGCTGCCGCCCTCGATCATGTAGGTGGCCAGGGTCCACGGCGAACCGCCGAAGCCGAGCACGGCCTTGGTGTCGCCGACCTCGGCGCGGATCAGGCGCAGGGCGGCGAAGACGTAGGCGAGCTGCTCGCCGATGGCTTCCGGGCCGGCCAGCGCGTCGATATCGGCGCGGTTCTCCAGCCGGCGTTCCATGGCGATGCCGCCGCCGTCGCGGAAATTGTAGGGCTGGCCGAGAGCCTCGGGGATGACGAGGATGTCGGAAAACAGGATGGCGGCATCGAGGGCGAAGCGCTGCAGCGGCTGCAGGGTGACCTCCAGCGCCAGCTCAGGGGTGCGCACCATGTGCAGGAAGGAGGATTGCGCCTTCAGTTCGCGGTATTCCGGCAGGTAGCGTCCGGCCTGGCGCATGACCCACAGCGGGGGCCGTTCGAGCGGCGAACACGCGCAGGCGGCGAGAAAGCGTTCACGGGAGGTCATGGGTGCTGTTTATCCACGAATGGACATGAATTTAAACCAACGGAAACGACAGTCGAAACACGGCATCACCCAGGTCATGGCAGAGTATTCGGGTCTATTCGTGTCCATTCTTGGTTGTGGAACCTAACCAGTTCCTGGGTTTGAGAAACTTTTCCTGGAGCTCCGCTTCACGGCTGCCGGGCTCGGGGTGGTGGTTGTATTTCCAACTCACCTGCGGGGGGAGGCTCATGAGGATCGACTCGGTGCGGCCGCCGCTTTGCAGGCCGAAGAGCGTGCCGCGGTCCCAGACGAGGTTGAACTCCACATAACGGCCGCGGCGGTAAAGCTGCCAGTCGCGCTCGCGTTCGCCGTACGACGTGGTCTGGCGGCGCTCGACGATGGGCAGGTAGGCGGGCAGGTAGGCGTCGCCCACACTCCGCATCAGGGCGAAGCTTTGCGCGAAGCCCAGCTCGTTGAAGTCATCGAAAAACAGTCCCCCGATTCCGCGCGGTTCCTGGCGGTGTTTGAGAAAGAAATACGCGTCGCACCACTGTTTGAAGCGGCCGTGCAGATCGTCCCCGAACGGGGCGACCGCTTCGCGGGCGGTTTGATGCCAGTGCACCGCATCCTCCGCATAGCCGTAGTAGGGCGTGAGATCGAAGCCTCCGCCGAACCACCAGGTGGGGGCGGTCCCCTCGGAGTCGGCGATGAAGAACCGCACGTTCATGTGACTGGTTGGCACGTGCGGGTTCAACGGATGGATCACGAGCGACACGCCCATGGCCTGCCAGGGTTTGCCCGCGATCTCGGGTCGGTGGGCCGAGGCGGAGGGAGGCAGCTGATCGCCGGTCACGTGGGAAAACGCGACCCCGCCTTTTTCGATCACCGCACCGTCGGCCAGCACCCGGGTGCGGCCACCGCCGCCGGCGGGCCGGGTCCATTCGTCGGTGGCAAACGTCGCCCGGCCGTCCGCCGTCGCCAATCCGGCGCAGATGCGGTCCTGCAGATCGAGCAGGTAGGCGCGGACGGCGTTGAGGTCGGGTGGCATGTGAAGCTTGAGCCGAACACAGCCCACTCAGTGGGCAACGTGAAATTGAGCCGGCCGCCCACTTCCGGGGCCTGCTCGGGGGGCGAATGCACGATCAGTGGTGATCGTCGTGGTGATCCTTCAGATACGAGTTTTTTTCCCGCTCCAGGCGTTCGGACACCCGGGCCTTGCGGATCTGTTTGGCCTCTTTCATGGCCCGGCCCTGGGTTTTGCCGGTACTGATCCCACCGACCGCGAAGGTGAATTGTTTTTCGGTCTTGGCGCTGGCGCAGGCTGGACAGGCGGGCACTTCGTTCAGCTTCACCAGCTGTTCGAAGGTGTGGCCGCAGGCGGAGCAGAGGAAATCGTAGATGGGCATGGGGGTGTGGTGGTTTTAGGCCGTCGGGTTCGCGGTGGAATGGTAATCCGGTCGGGATGAGCGGCTGCTTGATAAACGTTTCCTTACCGGGGGGCAGGTGCCTGGGTACACTCAGTGATGATGGTCCCCGTGCTGGTGCTTCATGTACTCGTGATTCACCCGGGCGATTTCAGTGTGCTTGGCATTGCGGACCCGCTCCGCCGCCCGGTGGGATTTGCGGGCGGTGGTGTCGGTTCTGATCCCGGCTGAAAACGAAAACTGGCGCTCGGTCTCAGCGTGGGCGCAGGCGGGGCAGGCGGGCGACTCGTTCAGCTTCACCAACTGTTCGAAGGTGTGGCCGCAGGCGGGGCAGTGGAAATCGTAGATGGGCATGGGCGGGGAAGAGCTACAATCAATTGCAGGGATTAGGCAAAACCGCAGGGTATTTTACAGACCAATTCGGGAGAAGGACGCAACCCGCGATGGATCCAGGCAGGGTGGTGTCAGTCGTCGCGGTCGCAGGGGCTCGCCGGCGCTTGACGACTTTGCTAGATTCGCGGTCGACAGCGGCGACGCCTTGCCATGGATGGAGCGTTCCGCGCGCCCGCATGAACGACCCAGCTCTCACCACCATTGCCCTGACGGGATTTGCGGTCGCGTTCATGCATGCGGCGATTCCGACGCATTGGCTGCCGTTTGTCCTGGTGGGCAAGGCGCGGCGGTGGACGACTCGCCGCACGTTGGCGTTCGTGGCGGCAGCCGGGCTGGGGCATGTGGTGCTGACCACGCTGCTGGGCCTGGCCATTGCCTGGCTGGGGTTTCGGTTGGACGCATCGCTGGGGCACGTGTTCACGCAAATCACCGCGGGGGTGCTGGCATTGGTGGCGGGATACTATGCCTGGCGTCAGCTGAGCGGGCGGGGGGTTTGTCACCATCATCCGCCGGGTAGCGAGCATCAGCCCAGCGAAGCGTGCGCGTCCGGTCATGACCACGAGCACAGCCATTGGGAGGAGGAGCTGGAAGGTTCGCATCTGGTCCAGCCGCAACGGGGCGACTGGGCGGCGGTCAGCGGTTTGTTCGTCATGCTCACGCTGTCGCCCTGTGAGGGTTTTCTGCCGGTCTACCTGTCGGCGGTGCATTACGGCTGGACCGGTTTTTTGGTCTTGAGCGCAATCCTGGCCCTGGGGGCGCTGGGAGGCATGACGGTGCTGACCTGGCTGACCCTCGTGGGCAGCTCCTGGTTGCGGGTGGATCGGTTCGAGCGCTACGAGGCGGGACTGTTGGCCGCGGTCTTTCTGGTGCTGGCGGGTTTGATCCTGCTGGTACCACACGGCTAGGTGCCATCGCGCAAGTGAACGACATCCAAACTTCCGGGCGCTTGGAGTTGCGGGTGGGCGAGGGCCTGGGCAGGTTAGAGGCATAACCAACAAATTGCGGCTGTCTTCGGATATTCCCCTAGTTTGGCATGTTACACCCCCGATTACCCCCCACCGCCTGCCCCCGGCGGAATCAACGCCGCGCCTTCACGTTCAGGTCTCAGCGCCCGACCCTGGCGCCGCGGATGCTGGCCGTTGTGATCCTGGCCGGCGCCGCGGCCGTGGCTCCGGCCGCCGGTCCGGTGGACGACGCCCTCGCGACCCCTCCGGCGGTGGTGAACGACGTGGCGTTTCAATACTGCCTCGATTGTCATGACCAGAGTGAGGCCCAGGGTGATTTTGTGCTGGAAGGTCTCTTGGAGGATCCGCTGTCGGCGCATCCGGAGATCTGGGAAAAGGTGATCCATCGCACCCATACTCGCCAGATGCCGCCGGCCGATCAGCGCAGCCGGCCTGACGATGAAACCTACGAGGCGTTCACCACGGCCTTGACCGCTATTCTGGACGGCGCGGCGGTCGCGCACCCACAGCCGGGCCGCACCGACAGCTTCCGCCGGATGAACCGCACTGAATACCGCAACGCCGTGCGCGATTTGCTGGCGGTCGACATCGATGCCGAGTCGCTCCTGCCGGCGGATGAATTTGCCCACGGGTTCGACAACATCACGGTGACCCACCTTTCGCCCACGTTGCTCGACCGGTTGATCGGTGCGGCGCAGAAGATCAGCCGCGTCGCCGTCGGCGCGCCCCGGTCGTCACCCGACGGTTTCACGATCCGAATCCCGGCCGACCGCACCCAGGAGCAGCACGTGGACGGCCTGCCGCTGGGCACGCGGGGCGGCACCATCGTGCCGTACTTTTTTCCCCGCAGCGGTGAATATGAGGTCCGGCTGCGGCTGGCTCGCGACCGCAACGAAAACATCGAGGGGCTGCGCGGCGAACACGAGGTGCTGCTGCTGTTGAATGGCAACCCGCTGGAAAGCTTCACCGTCGATCGGCCGGAGCGGGGTGGGCGCCAGGACCATGCCTTGGTTGACCAACACCTGGTTTACCGGGGGGCGTTCCCGGCCGGTCCGCAGGAGCTCGGCATCACTTTCCCGGAGTCCACCCAACCTGTCCAGGAGTCGCTGCGTCGCCCGTTCGAGGCGGCGTTCAACTACCACCGCCACCCACGCCGCAATCCGGCGCTCTACCAGGTCACGATCACCGGGCCGTTTGCGTCCATCGACGACGGCGAGACGCCGAGCCGGCAGAAGATCTTTGTCACCACCCCGGCCGCGGCGGGCAGCGAATCGGCCGCGGCACGGCAGATTCTGGCTCATCTCATGCGGCAGGCCTACCGCCGGCCCGTGACGGACGACGATTTCGTCCGGCCGATGCAATTCTACGAGCAGACCGCGGCGGAGAAGGGGTATGAGGCGGGCATTGAGATGGCCCTCGCCAGCATTCTCGTCAGCCCGGAGTTCGTGTTTCGCATCGAGCGCGATCCGACGGACCTGCCCAGCGGCGCGGTCTATGCGATCAGTGACCTCGAACTGGCTTCCCGGCTCGCGTTCTTCATCTGGAGCAGTCTGCCCGACGAGGAGCTGCTGGCCCTGGCCGAGGCCGGTCAACTGCGCGAGCCCGGCATGCTGGACGCGCAGGTGAAGCGCATGCTGGCCGACCCGCGGGCGGCCAACCTGGCCACCAACTTCGCCGGTCAGTGGCTGTATCTGCGCAACCTCGAGACCTTCACGCCGAACCTGCGGCTCTTTCCTGATTTCGACGACAACCTGCGCCGAGCTTTCCGCGAGGAGACCGAATTGTTCATCGAGTCCATCGTCCGCGAGGACCGGCCGGCGATGGAGCTGCTCAGCGCCAACTACTCCTACCTCAACGAGCGGCTCGCGCGTCACTATGACATCCCTTACGTCCGCGGTAGCCGGTTCCGGCGCGTGGAGCTGGCGCCCGAGACCAACCGGGGCGGTCTGCTGCGCCAAGGCTCCATCCTGAGCGTGACCTCCTACGCCACGCGGACTTCGCCCGTGCTGCGCGGCAATTGGGTGTTGGAGAACATCCTGGGCACGCCGACCCCGCCGCCGCCGCCCAACATCCCGGCGCTGGACGGGGTGATTTCCGAGAAGCTGCCCATGCGGGAGCGCCTCGCGCTGCACCGCGAGGACAAGTCCTGTGCCGTCTGCCACAATCTGATGGATCCGGTCGGGTTCTCCCTCGAGAACTTCGACGCGGTGGGGCAGTGGCGCGAGGTCGACAACGGGGCCGAGATCGACGTGTCGGGTGGACTGCCCGACGGCTCCGCGTTTCACGGCGTCGGCGGCCTCGAAGCCGGGCTGCTCGAACGCCCCGACCTCTTCGTCGCCACCCTGACCGAGAAACTCATGACCTTTGCCCTTGGCCGCGGGCTCGAATACTACGACCGCCCGGCAATCCGGCAGGTCGTGCGTGCCGCCGCCGAGGACGACTATCGTATTTCCGCCATCATCCTGGGCATCGCCGAAAGCGTGCCCTTCCAAATGAGGACCACCCCATGAATGCACTGACCCGCAAAGCTCTCTCCCGCCGCACCTTCATCCAGGGCCTGGGCGCCACCATCGGCCTACCGCTGCTCGACGCCATGGTGCCGGCCGCCACCCGTCTCAGCACCGTCGAGGCGCTCAAGGCCAAACGCATCGGCTACACCTTCATCCCCATGGGCGCGGACATGACGCGGTGGATCCCGACCGGCCCCACGCTGGACAACCTGACCTACATTCTCGAACCGCTGGCGCCGGTGCGCGACAACGTCACCGTCCTCACCAACCTCGAGCTCGGTCCGGCTTATCCGGGGTCGCACGCCACCTCCAACTCCGCCTTCCTCAGCGCCGCCCGCGCCAAGGTCACCGAGAGCAACGACTACTATCTCGGCACCACCGTCGACCAGATCGCCGCCCAGCGCATCGGCCAGGCCACCCAGCTGCCGTCGATCGAGCTGTCGATGGACATGATGCAGACCATCGGCCAGTGCGACAACGGCTACGCCTGCGTCTACCAAAACAACCTCTCCTGGTCCTCGCCCACCACGCCGCTACCGGCCGAGGCGCATCCGCGGCTGGTCTTCGAGAAGCTCTTTGGCGAAGGCGGCTCCCTCCAGGAGCGCGAGGCGGCGCTCAAGCGCCGGGCCAGCCTGCTCGACTGGGTGACCGACGACATCCGTCGCCTCCAGCGCGAGCTCGGCAGCGCCGACCGCGCGCGAGTCGACGACTACCTGACCGCCGTGCGGGAGGTGGAACGCCGCATTCAGCTGGCCGAGGCCAGCGTCCACGAAAACCCGGTCGACGACCTCGATCGTCCGCTCGGCGTCCCCGCGCTCTATGCCGACCACGCCCGGCTGATGTTCGACCTGCAGCTGCTCGCCATGCAGGGCGACGTCACCCGCGTCTTCACCTTCCAGCTGGCCCGCGAGACCAGCACGCGTTCGTATCCGGAAATCGGAGTCGACGATCCGCACCACCCGTTGTCCCACCACGGCAACGACCCGGCCAAGATCGAGCGCATGTCGAAGATCAATCAGTTCCACCTCTCGCTCTTCGCCGAGTTCGTGGAGAAGATGCAGAACACGCCGGAAGGCGACGGCTCGCTGCTCGATTCCTCGCTGCTCATGTATGGCAGCGGCATGGGCAACCCGAACCTGCACGACCACACCGACCTGCCGGTGGTCGTCGCCGGCGGCCGCCAGCTCGGCATCGAGGGCAATCGCCACATCCGCTACGATCAGCCGACGCCGCTGGCCAACCTGCACCTCTCGCTGATGGACAAGGTCGGGGTGGAACTCGACACCTTCGGCGACAGCACCGGCCCGCTCGACGGCCTCTTTCAACCCCTGACCATCTGACGTCATGTCGCGCCCACGCTGCCTGAGTGCCTTGTTCGCCGTCACCCTCGCCGTGGGAACGGTTGCCCCGGCGCCGGGGGCGATCGTCGATGCCGCGGAGGCGGGGCGGTTCGATCAACTTGCGCGTGGACTCGCCGCCGGCGAGTCCGTCAACGCCGCCCAGGCTGACGGCACGACCGCGCTGATGTGGGCCGCGTATCACGATGATCTGGCCGCGGTGCGTCAGTTGCTGACCGCCGGGGCGGAGGCGACCGCCGTCAACGCCTACGGTGTTTCCGCGCTCTACTACGCCGCCCTGAATGGCAACGCCGGGATGATCACCACGTTGCTCGCCGCCGGTGCCGATGCTAACAGCCAGCGCCCGGGCGGCGAAACCATGCTCATGACCGCGGCTCGCACGGGCCGGGTGGAGGCGGTGAAGACCCTGCTGACGGCCGGAGCCCAGGTGGATGCGGCGCTGGATCGCGGCCAAACCGCTCTGATCTGGGCGACCGACGAGGGCCACCTCGCCACGGTCAAGGTGCTCGTCGCGGCCGGGGCGGACCCGAATCTGATCCTGCCGTCCGGCCTGTCGCCGATCTTTTTTGCCGTCCGCCAGGGGCACACGGAGTTGGTCGAGTATTTCCTGTCGCTGGGAGTTGACCCCAACCAGGCCACCGAACCCACCGGCCTGCGGGGCCGGCGACCGCCGTTGAACGGCAGCAGTCCGCTGATCGTGGCGATTGAGAACGGGCACTTCGATCTCGCCGCCCGGCTGCTGGAGGCGGGGGCCGATCCCAACGACCTGCGTTCCGGCTACTCGCCGCTGCACACGCTCACCTGGATCCGCAAACCCGAGATCGGCGAGGACGCGCCCGGCGCACCGCTGCCGACCGGCGTGGGGCGGATGACCAGCCTGCAGCTGGCCGCGGCGCTCATCGCGCACGGGGCGGATGTCGACCTGCGGTTGGAAAAAGGTCGCCGGCGCAACAAGGACACCGGCCGGCTCGCCCTGGTGGGCAACACGCCGTTTCTCATGGCCTGCCACGCGGGCGACGTGCCGTATGCGAAGTTCCTGGTCGAGGCGGGGGCCGACCCTTTCACCCGCAACGACGACGGCACCACCGCCCTGCTGGTGGCGGCCGGCCTGGGCGCGCATGCGCCCGAGGAGGAGGCGGCGACCGAGCCCGAGGCGCTGGAGCTGCTCGACTGGCTGCTGAGCCTCGGTTTGGACATCAATGTGGTCGACGATTACGGCGAGACGGTGATGCACGGGGCGGCCTACAAGAATTACCCGCTGGTGGTGCAGTTCCTCTACGAGCATGGCGCGGACATCGCCGTGTGGAACCGGCAGAACAAGTTCGGGTGGATGCCGCTCGACATCGCCGACGGCTATCGCCCGGGCAACTTCAAGCCCTCGGCGGCGACGTCAGACGCGATCAAGGCGGTGATGGCGCTGGAAGGCGTCGAGCCCAGCTACAACCACCGCGTGCTGCAGAACCAATACGACTGAGCCGGCGCCGACCTAGTCGTTCGGCAGCTCGAACCGCACGGCCGGGATCTCCGCGGGCTGCGGGTCACTCGTCACGGGCGTGCTCAGATCGATGACGGGGGTTTCAAAGACTGGCGCGAGCTCCGGCACGGCCAGCAGGCTGAAACCGTATTCGATGAGTTCGGCCATCTTGATGTCGCGCTGCTGAGAGGTGGGGGCGCCCATGATGACCGCGACGAGCCGGCGGCCGTCACGCTCGGCGGTGGCGGACAGGCAGAAACCGGCGGCGCGGGTGAAGCCGGTCTTGAGGCCGTCGACGCCGTGCACCTTGCCGAGCAGATTGTTGTGGTTGTCCATCATCTGCGCCTGCGCTCGCACGCCGGCGCCGAACGGACGGCGCTCGACCGAGGTGTAGCGCAGGATGTCGGTCTCGCGCAGGAGGGTGAGGGACAGCGTGGCGAGATCGCGGGGTGAGGTCTGGTCGGTGTCGGCGAGCCGGCGCGAGGCGGGCGGGAGCCCGTGGGGCGACTTCCACTCGGTGTTGGTCATGCCGAGGCTGCGGGCGCGGGCGTTCATGCGGTCGATGAAGGCGTCGCGGGAACCGGCGGCGGCGTGGGCGAGCGCGTGGGCGGCGTCGTTGGCCGATTCGATCATGAGCGCGTAGAGCAGGTCCTCGACGGCAAAGACCTCGCCCCGGGCCAGGTTCACCTGCGTGCCGCCCATCGACTGGTCGGCGGCGGTGACGGTGACGGGGGTGGCGAGCGTGATTTCGCCGGCGGCAATGGCGTCATGCACGATGAGAAACGTCATGAGCTTGGTCATGCTTGCCGGGGGCCCGCGGTAGTCGGGTGCGTCCTCGAACAGCACGCGGCCGTCGGCGGCATCGACCACGATGGCGCCCTGGTAGATTTGCGCCGACAGTCCGGTGGCGGTCAGGCCAAGGAGCAGCAGCAGGATCGGGACGCGGACGAACATCGAGCGGTCACCGTAGTGACGAACGCGTCAGGTGCCAGCCTGAGTCGAATAAAGCGCAACCAGGGCGGCGCCGATGGCCTGCGACAGTTCGCCGAGGGTGGCCGGGACGAACTCGATCTGCCTGCGCTGGGCCGGGAAAAGGTAGGGCAGGGCGGCGTTGCGAATGCCGTCGAGGTAGCGTTGGCGGAACTCGGGGGTGGTGGCGCCCGGGTCAATCAGGCCGCCGCCGATCACGACGTAGGCCGGGTCGAGGGCGATGATGAGGTTGGCGGCGTGCAGGCCGAGCGCCTTGGCCTGAAAATCGAAGATGTCGAGGGCGAGAGCATCGCCCTGCTGGGCAAGGTCGCGCAGCGAAAGCACTTTCTTTTTCTCCGGGACGTCCGACTTCGCCAGCGGGTGATCGGGGTAGCGTTTGAGCGTGTCGCGCAGCAGCTGCGGCAGGCCGGAGATGGTGGTGTAGGCCTCGATGCAGCCCCAGCCCTTGCCGCAGCCGCAGGTGTAGACCGGCGGGTTGCCCAGCAGGTGCAGCGGCGCGGGCATGTGGCCGCCTTCCATGCCGGCGAAGTTGTCGCCGGCCAGGTGGCGACCGTTGGGGTCAACATAGGCGCAACCCAGGCCGGAGCCGGGCGCGAGCAGCAGCACTCCGGCCTTGCGGTCGCCGCGCACAGCGTGGGCTTCGCCGACACCGCCGAGGTCGCCGTCATTGCCCGTGACGACGTGGATCGAACGGCCCGCGGCGTCGGAGAGGGCGGCGGTGTAGTCGGCCAGGAAATTCCAGCCGACGAAGCTTTCCGGCAGGTTGGCGGATTTATCGAGCACACCGTAGGCCTGGTAGGGACCGGGCAGGGCGAGGCCGACGCCCTCGACCTGCTCCCACGAGAGCTGATTGTCCGTGAGGAAGCCCTGCACGCCATCGACCCAGCCCGCGATGACCGCACCGGTGCCGGCGGCGGAGTTGGTCGAACTCTGGCGCAGGTCGTGCGAGATAATCGAGCCATCGGCGAAGATGCCGCCGGTCTTGGAGGTGGTCGCACCGCTATCGGTGCCGATGAAAATACGCGGAAGGGACATGCGAAGTAAGTAGGGGGAAAGTGTATGGGGAGACTAGGAAACCGCGAGCTCGATGGGCTGGGCGTGGAGTTTCAGGTCCGGATTTTTCTCTACGAAGTAATCGAGGGTCCAGTCGTTGGGGAAGAGCACGACGGGGTGGTCGAACTTGTCGGTGCCGAAGGCGACGCCGCCGGCGACGACGAGGTTTTCCGGGTGCTCGAGCGAGGGATGCGGTTCGAGCCAGCGCAGATGTTCGAACGGCGCGGCGGCGAGGTTGGACTTGGCGTTGTATTCGGATTCGAGCCGGGCCTGGGCGACCTCGAACTGGAGCGGGCCGACCGCCGCCAGCAACGTGGCGCCAGGCGGCGCGTGGCGGATGGCGAACGATTGCATGACGCCCTCCTGCAGCAGCTGTTCGAGGCCGGCGCGGTATTTCTTGGCGTCGGCGGGGGTGGGGTTGGTCAGCCAGGCGAAAACCTCCGGCGCGAAACGCGGGATCTCATCGTAGGCAATGGTGCGGTCTTCGGTGAGGGTGTCGCCGATGCCGAAGGCGTCGTGGCCGACGAGGCCGATCACGTCGCCGGGCCAGGCCTCGTCGACGGTCTCGCGCTCCTGGCCGAAGAGTTTGTGGGAGGAGGAGAGGCGGACGTTTTTGCCGGTGCGCTGGTGGGTCACGACCATGTCGCGCTCGAACTTGCCCGAGCAGACGCGCAGGAAGGCGATGCGGTCGCGGTGCTTCGGGTCCATGTTGGCCTGGATCTTGAAGACAAAGCCGGAGAATTTGCCGTGCGTGACCGGCACCTCGCGGTCCTCGGTGGGCGCGGGCAGGCCGGGCGAGGCCATCGGCACCGAGCGTCGATTGGTCGGCGCAATGGAGTCGTGCAGGAAGCCCTGCAACAGCAGCTCGACGCCGAAGTTGTTCACGGCGGAGCCGAAGTAGACGGGGGTCTGGCGGCCGGCGTGCACGGCGGCGAGGTCGAAGGGATGGCCGGCACCCTCCAGCATTTCGAGCTGTTCGACCGCGGCGCTGTAGGCGTCGGGATCGAGTTTATCCCGCAGGGTCGGATCAGTGAAGTCCGCAACGGATTCGGGGGCGCGGAAAGCGCCGCCGGGCGTGCGCTCGAAGAGGTGCACGTGGCGTTCGCGGAGGTCGTAGACCCCCTTGAAGCTCGGACCGTTGCCCAGGGGCCAGGTGATGGGCACGGGTTGGAGGCCGAGGACGGACTCGAGTTCGTCGATCAGTTCAAGCGGATCGCGGGTGGGGCGGTCGCACTTGTTCATGAAGGTGAAGATGGGCACGCCGCGGCGACGGCAGACCTCGAAGAGCTTGCGGGTCTGGGGTTCGATGCCCTTGGCCGAGTCGATGACCATCAACGCGGCGTCGACGGCGGTGAGCACGCGGTAGGTGTCTTCGGAGAAATCCTTGTGGCCGGGGGTGTCGAGCAGGTTGACGGCGTGTCCGGCGTAGTCGAACTGCAGCACGGTCGACGACACCGAGATCCCGCGCTGGCGTTCCAACGCCATCCAGTCAGAGGTGGTCGCGCGCTGGTTCTTGCGCGCGGTGACCGAACCCGCGAGATGCACGGCGTTGCCGTAGAGCAGAAATTTCTCGGTGAGCGTGGTCTTGCCCGCGTCCGGGTGCGAGATGATCGCGAACGTGCGGCGGCGGGCGATTTCCTGGGCGGGCGTCATGACAAAGCCGCCGAGCGTCCGGGGCCGTAAACAAACCGTCAAGGTTGCAGACGCGGTTGCTTCCGCCGTGACGGCGACCTCGTTACGCGCAAGTAACAACCCTAACCCCAGCCCCTTTACCCCTGTGACCACCGCGACGATCCTGATCGTACTCTATGCGGCCATGGCCCTGCTGTTGGCCGGCATGCTCTGGCGCGCGCCGTCCGGTTATGAGGACGACGAGGGATTTCATGAGGGCCCCGAACCGCATTTGCGCGGTTGAGGCCCCCAGGTTAGCTCCGCGGGGCCCGTTCAGGGCTCAGCGGCGTAAATCCGAATCCCGCCCCCGGAGGTATCGGCCCGCAAGCGGGCGCCCCCGGCGTTCATCCGGCCCTCGGCATGGCTGCGGCTGAAGCGAGAATCACTGAGAGTGATGCCGTCCAGGTTGACGCCGCCGCCGCTGGTGTCGGCCACGAGGTCGAAATTGCCGCGGGGATCGACACCGATGGAAATCCCGCCGCCGCTGGTGTCGGTGTTCACATCCGGTGCGTCCGGGCCCACATAGCGCACGTGGATGCTGCCGCCGGAAGTGTCGGCGTGCAGCTTGCCCAGGGCGCGTTCGACTTCGATGCCGCCGCCCGAGGTGTCGAGATAGAGATGGCCGCTGCCACCGGTGACGTGAATGGAGCCGCCCGCGGTGTCGGCCCGTACGTTGCCCGTGGTCTCACCGTCGACCGAGATCGCGCCGCCGGCGGTGTCGAGGTCGAGGTTTACGTAGGCGGGGCAGGTGATTTCCGCGCTGACGTTCATTCGATTGCGCCCGCCGCCGAACCAGCTGCTCGTCGTGCGGTTACGTCGCTTGACCGCAGCCACGACGGTGTCGCCGCGCTGCTCCATCACGACCTCGTAGCGGGCGGCAATGTCGTCGGCGGCGCTTTCCGAATTGGTGGCGAACCGCTGTTTGAGGGTCACCTCGATGGCATCGCCGCGGACGATCGTGACTTCGATCGGGCCCCCGGAGATATCGATCTCGACCGTGGTGTCGGGTGTGGCGGCAAAGGTCTCGTTGATTTCCCGCGTGATGCGGGCGCTGGCGACCAGCGGGCAGAGCAGGAGGAGGCAGGGAAGCAGGAGTCGGCGGGGCATGATGGAGGAAGAACCCGGGGCGGGCCGAAGAGTTGCAGGTTTTTGGGGTAGCGGGCCAAAAAAAGCCGGCTCCGCATCATAGCGAAGCCGGCTGGCAAGAGAGACGGTCGGATCGCTCAGAGGCGACCGGCGTAGATCGCACTCGCGCCCAGCTCTTCCTCGATGCGGAGGAGCTGGTTGTACTTGGCCACGCGATCGGTGCGGGAGGCAGAGCCGGTCTTGATCTGGCCCGCGTTGGTGGCGACCGCGATATCGGCGATGGTCACGTCCTCGGTCTCGCCCGAACGGTGGGAAATGACCGCGGTGTAGTTGCTCTTATGGGCCAGTTCGACGGCGTCGAAGGTCTCGGTGAGGGAGCCGATCTGGTTGACCTTGACGAGGATGGAGTTGGCCGTGCCGGTGGTGATGCCCTTCTTGAGGAACTCGACGTTGGTCACGAAGAGATCATCGCCGACGAGCTGGGTGGTGTTGCCGATGGCGTCGGTGAGCTTCTTCCAGGTGGCCCAGTCGTTCTCGGCGCAGCCGTCCTCGATCGAGTCGATCGGATACTTCGCGACGAGGTCCTTGTAGTAGGCCACGAATTCGTCACCCGAGAACGCCTGCCCGGAGGACTTCTTGAAGACGTACTTCTTCTTCTTGGCGTCGTAGAACTCGGAGGAGGCGACATCGAGGGCGAGCATGATGTCCTTGCCCAGCTTGTAGCCGGCGGCCTTCACGGCGGCGGCGATGGCATCGAGCGCGTCGGTGGTCGAAGCGAGGTTGGGGGCAAAGCCGCCCTCGTCGCCGACGGCGGTCTGCAGGCCCTTGGCCTTGAGGACCTTCTTGAGGGCGTGGAAAATCTCGCAGCCGGCGCGGAGAGCCTCGGCGAAGGTGTCGAAGTTGACCGGACGGATCATGAACTCCTGGAAGTCGATCGGCGCGTCGGAATGAGCGCCGCCGTTCATGATGTTCATCATCGGCACCGGCAGGACCTTGGCGTTGGGGCCGCCGAGGTATTTGTAGAGCGGCAGGCCGAGGCTGTTGGCCGCGGCGTGGGCGGTGGCGAGGGAGACGCCGAGAATGGCGTTGGCGCCGAGCTTCGCCTTGTTCTTGGTGCCGTCGAGCTTGAGCATGGCGTGGTCGATGCCGACCTGGTCGCAGGCGTCGAAGCCGACGAGGGCAGGGGCGACGAGGCTCTTCACGTTGGCCACGGCGGCCTGGACGCCCTTGCCGAGGTAGCGGGTCTTCGCCGACTTGGCGGCGGCACCGCGCAGGCCCTTGACGTCGCTGTCGCGCAGCTCATGGGCCTCGTGTTCACCGGTCGAGGCGCCGGACGGGACGGCGGCGCGGCCGAGCGTGCCGTCGGCGAGTTTGACGTCGACCTCAACGGTCGGATTGCCGCGGGAGTCGATGATCTCGCGGGCGGTGATGCTGCTGATGGTGGTGTTCATGAATAAAGGTGATCAGTCTGACGAAGGCGTCCCGCGTGGACGCAGGGCGAACGGCCAGTGAAGCAAAGCCGCGGCCGGTGGGAAGCCGAAATCGGCCCCCGCTGCGGATGCGCGGCTCAGAAGGGCGCGCGGGTGAGCCCGATCTTGTTGAAGAAGGACTTCACCGCGCCGGGTGGCTTGGGCCGCAGGTGCTCGGGAATTTGATCCAGGTGTTCGCGGGCGATGGCGGTGCGCATGACCGATACGCCGTTGTAGTTACGCACGGCGAGGGTCTCCTCGGTGAGCAGCTCGATCGGGATCTGGTCGAGGTGACCCTCATAGGCGGCGGCGTGGAGCGGCGTGTCACCGTGATCGTTGCGGTGCAGCAGTAGCTCCGCGGTGAATTGTTCGGGCGGAATCTTGCCCAACTGGCCGGTCTCGGCGGCGGCGTGGATGGCGGTGAAGCCAGTCTTCGACGGGATGACGAGCAACTCGGGTTGGAGAAAGTCGGCCGGGATCTGGTCGAGGTGGCCGGAGATGGCGGCGGCGTGGAACACCGTGTCGCCGGAGTGGGTGCGCTCGAGCAGGCCCTTGGCGGTGATGAATTCGACCGGGATCTGGTCCAAGTGGCCGTTGAGAGCGGCCACGTGCAGAACAGTTTCCCCGCTGGCGTTGTGGGCCGCGACCGCCTCGTCGGTGATGAATTCGGCCGGGAAGCGGTCGATGCTGCCCTGCTCGGCGGCCTCGTGGAGGAGGGTCTGGCCGAGGTCGTTGGTCAGGTGAAAGACGTCGTCGGTCAGCAAATCGGCCGGAATCCGGTCCAGTGTGCCCTGACCAGCGGCAGCGTGAAACACGGTAAAGCCGCTGTTGCTACGGATCGACAGGTTGTCGGAGGTGAGAAATTCGGCGGGCACGCCCTCGAATCCCACACTGGCGGCATGGTGGAGTGGGGTGTAGCCCGATTCGTTTTTCCGGCACAAATTATCCGGGGTCAGCACCGCCGGGGGCAAGAGGCCGAGCCGGCCGTAGCGGGCGGCCGTGTGCACCAAGGTGTTGCCCGCGGGATTGGGCTGCACGAAAACCTCCACGGGGAGTTCCCGGAGTTGCTCGGAGGTCAGGGTACCGTCGCGCAGGGCGGGGTGGAGGGTGCGGATGTCCATACTGCAGCCAGATCGATGTTTCCAGAGCACGGAGGCGGTTCAAAGCAAAAAACCATTTGGGTAGGTCAGGGTTTGGGTTTGCCAAGAACCGGGGCTTTCCACCGTTGACGCAATGAGTGAAACCGCTCCTGCCGCTGAAACTCGTGCCCCGATTCTGCTGGTTGATGACGAAGCATCCTTGCTCGAAGTGTTTTCCTCGGCGCTGTCGGCCCAGTTTGACTGCACCACCGCAACCTCGTCCCGGGAGGCGGAGTTTCAGCTGCGCAAGCAGGAGTTCAAAGTGGTCATCGCCGACCATCTCATGCCTGGCGGCAATGGCATGAGCTTTCTCGTCCGGGCGAGGGAGGAATACCCGTTCATGCAGCGCATCCTGGTGACTGGCTACATGAAGCCGGAAATGCTGCTGCGCAGCGTCAATGAGGCGGCGCTCTTCCGTTATCTGCTGAAGCCCGTTTCGCTCAGTGAGCTGCTCAAGGTGACCAGCGAAGCGGCGAAACGGCACGACATTGAAGTCGCTGCTGCCGCCGCCGCCGGCTAGGCTCAGCCCAGTTTGGCGCGCAGGTAGGGTGCAGTCGGGGAGCGTTTGGATTTGAGCAAGCCCTTCAGCGCGCCCTGGTAGATCAATCGCCCGCCGTCCGGTCCGCCGGTGGGTCCCAGTTCGACCACGTAGTCGGCCTCGGCGATCAGGTCGAGGTGGTGTTCGATGACGACGACCGTGTGACCCTGCTCGACCAGGGAGTGCAACAGGTGGATCAGTTTCTCGCAATCGCTGAGGTGCAGGCCGATCGTCGGTTCCTCGAGCAGGTAGAGGTTGTGCGGCGTGTCGCCGCGCGTGCGTTCCTTGTAGCTGGCGAGACCGCGGGTGAGCTCGGTCACGAGTTTCAAGCGCTGGGCCTCGCCGCCCGACAACGTGGGTGAGCTCTGGCCCAGGGTGAGGTAGCCCAGACCGCAGTCGATCATCAGCTGGCAGACGGCGCCGAGCTGACTGTGGAAGGAGAAGAATTCCGCGGCCTCCTCGAAGGTCAGCTGCAGCACCTGGCCGATGGTGCGGCCGTTCCAGGTGATATCGTTAAGTTCCGGCCCGTAGCGGGCGCCACCGCAGTCCTCGCACTCGAGGTAGGTGTCGGGCATGAATGCCATCTCGAGTTTGATCCGGCCGGCGCCGGAGCAGGTTTCGCAGCGTCCGCCCGTGGTGTTGAAGGAGAACCGGCCGGCATTGTAACCGCGCAGTTTGGACTCGGGCAGCGAGGCGAAGAACTGGCGGATCAGGTCGAAGATACCCAGATAGGTGGCAGGGGTGGACCGCGGGGTTTTGCCGATGGGCGATTGGTCGACCTCGATGACGGTCTTGAAAGGCAGGGCGCCCGACAGTTCGCGGAAAGGCGCCGCGGTGGGCGCGTCGCCGTCATCGGCCGAGAACGCGCCGGCCTTGACGAGGGCGCGACCGGTGAGGCGGGTCGCCTTGGTCTTGATGGCGTGGGCAACGGCCGGATGCAGCACGTCGCGAAACAGGGTCGACTTGCCGGCTCCGCTGGGACCGGCGGCGAGGATGAGTCGGCCCAGAGGCAGATGCAGGTCAAAGCCCTTGAGATTGCGGAACTCCACGCCCTTGAGGCTGAGCCAGGCTGGGGCAGTCCTGGCCTTGGATGAGCGGGGCGGCACGGGCCGATAGGTGCCGCGGGCGGGATGAGCGATGCCCTTGGCCAGGAACAGACCGGTGAGGGAGCGGTCGCTGGCCTTGATCTCCGCCGGGGTGCCGAAGGCCAGCAACTAGCCCCCGTGCACGCCTGCCGCCGGGCCGAGGTCGGCGATGCGGTCGGCGTGCAGCATCAGTTCGTCGTCGTGCTCGACCACCAGCACCGAGTTGCCCTTGTCGCGCAGCGATTCGAGCGTGGCGATGAGCTGGTCGTTGTCGCGGGCGTGCAGCCCGATGCTGGGCTCATCGAGCACATAGAGTACGCCGGTCAGGTTGGTGCCAAGTTGGGCGGCGAGCCGAATGCGCTGGGCCTCACCGCCGGAGAGCGTGGCGGTCGGTCGGTCGAGGGAGAGGTAGCCGAGGCCGACGTGATCGAGGAAACGGAGACGCTCCTCGATCTCGGGCAGCACGTCCCGGACAATGAGCTGGCCGCGCTTGTCGGTGTTGAGGCCGGCGAGGTGGGCCAACAGCTCGGACGCCGTCGAACGCAGCAGTTCCGGCAGGGACAGGGGGGCTTTGCGGCCGCGAAAGTGCAGTTTGACCGCGCGCGCGGTGCGGTTGAGCCGGCTGCCCTGGCATTCGGGGCAGGGAGTCGAGGCCTGCTCGGCCAGCTCATCGCGCAGTCCGGCCGCGAGATCGGCGATCTCCGGCGGCAGTTCCTCGTCGCCGGAGGTCTGGAGCATCCAATCGAAAATGCGCCCGTGGCCGCGGCAAGCCGGGCACCAGCCGCGCGGTGAGTTGTGGGAGAAGTGCTTGGGGTCGAGTTCGGGAAAAGACTCGCCGGTTTCGAGATCGGTGCGGGTGGTGGAAAACCATGACAACACCTTGCCGCCGGGAGTGAGCAGGAAACATCCGCCGCGCCCGACCTGCAGCGCCGCGGCCAGGGCGTCGTCCACTTCGGTGTCGGTGGCCTTCAGGTCGGCGATGACGACTTCGATGTCGTGCTCCTTGTAGCGGTCGAGCTTGGTGAACGCGTCGACCGGGAAGAGCCGTCCGTCCGCCCGCATCAGTTCGTAGCCCTGCTTGGCGATCCAGGTGGCGATGGGCTGGTGGTGGCCCTTGCGACCGCGGATGAGCGGCGCGCACAGGTAGAGGTGCTTGGCCTGGCGGGCGGGAGCCGTGCGCAACACGCGGGCGAGCAATTGCCGCAGTTGGGCGGGCGAGAGCGGTTGCACCGGCCGGTCGGTGTCCGGGTGGTGCTGGATGCCGATGCGCGCGTAGAGCAGCCGCAGGTATTGCGCGACCTCGGTGATGGTGGCGACCGTCGACTTGCGCGAACCGCGCGTGACGCGTTGCTCGATCGCCACGGTCGGCGGGATGCCGGTCAACTGGTCGATGGCCGGCCGGGGCAGTTGCTCCACGAATTGCCGGGCGTAGGCCGACATCGATTCCATGAACCGCCGCTGGCCCTCCGCGAACACGATGTCGAACGCCAGGGTGGATTTGCCGGAACCCGACACGCCCGTGATCACGATCAGCTCATGATGCGGAATCGTGATCGAGAGATTCTTTAAATTGTGCTCCCGGGCTCCAACCACGCTCAACGCCATCGCCCGATGCTCATCCACAACCGGTTCATCCACCGCAGGCTCCGCTGATTTGTAACCTAATGGGTTACAAGTCTCGGCCAGGGCGGCGGCGAGGTAGGGGGTGGTGGCGGTGGCGCGTCGGGCGGAGAGGGCGGCGATGCGGGCGGGCGGGCCCTCGGCGACGATGCGGCCGCCGGCGGCGCCAGCTTCGGGACCGACCTCGATGATCCAGTCGGCGGACTTGAGCACGTCGAGGTTGTGCTCGATCACCACCAGGCTGTGACCGGCTGCGACGAGGCGCTGCAGGGTGTCGAGCAGCCGGCGCACATCGTGGCGGTGCAGGCCGGTGGTAGGCTCGTCGAGCAGGAGCAGCGCGGGCGCCGGTTGGTCGCTGCCAAAGGCACCGAGGTACCTGACCAGCTTGAGCCGCTGCGCCTCGCCACCGGAGAGGGTGTTGAGCGGCTGCCCGAGCGTGAGGTAGCCCAGCCCGACAGTATCCATCGAACGGAGACGGGCGGCGATGGCGGCATGGTCGGCGAAGAGCTCCAGCGCATCGCTGATGCTGGTGGCCAGCAGGTCGGCGACGCTGCGGTCCTGCCAGGTAATGGCGAGCACCTCGGGTTTGAAGCGCCGGCCTTCGCAGAGCGGGCAGGGCACAAAGACGTCCGAGAGGAACTGCATCTCCACGCGCTCGTAGCCGAGGCCCTGGCAGTGGTCGCAACGGCCGTCGCCGCCGTTGAAGGAGAAACTCGAGGCGCTGAAGCCCTGCTCCTGCGCGGCGGGCTGGCGGGCGTAAAGTTCGCGGATGCCGTCCCATGCGTCGCAGAAGAGCGCGGGGTTGGAGCGGGGGGTGCGCGACAGCGGCGACTGGTCCACGAGCACGACTTCGTCGAAGTGCTCGGCACCGGTGAGGGCGGTGATGTGCGCAGCGTCCTCGGTCTGCTGATGGCGATGTTGCAGGACGCCCTGATAGATGACGTGCTCGAGGAGCGTGGACTTGCCGGAACCGGACACGCCGCTCAGGCACACGAAGCGCTGCAGCGGAAGGGCGACGTCGAGATCGCGCACGTTGTGCTTGGTCGCGCCCCGGAAGGTGAGTCGCAGGGTCGAGGCGTCGATGCTTCGGGCCGCATTGGGGGCGGGCAGGACTTCACGGCCGGAGAGGTAGCGGCCGGTGATACTGTCCGGGTGGGCCAGCAGTCCGGACAGGTTGCCGGAGTACACGACATGACCGCCGCGGGCGCCCGGCTCGGGACCGATCTCCACCACGTGGTCGGCGGCGCGGATCATGGCCTCGTCGTGCTCGACCACGACGACGGTGTTGCCGGCCGCGGTGAGGGTGCGGATGATGCCGATCAAGCGGTCGATGTCGCGGGGATGGAGTCCGACGGAGGGTTCATCGAGCACGAAGAGGGTATCGACCAGCGACGTGCCGAGGCAGGACGTCAGGTTGACGCGCTGCACCTCGCCGCCGGACAGGGTTTTGGAGGTGCGGTCGAGGGTGAGGTAGTCGAGGCCGACCTGCTGCAGGTAGCGCAGGCGGGTGAGCATGGCGTCGAACGCGATCTCGGCCTGTCGGCTGCCGGTGGACAACTCGCGCTGTGCGTCTTCCAGCAGGGTCAGCAATTCGCCGACCGGGAGTTGATAAAGGGCGGGCAGGGTGCGGCCGCGCCATTGCCAGCAGAGGGCCTCGGGCTGCAGGCGGGCGCCTTGGCAGGCGGGGCATTCGTTGTAGGTCCGGAAGCGCGAGAGGAAGACGCGGACATGGGTCTTGTAGGTGTTTTTTTCGAGCCAGGTGAAGAATCCCTTCAGGCCGTACCAGGCCTGGGGCCATTCCTTGCCGGGCGTGCCGTACCCGGGCGTGCCCTCGATCACGAAGTCGCGTTGGGCCGGTGTTAGTTCGGCGAACGGAACATCGGTCGGGATGCGTTGTTTCCGGGTGAACTTAAGCAGGTCCTTCTTCGATTCGCCGTAGACCTGGCCTTCCCAGCACTTGATGGCGCCCTCGTCGATGGACTTGGACCAGTCGGGGATGGCGAGGCGGTAGTCGATCTCGATGACCCGGCCGAAGCCGCGGCACTGCGGGCAGGCGCCGAGCGGGGAATTGAAGGAGAACAGCGCCGGGGAGGCGGCGCGAAAGGTACGGCCGGTGGCGGGCGAGTGCAGTCCGCGCGAATAGTGACCCGCCGGCGCGAAGGCCTGGCCGGCTGCGGCGGGTTTGCAGAGATGGAGCTGACCGGAGCCGAAGTGCAGGGCGGTTTCGGCGGCCTCGAGAAAGCGGGCCTCGTTGTCCGGCTCCAGCGTAAGCCGGTCCTGCGCGACGAAGAGGTGGTCGGTGGCGGCGAGCGGGCCGGGGTCGGACTGCAGGTCGTCGACCCGATACGCGGCCATGGCGCCCTTGGCGGCGGGGACGAGCACGCGCACGTAGGCCTGGGTGCGCAGGTTGGCGAGGATCTCAGCCCAAGTAAGTTGCGCCGGTTTGATGACCTTGAAGGTGACGACGAGGGTGGCTCCGGGATGAGCGGCCCGAGCCTTGGCCCAGATGGTGGCAGGGGTGTCGTCCTCGACGGGTTCGCCGGTCTCGGGATCGAAGCAGGTGGCGACGTGGCTGAACCACACCTTGGCGTAGTCAGTCAGCTCGGTCATTGTTCCCACGGTGGAGCGCGAGGTCTTGACCGTGTTGGACTGCTCGATGGCGATCGACGGGCGGATGTTCTCGATCGAGTCGACGGCCGGCTTGTCGAGGAGTTCGAGGAATTGCCGGGTGTAGGCGCTGAAGGTCTCGACGTAGCGGCGCTGGCCCTCGGCATGGAGCGTATCAAAGACGAGCGAACTCTTGCCCGCCCCGCTCAGGCCGGTGACGGCGATGTAGCGGCCGAGCGGCAGATCGAGGTCGAAGCCCTTGAGGTTGTTCTGTCGCACTCCCCGCAGCCGAATGACGGGAGCAGGAGCGGGCGGTTGGGCGGCGACGGGTTTGACCACGGGCGGAGGAAGCGCGGATTGAGCCAAAACTCAAACGGTCGACTTCGTCACCGGGCAGAGCGCCAGGGTTGAACGGGCCGCGCGCAGGGCGGTGGCCACGTTGTTGGGCGGTTCCTTATCGGTGACGATCGTGTGCTCGGCGGCAAAGGTGGTCGCGAGCACGGGGGCTTTGCGGCCAAACTTGGAATGGTCGAGGGCGAAGATGGTTTCGTCGGCGGCGGCGACCATGTGGCGCTGGGTCGAGGCGATGGGCGGGTTGTGGGCCCACAGGCCCTCCTCGGTGATGCCGGCGGCGCCGAGCACCGCGATGTCGGCGTGGAGGCGCTCAAGGGTTTCATCGCAATGCGGGCCGACCAGCACGCCGAGGCGGTTGTGGATGGAGCCGCCGGTGACGATGGTCTCGGCGCTGCCGGCGTCACTGAACAGGCCGGCGACGGGCAGGGAGTTGGTGATGATCTGCAACCGCTTGCCGATGAGGAGGCGGGCGACGGCATAGGCGGAGGTGCCCCCGTCAAGGATGATGGTCATGCCGGGCACGATCCGTTCGGCGATGAAGCGGGCCATGGCGAACTTCTCGTCGGCGTAGCGCTGATCGCGGGAGATGAAATCGTATTCGCGGGCGATCTCGTCGGTATCGAGGAGCGAGGCGCCGCCGTGGTGGCGGCGCAGCACGCCGCGGGCTTCGAGTTCGTCGAGGGCGCGACGCACAGTGGAGACCGAGCTGTTGAACCGGTTGGCCAGCGTGTGCAGGTCGGCGTAACGGTGGTCGCGGATGTATTTCTCGATTTTTTCGACGCGCTGGCGGTTGGTCATGAGGAGGAATCGGTGGTGCCGGCGGAGAGACGGTGGAAGAGGTCGAGGTAAGCTGCGGTTTGTGCGGCCGGCGTAAAGCGTCCGTCGGCGAATTCGCGGGCGCGGCCGGCCATTTTTTGCCGGAGCGTGGGATCGGAGATCAGGGAGGACAGCCGGGCGGTAAAGGCGGCCGCGTCGTCCACCGGGATGAGGAAACCGGATTCGTCGGGTACAAACGTTTCATCGACGCCCTGGGCGGCGTAAGCGATGGCGGGCAGGCCGTGAGTCTGGGCTTCAATGAGGAAGTTGGAAAACGATTCGCTGTGCGAGGCATGCACCGCGAGGTCGGCGGCGGCGTAGAGCGAGCTCGGATCGGCCAGCCAGCCGAGGAAACGCACCCGGTCGCCGAGCCCCAGTTGAAGAGCCCGGGCCCGGCAGGATTCGAGGGCCGGACCGTCGCCCGCCAGCCAGAGGCACACCGGGGTGGCCGGATCGAGCCCCGCGACGATGTCGAGCAGGGCGATCTGGTTCTTTTCCGGGCGAAACATCGCGACATCGAGCAGCACGATTGCGTCGGCGGGGGTGCCGTATTCGGCGCGCCGGCGGGCCCGGACGCTGTCGACGTCGTGCATCGGGGGGGTGAAGGCGAGGGCGTTGTGGATGACGCTGATGCGGGCGGGAGCGATGGCGTGCGTGGCGATGGCGTGCTGCCGGGCGGCGCGGCTGTTGGCCACGATGTGGCGGACGCGGCGCAGGGCGTGACGAAACGGCCAGGGCAGCGGCTTACCCGTGCGCAGGGTGCAAACCACGGCGGCGTCGGGCAGGGCGCGCTGCAGGGTGGTACCGTAGCAATTGGCCATGCGGCCCATGAGCAGCACGATGCGTGGAGCCAGTTGGCGGGCGGCGCGGACGAGCCCGGGCGCCCACCAATTGAAGCCGCGCTCGGTCGATTGGAGGGCGAAGTGAGTGAACGGTTCGTCGTCACCGGTCGGCGCCAGCGCGCCCCCCGGGCGGAAGGTGAGCAAGGTCGTTGAATGCCCCGCGGCCGCGAAGCTGCGGGCGAGCAGCAGTGTCTGCCGTTCGGTGCCGCCGCTGCGGAGCTGGTCTTGCACGATCAGGATTTTCATTGCCCGGCGAAGGGATCGACGGAGGGTCGGGGATACGGATGAATCAACCGTTTGTAGTGCTGATGTTGCGTTGGTCGATTCTGGCGCTCGGCGTCACGGTCGCGGCCAACGTGGTGCCCGGCATCGAATGCGCGGACCTGACGACGCTGGTGATCGTGGTGGTGCTGCTCAGCTTCTGCAACGCGGTGCTGCGACCGCTCATGGTGCTCATGGCGCTGCCCTTCATCGTGATGACGCTGGGGTTCGGCTTGGTGCTGATCAATGCCTTGTTATTCCTGCTGGTGGGTGCGCTGGTCAACGGCTTCCACGTCGAGAGCTTTTGGTCCGCCTTGGGTGGCTCGATTATCGTGGGCCTGAGCAACCTGCTGGTAATGTCGTTCCTTAAGACCAAGCGGCCCCCGGACGGTCCGCCGCACGACCCGCGGGGTGGAGCCGGACCTCGTCCGTCCAAGGACGACGACGTGATCGATATCTGAGCCGGCCGTTTGCCGAAGGCGCGAAACGGTTTGACCGGGGATGGGCGCGGGGCGACCGTGACGGCTCATTTTTCTCCCATGGCTGATACCACGGAATACGATCTTATTGTCATTGGCGGCGGTCCGGCGGGGTACGCCGGCGCCATTCGCGCCGGCCAGCTCGGCAAGAAAGTTGCCTGCGTCGAAATGGAAGCCGCCGGCGGCACCTGCCTGAACTGGGGCTGTATCCCGACCAAGGCCCTGCTCAAGAGCGCCGAGCTCTACGTCAAGATGCAGAAGGCCGAGACATTCGGCTTAAAGGTCGAGGGCATCAGTTTCGACTTTGCCAAGGTGATGGAGCGTTCGCGCGGCGTCGCCGGCCAGATGGCCAAGGGCATCGAGTTCCTCTTCAAGAAGAACAAGGTCGATTACATCCGTGGTCGCGGCCAGGTGAACGCGCCGGGCATGGTGACCATCACGGAAGGCACCGACAAAGGTAAGTTTCTCAAAGCGAAGAACATCCTGATCGCGACGGGCTGCAAGATGCGCCACATCCCGGGGGTGGAGGTCGATGGCGAACGTGTCATGACCTCACGCGAGGCGCTGGCCACCAAGAAGCTGCCGAAGTCGATCGTCATTGTTGGCGCCGGCGCGATCGGCGTGGAGTTCGCCTATTTCTACAACGCGTTCGGTACCGATGTGACGTTGGTCGAGATGTTGCCGAACATCCTGCCGGTGGAGGATCAGGAGGTGTCGAAGACGCTGGAGCGTTCGTTCGACAAGCAGGGCATCAAGGTGCGCACCGGCACCAAGTGTGAGAACTTCAAGGTCGGCAAAAAGTCCGTGAAGCTCGACCTGGTGAAGGGCGAGGAGAAGGAAACGGTCGAGGCCGAGGTGCTGCTGTCGGCGATTGGCGTCGTGGCCAACATCGAGGGCGTGCTGGCTCCGAACGTGAAGGTCGAGCTGGACCGCAACTACGTGAAAGTCGGCGATGACTACCAGACCAACGTGAAGGGCATCTATGCTGCCGGTGACATCATTGGGCCGCCCTGGCTGGCGCACGTGGCCACCTATGAGGCGGTCAATGCGGTCAACGGCATGTTTGGTCACGGCCAGCCCAAGCGGGTGAAACTTTTTCCCGGCTGCACCTACTGCCAGCCGCAGGTCTCGTCCACCGGGCTCACCGAGCAGGCGGCCAAGGAGAAGAAGCTCGATTACAAGATCGGCAAGTTTCCCTTCACCGCGTCCGGCAAGGCCGTCGCGGGCGATGCGGCGGAAGGCTTCGTCAAGGTCATCACCGATGCCAAGACCGGCGAGATCTACGGCGCCCACATCATTGGTTCCGAGGCGACCGAGCTCATTGCCGAATACGGCCTGGCGATCGAACTCGAAGCGACGGTGGAGGAGATCCACCAGACGATTCACGCCCACCCGACCCTGAGCGAAGCGGTCATGGAAGCCGCCGCGGCGTCACTCGGCGAAGCGATCCATATCTGAGCCCGCGGAGCGGGCGAAACCAGCCGAAGCCTTGGCGCAGGCTGGTGCTCCCGGCGGGAATCGAACCCACATCACCGGCTTCGGAGACCGGTGCACTATCCATTGTGCTACAGGAGCGTGCGCTGCGCGGAGCGGCGGAAAGGTGGCGTTGCAGCTGCGGCGCTGTCGAGCGGTTTTTGCGCGGTCAGCGTCCGGAGCGGGCGGAGGCGTTCCGCTCGGCCCGGCCCAGGCGCTCGATCAGCAGCACGGCGAAGCAGCCGACAATCAACAAACCGATGGCCCACTCGATCTGCCCCCCGGCCGGCGGGGCAATGTTGACCTGCACCAGGGGGACTTCCTCGCCGGAGCTGTTGAGGCGGGTCGAAACCGTTTCCTTCCACGGCCACAGGGTGCGGAGGGCCCCGGCCATGATGCCGGTCAGGGCCACCAGGGTGGTGCGCTCGTAACTCCGCAGCAGCCAGCTGACCAGACGGACGAAGGACAGGATGCCGGTGGCGATGCCGAGGCAGAATACCCCGAGGGTCACGAGGTCGCGGTTGTTCACGGCTTCCAGCACCTGCTGGTATTTGCCCATGATCAGCAGCAGGTAGGAGCCGGAGATACCCGGCAGGATCATGGCGCAAATCGCGATCGCTCCGGCCAGGAAGGTGAACGGCAGCGAAGCGGGGGTTTGGATCGCCTCCAGGCCCACCAGCAGGTAGGTCCCGAGGGCAAAGCCGGCGAACACCATGAAATCGACCGGCTTCCACGCCCAAGTGGTGCGGGCCAGCAGCACGATGGAGCCGAGCACGAGGCCGAAAAAGAACGACCAGAGTGGCACCGGATGACTTGCCAGCAGGTGCTCCAGCACCTTGGCCATGGTGAGTACAGCGGTGAGCAAGCCGGCCCCCAGGGCTACGAAGAAGGCGATGGGCAGACGGGCCCAGGCGCCTTTGAAGTCGCCGCGCAGCATCAGCCGCAGCGTGGTGAAATCGAACGCCTTGATGCCATTGAGCAGCCGTTCGTAGATACCGCAGATAAAGGCAATCGTGCCGCCCGAGACCCCGGGCACGACATCGGCGGAGCCCATGAGGAATCCGACGAAGGCAATGCGAAGGTGGGAAAGGAAACGCATGAACGGGACAATCGGGCCTTGCTCACGGGCCATTAAAAAAGGCAGGCCGCGGGAGCGATCCTGCCTTCAAAGGGTTGCGATACGGAAGCTTAGATATCCGGAGTCGTCTTTTTCAGGCCGACGACGCGGTCGCCTTCCTTCCAGTTGCCGCGCTTCTTGAGCAGCTCGATACGCTCAAAACGTTTGAGCACGTTGCGCTTAACGACGAGGCCGCGGGGACCTTGGAGACTCTTGTGCTGGGACATGGTGCGAGGGATTAAAGTGGTGCTTGAAACGAGTTAAAGGGGAGGGGAGCTAGAGTTGGCCCGGGCCCATGACAAGTATTTTTCGGACACATGTTCGGCGCGCACCACCACCCACTCCGGGGTGTCGTAGGGATGGTGGTCGCGGATCCACGCCTCGACGGCGGCGCGATGGACCGGGAGAAATTTGATGCTCAGCCGATATTCCGGGGCGGTTTCGGTGCGTTCCTGCCAGCGGTAGACCGAGGTGATGGGGCTGTCGATCTGCACGCAGGCGGCGAGCCCGGCTTCGACCAATCCGGTGGCGAGCGCGCGGGCCTCGTCGGCGGTCGTGGCCGTGGTCCAGCCGATCAGCAGCTCGGGGGCGGAAGCAAACATGGCTGCAGGATCACGGTGGGGTCGAAGGGTGGCAAGGTTGCGCGCGCCCGGCTGGCCCGTGAGTCCGCGGCGACCAAGATTGCCCTTGACGGTGGGGAAGCCGGTCCATCCTGTTGCCGGTTTCTGTCGATCCATCCCTTTGCCGATCCATGCGTGACGATTACATTAAAGAGGCCCTGAAAACGGTGCCGGACCCGAATTTACTCATCAACGTCGTGTCGCGCCGCGTCAAACAGCTCAAGCGCGGCAGCCGCCCGTTGGTCGAGTCCCTGGAGAAGCTGGCCTTGGAAGACGTCGCCCTGCGCGAGGTGATCGAAGGCAAGATCGTCCACGAGACCGCCGAATAATCCCGCGCCGCTCTGGCGGCCGGATCACGCTTTCCCGGGCGGCCCGCATCCTGCGGCGCCGCCTTTTTTGCAACGACCGCCGCGCTCGTCGCCCCCTTGCTTTTCATGTCAGCCGCCCGTGCCAAATCCTCCGGCGAACGCTTCACCGAGATTCGCAACTCGAAGGCCACCCACGATTATTTTGTGGAGAGCCGATTCGAGGCGGGTATCGCGTTGCGCGGCACCGAGGTGAAGGCGATCCGCGCGGGCCGGGCCCAGATCAACGACGCCTTCGGTCGGTTCAAGAACGGCGAGTTGTGGCTGATGAACGCCCATATCGACGAGTATGCGTTCGGCACCTACACCAACCACGAGCCACGCCGGACCCGCAAGCTGCTCCTGCACGCCTCGGAGCTGCGCAAGATCGCGCAGGCGGTGAACCAGGGCGGCAAGACCGTCATTCCGCTGCGCATGTATTTCAAGGAGGCGCTGGTGAAGGTGGAAATCGGGGTCTGTTCCGGGAAAAAGAATTACGACAAGCGCGACGATCTGAAACGCCGCATCGTCGATCGTGAGATTGACCGGGCGATCAAAGCGCGCCGTTAATCCCGCGTCCGCGCCCGTCCTTTGGCCCCTTTTTCCCGAATCTGATGCAACCTGTTTCCGTCCGCGTCCCCGGCAGCACGTCCAATTGCGGCGCGGGTTTCGACACGCTGGGACTGGCGTTGCAGCTCTACAATACGGTCACGCTCACCCCCCGCGCGGACCATCAGGTCCGTGGTGAACGGCCAGCGGATGCGCGGGCCCAGGAATTGGTGGAACAGGCCGTCGCGGCGTTCGCTGGCGATGGCGCGACCCCCGGCTTCGACTACCGCATCGATGGCGACGTGCCGCCCGCGCGAGGACTCGGTTCAAGTGTGACGATCCTGGCCGGTGTGATGGCGGGGCTGAACCAGTGGGCGGGCGAACCGTTGTCGCGCGAGGCCATTGCGGCCCGGATCACCCGCATCGAAGGTCATCCCGACAACGCCACGGCCGGCGTGTGGGGCGGGTTCTGCGTGGCCCGCTGTGCGCCCACCCCGGCGGACTATGTGGACACGGTCCGGGTCGAGGTGCCGGATGCGCTGCGGTTCGTGGTGGTTTCGCCCGAGGTGGAGATTTCAACCAAGACCTCCCGCGGCGCGCTGCCCGCGCAGGTTTCGCATCTCGATGCGGTGCGCAGTGTGAACAGCGCGGCGTACCTCACCGCGGCGTTGGCGACGGGGCGCTGGGAGCAATTGCGCGGCGCCGTGGGTGACCATTTGCATGAACCGTATCGACTGCCCGGAATCCCGGGCGCCCAGGCGGCGATTGCGGCCGGGGTCGACGCCGGCGCGCTGACCGGTTGGTTGAGCGGCAGCGGTTCTTCGGTTCTTTGCGTGACGACGCAGGAACAGGCTGAGGCGGTCGGGGCGGCGATGCAGGCGGCCTTTGCCGGGCAGAGTGTGGCGGCGACCGTGCGTTGTCTGGCGGCGGACAACACCGGCTACGGGGTGGTGGCGGGCGCCTGAAACGGCCCGACGGCGGGGCTCACGCCGCCGCGGCTTGGGGCAGAATCTCGACGATGGCCCGGGCGAGGTCGCGGCCGCGGAACGGCTTCGACATGATCCGGTGCAGCGCGGGGATGTCGGTGTGCTGTAACGACTCAAGCGCCGTGCTGTGACCGGTGATCATGATGCAGGGCGTGTCCGGTTTGAGCTTCAGCGCGGCGCGCAGGAACGCGATTCCGTCCATCTCCGGCATGTAGTAGTCGGTGACGATAATGCCGACGGACAAACCGGGCAGCGCCTCGAGCGCGGCCAGTGGACGGGTAAAGGTGGTGATGGGCCAGGCTAGCTGGTCCTCAAGAATGGTGCACAGGAGGTCGACGTAGGATTTCTCGTCGTCGACGATCACGACATGCGGCTGGGGTGAAGCCATGGTGAGGAGTCAAGGCGTAGGCGGGTGGCGGCGGCAGGTAAAGCCCCGGTTGGGCGCCTGCGCGTATTTTGCAGGGTTTTGACCCGATGTGCGCGCTTGCGGCGCGGCGGCGCCCGCGTGCAGTTTCCGGGGATGCTCCACGTGGTGCTGTTCAACCCGGAGATTCCGCAGAACACCGGCAACATCGGCCGGATGTGTGCGCTCACCCGCAGCCGGCTGCACCTGGTTCACCCGCTGGGTTACGAGATCAACGACCGCAACCTGCGTCGCGCGGGCATGGACTACTGGCGGGCGCTCGATGTGCACGAGCACGCGGACTGGGCGGCGTTCAAGGCCAGCCCGCACGCGCCGGCGCGATTGTGGCTGTTCACGACCAGGTCCACGACGTCGTTTTGGGACGTGACCTTCGCTGATGGCGACGGGTTGCTCTTTGGCAACGAGGGGCACGGCGCGCCGGAATGGCTGCACGAGGAAGTCGGTCCGGCGCAGCGGATCACCATCCCGCACCGCAACCCGGAGCTGCGTTCGCTGAATCTCAGCACCGCGGCCGGCATCGCGACCTATGAGGCCCTGCGGCAGGTGGGATTCTGAACCCACCTCAGCGGTTGGGGAAGTCGGGTAGGGACGTCTCGCCGAGACGTCCGTTTCGTTTTGAGAACGCTGCTCGGTATCCCATTTCCGCGGGTGGCGGGCACCCTGCGCGGACGCCTCGGCGAGGCGCCCCTACCGGCTCAGCCGGCGGTGGGCGCGGCCCCGGCCTTGATTTCATCGACCCGGATGCAGGCCACTTCCCGGCCGCCTTGGGCCACGAGGGCCGGCATCTCGACCTTGCAGGCGTCGGTCGCATAGGGACAGCGGGGATGAAAGGTGCAGCCCTGGGGCGGGTTGATCGGCGAGGGCGGATCGCCCGGCAGCACGATGCGCTGACGGGCGCGTTCCTCGTCGGGATTCGCGGTGGGAATGGCGCTGACCAGCGCCCGCGTGTAGGGGTGGGCGGGTGACTCGATGATCTCGCTGGCCGGGCCGGTCTCGACGATCTTGCCGAGATACATGACCGCGACCCGGTCGGAGATGTGCTTCACCACCGAGAGGTCGTGGGCGATGAAGATCAGGCTCAGGCCCATCTGGCGCACGAGGTCGGCGAGCAGGTTCAGGATCTGCGCCTGGATGGAGACATCGAGGGCTGAGACCGGTTCGTCGGCGATGACGACCTTAGGCCGCAGGGCGAGGGCGCGGGCGATGGCAATGCGCTGGCGTTGGCCGCCGGAAAACTCGTGGGGATACTTCTGCATGAAGCGCGGCGCAAGGCCGACGGTCTTCATGAGTTCGGTGACCCGGGCGACCACTTCGGACGACTTGCAGGCCTTGTGCGCGAGCAGCGGCTCGGCGAGGGTGGCGAAGACCGTCATGCGCGGGTTGAGCGACGCATACGGATCCTGAAAGACCATCTGCAGGTCGCGGCGCACCGCGAGTACGTCCTCGGCCGAGCTCTTGGTCAGGTTCCGGCCTTCGAGAAACACGGTGCCGCCGGTGGTGGGCACCAATTGCATGATGGTGCGGGCGAGGGTGGACTTGCCGCAGCCGGACTCGCCGACTAGGCCCAGCACTTCGCCGGGCTGCACACTGAGGTTCACGCCGTCGACGGCCTTAACGGTCCCGATGGTTTTTTTGAAAAGGAACCCGCGCTGGATCGGGAAGTGGGTCTGGACGTTCTGAAGTTCGAGAATCGCCATGGGAAAACAGGATCAGAGTTCGCCGGCCTGGACACGCAGGCAGCGTTGCTGGTGGCCGGGTTTGACGTCCGCAAGGGTGGTGTCCTGCGTCGTGCAGAGCTCGGTAGCGAACTCGCAACGGGGGGCGAAGCTGCAGCCTTCGAGCGGCTTGGACAGGTCGGGAGGCAGGCCCTTGATGGTGTAGAGATCGGAGCCCTTGGGTTGCAGCGAGGGGATCGATTGCTGCAACGCCCGCGTGTAGGGATGCTTTGGTTCGTAGAACAGCGTGCGGGTGTCGGTCGTCTCGACGATGCGACCGGCATACATGACCTGCACGCGGTCACAGAGACCGGAGACGACACCGAGGTCGTGGGTGATGAAGATCACCGCCATGCCGATCTCCTGCTGCATGGCCTTGATCAGCTCGAGGATCTGGGCCTGCACGGTCACGTCGAGGGCGGTGGTGGGCTCGTCGGCGATGAGCAGCTCGGGTTTGGTGATGAGCGCCATCGCGATCATCACCCGCTGGCGCATGCCGCCGGAAAACTCGTGCGGGTAGTAGTGGATGCGGTTGGCGGCGTCGTTGATGCCCACGGCATCGAGCATCTCGAGGGCGCGCTTGAGGGCGTCGGCCTTGGAGATGTCCTGGTGGATCATGAGCGGTTCGATGAGCTGCTCACTGACCCGGAGGTAGGGGTTGAGCGACGTCATCGGATCCTGGAAGATCATGCTGATCCGTTTGCCGCGGATCTGGCGGGCCTGTTTTTGCGAGCAGCAGAGCAGGTCGACACCGTCGAAGATCGCCGAACCGCTCTCGATGCGTCCGGGTGGCTGGGGGATCAGCCCCATCAGGGAGTAGCAGGTGACGGATTTGCCCGAGCCGGACTCGCCGACAATGCCGAGCGTTTCACCGCGATCGATATCGAAACTCACGCCGTCGACTGCGCGGTAGACTCCGTTGCGGGTGTGGAAATACGTGCGTAGGTCGGAAACGGATAAAAGGGACATGCCGCGTTTCAGTTCAGGTAATAAGGCGGGGTGGGCAAGCGCCACCCTCTTTTTCACCTTCGGGCGTAGACATCGGGATAACCGGGGCCGCGCCGCTTGTAGCGTTGATGGACCCAGAAATACTGTTCGGGGGCCCGCTGGACCTGGTGCTCGATGAAGTGATTGACCCGCAGGGCGTCGGCCGTGTGGTCGCCGGAAGGGAAATTTTCCCACGGGGGGAAGACCTCGAGCTGGTAGGTGCCGTCCGCCTGCCGGTGGGCGAAGTAGGGGATGACGCGGCAGCCCGACATCTGGGCGATGCGGCTGGTGGCGACGTTGGTGATGGCGGGTTCGCCGAAGAACGGCAGGATCTCCGACATCTTGGTCTGCTTGCCCTGGTCGGGTGCATACCATACCAGGCCGCCGTCCTTCAGGGCGCGCAGCAGACCGCGCAGGTCGTCAAAGTGGATGGCGCGCTTGAGATGGTGCTCGCGGCTGCGCCGCATGATGCCCGCGACCACCGGGTTGTTGGGATCGCGGTAGAGCGCGTTGAATTCAACCTGCTCGTTGATGATGCGGGCGCCGAGCTCGAGCAGCGTCACGTGGCCGGTGACCACCAGCGCCCCGGCCCCGGCCGCGGCGGCGGTATGGAGGTGGTCGAGGCCCACGATGCGGTGCGGTGGCAGCCGGTGCGACGGCGACCACCAGGCGGCGCAGGTTTCGAAGATACCCAATGCCAGGGACTGGTAATGGGCGCGGGCGATTTGGCGCCGCTCGGCGACGGACTTGTCCGGGAACGCCAGCCCGAGGTTGATCAGCACGACGCGACGGCGAATCGGTATGAGGTAATAGATCACCGTGCCCAGTACCGCGGCGAGTCCCCGCTGCAGCGACCAGGGCAGCAGGTTGAGAGCGCGGAACACGCCGAGACCCACCCAGGTCGGCCAATAGATCGGATGGCCGCGCGGATAGGTTTTCCGTCGGCGGCCCGGGCGGGGGGGCGGTGCGGTTGGCGGAGAATCAGAGGCCATGCCACGAATTCGGGTCATAGCCGAAGCGCTCGAAGTCGGCGGCGTAGAGGTGTTGCACGCGGGCGGCCAGGGCGGCGTCCAGCACCGGTTGCTGAAGGGCGCCGCTGGCGTTGGCGGGGCGGGCGGCTTTTTGCTCCACCCAGTCGGAGGGGATGCCGAGAGGTTGGGTGATCGCGACCATGCCGGCGGCGAAGTCGGTCTCCATGCGGTGGATGTGGCGGTACGGAATCCGGTCGGCGAGCAGCACGGAACGTTGGGTATCCCAATGCTGGTTACGCCCGCCTTCCGGCTGCGATTCCACATAGGCGAGAAAGGTCGGGAAGGGCACCGGGGCCTGCAGTTCCGCGGTGCCACCGGGCAGGCCCCGGGCATCGGCGAAGGCCCGGACCCGGGGGACCAATTTGACCATGCTCCGGGCGTAGGTGGGCGAGTTGAAGCCGCGCACGAACTTGTCGTTCCAGGCCGAGATGACCCGCGTGTAGGGGTTGCGCACGAAGCAGTGGAACGCGTAGTCGGCCGGATGCGCCAGGGCGTGGATCATCTCGCCGAGCGGGGCGGTGGTGAAGCGTCGGGTGCGGTTGAGCGGCCACCAGGGACCGAGACGGGGGCGGGCGCCGATCAGGGTCAGACCCTCCACGATGATCTGGCGAAACGCAGTTGAACCGACCTTGGGGTTGAGGCCCACCGCGAGCCGCAGGTCGCGACGGATGAACAGTTTGTAGGGACTGAAATGGGGCCGGCGCATGACCTCCAGGGCGCGGGCAAACGCGGAGCGGGAAGCGGTGGGGGCGGCAGGGGAGGCGGTTTCGGCCATCAGGCGAGGCGGGCGGGTTGCAGGCAAAGGTGGGTCGGTCGTTAGGGAGGACAAGCGCCGAATCGGCCGCGTGGCCGGGATCACTTTGGGATTCCGTCGCGACGCAACGGCTGTTGTGCTGCGCGGCTATGCTCGATCCGAAACTCCTCCGCGAATCTCCCGATACGGTGCGCGCGGCGATTGCCAAGAAGCACCTCGACGTGGATGTCGATGCGATCCTCGCACTCGACGCCTCGTGGCGGGCGCTGCTGCAGGAGGTCGAGCAACTGCGGGCTCAGCAGAAGGCGGTGAACGGCGAGATGGCGCAGATGGCGAAAGGTTCGCCGGAATTTTTGGCCAAGGTGGCGGAAATGAAGACCGTTGCGGCCGAAGTGAAAGCCAAGGGTGCGACGCTCACCGAGGTCGAAACCCAGTGGCGGGACGCGATGCTGTCCCTGCCCAACATTCCGCACGCCACCGTTCCGGAAGGGCGCACCGGCGACGACAATGTGGTGCATGCGACCTGGGGCGAGGTGGAAGCGGTGGGGGTCGCGGCCAAACCTCACTGGGACATCCCCGGCTTTGAAAACGCCTTCGACTTTGCGCGCGGCGCCAAGGTCACGGGCGCGGGGTTTCCGTTCTACATTGGCGAAGGTGCGAAGCTGGTCCGGGCGCTGTTGCGGTTCTTTCTCGAGGAGGCGGAGGCGGCCGGTTACGTCGAGGTCAACCCGCCGATCTTCGTCAATGCGGCCAGCGCGACGGCGACGGGTCAGCTACCGGACAAGGAAGGCCAGATGTATGAAACCGTGGCCGACTCGCTTTACGCGGTGCCGACCGCCGAGGTGCCGCTGACGAATTTCTTCCGCGACGAAATCCTGGAGGAGGCGGCCCTGCCGATCAAACGCTGTGCCTACACGCCGTGCTTCCGCCGCGAGGCGGGCAGCCACGGCAAGGATGTGCGCGGGCTCAACCGGCTGCATCAATTCGACAAGGTCGAGCTGCTCAAGTGGGTGCATCCATCGACGAGCTACGATGAGCTGGAGGCGTTGCGGGCCGATGCCGAGCGGCTGCTGCAAAAGCTGGGGCTGCCGTACCGCGTGCTGCTGATGTGCGGCGGCGACTTGGGGTTTGCCCAGGCCAAGAAATACGATCTCGAAGTCTGGTCGGCCGGACAGCAGCGCTGGCTGGAGGTTTCAAGCTGCTCGAACTTCGAGACCTTCCAGGCCCGCCGGGCGAAGATCCGTTACCGGGCCGGCGAAGGCAAAACCGAGCTCGTGCACACGCTCAACGGCTCCGGACTCGCGGTGCCGCGGGTGCTGGCCGCGCTCCTCGAAAACAACCTGCAGGCGGACGGCTCGATCAAGCTGCCCGCGGCGCTGGCGGCGCATCTGGGTCGGGACACGGTCCGGTTCGCCTGAGCGATCACCCGACACTGCATCATGGCCGGCCGCGTGAATTGGCAAACCGTCGCGGCCCAACTGGCGACGGCCTTGCCGATCGAACGGCTGCACCCGGCGGCGCGGACAGCCTTGGAGGTGGCGCGGGGACGCTGGGTCATCGCTCTCTCCGGTGGCAGTGATTCGGTGGCGCTGGCACTGTTGGTTTGGGCGCATTGGCCGCAGCGTCGGGGCAAACTGGTGCTGGCGCATTTCAACCACCGCCTGCGCGGACGTGACTCGGCTCATGACGCGCGGTTCTGCGCTGCCCTGGCGAAGGGACTGGGGGTGGAGTTTGTCACGGAGGCCTGGGCTGATGCGCCGACCCAACCGAGCGAAGCCACGGCGCGCGCGGTGCGGCAGCAGTTCCTGGCGCGGTTGGCCCGGCAACGGCGGGCCAGGTGGGTTCTGACCGGACACCAGCGTGACGACATTGCCGAGAGCATGCTGATGCGGTTGGCCCGCGGCAGCGGCTCGGCCGGCTTGGCGGCGCCGCGACCGGTGCAGACGGGTACGAAAGAAAGACCGGGCCGGATTCGGCCGCTGTTGGATTTGACCCGATCGGAGCTGAGCGCGGCGCTGAAGGCCGCCGGCGGTCGTTGGCGGGAAGATGAATCGAATGCCAGTGACCGCTACTTTCGCAACCGCGTGCGGGCGGTCGTGATCCCGGCTTGGCAGACTGCGGCCGGGCGCGATGCCGTGGCGGGGGCGGCGTTGAGTCGCGCGCGGCTGGAGGAGGACGACCGGGCCTTGGAGGCCTGGGTGGATGAAATCGCGCCCCTGGCCGAGCGTGGGCGGCTTGATTTGCGCAAGTTGGCCGGGAAACCTGATGCGGTTTGGCGACGGGCGTTGCAGCGGTGGCTGACGGCGCACGCGGAACGGGGCGATTTGTCCCGGCAGGGGTTTGCCGATTTGTTGCGGGTGGCGCAGGCCGGCCGGACGACGCGTTTCAGTCTTGGGCAACAGGGGTTTGTGCGGGTGAGGCGGGGTTGGCTGTGGTTTGAGTCGTCCTGACGAGGGAATTACATTTGTAACCCAAATCTCCAACGGTGGTTCCGTTGACTTATCCATTTGGAACCCACACGGTGTTCCTTCAGTCCCTAGCAATTGATGTCCGAGAACAACGATAACCCGAAGCGCAAACCCCTGCGCAACCCGACCCCTGACCGTTTCCAGATGCCCAAGGTCTTCCTGATCTGGATCATTATCGCCGGGGCGGTGGTCGCGCTGTTTGCCTTCAATCCCTCGCGGAGCGCCAACGTCGCCGAACTCACGATCAATCAGGTGATTGAGTTGGCCAAGAACGGGCAGGTTTCGGAGGGGCTCATCCAGCCGGACATCTCCGGTGGGCGCGATTGGGCGGTCATCTCCGGGCTGACCACCAGCGACAGCCTGCAAAGCGAGCAAGGGGTGCGCACCAACCGGTTCCGGACCGCGGGCCGGCTGACCGATTCGAATTTGGAAGTCCTGCAGGCGAGCGGCTACTTCAAGGAGCGCCCGGCGACCAACGTTTGGTCCAATCTCGCCCAGCAGATCATCCCGTTCGTCATCATCATCGGGTTGCTTTACTTTTTGTTTGTTCGCCAGTTGCGCAACGCCGGCAAAGGCGCGCTCAGCTTTGGCAAGAGCAAGGCCAAGATGCTCCAGCGCGACCGGGAGAAAGTGAATTTCAAGGACGTGGCCGGCTGTGACGAGGCCAAGGAGGAGATTGCCGAGGTCGTCGACTTCCTGCGCGACCCCAAGAAGTTTCAGAAGATGGGAGGCAAGATTCCGAAGGGTATCCTGCTCGTCGGCCCGCCCGGCACGGGCAAGACCCTGTTGGCCAAGGCGGTCGCGGGGGAGGCGGAGGTACCGTTCTTCAGCGTGTCCGGTTCCGACTTTGTGGAGATGTTTGTCGGCGTCGGCGCCAGTCGGGTGCGTGACATGTTCGAGCAGGGCCGCAAGAACGCGCCCTGCATTATCTTCATCGACGAAATCGACGCGGTCGGCCGCCAGCGCGGCGCCGGTCTTGGCGGTGGCAACGACGAGCGTGAACAGACGCTCAACTCGTTGCTGGTCGAGATGGACGGTTTCGACACCAGCGAGGGGGTTATCATCGTGGCGGCGACCAATCGCCCCGACGTGCTCGACAGCGCCCTGCTGCGCCCAGGTCGGTTTGACCGCCAGATCCACGTCGACCTGCCGGACATGGTGGGACGCGAACAGATTCTCCGGGTGCATGCCCGCAAGATTGCGTTGTCGGATGAGGTTGATCTTGCCGGCATCGCTCGTGCGACCGCCGGCATGTCCGGTGCCGAGCTGGCCAACCTGTTGAACGAGGCCGCCTTGTTGGCCGCCCGCCGTAACAAGAAGAAGGTCGAGCCGATCGACGTCGAGGATGCCCGGGAAAAGGTGCTCTTCGGTCGCGAGCGTCGCCGTATCATGACCGACGATGAGAAGAAGATGACCGCCTGGCACGAGGCGGGTCATGCGCTCATCGGAGCGTTGCTCAACAACGACTGGCTGCCGATTCACAAGGTGACGATCCTGCCGCGCGGCGGAGCCCTTGGCATGGCCATGTATGTGCCGAAGACTGAGCAGCTCAGCAGTTACAAGAAACGCCTGCTCAACATGATCGCCGTCGCGCTGGCGGGCCGCATCGCGGAAGAGCTGGTGTTTGACGATATTTCCAGCGGTGCCTCCTCCGATATCAAGAAGGCGACGAGCACCGCGCGTCAGATGGTATGCGACCTGGGGATGAGTCCGCTCGGTCCGATCGCGTTTGGCGAGAATCAGGACACCCTTTTCCTTGGTCGCGAGATCCAGCGGCATGAGAGCTTCAGTCAGGAAACGGCCCGGCTCATTGATACGGAAATCAAGGCGATTATCGACGGCGAATATAAGCGGGCCACCCAGCTGCTGACGGAGCATCGGGCCGCACTGGACATGATCGCCGAAGCGCTCCTAGAGCATGAGACCATCGAGGGTAAGCATGTCATGGAGATCATTGAGCACGGTGAGATTCGTTCGCCGGTGATTACGACGCTCCCGCCGCCGGAGCCGGTCAAGGGTACCGCACCCGCGACCAAGCCACCGGCGAAGTCCGAGCCGGAGGAAGGCCTCGACGGCGCCCCGTCCCCCGCGCCGAGTCCGGCCTGATTATCGGATTTTCTTCCTGATGGGTGCGGTTCAGCTTTGGACCGCACCTTTTTTGTTTCCGCCGTGCATGCTGACTCTTCGATTCGATTTTCCGCCCTAGGGGACCGTGCTGAGCCGCCGACGATCGCGCACCTCATGGCGTTGGCGTTGGAGAACCCAAACCTGCTGTCGCTGGCGGCGGGATTTACGGACAACGCGACCTTGCCGGTCGCCGCGGTCGAGACGGCGGTGAAGACCTTGGCCGCCGAGGCGGCCGACCCGGAATACCTGCAATACGGCAGCAACCATGGGCGTCCCGGGTTGCGCCGCCTGATTGCCGAACGCTTGGTGCGACTGGAGCCCACCCTGGAGTCGAGCGAGGTGCAGCGCGGCCTGTTCGTGACTAACGGATCCCAGCAGGCCCTGTATTTGGCGGCGCAGGTACTTTGTGAGCCGGGAGACATCGTGCTGGTCGACCGCCCGAGTTACTTCGTTTTCCTGGAGATGCTGCAAGGCCTGGGCATTGAGGCGGTATCCATCCCAGTGGATAAGGCCGGCCGGGTGGATGAGGGAGCCTTGGCGGAATTATTGACGGGGTTGCGGCTTGCCGGTCGAGCGGACCGGGTCAAGGCCGTCTACTTTGTCAGTTACTTCTCCAATCCTTCCGGCCGTAGTCTCACGACTGAGGAGAAAGCGGTGATTGGGCGAACCTTGAGTGCAGCAGATATGGTGATCCCAGTCATCGAGGACGCGGCCTACCGGGAACTGTATTATGAATCCCCTTGGCCCGCGATGAGTGTATTGTCGCTGCCCGAGTGGCGGACATTTCCGAAACTCTATACAGCGACACTCACCAAACCTTTTGCGACGGGTTTGAAAGTGGGATTCGGCGTGTGCACCGACATCGAATGGCGGGCCAAGATGCTGCACGTGAAGGCTCATCACGACTTCGGCACGGCGAACTTCAATCAGGCCCTCTGCGAGCAAGTGATGGCATCGGGGGCGTTCGATTCGCAGTTGGAGCGCCTGCGGCCGGCTTACGCGGTCAAGATGCGGGTGCTGGATGCCGCCCTGCGCGAGGGGGGTCTGCCGGAGCTCGGCTGGCAGTGGCTGGTGCCGACCGGAGGACTCTATCTTTGGTTGACCGCACCGGCGGGGCTCGACACCGGCATCGATGGGGCCTTTTGCCGTGAATGCGCCACTGCCGGCGTGCTCTATGTGCCCGGGGCGCTGTGCTATGGTGATGCGCCGCCGGTGAACACGATTCGGCTTAGCTTTGGCGTGCTCAGCGCAGCGAACCTGCGTGAAGCCGGCCGTCGGTTTATCACTGTGGCGCGGCGTTTCAGTACCGTGCAGGCCTGATAGGGTGGTGCGGGTAAAACAGGCTTGGACTGGGTCCGAACGGGCGCCACTGTCCGCGTTTCGCATGAAAATTTGTTGCATTGGAGCTGGTTACGTCGGCGGTCCGACCATGGCGGTTATCGCACAAAAGGCGCCCGCAATCACGGTCACGGTGGTCGACCTGAACCAGGCCCGGATCGCGGCTTGGAATTCCGACAAGCTGCCGTTGTTCGAGCCCGGCCTTGATGAGGTTGTGCAGGAATGCCGGGGGAGGAACCTGTTTTTCTCCTCTGACGTCGCCAAGGAGGTGGACGCCGCCGACATCGTCTTCGTGGCGGTCAACACCCCGACCAAGATGTATGGGGTCGGAGCGGGCAAGGCCTCCGACCTGCGTTATATTGAATCAGTGGCGCGGACGATCGCGGAAGTAGCCACCACGGATAAGATCATTGTGGAGAAATCCACCATTCCCGTGAAGACGGCGGAGACGCTGCAGACGATCTTGTCCGCCAACACGAACGGCGTGAATTTTCAGGTACTCTCCAATCCCGAGTTCCTGGCGGAAGGCACGGCGATCAAGGATCTGCACAACCCCGACCGGGTTTTAATTGGCGGCGAGCGGACTCCGGAGGGGGAAAAAGCGCTGCAAACGCTGGTGGAGGTCTATTCCCACTGGGTGCCGCGGGAGCGTATCCTTACGACCAACCTGTGGTCCTCGGAGTTATCCAAGTTGGTGGCCAATGCCTTCCTGGCGCAGCGTATATCGTCCATCAATTCGATCTCCGCGCTTTGCGAGGCCACGGGAGCGGACGTGGATGAAGTCGCCCGGGCAATCGGTCACGACAGCCGGATCGGTCCGAAATTTCTCAAAGCCTCGGTCGGTTTCGGCGGCTCCTGTTTTCAGAAGGACATCCTCAATCTTGTCTATCTATGTGAGCACTTTGGCTTGGGCGAAGTGGCGACTTATTGGCAAAGCGTCGTGCGTATGAACGACTGGCAGAAGCAGCGATTCTCGGCCCGGATTGTGAATGCGCTCTTCAATACCGTAGCCGGCAAACGCATCGCCATCTGGGGCTTTGCGTTCAAGAAGGATACCGACGACACCCGCGAATCCGCGGCCATTGCGATTTGTCGCGATCTCCTCGCGGAGCAGGCGGAGGTCGTGGTGTACGATCCCAAGGTGACGGCGGATCAAGTGCGTCGCGATGTGCTGGGGCCGGAAGGCAGCGATGATAATCTCAAGATCGCGTCATCCGCATCCGAAGCGGCGGCCGGAGCCCACGCGGTGGCGGTGATCACCGAGTGGGATGAGTTCAAGGAACTCGATTTTGTGGCGATCCATGAAGGTATGCCGAAACCCGCGTTTATATTCGACGGTCGCAATATCCTCGATCTCGCAGCGCTCAAGGCCATCGGCTTCCACGCCTTTGGCGTGGGTAAATAGGATCGAACAAGCCGATCCGGAGGAACTGGGAGGCCTGATTAGTCGAAGATGGCGTCAGGCAAATAGCCGGAGACGGTGGTGGTTGGCACATTCACCAACTGGGAAATCTTCAGGTCCAATACGACACTGCAGAGTGTATAGGCCATTTCGGCAGATACATTCAGGCGTTGCATGATATATTCAATTGCGCGCCGCACCACCTGTTGGGCCGCGGTCCGGGGATTTTCGTCGGATTCCATGAACACATGCCAGGGTTTGGTCTGATAGCGAGCGGGGGTGAGCGGGTTGGGGCAGACCGCGTAGGGGGCGGCGAGGCGCTGATTCTTTAATAAAGTGATGCGGAATACACCGTCCATCGGCGCTTCCATGCCATTGATACAGACCTCGCCGTCGCCTTGGGCGGCGTGGCAATCACCGCACAACAGATGAGCCCCGGGGGTGAATACCGGCAGGTGGAGGGTGGCGCCGGCGGTGAGGTGTTTGACATCAAGGTTTCCGCCGAACGGACCCGGAGCCCGGGTGCGGTACTCTCCTGCGGTTTCACGTTGCACGCCGATAATGCCTGCGAACGGCGCGAGGTCCAGGGTCACCCCCGGAAAACTCCGCGTTTGGTTGCCCTCCAGTTTCCAAATAAAGAGATGATGATCGGGGAAATCTTCAGGGAGGAGGCCCAGCCCCGGAATCAGGCTGGTCCAAGCCCAGCCGCGGTGGGAGAAGGACTCTATTTCAATCGCCAGTTGGTCGCCTGGGGCCGCATTTTTTACAGCAATCGGACCGGACAGAGCGTGCACAAGGGTCGGATCAAATTTGGATTTAAAGTCCTCCGCGGTCCAGTCGGGTTGCACTTGATAGCCGCTGGAGTCCGCCATTTCGACCTCGATGCGATCGCCGGAATTTATGGTGAGGCGTGCTGGCACGGTATTATCCCACCGATGCGTCATCGGCTGGGCGCTTAATTGATGGGTAGTAATACTCATTTTCTATAAAATCTTTCTATAAATGCCAAAAAGTGAGTCTGCTTAAAATATATTCGCTTGCATAGGGTTTAGCCTGCGCTGATCTAGAGTGCGTTATGGTGACCGAAAAAATCAAACAACTGCAGGCGTTGCAGGCGAAAGCCGACGAACTGCAGAAAACCATCGAAGCCGAACGGATGCAGGAGCTGGCTGCTTTACCTGCAAAGTATGGTTTCGATTCGCTGCCGGCATTTATCAAGGTGCTCAAGGGTGCCGCAAGCACCAAGGGCAAAGGTAAAGGCAAGCGCACCAAGGCCAAGACCAAGGCCGCCGCAAAGCCGACGGGCAAGCGCACCCGCGCCAAGATCACGGACGAGACCAAAGCCAAGGTGAAAGCCATGGTGGAAGCCGGGGCCAAGGGCTCGGCCATTGCCAAGGATCTCGGCATTTCCCTGCCCAGCGTGCAGAATATCAAAAAGGAGCTCGGCTTGGTAAAGCCCCGCGGCTCGGCCGAATAATCGCAGCTCGAGTTTAGTATTTAGACCCCGGGGAAGAATCCCCGGGGTTTTTGTTTGGGCTTGCTCCGCGTCCCGCGAAGGCTGCCTGTCACTACGGCACGCCATGACCACTTCCTATATTCAGGCCAATACCGATGGACGTCTGCATGACGCCACCAGTCCGAGCGTATCCGTGCTGAATCGGGGCTTTCTCTATGGCGATGCCGTCTATGAAGTTTGGCGAACCTATGAGCAGGTGGTGTTTGCCTGGGACGAACATTGGGAACGATTGCTCAATTCGGCGGCGGCGCTCCATCTTGAGCTGTCTTATGGAGCGGAGGCCATGTGGCCGGAAGTGGTTCGCACCGTGGCCGCCTTTCGGGCGCACACGTCATTTGCGGGGGATGTTTATATCCGCCTGCAGATTTCGCGCGGAGCGGGTCCGATCGGTTTGGACCCCGCGCTGAGTGATCGGGCGAGCTTTGTCATTTTGGTCCAACCCGTGCCGGTGATGAGCGAGCGGGTGCAGCAGTCCGGTTTACACTTATCCATTGCCCAAGATCTGCGACGCAACCCGCGCGAGTCGCTTGATCCGGCCTGGAAGACCGGCAACTACCTGAATAATCTGTTGGCGTTGCGCGAGGCGCGCAGCCGGGGAGCAGATGATGTGGTATTGCTCAATCTGGCCGGCGAACTCACCGAGTGTTCCACGAGCAATCTCGGCTTTGTACAGGACGGGGTGGTGTACACGCCACCGTTGACGGCCGGCATTCTGGCGGGAGTGACCCGGCGGCTGTTATTGAGTTCAATCGCGCAGTCGGCCGGCTATGAGATGCAGGAACGCACGCTGAAGCCCGCCGAACTCGATGCCATGGATGAGGCCTTTGTCATGTCCTCGACCAAGGATATTCAACCGGTCGGCTGCATCGATGAGCACCGGTTTCCGGTTCGGCCGGATAGTGTCACCGCCCGCCTAAAGGCAGCGTTTCAAGGTTATGCGGCCGCCCACGCCGCCCAGTATTCCGAGCGGAAGGTCTGAGGCCGTCTAGTAGCGCAGCATGCCGGGCTCGATTTCCTGTGCCCAGGCGTCAATGCCCCCCGCAATATTGGTGACGTTGGCGAAGCCTTTGCCGCGCAAATACTGCGTCACCTGCATGCTGCGGCCGCCATGGTGACACATCACCAGCAGGTGGTGATCCCGCGACAATTCGCCGGTCGATTCCGGCACCTGGCGCATGGGCAGCCGTTGGGCGCCCTCGACGCAACAGATCGCGTGTTCGTGCGGCTCCCGGACGTCGATCAACTTCACTTTGCCGTCAACCGTGGCCAACAGGCTCTGCGCGGCAGTGACGGAGATTTCGAGCGGGTATTCCGAATCAGGCATGGTGACGGGGAGGTTGGCGGGGGCGCATTGCTCGGCAACGACCGAAAGAGTCGGCGGTGCGGCCAAGGCCTGGGGGGAACAAGCCTGGCAGGTGGGCGTGCGGGTAAAATTGATGGTCTGGAAACGCTGCGCCAAGGCATCGTAGGTCAGGAGGCGTCCCAGCAAAGGTTCGCCGCAGCCCGTGATCAGCTTGATCGCTTCCAGCGCCTGCAGGCTGCCAATGACCCCGCACAGCGCCCCCAGCACGCCGACTTCACCGCAACCCGGCACGCTGCCCGCCGCGGGTGGTTCCGGGAACAGGCACCGGTAGCAGGGGCCGTCGAGATGCGGGGCGAACACCGTGACCTGACCTTCGAACCGATAGACACTGCCGAAGACCAGCGGTCGCTCGGTCCGCGCCGCGGCGTCGTTGTTCAAGTAGCGGGCCCCGAAATTGTCGGTGCCGTCGACGATCACATCGTAGTCCGCGAACAACTGCAGGGCGTTGTCAGCCGTGACGCCTTCTGCATGCAAGTTGACCGTCACATGGGGATTGGTGGCGCGCAGCCGGTTGGCGGCGGAGTCGACCTTGCGCAGGCCGACCGTGTCCTCGCTGTGCAGGAGCTGGCGCTGGAGGTTGTGGGCTTCGACCGCATCGAGATCGGCGATACCCAGCGTTCCGACGCCGGCGGCCGCGAGATAAAGTGCCGCCGGACTGCCGAGGCCGCCGGCGCCGATCACCAACACCCGGGATTCCTTGAGCTTGGTTTGGCCGGCCACCCCCATCTCGGGCAACAGCACGTGACGGCTGTAGCGGGCGAGTTCGGTCGGGGACAGGTCGGCCATGGCGCCGAAACAGACGGTCGATTGCCCGAATCGGCAAATGATAATTGCAGCGCCCGCCGCCCCGCTCTGGATTGTCCGACCATGGCTAAACGATACATTGTCATCATTGCCGGCGGCAAAGGAGAGCGCTTCTGGCCGCAAAGTCGGGAGGTGCGGCCGAAGCACCTGCTGCCCGTGGTGGGGGACAAGGCCCTGCTGGTGCAGACCATCGACCGGGTGAAGCCGATCGTGCCCGCGAAACAGATCTTCGTCATTACCAGCGCCGTGCAGGAGAAGGGCGTGCGCGCCCTCTGCAAGGGCCTGCCGCGGGAGAACATCATCGCGGAGCCGGTCGGTCGCGACACGGCCGCCGCGGTGGGGCTGGCGGCCGCCATCGTGGGCGCGCGGGATCCCGACGGCGTGTTCGCCATTCTGCCGGCCGACCACGTCATCCATGACGGCAAGAAATACCAGGCCGACCTCAACGTGGCCTTTGCGGCGGCCGAGCAGGCCCCGGTTATGGTCACCATCGGCATCACGCCGACGGAGCCCGCGACGGGCTTCGGCTATGTGCAGCGCGGGGACAAATGGAAGACGCTGTCGCGCCGGCCGGTTTACGCGGTGAAGCGGTTTGTCGAGAAACCCAAGCTGCCCGTAGCCAAGCGGTATTTGCAGTCCGGTGACTATTTTTGGAATGCCGGCATGTTTGTCTGGAGCGTGAAGGTTGTGGAGGCCGCCATCGCCCAGTTCGCGCCTAAGCTGGATCGCGGCCTGGCGAAAATCCGGGCCGCTCTGGCCAAGGGTCAGGCGCTGACGACCGTCATGAAGAAGGTGTATCCTTCGCTGGATAAGATCTCGGTCGATTATGCGCTGCTCGAGAAATCGACCAACGTGGTGATGCTTTCATCGACCTTCGACTGGGATGATGTCGGCGCTTGGCCGGCGGTGGCGCGTCACTATCCCCAGGACGCCGCCGGCAATGTCGGCCGGGGGCAAGTCCTGGTCGAACAGGGGGCGAACAACATTGTGTTTTCCGAAGGCGATCACCTGGTGGCCGTGGTCGGGGCGGACGATCTGATCGTGGTGCACACCCCAGAAGCCACCCTGGTATGCCCCAAGTCCAAGGCGCAGGAGATCAAGACACTGCTGAAGCAGGTGCAGGGGCTGCCGAAGGCCAAGCGCTACCTGTAAGCGCGATCTGACGCCTGTCCGGCCATGCGTTTTCTAGGGATCGATCACGGTTCGAAGCGCATCGGCCTGGCGGTGGGCGACGAACTCGGGCTCGCCTCGCCGGCCCCGGCCCTCACGCAATCGGAGCCGGCCGCGCGATGGGACGCCTTGCTTGAACAGATCCGCCAGCGACGGGTCGACGAATTGGTGGTGGGCTATCCGCTCAACATGGACGACTCGATCGGGCCGAAAGCGCGCGAGGTGGAGGCGTTCGCCGACCGGTTGCGGGAGGCGACCGGGTTGCCGCTGCATCTGGTGGACGAGCGGCTGACCTCACACACCGCCGAGGCCAGCTTGCCCCGGCATCAGCTGCGCGATTTGCGGGCGAGCGGGATCATCGATTCACGGGCCGCGGCGATCATCCTGCAGGATTATCTGGATCAACGGTTTCCGCCACCGCTGCCGGAGGGCGAACGGTGAGCGTGCCCCGGTGGAAGGCGGTCTCCGCCTACGACGGCACTCCCTTTGCCGGGTGGCAAAGTCAGCCGGGAGGCGACGGCATCCAGGACATCATCGAAGCCCGGCTCGCGCAGCTATTCGCGCAACCGGTGCGGATTCACGGCAGCGGTCGCACCGACGCCGGTGTGCACGCCCGGGGGCAGGTGTTTCACTTCGATGCCGCGTGGTCCCACGAGCCGGACAAGCTGCGGCTCGCACTCAAGGTGGGCCTGCCTGATGCGATCCAGATCAAATCAATCAAGCCAGCGAAGCCGACCTTTCACGCTCGCTTCAGCGCCAAAGGAAAGCGCTACATTTATCACCTCTGGGAGGGTGACGCGGATCCCTTCTCCCGACCGTATGTCTGGTGTCTTGAGCGGCCGCGCCGACTGGACTTGGAAGCCATGAAGCACGCGGCGACGTGCCTGCGCGGGCGGCATGATTTCGCGGCCTACGCTGCGTTCAACGGTGCCGAGGCCAAGGACACGGTGCGGGAGCTGAGCCGGCTGGATATCCAGCAACGGGGCCGCGGCCTGCGGCTGGTCTTTGAAGCTGATGGGTTTCTATACAAGATGGTGCGCAGTCTGACCGGGGCCTTGGTCGCCGTGGGGGAAAGGAGGCTCAGCCCGGCCGATATCCAACAGCTGCTGGAGGCGAAACGACGGACCGCCGTCGTCGAAACGGCGCCGCCGCAGGGACTTTTTCTGGAAAAGGTGTTCTACTGAGTGATGACGGCCTGCCAGCCCGTGCACAATTGGGTGGAGGGCCTGCGGGACCTGATGTTCCCGCCGGTCTGTCTGCAATGCGGGGGGCTTTGCGAAGGCAGTGAACTGCGTCATGTCTGCGCGCGCTGCAGCCCCCTGATCGTACGGGTGCGGGAGCCGGCCTGCCTGACCTGCGGACATCCGTTTTTTGGCGAAGTCGAAGGTGAGCGGTTGTGCCCCCACTGCGAGGGGTTGTCGCCGGCCTATGCCCGGGCGAAGACGGTGACCCTCTTCAAGGGACCGGCGCGGGAGCTGGTCATCGCGCTCAAATACCATCGCGGGCTGTATGTGCTGGCTGACCTGCAGGTATTGATGGCGGCGAGTGCCGAGGTGCGGACTTTCCTGCAGGGGGCCACCCTGGTTCCGGTGCCGCTGCATCCCCGCAAGGAGCGTGAGCGGGGTTACAACCAGAGCCGACTGGTCGCCGAGGCCTTTGCGGGGGCCTCGGGGGACGAATCCGTGGAGGTGGTTGACCTGCTTGAGCGGGTGGTAGACTCCGAATCTCAGACCACTTTTGACCGCCGCACCCGTCGGCAACGCATGAAAAATGCCTTTTCAGTGCGAAGGGGGGCGGCCATAACCCCCAAAAAACGCTACGTTCTGGTCGATGATGTCTTTACCACAGGTTCCACGCTCAATGCCTGCGCTCACGCTCTCCGGCGTGCGGGCAGCCTGAACCTCGACGTCATCACCTTCGGACACGGATAACACCGCCGCCGCCCATGTCGCTTTTCAGCAAGCCGAAATACTCGACCGTCGTCGTTAAGAAAAAAGACATCCCGAAGGGGTTGTGGACCAAGTGCCCAATTTCGGGCGAAGTGGTCTTCAACCGTGACCTGGAGGATAACCAGATGGTGGTGCCGAAAAGTGGCTACCATTTTCAAATTGGTGCCCGTGAAAGGCTTAAGCATTTGCTGGATGAGAACTCTTTCCAGGAGATGGACGCGGACCTGCGTTCCGGCGACCCCCTCGAGTTCGTCGACTCCAAGCCTTACCCCGAGCGTATCGCCAAGTACGAGCAGAGCAGTGGGCTGAAGGAGGCCGTGATCAGCGGCACCGGCAAGATCCACGGCATTCCGGTCACGGTGGCGGTGATGGACTTCCGCTTCTGCGGTGGAGCCATGGGCTCGGCCGCCGGAGAGAAGATCACCCGAGCGATTGAGCGGGCCCTGGCCGACAAATGCCCCTGCCTCATATTCAGCGCCTCGGGCGGCGCCCGCATGCAGGAGGGGATTTTTTCGCTCATGCAGATGGCCAAGACCAGTGCGGCGCTGGGGCGCCTGAGCGAGGCCCGGCTGCCGTTTGTGTCGATACTGACGAACCCGACCATGGGTGGTGTTTCCGCCAGTTTTGCCGTGCTGGGTGACATCAACATCGCCGAGCCGGGGGCCTTGATCGGTTTTGCCGGCGCGCGGGTGATCAAGGAAACCACCAAGCAGACCCTGCCGCCCGGTTTCCAGACTGCCGAGTTTTTGCTCCAGAAGGGATTGATCGATCAGATCGTCAGCCGTCTCGAGATGCGCGACCGCCTGCGGGATTTGCTCACCGCGCTGTACGCCCGCAAACGCGCCGAAAACAAGGCTGTCGCCTAAACGTTCGACCTGCGTCGTCGAACGCTTCTTCACGGCTTGGCCATGAGTGTCGAACTTCCCGACTACGCGGCGGTCCAGGACTACCTTTTCGGGCTCAAGGCGCGGGGCATGAAGTTCGGCATCGACCGGATGCGGCTGCTGGCGACCGCCATCGGTCATCCGGAGCGTGCCGTGCCCGTCATCCATCTGGCTGGGACCAATGGCAAAGGCTCCACCGCCGCCATGCTGGACTCGATCCTGCGTGCGGCGGGTAGCAAGGTGGGCCTCTACACGTCGCCGCACTTGGTCAGGCTGGGGGAGCGTGTGCAGGTGAATCGGACGATTCTGAGTGAGGAGGAAATCACGGCCTACACCCGCGAGCTGCTGCCGGTGGCGGAGCGCTTGGCGGCGAATGATCCCGACGACCACCCGAGCTTCTTCGAGTTCATGACCGCGATGGCGTTCCTGCAGTTTGCCCGACAGGACTGTGATGTCGCCGTCGCTGAGGTGGGACTCGGCGGCGAACTGGATGCGACCAATATCGTGCAACCTCTCGTCACGGCGATCACCTCGATCGGCCTCGATCATTGCGAGATGCTGGGCTACACGCATGCCGAGATCGCCCAGGCCAAGGCGGGCATTCTCAAGCCGGGCGTGCCCGTCGTGTTGGGCCGGCTACCGGCGGAAGCTGAGGCAGTCGTGCGGGCCCGGGCGCAGGCCTTGGGCTGTCCCCTGACGTCCGTGAGGGAGGTCTTTGGCAATGAGTTGGCCGAATATCCGCACACCAGTCTGGAGGGCGACTACCAGCGCTGGAACGCGGCCACGGCCACGCTGATTGCGCGGACGTTGCCACCGGAGTGGGGTGTGGATGAGGCGGCGATCGAGTTGGGGCTGAAGACCTCGTTTTGGCCGGCCCGCTGGCAGCGCCTTGAATTGGGGCAGCGCACGCTGATCCTCGATGCTTCCCACAACCCGGAAGGGGCCGAAAGCCTGGCGGTGAACCTGGCCCGACTGGTCATCAAGCTCGGACACCATCCGGTTATCGTCGTGGGCTGCCTGGGCGCCGCCCGGGCGGGAGCGTTAATGAATGTCGTGGCGCGGTTCGCCCGGGAAATTCACCTGGTGGTGCCGGATCAGGCCCGAGCCTGCTCGCATGCTTCCTTGCGGCAATTCCTGCCTGCGGACTACCCCGGCACGGTAAGGGATACGACGGTGAAGCATTTGTTCGAGGGCGACGGCCTGGCCCATCTGCCCGCGCAAGAAACGGTGGTGGTGACCGGTTCGATCTATCTGGCGGGCGAGGTAATGGCCCAGCTGAAGCCGGACCTGGGGCCAGGCGAAGGCCGGTTGCAGGACTTTTAGGTCAGGATTGAGAGGGTTGGCGAACCGTCCCTACCGGAAAGGCGTCAGAGCCGGATCAGATCCGAGGAGGCGGGCACGTCTTTGATGAGCTGCGACGGACCGGGGCCGACGCCGAGGTAGCGCAGGTTGGGCAATTGATCATCGGCGGGCCGCGCGCCGCCCTCGTAGGCAACATCGAGGATGCTGCGCAGCATGGCGGCGATGTAACGCTGGGCGTTGCGGGGGAGGTCCGCGAAGTGACGCACGTCGCTGATGTCCTCGGACCAGCCGGGGTGCGACGAATAGACGGGCCGTAGGGTCTTGCGCACCGCTTCGTTGCGCGGCACGTGGGCGTAGCGTTGGCCCTGGGCATCCTCGTAGGCGGTGCAGATCAACAAGTCGCCGTTCCAGTCGCCCCGGTGGGTGAGCGCATCAGTCTTGTTGATCATCAGGTCCTGGAAGCCGCCGTAGCGCAGGGCATCGCCCTTTTCCACGGCGTCGAACCAACCGACCATGCGCTGGCGTCCCGTCGTCGAGCCGAATTCCAGCTGCTTGAGCAGTGTGGCCAGCGGATGGTCATCGTCCATTTGGGTGATGAAGGTATGTGTGCCCACCTTGGTGTCGTAGGCCTTGGCGACCCCGAAGGTGTGGACGGGCTGGACGGGCACGCCGGCGCTCTCGAAAAACTCGGGCGTGTAGGTGTGCGACGCCGTGACGTTGGGCGAAAAGCCATGGCGTTTGTCGAGCCAGTAGGCCTGGCCGAACTCGCCCAGGATGGTGCGACCGGCGGCGAGCTCCCGGCGCATGAGTTCGCGGACCTCCCGGATCTGCGGGGCCAAGCGTTTGCCAGCCTCCCAGTAGACGCTGGTCAGCCTATCGAGGTTGAGCGTGAAGGGTGCTTCACCGCGGAAGACCGTGAAGTCGAACTCCGCGGCAGTGAGCACGCCCGCGTTGATGGCCTCGGTGTTGGCCCTGGCTTCGGCGGCGCTCAGCTTGTCGAAAAAGCCGGCGAAGGTGGCGGCATCGACCTGGCAGACGTGCTGGATGGTGCGCAGGGCGCGGTCGGCGCGCTGCGCGACCTTGCGGGCGTAGTAGTTGGGGCCGGCGAGAAAGTCGGAGAATACGATCTGCCATTGTCCCACCTCGTCGGCGTAGGCGGGCGTGATGCCGCGACCGGTGGAGCCGCGCGGTTCCTCGTTCAGCACGTGTTCGCGGTAGTGCTCCCAGGCGAGGTCGAGCAGGCGGTGAATCAGGTCCGAGACCATCGCGCGTTCGTCGATGACCAGGCGGGCAATCACGTTGTAACCCTTGGCCTCCAGCGGGGCGGCTTCCCACCAGATTTTGCGCGGGTCGGCGACCACGCCGCAGCCGATGGCGAGGTGGGCGATGTCGCGCTCGACCACGCCGGAGGGCAGGAGGTTGAGCTTCACGCCGGCGGCGGTGTGGCCGGAGTTGGCGCCGCCATTGACCTTGAGCACGGTCGAGACGGCGGCGGGGGTGCCGGCGAGCTCGGCACAGACTTCCGGCACGAGCCGGCCTTTGCCTTCGTCGCCGAGCGAAATGCCGACGTCGGCAATGAGCTGACTGGAAAAGGGGATCAGGGACATCGGGCGAAAAGCCGAAAACTGAAAGGCTGAAAGACGGAAAGGGGAAGCCCCGAGTGGAACACCGGTTCGGAGCCTGACCTAGATTTCAGCGTGTCAGCATTTCGAAGTTTCAGCTTTTGGGCGACGAGATCGTCGCTCAGCCCTTGGCCTGGGCCTTGATCTCGATCACGTCGTGCGGGCTGGCTTCCTTCTGTCCGGCCGGTGAGACCCGGATGTAGCGGGCGTTGGCGCGCAGATCGGGCAGGGTGGCGGCCCCAAGGTAGCCCATGCCACTTTGCAGGCCGCCGACCAGATTGCCCAGCACATCGTCGGTGGAGCCGCTGACCTCCTTGAGGGCCTCGATGCCCTCGGCGGTCAGCTTGCGGGTCTGGTCATCCTTACTGTGCCCGTAGCGGGCGGCGGAGCCGGCCTTCATGGCGGCCACGGAACCCATGCCGCGATACTGTTTATAGAGTTTGCCGTTGATCTCCATGATCTCACCGGGTGCCTCGCGGCAACCGGCCAGGAGACCACCGAGAATGACGGCGTCGGCCAAGGTGAGGGCCTTTACGATGTCGCCGCTCTTGGTGATGCCGCCGTCGGCGATGACCCGGACGCCGCGGGCGGCGGCGGAGCGGGTGGCGACGTACAGGGCGGTGAGCTGGGGGATGCCCACGCCGGCTACGACGCGGGTGGTGCAAATGGAGCCGGGGCCCTGGCCGACCTTGATGGCGTTGGCGCCGCAGTCGGCGAGAAACTCAACGCCGGCGCCGCTGGTGACGTTGCCGGCGATGATGGTCAGTTCGGGGAAGGCGTCCCGTACGAGTTTGACCATGTCACCGACGCCCGCGGTGTGGCCGTGGGCGGTGGAAACGGCGACACAGTCGATGGCCTCGTCGACCAAGTGGCCGACATGGCCGATGATGCGGTCACGGTCCAGCGAGCCGTCGGGCTGGCGCACCGGGGCGAGCGCAGCGCCGACAACGAGCCGGAAGGCACTGTCGCGGGCGGCTTTGCGGCGGGTGGTGGCTTCGGAGATGATGCGGTCGACGTCGGAAAAGGTGGCCAGCCCGCGCAGGTGGTCGTGATCGTCGACGACGAGCATTTTGTGGATGCCCACATGTTCGGTGAAGAAGTCGTCCGCAGCTTTGATCGGGTCGGGCTTGAGATCCTTTTCATGCACGGTGTGCAGTTCGGACCGCGGCGTCATGGCGTCGGCGACGCGTTTGTCGCGGTAGCGTTCGCGAACAGTGCTGCCGGGCAGTAGGCCGACGAGGATGCCACCGGCGTCCACCACGGGGAACGTGCGGAAGTCGTAGTTTTTGACTTCGATCAGGCGCAGCACGTCGGCGACGGTCTGATCGGGCTGCACCGTGATGGGGTCCTGGATGAGGCCGTGGATGTGGCGCTTTACCCGGGCGACTTCCTTCACCTGCTCCTTGGCGGGCATGTTGTAATGGATGAGGCCGAGGCCGCCGTTAAGGGCCATGGCGATGGCCATTCGCGCCTCGGTGACCGTGTCCATGTCGGACGAAATGACCGGAATCGTCAGCTTCAGCGCCTCGGACAGAATCGTTCCGGTGTCGGCATCCTTGGGCAGGATGGCCGAATACTGCGTGGCGAGCGAAACGTCGTCGAACGTGAGCCCGACCGGGCGGTTGGCAGGGAAGAAGGCGTCGGCCGGCTGGTAGAAATCGGCGTCGAGCGCGCTGGCGGGTGACGTGGCAACCTGAGTCATGTGTTGCCGGGAACGTAGTAGGGCCCCCAGCGCGTGGTGCAAGGCGGAAGGTTGTCGGCGCGGCGGATCGCCGCACCGCCACCTGAGTCTAAAAGTCTAAGGGTCTGAAAGTCCAAAAGTCGGACAAGAAGCGAAGGTAGTGTTCGTTTCCGACCTCCGTCCCTAGATTTTTGGACCTTCAGACCTTCAGACCTTCAGACCTTTAGACCTTTAGACTTCTAGACCTTCGGACCTTGTTGCAGACAATGGACGGTCTCATGCCGCGTTTGTTGATTCGCCGTTACCGTCTGCCGCTACGCACGGCGTTGCGCACGGCGCGCGGGCTGATGGTCGAGCGGGAGGGCGTGCTGGTACGGCTGGAAGCGGGGCGCGGGCAGGTCGGCTACGGGGAGGCGGCGCCGCTGGAGCTGTTCGGCGGACCCGATGTGCGGGAGGTGGAGGCGAAGCTGCGCGCCCTGGGCCGGCGACCGGACGAGGCGACCTTGGACGCGGCCATTACGGAGGGCGGGTGCGTGGGCTTTGCGCTGGCTTCCGCTCGGGCGGCCTTGGCGGCTACGGAGGACGGAGGACGGAGGGCAGGTGACAGGGGGCAGGTGGCAGGGGACGGGGGACAGAAGACAGAGGACAGGATACAGGGGACAGGATACAGGG
>Ga0181607_10000153_pt1 | contig 53804 bp, 49 predicted proteins | sample 041ome_9_FD_132420 | JGI IMG/M metagenome (GOLD analysis project Ga0181607, IMG submission 132420) | Coastal salt marsh microbial communities from the Groves Creek Marsh, Skidaway Island, Georgia - 041413US metaG (megahit assembly) | ecosystem: Environmental > Aquatic > Marine > Intertidal zone...
AAACCCTTTTCCCGACAACTTTGCGCCAGCTCATGTCGTGTTCGTGGGGCGGAATTGAGCCGGCGAAGCACATGTGACATCGCCGCACCCGCCAATTCCTCCGGAGTGCCTTCTTTGGGCGAAGGCTCCATGTCATTCCTCGTCTTCGTCGAAGTCCTCCACCACAGGAACTGGTGCAGATACATCTACATCCAATTTCGCTCCGATACCAAGCTGATCCTTGATGCGCTTCTCGACTTCATCAGCCAAATCAGCGTTGTCTTTCAGGAAAGTCCTCGCGTTTTCCTTACCTTGGCCTAATTGGTCACCTTCATAGGTGTACCAGGCGCCAGATTTACGAATAATTCCTTGATCAACTCCGATATCGATCAACGAACCTTCGCGCGAGATGCCCTCACCATAGAGAATGTCGAATTCAGCTTGCTTGAATGGCGGGGCGACCTTGTTCTTGACCACCTTGATTCGCGTGCGGTTGCCGACCGCCTCGGTACCACCTTTGAGCGTCTCGATACGACGCACATCAAGGCGCACCGACGAGTAGAACTTCAAAGCCTTACCGCCCGTTGTTGTCTCGGGAGAGCCAAACATGACGCCAATCTTTTCACGCAACTGGTTAATAAAGATGGCGGTGGTGTTTGTATTACTTAACGCTCCGGCCATCTTGCGTAGTGCCTGACTCATTAAGCGAGCTTGCAATCCAACATGGGAGTCACCCATGTCGCCCTCGATTTCAGCCCTCGGGGTAAGCGCTGCAACGGAGTCAATGACAACCAGATCAATCGCGCCCGAGCGAACCAGGGTGTCACAGATCTCAAGTGCCTGCTCACCTGTATCTGGCTGAGAAACATAAAGATTATCTAGGTCGACACCCAAGGCCGAGGCATAGTCGGGGTCCAGCGCATGCTCAGCGTCAATGAAGGCCGCCAGTCCACCACGAGCCTGAACACTGGCGATTGCGTGGAGGGCAACGGTTGTTTTACCGGATGATTCGGGCCCGTAGATCTCCACGATGCGACCGCGCGGCAAACCGCCAATTCCCAGGGCAATGTCCAATGCAATTGAGCCGGTAGGAATAACCTCGATGGGAGCACGGCCTTCTTCACCGAGACGCATCACTGAACCCTTGCCAAATTGGCGTTCAATCTGGGCAAGTGCACTATCCAGTGCTTTTTCACGATCTTTAGCGGCGTTTGCCATCTCACTTCTCCTCATTTGGGGGTTACCTATTCGATGCTGTTCAGTGTGCCGGCGAATCCATGTGTAGAAACGCCGATTACCACTGAACACTAGGTGTGGAGACTGACACTCACCCTAAAATTGGACCTCCTGTGGACGCTGCCACGGGCAATTTTTGAATGTGTATAACTCGACCCAGCAGGATTAACTTATATCGAACGTGCGTTCGAATAGGTGCGACACGCCGGAAGTGCCACGCAGATTCCAAGGCCCACCAAGGGCAAGATTGCCGCAGCACACAGCAGGCCATACCCGCCAATCAGCATGACGACGCCAGCGACAGCGCCACCGAGTGCGCCCGCAGCATTCATGGTGAGATCAGACAAACCTTGGACCGATGGACGCTCCCTGGGCTCAACCGAATCCGTCACCAACGTCGATCCCGCAATAAGTGTGCACGACCATCCCAGCCCCAAAAGAAAGAGCCCTACGCCCAAGATGGGAACGCTGTTTGCTGGGGCCAGCCCGGAGATCACGCAGCTGGCGGTCAAAAATCCGATCCCCGCGATAACCACTTGGATTCGTCCAAAACGATCGACGGCCATACCGACAACCGGCGAAAGTGCGTACATACCGGCTACGTGGACGCTGATGACAAGGCCAATCAATTGCAGGGTGACATCGACGTGAGCCATATGGACGGGTGTCATGACCATGACCATGACCATGACAACGTGCCCAATGGCTATCGAGGCTATGCCGAGCACAGCCCGTGGCCGGGTTCTCAGGTGTTCGATGCCATCACGCAAGCGCGCCTTGGTTTGTTCGGGCATGCCACTCGCAACCAATTGAGATGTGCGCAAATGCGTAGAGAGCACGAAAGGATCCGGGCGCAAGGACACTAGCAAGACAATCACGGCCAGAATCAGTGCAATGCCTGAAATTACATATGGCCCAGAGAGTTGCGGTAGCCCGAGTGATAGTCCAACCGACCCACTGAAGTTGAGCAAATTGGGACCAAGTACGGCTCCGATCGTGGCTGCCCAGACGACATAGGACAGTGATTTCGCACGAGTATTTGGAAGCGCTAAGTCAGTAGCCGCGTATCGTGCTTGGAAACTGGCAGCACTGGCAACCCCAACCAACATGCACCCGACAAGCACTAAGACCAAGTTCCTGTGCACCGCGCCGGTAATCACTATGCCCGCTCCTACTGCACCCAGACCATACCCCGTTGCGAGGGCAGCTCGCCTTCCTCGAGACAGTGCAATGCGGGCAAGTGGAAGTGCGAAAAGGGCAGCACCCAGAACACCTGCAGTTTGAGCCAAACCCGCTACTGCCTCGGAATCCGCGATCGAAGCGGCTAGCAGCGCCCCCGCCGCGACCGAGCCTGCAACCGCGATGCCGCCAAACATTTGACTCGCGGCAAGGGTGGCCACGGTTCGCCTTTGAACGGAAACGACCTGAGGGCTGTCCAGTGTCAGGTCCTCTGGGACCGCTTTTACCTGTTCACTCACAGACCACTACTTTCTCGCTTGTCTCTCGAATCCTGACCATGGTGCAACTTATTTGTCATGGACTCTAAAAGGATTTCCCTGTTAACGGGGAATCCCAACTCCGTGAGCGCCTCAAAAATAAGTCCCGGATCCTGATTCCATTCATCATGGCTCACAAGCTGAACCCGACCGTTGCCCAACATCTGCTCCAATTGAACGGAACTTGCGCGAAGATTCTCAACTGTTTTGCTCAATGACGCGATGGCATCCGGATGCTCACTCCACCAACCACTGCGAGCAGCTCTCTCGGGACTTCTGATGTTTACAAGGAAGCACAGTCCTGGCATCAATTCCTGCAGAAAAAGTAGGTACTGCGTTAATGATGCACTAGTGGAAAAATAAGCGCCTTCGTAGCGCACCTCTTTGAACCCGGTCCACAACGTTTCCTTCTTGGGCCTGAGTAGTCGGCTGACTACCTGTTGGCGCAAATCGTCGAGCACATCTTGTGGATCCAACTTCGCTGAACCGAACCAAGGGTGATCAGGCTTGCCAGCACTATGGCGATCAGCGGTCTCCACCACAGACTGCCAGTAGCGCCAAAGTCCCGTTAGCGCGTTGTAGTTCTCACCGCGAACCAAAACCTGAGGGTGCGCGTTCAGTGCCGATTGAATGGCCGTGCTGCCCGAGCGACCAAAAGTCACGACCGTGATGAATTGGAGTCTTTCGCTTGCTGGCTTTGCGAGCACTACCCGACTCTATGACATTCACGCTGTCGAGGCCGCCTATGCGCTGAACAAAATCACCGCAGATTGCTGGGAACCTCAACAAAATCGCACACCGCACGCCAGATAACGCTTGTTTCAACACCAGCCTCAATGGCTTGGTTCACCGTTAAATTCAACTCTGGAAGGACAATGTCACTACCCCACGAACGCATGTAAGCGGGCCCCACCACCATCTCAAGGCGTTCCCAGAAATCACTCAGTCGCATGGGCATGCGAGGAGGTTACAGCGCACGTACCGCAGTAGGAAATTCAACAGGCTCGGCAGATTCAGCTTGAGCAACTTGTGAACTGACCGAAGCCAAAATGTCAGACAACGACACATCGAGTGCGCCGCAGATAGCAGAGATTAATTCAGAAGACGCTTCCTTTTGACCCCGTTCAATTTCAGACAGGTAACCGAGTGACACCGATGCGGCTCCTGAGATGTCACGAAGGGTTCGACCCTGATCTTGACGACGTCGACGGAGTTCATCACCGATGACATTGCGCAACACAATCACCTAGAGTTCTCCTTCCAATCGAAGTTGCCGCACTAACCTCTTGCCTCCATGATACCCGCTACCGACCACTTTTGCCGAACTTCCCCGCGTAAGGCCCGAAGCGCTCAGAATAAGACCGAGAAAAACGGTTAAACCATGTTAATTGCCAGTGAGAGGGCCTCGACCACAGTCTGGGTCCGTACCACTTCCCGATCCCCCGACAATTGTAAAAAATCCGTTTTCAATTGAGAGTTGGACGCGCAAGCCACCCAGACGGTTCCAGGCGCCATGCCATCCTGAGGTCCCGGTCCTGCAACGCCCGTGCACGAAAGTGCCAAGTCTGATCCACTTGCCTTCATCGCACCTTGAGCCATGGCAATAGCAACCTGTTCAGATACAACGCCATGGGAAAGATCGTCCTGGGAAACGCCTAAAAGATCAACCTTTACAGCCACGCTGTAGGCGATAACGCCGCCACAAAAGATTTTTGATGCACCCGGCACTGACGTGATCGCCGCCGAAATAAGTCCGCCCGTTAGGGACTCGGCAGTGGACAAGGTCCTGCCACTTTGGATCAATTTTCGAACAAGGTCGTGAGCGAGTTGATCAACATTCCCCGACGTTGTCATCGGTTCGCCGTAACTCGCAGCCGGAGCGCTTTCTGAACATATTCCGCGCCCGTCCAAAGGGTTAAAAGAACGGCAATTCCCATGGCCACAAATTTCAATGCATCCCAGACACTGGTGTATTCAAAAGTAACTGGCAGTGCAATCAGGAACATTGTGATGGCGATTGTTTGAGCCAAGGTCTTAACTTTTCCACCACGCGAAGCACTAATAACTCCCCGTCGAATCACCCAGAATCGCAAGAGAGTCACACCAACCTCGCGGAATACAATCACACCCGTCACCCACCATGGCAGTAGATTCAGCGCCGAAAGTCCGATCAGGGCAACCCCTGTGAGGAACTTGTCCGCGATGGGATCTGCGATCTTTCCGACATTCGTGATCAAACCATATTTTCGCGCCACAAAACCATCAACGAGATCGGTCAGAGAAGCAGCGACAAAAACAACCGCGGCCACATTTCGATCTACCTCTGTCTGCTGAATCAAGAGCCAGGCTAAAAGGGGAACCGCGAGCAGGCGCACCAGTGTCAATGCATTAGCAATATTCCACACACTCGTTGTAGTCGCCTGATCGGCAACATGATCAACATGCCATTCCCTGCGCGGTTCCATGACTGGACTATCCCGCAATCGGCTCGGCGATGAGATCGACGCCTTCAACATCAATCACAACACATTCAACAAATTGACCTACTTCGCAGTCCACGCCTCCGAGTATCACGCGGGTTTCTGCGTCATCGGGCCCTTGGTGGCCTGCGTGGCCAATGGCAAAACCACCGTCTGATTCGATGGACTCGATTATGACGTCGACTCTTTCGCCGATGCGGTCCTCAGCACGCTGCGCCATCAGTTCGTCGACAAGATCCTGTGTGCGCTTGACACGGTCAGCTATGACTTCAGGGGCCACCTTGGGTTCAAAGTCAAATGCTTCTGTTCCTTCTTCATCGCTGTAACCGAAAACGCCGACGGCATCAAGGCGTCCGCGTTCCAGGAATCGAAGAAGGGTGTCAAAGTCCTCTTGAGTCTCCCCTGGAAATCCCACGATGACGTTGCTGCGAATGCCAGCGGCAGGCGCAAGCTCACGAATTGAGGCAATCAAATCCAGAAATGCTTCCTCACCCCCAAATCGCTTCATTCGCCTGAGTAGGGACGCAGATGCATGTTGAAACGAAAGATCAAAATACGGCGCAACAACAGCTGTCTGCGCCATCACTTTAATGAGATCGGGCCGTACCTCTGCTGGCTGAAGGTAGGCCACTCTCAGGCGTCCAATAGAAGTTCCCTCATCAATTGCAGGTATCAATGACTCGAGGAGCCTGAGATCCCCCAGATCCTTGCCGTAGGACGTGGAGTTCTCGCTCACCAAAACAACTTCGCCCACACCGTCGCCTGCTAACCAAGCAACTTCGGCAACAACATCAGCAGGTGGCCGCGAAATGAATGAGCCTCGAAACGATGGAATAGCGCAGAAAGTACAACGGCGATCACACCCCGAGGCCAACTTCACGGGTGCCACTGGGGATCGCTCAAGTCGTTGCCTGAGAACTGGTGGCTGCCATCCCAAAGCTGACAGACCCAAAGCCGAGAGATCAGTGTCGCTCTTACCCCCAGCATCACCATGCCCCGGGATTGACGTCTGTGATTGAACACGATCAACGGGGGTTATGGGCAATAGTGTGCGCCGATCCGTTGGTGAATGCGCAGAGATGACTTCGCCTGCAAGAACTGCCTCAAGACGGGCAGAAATATTGGGGTAGTCGTCAAAACTAAGGACTGCGTCAGCCTCTGGAAGATTTTCGGCCAGTTCCTTGCCATACCTCTGTGCCAGACAACCCACTGCCACAACCGCCTGTGTAGCGTTCTTGGCCCCACCGCCACCGTCTGAGTGCTCGCCTTTCAGGTCCGCAGCGGCCAAAATCGCATCGATGGAGTCCTTTTTGGCGACATCGACAAATCCGCAGGTGTTCACCATGACGGCCTCAGCGTCGGCAGGGTCATCGACAATCGTCCAACCATCGGCAACAAGGCGACCAGCAAGTTCCTCAGAGTCCACTTCGTTGCGGGCACAGCCCATGGTGACAAGGGCTACTGTTCTGGCTGACACCCCCACAGCCTACGCGCCGGCCGGTGGATGGATCGCCGCTAGTTCACGTGCAACAGTTTTCAGGCTCTAAAACCCTCGGATTGAGACAATGACCGATGGCAGTTCATCGACACTCACCAGAACCTCGCGCGCCTTTGAGCCCTCGCTCGGACCGACAACACCGCGTGACTCCATGAGGTCCATGAGCCTGCCAGCTTTGGCGAATCCAACACGCAATTTACGTTGAAGCATCGACGTCGAACCAAATTGAGTTGACACGACCAGTTCCACCGCCTGAAGGAGAACATCAAGATCATCGCCTATATCGCCGTCAATTTCCTTGGTAGTCGCAGCCGGGGCGACTACCTCGTCAAGATATTCAGGATCCCATTGATCCTTACAATGTTGAACTACCTCACGAATTTCGTGCTCAGAGATAAATGCTCCTTGAATGCGCAGTGACTTATTGGCGCCCATGGGTAGGAATAGGCCATCACCCTGACCAACCAGTTTCTCAGCACCTGGCTGGTCGAGAATCACACGGCTGTCGGCGAGGCTTGAAGTTGCAAATGCCAATCGACTAGGAACATTTGCCTTGATGAGTCCGGTCACGACGTCGACACTTGGCCGTTGAGTTGCTAGTACCAGATGAATACCTGCCGCACGCGCGAGTTGGGTTATTCGAACGACGGAATCCTCAACATCTCGCGGGGCAACCATCATGAGATCTGCTAACTCATCCACGATAACCAACAAATACGGGTAAGTCGAGATCGTGCGTTCCGAGCCGGGCAGTGGCTTCACTTTGCCCGCCCGAACGGCTTTGTTGAAGTCATCAATATGTCGGTACCCAAAAGCGGAAAGATCGTCATAGCGACGGTCCATTTCCTTGACCACCCACTGAAGGGCATCAGCAGCCTTCTTCGGATTCGTAATAATCGGAGTTATCAAATGCGGAACACCTTCATAGATCGTGAGCTCAACGCGCTTCGGATCGACGAGAATCATGCGCACTTCATCAGGGGTAGCCCGCATCAGAATCGAAGTAATCAGACTATTTATACAACTACTCTTTCCTGCGCCGGTCGCTCCCGCAACAAGGATATGGGGCATTTTCGCAAGATTTGCAACAACAAATGAGCCCTCGACGTCCTTGCCCAATGCAACAACCATGGGGTGCTGATCATTGGCTGCCACTTTGCTTTTGAGTACATCTCCCAGGGCAACAAGTTCACGGTCTGTATTGGGAATTTCAATGCCAATTGCTTTTTTGCCTGGAATTGGACTCAATATCCGAACCTCAGCGCTGGCAACAGCATAGGCAATGTTCTTGCTGAGGGCGGTTACTCTCTCGACCTTGACACTTGGACCCAATTCGATTTCATATCGAGTGACAGTCGGTCCGCGCATGAAGCCTGCAACGTTGGCATCGATGCCGAACTGCTCCAACACCTCAGTGAGTGCGGCTACAACTTGGTCATTAGCCTTTGTCGCACTCTTGTGAGCCGGGCCCAACTTCAGGATTTCTCCTTTGGGTAGCCGATAAGGAGTGCGAGGAGCCAGCGTCAGTTGCTGCCCGACGGCGGCCTTGCCCTGCTGTGCGTCATTGGGAACTACGGCTACAACCTCCATCGCTTTTCCACCTGTACCAACTGCGGTTGGAACTACCACTGTGTCCGACCGTGAAGTTGAAGCCGTGGGTGTTTTTGGGGTAATTCCAGAGAGCAGTGCGGCAGCCGGCCTGTGTTCATCTGCCTCAATTTCATTGGCCAGCGGTGTAACAAACGGCTCGTCACCAGCTAGCGGCACGTCGCGTTGAGTGATATCCGAACGTGGAACTCCAATTCTCAGTTCGCCATTTGGGTCGTCAAATCCGTTATCTCGATCACTTTGCTCATCCGATGGTTGATCTCCATCGTCCGCACCAGCAAAAGATGCTGCATCAATCTGATCCTCTGATTCGCCAGGCGCGCTCGATCGAAGACCTATGACTCGCTGCCACGACGCCTTGAGTATCTCTCGAACACGGGCAATGCTGGTGCCGGTCAGAACGAGAAACCCGAAAAAACTCAGGATCAACAGGAGCACGGCGCTGACCATTGCGCCCAGTGCGGACACCACGGGCGCGGTCACAATCGCACCGAATACCCCGCCGCCTGAATTCATCGCATCCGCACCATCACTGGGTGTTGGTGTGCCCTGGACCAAGTGCCAAAGACCGAGTACACCCAGCAAAATGGCTCCTGCGCCAATTGTCAGGCGTCCCGTTGTCGCATTTTGGTCAGGATGGCGCAAATAACGCCAGGCAAGCGCAAAAAGGACGAGCGGAACAACCCACGCCAGCGCCCCGAGCAACGCTGTGGCGATCATGGAAATCCAAGAAATAAACCACCCTTGAACCCCGAACCAGGAACCAGCAACGAACATCACGCCCAGCGCAATGAGGCCTAGGCCTAAACCATCTCGTCGAAGTGTGGGGTCGAGCTCCTTGGCTCCTTTACCAATCCCCCGAGTAACTGAACCTAAAATGTGCGCGACAGTAATCCACACCCGACTAATCCCGCGGCCAAGCGCCGTTGCAGCCCTGATGACCGGGCCGGGACGCATGGGGGAATTCGACTTTTTCGGCCGGGACGAGCCCCGTGCAGCACTCTTTGCGGGGCCCTTCGAACGAGACTGTCGAGACGGTGCGGGAGAAGATCCACGCGTTTTCGTGGATGAGCGGGAAGCCATGCCTCGGAGCGTACCGAGAAATTGAGGCATTTCACTGCAGTCACACGCGTCCCGCGTGTCACAAATTGTGCGAATAAGCCCCTAAACAACTATCACAACAGGGATGATCATGGGCTTTCGGCGGTGTGTGGTTCCGACCCACTTTCCAACAACCTTGCGGGCCCTTTGTGAGAGTTCGTGGGAATCATCAACTCCCTCTGCCATGGCCTCTGTCAGAGCACTCTTGACCCGATCAATGATCTCCGAGTCAATGATCTGGGAGTGGTCAGGAGCTTTGCCCACTCCCCTTTCGTGGATTTCCGGGCCCACTACGACGATGCCGTGTTCGATGTCTACCGCCGCGAAAATGGACAGAAATCCTTCCTCACCGAGGATTCGACGGTCCTTGAGTAGGGCTTCGTCGACACCCCCCACGCTCGCACCGTCGACATAAACCTCACGGAGCGGGAATCTGCCACTAATTGATGCCTGACCTTCTGCGAGATCAACACACACACCGTCGCCCGTGAGTAGCACGCGGTCACTCGGGATGCCGACGCTCTCTGCGATACCGGCATTTGCGACCAAATGTCGCCACTCACCATGGATGGGCATCACATAGCGCGGTTTCACGATGTTCATGACATAACGCAGCTCGCCTGCGGCTGCATGCCCTGACACGTGCACTAGAGCATTAGATTTATGTACCACGTCAGCACCCAACTTGGTCAAACCGTTGATTACTCGGTTCACCGCATTTTCATTACCCGGGATCAAGGATGAAGCGAGGACGATCGTGTCATCCTGCCCAACCGAGATTTCATGGTTTCGGTGTGCAATTCTCGAAAGTACCGCCATCGGCTCACCCTGACTGCCCGTGCAAATGAGTACCGCTCGATCGTCCGGGAGCTTTGCCAACTCATCAAGTGAAATGAGAGTATTTCCAGGTATGGAGAGATAGCCCATGTCACGAGCCACGCCCATATTCCTCACCATCGAGCGCCCGACAAATGCAACTTTGCGGTTATGAACAATCGCTGTGTCAATGATCTGTTGGACTCGGTGAACGTGTGAGGCAAATGATGCAACGATTACGCGGCCCTTGGCGCGATGAAAAACTTTGTCGAGCACAGGAACGATCTCGCGCTCGCTCGGCACAAACCCGGGAACTTCAGCATTTGTGCTGTCCACCATGAGGATATCGACACCGATATCGCCCAACCGGGCGAAACTGTTGAGATCGGTGAGCCTGCCATCTAATGGCAATTGGTCCATCTTGAAATCGCCCGTATGCAAAATTGTGCCAGCGCTCGTGGTGATTGCAATGGCCATGGCATCGGGGATCGAATGATTCACAGCCAAAAACTCGAGGCCAAATGGACCTATTTGTTCGATCCCCTTGTCCTTCACAGCCAACGTGAATGGTGTTATCCGGTGCTCTTTGAGCTTTGCCTGCACAAATGCCAGCGTCAACTCTGAACCGATGATTGGTATATCCGCCTTGTTTCGCAATAGATATGGAACAGCACCTATGTGATCTTCATGACCATGCGTGAGGACAATCGCTAGGACATCATCGAGGCGCTCAATTATTGGCTCAAAATCAGGCAGGATTAGATCAACGCCGGGATGTGACTCTTCCGGGAACAGCACACCACAATCAACAATCAGTAACTTTCCATCAATTTCAAACACGGTCATGTTGCGACCGATCTCTCCGATGCCGCCAAGCGGCAAGATGCGTAACCCACCCGTGGGCAATGGCGGCGGTACATCAATATCGTGATTAAGCATTTATACCTTTCAGACTCCCATGAGGAGTACCAAGAATTCAGAATCGTCGCGGTACATTAAAAACCGCGCACTCCTCCCGCGGCTAAATCCGCACGAAGTTGCACAATTTCAGCCTCGGTGGCATTGACTAGTGGGAGTCGAACAGGTCCAGCGGGAAGCCCCTGGATGGCAAGCGCTGCCTTTGTAAGAATCACACCTTGTGTGCGAAAGATTCCAGTGTAAACAGGAAGCATTGCAGTATTCAAAGCTTGTGCAGTTTGAAATTCGCCACCCCAGAGCGCGTCCGCCATGTCATGTAAACGATCGCCAACGAGATGACCAACAACAGACACCATGCCTGCTGCACCCAGTGCAAGCAGTGCGAGGTTGAGTGAGTCCTCACCCGAATACCAGGCAAGATCAGTTCTTGCCATTACCCACTGCGACGCTTCAAGGTCCCCCTTGGCATCTTTATTTGCGATGATCCTTGGATGCTCAGCGAGCCGAACAAGGGTTTCCGTTTCAATTGCCACTCCAGTTCGGCGGGGGATGTCATAAGTCATCAGCGGCAGATCTGTGGAATCCGCGATCGCGGTGAAATGAGCGATCAAACCAGCCTGTGGGGGCCTGTTGTAGTAGGGCGATGACGCCATCAGTGCATCCGCACCTGCAGCCACGGCTAACTGGGCGCTGGAGATCGAGTGGGCGGTGTCATTGGTACCAACGCCTGCAATAACCGTTGCTCGATCTCCCACGGCCTCAACAACTGCGCGCACAAGGGCAGCATCTTCGGCATCAGTTTTTGTGGAGTTCTCACCGGTAGTTCCGTTCACGACGAGTCCATCGTGCCTGAGGTTGTCGACCAAATGAGTTGCGAGCACTTGAGCACCATCAAGGTCCTGGGAACCATCCTCGCGGAAAGGAGTCACCATCGCGGAGAGCATCACGCCAAATGGTCTATTCATGGAGGAGAGCCTACCTGTGAACACTCATAGATTTCAGTTAGGGAGCAACACGTCCATGGGACTCAAATGCAGCATGGGTAAGCGGCATGAGTTGAGCAAAATGATCCTCATAGATTTCCGCGACCATCTCAATTTCCCTCTGAGGGAAGGATGGGAAGTGTGAACCATCCACCTTCCTGCGTAGGGACAGGAAATTCATGAGTGAGCGCGCATTCATGGTTACGTACGCAGAGGAGTAAATGGTGACTGGAAGCACCATCCGCGCAACCTCGCGAGCCACACCCGCCTGCAACATTCGCTGGTATTCGGCGTATGCAGAAATACAGGACTGCTTAATCGACACATCAATAAGTTCGTACTGCTCAGCACTGCCCTTGTGAAATTCGTACGCACCAGGCTTCCCAGATTGAATAATTGGGCGCTCGTGACTTGGCACATAAAAGATCGGCAGCAACTCACGGTAGCGACCAGATTCCTCGTTATAACTGGCAATTCGATGGCGCATGTGTTCCCGCCACACAAAAATGGGGGCGCGCACGAAGAAAGTCATCGAATTATGTTCAAACGGGCTGCCATGCCGATCGCGCATTAGGTAGTTAATCAGACCTACAGCCCTATCGGCATCCGAGTTGACATCCTCCAACGATTGTTCGCCAACGGTAGAGACGCGCGCCGCGAACACCACATCGGCATCAGAGGCACTGGCTCGAACAAGTTCAACGGTGACGTCACTTCGAAAGGATATTTCCGAGCTTGAGTTTTCTGCGACCACCCACAGACCCTATCTGGTGTGCCCTCGAATTCACGGGTAACGTGCCCACGTGGACATAACCAGGCTTGCACGCGCGACAGACGCAGACGCAATCGCGCGCGTTCAATACGACTCTTGGATGGAACGAGTCCCCCAGGTGCTGGAACACATATCTGTCCAGGAGATTGAGACAGCGTGGGCATCCACCATCAGCGCCGGGGATGGACGGTCAGGACGTGTCCTCGTGGTCGAGCGATCAGGGCAGGTCGAAGGCTATTGCGCCGTAATGTTCGACTTGGATGTAAAAATATGCCAGGTCGTGGGCCTTGAAGTGTCCCCCAATTCCAGGCGCTCCACCCTCGGAATTCGATTGACCAATGCCGCCGCTGACTTGGCCATGAGCGCCGGGATGGATGAAATGACCGCCTGGCTTGGTCGCGATGAAACCGCCGCGCAACACCTATTGCAGTCAGCCGGGTGGACGCTAACGGGGGCGGAGCGGACCGTGGCCATGGCCACGGCCACGGAGAGTCTTGCTCAGGAGCGAAACGAAATCGAATTTCTCGTTTCTCTGACAGAACCACTGTAACTGCGATCTGGAAATGAAGATGCCGGCGAATCCCCCGCGCCCGCCGGCGCCCCAACTATCACACGTTTCAATGGAACTGCACAGGATTTCAAAGTCCCCAATTCGGGGGACAAGAGGGCGAGTTGGGGCTGCAAGTTAATCAGTTTCTAGGAAACCGTCATCCCTCGCAGCCGCATAGAGTTCGGTCCGTGTGCGTGCCTCGCGCCCTAAATGCGCATATTTGGCACGAACTCGATCGAGATATTCTTTTGCCGTGTGTGGGGAGATCTCCATTCTTCGGGCAACTGCATTGAGAGTAAGACCCGTGGCATATAACTTGAGCGCATCTGTTTCACGCGGACTCAGTTCGGGTTTTTCCCTGGCAGAATTCAGAATCGCAGCCAAATCCACGGAGAGGTAGATCTCACCTGCAATTGCTGTAGATAATGCCTCGGTCAAATTCAAATAGCTCACTCGCTTCGGAATGAATCCCAAAGCTCCTTTAAGGATGCCACTCCTTATTGCATGCGCATCATCGTTGGCGCTCATGAGCAAAGTCGGGATTCCAGCATTCGTCAAAAGTTCCACATTGCGATAAACAGGTTCAGAGTTCGGGCCGAGATCAACGTCGAGCAAGGCTATTTCTGGCTGTGCATTGATGGCTTCGGTGACTACGCCGCCGGAATAGACCACTTCGAATGAGGGTTTGATCTGACTATTTGCAGTCAGCAGCGCAGCCAAACCCTCACGAACTAATTCGTGGTCATCAACTATCCCAATTTTCATTCTGATTTCCCCCTGCCACCCTCATTGCCTATGTGGATAGTGAAAGGCCAAGGTTCTAAAGGTCTGAGTCTAGGTAATGGATCATGCGCCCGCTGAGTTATGGGGAAACTAATTCGGGGCTCGCCGCCTGCCACATGTAGACCATTGAACCATCAGCCTCATGAAAGAACTCACTAACTCGTGTCGAATATGGTTGCGAATGTATGACACTCGTGTCGAAATTCGAGTTCACATCAATATGCACAACAAGATCGATAACCAGATCGGGGCTAATGCGTTCAAATGTACATCTAGCCGAGTCTGCCAAGTCCATCTGTTGAAGTATCCGAGCACAATAAAGTCCCAGCTCCAACTGATCCTCGCAATCCCAGAGGGTTGCTTCCGAATGAATAACCAGTACCGCTTGGTTATGGAACGCATCAGTGGCAACACGTTTTAACAGACTATCTTCAGTTGCATGGCTCACAAGGATATTTCGCAAGTATGAATCAATCACGGCGCACTTATGCCGACTAGCCCTCGAGTGAAAATTGATTTCGCCGCGAGCAACGCGTTCCAGAAATTCCAATGACTCGAGAATCTCGGGCGTCGAAAATTTTTGAAGAGATTTGGCGGTTCCCAACTCAGCAATGTCGGATTGAATCTGCGATTGTGTGGTCGAAAGGATTGCGCCCTCCCTTGTGCGTCCAACACTGCGCAGAGATCGGCCGAGTACTGCACCTGCAACGATCAATCCGAACCCAGGAGCGATCAATTCTTCTGGGAATCCCCCCTGAAAGAAAAGCCAAGAGGCTGCCACCGCAATCCATGCCCACCAAGGTCCAGCAGCCGAAACAATAAAGAACAGAGCGGCAATTCCTTCAGAGGTCCAATCACCCCATGGCGCACTCACCCCCGTATCCTGAGCCTGTCCCTCCAACCAATAAATCACGGGCGCGACCACCGCCACCGAAATCACGACGTACCAAGGAATAGATCCATATAAACTCGTAATGGCAATTGCAACGGCGAGAATCAATACCATGATCATGGCAAAACTGTTGATGAGATTGTTATCGTACTGCGTCCAGGTGAGGACAAAATTGACCATTGTGTAAGTGATTCCACCCACTACAACGGGAATAACAAAAATACTGGTTGGGGTCTTATTCGTTGCCACAAGGCCAGTCCACCAGTCAATTCCATCCTTGAATTCAATTGTTACCTCAGTTCCTGAGCCAACCGTTGATGAAATAAGAGTGTGCACATTCACCGCCTGTAGGTCTCGACTGAGAATGTGGCGCAGCCCCAAACCCATGTGGCCACTTGTGACCTTTCGCGATCTACCTACTTGGTCAAAGCCAATGCCATTGTCTTTGATAACTACTTTGAACTTGGACGAGCTCACTCGCATGAAATCAATTGAAATTTCACTCGCCCGCGAGTGCCGTAATGCGTTAATTAGGACCTCCCGCAGCGCCGCAATAATTTGGTCGTGGATCGACTCAGGGACCACTCCGCCAACGTTGCCTTTGATGTCTACCCTCATGCCGCGAGCCGCACATTCTTGGAGTAAATCACCGAGCTGATCCAGTAAGCCGATCAGTTGCGGCTGGTCTGACTCTTTTTGCTCGGAGATGAGTGATCGCAGAACAGAAGCCGATTCCGCCGCTTTCTCCCGAACGTTTTGAGTCGAAATTTCCGATGAGGCAAGGCCGCCTCGGGCAATCGCCGTTAACGTGTTGAGCACGGACTCGTGGATTAGTGCCCTTCGCTTAGCGAGCGCCTCATTTGCTTCACGGATCTTTCGTGCGCGTAATTGAGTTAGCACGGTCTCCTGAAGTGCACCGTCGGCCGCTCTCGCTCGACGCATGAGGCCCAATTGAGAGCTTGCCGCTGCGACACCAATTGCCATTGCGTAAAGCGGATACAAGATCGCGGAGTTCACAGAGATTTCAATAGCGAGGTTGAGCCCCAGGAATATGAAAATGAAGGCTTCGGAGATAACCACACCCGCTACCCACCACCACTGGCGCGGGTCTTGGATCAAAATTCCAGCCATGCCCGCCGCTAAGTTGAAAAGTGCGGCCGACACCAACCAATCATTCGTATTGGAACCCATCGAATTGATCGAAATTGCAGCGGCCGCGGCTGTTAATGCAAGGACATTTGTAATTATGAATACGTGCCTGACACGTAAAAACGACCCGACAACAATGCGAGATGGGATAAGACCAATGGCAAGAACAATCCATGTCAACCAAATGAGCGCAATCAGCGCATCCTCATGCGGAGCGCTTTGCCGTCCGGGCCACAAATTCGTGTCACTTGCAAGCCAGAGGCCCTGCCAGATAAGCCCAAAAAGAAGTAGGCCTCGACGCGTGAGGACTTCGGCAGACGGCACTCGAGTGGGCATGTCGAGTAGCCTGACACACTCGGACAAAGAATTCCATCGCGCAGGTTAGGAATGGTGGGAGTGCAGGAAACGGACTTGGGCCTGAAAGGGGGTTCCTGATGGATTCACAATCGGATGACGATTCGCATTCAAATATGGATTCTTCGCATGCGCACCTACCTCACCCGCACCTACCTCACCCGCATGTTCCTGGTGAACATCTTGCTCACACGAACAGGGACATTCACGTCAATGCCCTTGGAATTGGTTTAGCCACAGGCGCATACGGCCTGTCATTTGGAGCAATATCTATTGCCAGTGGTTTAAGCATTGCTCAAACTCAAGCTCTGTCACTCTTTATGTTCACCGGTGCGTCGCAGTTCGCGCTGGTCGGTGTCATTGGTGCCGGCGGTGGCGCATTTGTTGCCATAGCCACGGCCCTACTCTTGGGTGCACGAAATTCACTCTATGCACTCTCTCTGTCACCCAGACTCAATTTACGGCGTAGCGCCGTACCTGCTGCCGCACTGCTCACAATTGACGAGTCGACCGGCATGACAATCCGATACTCGGCAAATGTACAAGATCGACGGCGGGCATTCTTTGCAACTGGTCTCAGTGTTTATGTGCTGTGGAATATTGGGACGGCACTAGGAGCTCTTGGAGCATCAAATCTTTCAGATCCGGGAATGTTTGGGCTCGACGCAGCGATACCGGCAGGGTTTCTCGCCTTGCTCTGGCCCCGGCTCACGTCCAACTCACGCACTGAGAACCAGAAAATGTGGACCGTAGCAATTGTGAGCGCACTCGTTGCATTTTTACTTATTCCCGTACTGAAACCAGGTCTACCCGTTTTATGTAGCGCTCTCGTTGCCGTAGCTGCAAGCCTTATTTGGGGACGCAGCCATACGTCTGGGCACCTAGATCGAATGGACCAATAGCCATGTGGCCAATCGTTCTGATCGCTTCATTGGGCACCTACCTCGAGAAACTTTTGGGGTATGTACTCCCCCATAGCCTGCTGGAACGGGAATCAGTTCGGCGCATGACCGGCCTGCTCCCTGTATCACTCCTCGCAGCACTCGTAGCCGTTGAAACATTTGCCGATGGATCCAACGTTACGGTCGACGCTCGGGTGCTTGGATTAGCCGTCGCGTTTATCGCTCTTGCCTTCAGGGCACCGTTCCTACTCGTGGTGGTGCTCGCTGCACTCTCTACTGGCCTTGCTAGATGGTTTGGGTGGATGGCCTGATGCCCGAACCGCAGTTTCAAAAACCAATCTTTCGCAATGTCTGGAAGAGCGATGTTGAAGTGAGAATTGCTGAACAACTGCGCTATTTGCGCATCGGACATCGGGGCCTTGTCCGTCTGACGCTATTGATTCTCTTGACGCTAAATCTCGTAGGCATCGCTGCTATCTCTATTGTTTATCTCACTTCTTCCGGTGACCTTGGAGCCTCAATTTTGTTGGGGTTTGGCATCGCAACTTTTGCAGTTTTAGTCTTTCGCGGTTGGATGCTTGGGACCTATGTGAATGATGCGGGCTGCAAGGTAATTCGACTGCTGACTACCCGAGCCATTCCATGGAATGACATCGCCAAAATTGAAGAATTGTCTAGCCGCCTGTACGGGCTGCCTCTCAGGTTGCGCACACGACACCTTGCAATGAGCACCAATAGTCTCGAGCTTGTAATGACACATATATTCATTGGAAGCATTGACGGAATATTCACCGAAGAGAACTATCAAATGAAAAAATCACTCTTACAGCGTTGGCTCGATTCGAAATAGTTTCTCCGCCGTTCGCATAGACCTGCGGGCCCTTTTCCTGTCACGACAATCTTCATAGGCCATGGCGATGAGATACCAATCACGCCAATTGGTGGAATCGTTCAAATGGCTCAATGTTGAGAAGTACGCATCGGCCAAATCTTGATTCACCCTGCCCGAAGAGTCTCGAGCAAAGTCCCGTTCTGGTAACCCCCCTTCGAGAGCCAGCTGCCGACCCATGCTCTGCATTACCATTCCAAATCTCAACTCTCGCAAAACCAATAGGCACCCGAGAACCGGAATGATCACAATGGCGCCTGCAAGAAGTTGAACAGTTAAATCCCCCGATTGGAACACTGCCCATGCGCGCCATAGGGCAAAACCCGCGTAGATGAAGCAAGCCAGAGTAAGGAGAACAACCCAAAATTTGATGTCGCGCAGCAGGCGCATGTCAGGGCCCAAGGAGCAAAGGTGCCAGTCCCACGGTCAGACCTGATAGGTGATCAATCTCCTTGATCGCCAGCAATACCCCTGGCATGAAGGATTCCCGAGCCATTGAGTCATGCCGAATTGTCAAAGTCTCGCCGACTCCACCCAGAATTACCTCTTGGTGCGCCATCAAGCCGCGAACGCGAAGTGAATGAATGGGTATTCCGTCGACGAACACGCCTCGAGCCTGCATGGATTCTTCAAGGGTTGCATCTGGCGACTGAGCAAGATGTTCTCGAGCCTTGGCAACCTTTGCAGCCGTGTGAATCGATGTGCCAGACGGCGCATCAAGTTTCTCGGGATGGTGTAACTCAACAATCTCGACAGACTCAAAGTACGGTGCAGCCATTGCAGCAAATTCGGTCATGAGTACCGCACCAACGCTAAAGTTTGGAGCGATGAGAACTTTGACACTATTGCGTTGTGCGAGCCACAGTTCCACTTCAGCCATGCGCTCAGCGGTGAAGCCAGAGGTCCCAACAACCACGTTAATCCCAGATTTGATGCAAAAAGCAATATTGTCCATCACCACATCGGGACTCGTGAAGTCAACAACGACCTGGACGCGCTGCTGAGTCAACTGGTCAAGGGAGTCACCCAGGTCCAGCTCGGCGACCAATTCACATTCAGAGTCACCCTTGACCGCCTCGCAGACGGTTTTGCCCATGCGTCCACGCGCACCAATAACTCCGACCCTGACGGGAAGAGCACTTGGTGACCGTGACATCAATTCACACTCCTGCGTTGACGGCTAAATATCCTGGGCGATTTTCGATGGAATCGTAAGGCCCAATCACGCTCAAGGCTAGTGGATTCGACAGCAGTTCACTGGAAAGAATATTAATATCATCAGCCGTGACAGCTTCGACTTTTCCTAATACCTCCGGCATGGAAAGCAATGGGTCGCCGTAAAGCTCGCCCTTTCCGATCCGACTCATGCGTGAACTCGTGTCTTCCTGCCCAAGGACAGTACTGCCTTTGACCTGACCCTTGCCGCGAGTCAATTCAAGATCGCTTACTCCATCCCGCAAGAAACTTTGAAGTTCTTCATGGCAAACGTCAAGCACGCTGTCCAGTTTGCTGGGTAAACAGCCAGCGTAAATACCGAAGATCCCGCTGTCTCTGAATCCCTGTGAATATGCGTAGACGGAATAGGCAAGGCCACGCCTCTCTCGCACTGACTGGAAGAGTCGGCTGCTCATGCCTCCACCCAATATGGTGGACAACACGGCAGCAGTGAATCGGCGCTCATCGCCTCTTACTAAGCCTGGACCACCCATGACTACATGGGCCTGTTCAGTTGGACGGTTGTCTATCTTGGATTGCGCCAGTTGAGATTCGGCTGCAATCGTTGGAGTGCGTTCACCACGATGCTGGAAATGTGCGGTCTCTGCTCGAAGGAGTGCGCGTTCGGCTAACACGACAGCTTGGTCATGATCCACGTTGCCCGCGATGGAGATAACGAGCGACTCTGGTTGGTAGTAACTCCGATAAAAATCAACAATTGAGTCGCGGGAAATGCCAAGTATGGTCTCCTGGGTTCCCAGTATTGGTCTCCCAAGCGGGGTATCACCGAATAAGACAGTAGCAAAATGATCATGCACGAGGTCACTTGGATCGTCGTCGACCATTGCGATTTCTTCGAGGATGACACCGCGCTCGGCCTCAATATCCTCGGCGTTCAGAAGCGCGTCGGTGACGACATCGCACAAAACGTCAATCGCCAGTGGCAGATTCTCAGCCAAAACACGGGCGTAATAGCACGTGTGCTCTTTACTGGTAAACGCATTGATATCGCCACCCACTGCCTCAATGGAAGAAGAAATATCAAGCGCGGATCGCGCATTGGTTCCTTTAAATAACAAATGTTCCAAATAATGTGCTGCGCCCATATGCGCACCCTGCTCATTACGTGAACCCGCATCAACCCAAATACCAATACTTGCCGAGTGAACACCCGGCACGAACTCGGTGATGACGCGAACTCCATTAGCAAGAACGGACCGACGTACGAGCGAGCCGTCCGCCCCTGCTAGCAGAGTAATTGCTGAACTCATACGGGCTAATCAGCGCTATTCGAGCTGTCAGAATCAGCGGGAACCGCGATCAGTGACAATTTCCCACGTTGATCAATTTCCTTGATCTCAACCTGAATCTTGTCACCAACTTTGAGAACCTCTTCGACGTTTTCAATGCGACCCTTGCCTGCAAATTTCTTGACCTCTGAAATGTGGAGAAGTCCATCGCGACCGGGTACCAATGAAATGAAAGCACCAAAGGTCGTTGTCTTAACAACCGTACCAAGGTAGCGCTCTCCAACTTCGGGCATCGTTGGGTTAGCAATCTGATTGATTGCGTTGCGAGCAGCCTCAGCAGAGGGGCCATCGGTGGCGCCAATGTAGATCGTTCCATCGTCCTCGATGGTGATATCCGCACCAGTTTCCTCTTGGATCTGGTTGATGATCTTGCCCTTCGGGCCAATGACCTCACCGATTTTGTCAACTGGAACCTTGACTGATATGACTCGGGGTGCGGTAGTAGCCATTTCATCCGGTGCATCAATGGCTTCGGTCATGACGTCAAGGATTGTCAACCGTGCGTCACGTGCCTGAGTCAAAGCACCTGCGAGAACCTCCGCGGGGATTCCGTCAAGCTTGGTATCAAGCTGAAGCGCCGTGACAAAGCTGCGTGTTCCTGCGACCTTAAAGTCCATATCACCAAAGGCGTCTTCGGCACCCAGAATGTCTGTGAGAGCAACATACTTTTGCGCTCCATCGACGATGCCAGAAATAAGTCCCATGGCGATGCCTGCGACAGGTGCCTTCAATGGCACGCCCGCATTGAGCAATGACATTGTTGATGCGCAAACAGATCCCATTGAGGTGGATCCATTCGAACCGAGGGCTTCTGATACCTGGCGAATCGCGTACGGGAATTCTTCACGCGAAGGAAGCACAGGCACGAGGGCCCGCTCTGCCAGAGCACCGTGACCGATTTCGCGACGCTTTGGAGATCCCACACGTCCCGTCTCTCCCGTGCTGTATGGCGGGAAGTTGTAGTTGTGCATGTAACGCTTGCGATTTTCTGGATTCAGCGTGTCCAACTGCTGTTCCATGCGCAACATGTTCAACGTTGTAATACCAAGAATTTGTGTTTCACCACGTTCGAACAATGCCGAACCATGAACACGAGGAATAACTTCTACCTCAGCAGACAGCGTACGAATATCGGCCAAACCGCGACCGTCGATACGAACCCCGTCTCGCAGTACTCGCTCACGAACAGCGTTCTTGGTCACGGACCGAAGGGCCGCACTCATTTCTTTCTCTCGCCCTTCAAACTCGGACCCAATCGATGCCATGACGTCAGCTTTGATTTCATCCAGTCGATTCTCGCGCTCGGCCTTGGACACAATGGTGAGTGCCTGTGCAACGGCTTGGCCCGCAGCCTTATCAACTGCTGCATAGGCATCGTCTTCGTATTCCAGGAACACGGGGAAATCGGCCACAGGCTTGGCTGCGGCGGCGGCTAGTTCGGCCTGTGCCTCGCACAGGAGTCGAATGGACTTCTTAGCGGCGTCAAGACCTTCTGCGACAACCTCTTCGGTTGGGGCGGTGGCACCGCCCGCGACCAATTCGATGGTGCGCTCAGTTGCTTCGGCTTCCACCATCATGATGGCAACATCGTCGCCGGCTATACGGCCAGCGACGACCATGTCGAAGACTGCCTCTTCGAGCTGCTCGTGAGTTGGGAATGCAACCCATTGTCCACGAATAAGTGCAACGCGGACACCGCCAACAGGTCCGCTGAATGGCAAGCCACTCAGTTGAGTGGACGCTGATGCAGCGTTGATTGCCAGTACATCGTAAAGATCTTTGGGGTTGAGCGCCATGACGGTCACGACAACCTGAACTTCGTTGCGAAGGCCCTTTTTGAACGTTGGGCGCAACGGACGATCGATGAGCCTGCAGGTCAGAATTGCGTCTTCGCTGGGACGACCCTCACGTCGAAAGAATGACCCGGGAATGCGTCCTACCGAATACATGCGTTCTTCGACATCAACCGTCAAAGGGAAGAAATCGAATTGATCCTTGGGCTGCTTCGAGGCCGTAGTGGCACTCAGAAGCATTGTTTCGTCGTCTAGGAAAGCGCAAACAGAGCCTGCGGCCTGCCTGGCAAGACGACCAGTTTCGAATCGAATGGTACGAGTACCAAATGATCCATTGTCAATGACGGCACTAGCCGTCGTTACGGAACCCTCCACGGGTACCTCCTTTTAGAGAGGACGCTCGCACAGACTTTCCGCGGTATCGGCGGTCTTCGATCGAGATTCGCGGAAAAATTTCCGAAAATCACTACCGAGGACCGACATCTACGCAAAGTTTGCTCTGAGCGTCATTATTTGATTGTTATAACAAAATCGGCTGGAACTCAGGGTGAGTCAACCGAAAAAATATGAATGCAGCCCGCCAAGCGAACTGCATTCATCACGACTATCGGCGCAATCCGAGGCGTTCAATGATTGAGCGATAACGATTAATGTCAGTCTTGGTCAAGTAGTTGAGCAAACGACGACGTTGACCGACCATGATGAGCAGGCCGCGCCGGCTATGGTGATCGTGCTTGTGAGTCTTGAGGTGACCGGTGAGGTCATCGATCCGACGGCTCAGCATGGCAATTTGAACCTCTGGTGAGCCGGTATCTCCGGGCTTGGTGCCGTATTCGGCGATTATTTCTTGCTTTGTTGCAGTGTCGAGCGACATGTGTTCCTTCCAAGCGTGAAATCACGCATTTTAAGTGTCACGAATCCGGGAGCTGAGGTGCCGCCTCCAAACCGTCCAATGACCGTAGCCTAGCAGCCCTCAGGATTGAGTACGCATGGGCGGGCGAGCGCGGGCTACGTCGATCTTCATTTGATCCAAGTAGGCGTCAAGATCTGGGAAAATCTCTTGACTGCGCAGAAAATCGGTGAACTCGAATTCGACTGTCTGCCCGTAGAGGTCGAGGTCATCTCGATCCAATACATAGGCCTCAATGCGCTTCTCGGCACCTTCGAACTGAGGATTTGTGCCCACCGAGATTGCCGCCGGGTACCGGTGAGAGTTCCACCTGAGAAACCCTGCATACACACCGTCACCCGGAATGAGCCGGTTCATGTCCCACCGCAGATTGGCTGTCGGGTACCCGAGTTGTCTGCCACGCTGATCTCCATAGACGACAGTGCCTGCCAAGCTAAATGCTCGTCCCAAAACCTGCATTGCCCCCGCAACATCGCCTTGATGGACAAGGCCACGAACACGGCTCGACGAAAGCGTGGCCCCATCTCCATCTGTGGCCAGGTCAACCGGATGAACTGTGAATCCATAGGTCCCCCCTAGGTCTCGCAGAGTCTCTACTGTTCCTGCTGCGCCCGCACCGAAAGTAAAGTTCTGCCCGACAACAACATGGAGACATCCGGCAAGATGTTGTTTGGCGAACTCCTCGGGGGTTTGTTGCGCAAGTTCAATGGTGAAAGGGATCACGCGAACGCCTTCCACACCTTCAGCTAAAAGGAGTTCTGTTCTCTCGGAGATACTGGAAATCATTGGGGGCGCAGACTCCGGTTTAACAACATACGCAGGATGCGGATCAAATGTGACCACCTCAAGTTCGGTATCACTGTCACGAGCCACCGCTCGCCCTACCTTGAGCATCATTTGATGCCCGCGGTGCACGCCATCAAAAACACCAATACACACTGTTTTCGGCGATGAGTGGCTACGCCGCTGGGGAGCCGCACTCGTCGACACCTCTGCCATGTGTGCAGGATATTCGGTCACGAGTTGTTCACAAAAACAGCCTTATAAGACACCACATCTCCTGTGACCTCAGCGAGGGCAAGAAGCTCTGAGTGCTGATTCAATAGTGCGATGGTTCCTGCGCCGCCAGGATCAGGCGTTGGGATCCTCTGACCGAGGCTTATAGCCCTTTCTTGGCTTTCATCGACAAAGAAGCTGGGCCACACCATTTGCGCTACGGATCCGAGATCCAGAACCTCGTTCCAAGGATTTTCTGCGCGAATAATGGATTCGAGCGAATGCGAACTGTCGAGGCCGAAGGGACCTACGGCTGTACGCCGCAACGCCGTCAGATGTCCGCCTACTTCAAGTGATTCGCCCAAATCACGTGCGATCGCTCGTATGTATGTTCCTGATGAACACACAACATTTACAGTGATATCGCACCACACACCGTCACGAGAAATTTTGTCAATATCGATCGACTGGATAGTTACTTGACGTTGTGGAAGTTCGACGCTTTCGCCGGCTCTCACGAGCTCATGGGCCCGCTTGCCATTAACTTTGATTGCACTCACTGAACTGGGACGCTGCCAAATAATGCCAACTTGCTGAGCGAGGTTTTCACGAATCTGCGAGTCCGTGAGGTGTTCAACACTTGTTGTCGATGAAATAGTTCCCTCGGCATCATCCGTTGAACTCGATGCACCCAGTCGAATCGTGGCGCTGTAAGCCTTTGTCGTCAGCGTCAGGTGTCCAAGGGTTCGGGTACCAGAGTTAACCCCAAGGACCAGCACCCCTGTGGCCATTGGATCGAGAGTTCCCGCGTGGCCGATTTTGCGTGTTCCGAAAACTCGACGCAAGTCTCGGACAACATCGTGCGAGGTGACTCCGCCCGGCTTATCAACAACAACGACACCACTCATGTGAGGCACTGAATGGGCTTCTAATCGTCAGATTCGCGATACGGATTTGGCTCACCCGCATACGTTGCTTTCTCCGCCTGTTGGTGTACGCGTGCATCATCTTCTGCCGCTGCGCGCAGTAAGTCCTCGACATGCGCCGCATTCTCAGGGATCGCATCGAGCACAAATTCCAAGGTCGGAGTGAATTTAACCCCTGTGCCCTTGCCAACTTCCGTGCGCAAAAGTCCCTTGCTTGAAGCAAGTGCATCGGCAGTTGCTGCCCGATCCTCATCTGAGCCGTAGACGGTGTAGAACACAGAAGCATCGCGCAGGTCCGCGGTTAAACGGACGTCCGTGATGGTGATGAAGCCAAGCCGAGGGTCCTTGATCTTGAACTCCAAGCTTTGGGCAACAATCACCTTGATGCGGTCGGCAAGTTTCCTAGCCCGCGCTTCGCTTCCCATAAGTTCCGTCCCTACTTGCGCTTTATTTCGCGCATTTCGAAGGTTTCGATGATGTCGTCAACCTTGACATCCTGATAGTTTCCAAGGTTGATACCACACTCAAATCCTTCCCGGACCTCGGTCACATCGTCCTTGAATCGCCGCAATGAGGCGATGTTAAGGCTTTCGGCAACGACAACACCGTCGCGCACAAGTCGTGCCTTGGTATTGCGCTTTACCTCACCGCTGCGAATTAAGCAGCCGGCGATCGTGCCAAACTTGGATGACTTGAACACATCGCGAACCTCAGCTGTTCCCAGTTGAACTTCCTCGTATTCAGGTTTCAACATGCCCTTAAGCGCTGCCTCAATTTCATCGATGGCCTGGTAAATCACACTGTAGTAGCGAACATCCACGCCCTCTTGGGCTGCGAACTCTGCCACTTTGCCTTCAGGCCGCACGTTGAATCCCAGAATAATTGCCTTTGACGCACTCGCCAAAGTGACATCGTTCTGCGTGATCGCGCCAACTCCACGGTGAATAACGCGTAGGGAAACCTCATTGCCTACATCGATCTTGAGCAATGCATCTTCCAGCGCTTCAACCGATCCAGACACATCGCCCTTCAGAATCAGAGTTAACTCAGATACTTCGCCGCGCTCAATGGATTCGAGGAAGTCTTCCAACGAACGCTTGACACGATTCTTAGCCAACATGGCGTTACGTTCACGCGCAGCACGAGTCTGAGCAATCTGCCTGGCAACTCGATCTTCCGAGACCACTAGGAAACTGTCACCAGCACCGGGTACCGATGTGAGGCCCAACACCTGCACGGGCGCCGATGGGCCGGCTTCATTGACAGGGTTCCCTGCATCATCGAGCATCGCGCGAACGCGCCCAAAGGCATCACCTGCAACAATTGAATCTCCGAGGTGCAAAGTTCCCCTCTGAACGAGAACGGTTGCAACAGGCCCACGGCCACGGTCCAAATGAGCCTCAATCGCAACGCCCTGTGCATCTTGATTCGGATTCGCTCTAAGGTCCAGAGCAGCGTCTGCTGTCAACAGGACTGCCTCCAATAGAGACTCGATGCCGATGTCATTCTTGGCGGACACATCAACAAACATCGTGTCTCCACCAAAGTCCTCAGCCACTAGACCGTATTCGGTCAGTTGTCCACGAACCTTTGTTGGATCAGCACCTTCCTTGTCAATCTTGTTGACGGCCACCACGATGGGAACTCCTGCTGCTTGCACGTGGTTGAGTGCTTCAATCGTTTGTGGCTTGACACCGTCATCAGCTGCGACAACCAAAATCGCAATGTCTGTGACCTCAGCGCCACGAGCACGCATTGCGGTAAACGCTTCGTGACCCGGAGTATCAATGAAAGTGATTGGCCGCTCACCGTCAGGCGTGTGGGCAACCACTTGGTAGGCGCCAATGTGCTGGGTGATCCCACCCGCTTCACCTGAAATCACATTAGTTTTCCGAATCGCATCGAGCAATCGAGTTTTACCATGATCAACGTGACCCATGACCGTGACAACAGGTGATCGAGGTGCGAGGTCGGCGCTGTCTCCTTCATCCTCTCCAAATTCGAGGTCGAAGGTCTCAAGCAGTTCGCGATCTTCGTCTTCCGGAGAAACGACTTCAACGGCGAAGTTGAGTTCGGTTCCGAGCAGCATCAATGTGTCGTCGTCGATTGACTGTGTCGCGGTAACCATTTCACCGAGACCGATCAATACCTTCACGAGATCAGCAGAGGATGCATCAATCTTCTCAGCAAAATCGGTGAGACTTGAGCCACGTGGAAGCCGAACTACTTCACCGTTGCCACGTGGGAGGCGGACACCACCCATCGATGGTGCCTCCATGTTGTCAAATTCTTGACGCTTGGCACGTTTTGATTTGCGCCCACGCGAGGGTCGACCACCGGGCCGACCGAAGGCACCTGCGGCATTTCCTCGTCCGCCCGAGCGGTTGCCAAAGCCACCGCGGCCACCGGGCGCACCACCGGGTGCACCACCGGGCCCACCACCTGGAGCACCACCTGGAGCACCACCTGGAGCACCACCTGGGCGAGCACCTGGAGCACCTCCGGGACGTCCACGGCCTGGAGCACCGAAGCCACCAGGGGCTCCTGGCGTGCGCGCTCCTGGGCGCGCTCCTGGACCCGCCGGACGCTGTCGCGCAGCAGGCATGGTTCCTGGATTGGGCCGTGGAGCGCCGGGCACTCCGCCGGGACGCGGGGCGGCTGGTCGCTCGGACGCGGGTGTGCCGAATGGGTTATTGCCCGGACGTGGAGCGGGCTTGCCCATTCCCGTGCTGCCACCAAATGGATTATTTCCGGGTCTTGGACCTGCCGGTTTTGGAGTTGCTGGTTTTGGAGTTGCTGGAGTTGCACTCGAACTCGGGGTAGGGCGTGGTGCCGGTGTGGGGGCAGCGGACGGCACCGGAGTAGCGGGAGGAGCAGGCGTTGTTGCGCTTGCAGTTGTCGCTTCTGGTGGCGCTGGAACTGCCTTCATGGAGGGTGCAGTCGTACTCGCACTCCCGTCTGAATCGAGATTCTCAGAGGAAGACTCTTGGGTTGCAGCAGCCTTCTTGGTCGTCTTTTTGGCAGCCTTCTTGGCAGGCTTTGGTTCTGCGGGAGGCATCGCCTCTTTGAGTCGGCGAGCGACTGGCGCCTCAATCGTGGACGATGCTGAACGAACGAACTCGCCCATGTCCTGTAATTTGGCTAGGACGGTCTTGCTGTCATAACCAAGCTCTTTAGCGAGTTCATAAACCCGGACTTTTGACACAACTCTCCTGTCTTGGCCCGGGCATTGCAGTCCGAACCGTTACTGGGCGCGATGCACTTTCATGCCTGCACGCTCATGTGAGGGGCCTCATTAGGAAGCGCTCATTTGCATGTTCACGATGATCCTTACGGTGGACATTTATGGACAGAAAGCCAAGCCAGGGACGTCTACTCCGACGGAATAGCAGCCAAAACTTGACCAACGGCATCCAAATCTACCCGATCACCAAGCCGAAGCGGCGCTCGGACCCGCCGAGATGCGATCGAAAGGCATTTAGAGCCACGATGTACATAGGCACCCCGTCCCGGGAGCACACCATCTTCATCGATCACGATGCCGGATTTCTCGACATCGGCCACAATCCGAAGGAGTTTGCTCTTGGGTACTGATTTCTTGCATCCCAAGCAGGTTCTCGATGGTTCGCTCACTCGCTCAGAGGGTCCGGGCTCACTGCGACCGTTTGCTCATCGACAACAGGCTGGGCATCTGAGCGGATATCGATTCGCCAACCCGTTAAACGTGCAGCCAATCGAGCATTTTGTCCTTCACGCCCGATGGCCAGCGAGAGTTGGTAATCCGGGACCACCACCCGCGCACTTCGCGTCGCAAGGTCAACAATGGTTACCGACGTCACCTTGGCGGGAGATAAGGCCTGCGCAATCATTTCCGCTGGATCATCACTGTGGTCGACAATATCAATTTTCTCGCCGCTGAGCTCACTCATGATTTGACGCACGCGCTGGCCCAGTGGACCAATACATGAACCTTTGGCATTCACTTCAGGCTTGTGCGAACGCACCGCAATCTTGGATCGATGTCCGGCTTCGCGCGCAATGGCGGTTATCTCGACCGTGCCATCAGCTATCTCAGGAACCTCGAGAGCAAAGAGTGATCTCACGAGGTCTGGATGTGTACGAGATACGGTTACTACGGGCCCTTTAAACCCTTTACGCACGCCTGTCACCAGACATTTCAAGCGTGCGCCATGCGTGTAAATCTCCCCTGGCGATTGCTCTTCCGGGGGCAGGTTCGCTTCAATTTTGCCCAGATCTACTCGAATCATGCGCGGATTAGTTCCCTGTTGAATAACCCCAGAAACCAAATCTCCCTCGCGACCCGTGAACTCGATGAGAGTTGCGTCTCCCTCAGCTTCACGCAATCGACCGAGAAGCACCTGTCGAGCAGTGCTCGCTGCTACCCGCCCAAAATCACTGGGAGTGTCATCGAATTCTGGCCCAAACGACGGTGGCTGCTCAGGATCCTCGTTGGGGAACTCTTCTTTCGCCCATACGGTCACGTGACCTGATTTTCGATCCAACTGCACGCGAGCGTGTGAGTAACACCCCGGAGTTTTGTGGTAGGCCACTAGGAGCGCCTGTTCGATGCTTTCTACAACCAGCTCTAGTGAGAGATTCTTTTCTCGAACCAGCGACTTTAATGCGCTAACGTCGATATCCATGATTACTCTCCTTTGTTGAATTCCACTTGAACCACCGCATGGGACACAGTCGGTATTTGAATGATCGATGGACCAACCCCTGCAACATCAAGGGTCACTGAATCTCCTTCAACGTTTGTGATTCGGCCCAACAGGGTAGGCGACGAGTCAGCAAATTTCACTTCAACCAAGTGTCCTGTGGCTCTGCGCCAGTGGCGCTCCGCTGTCAAAGGCCTGTCGACCCCTGGTGAGCCCACTTCAAGAACAAAGGGAGATTCATCGGCCAACGGGAGGGCGTCAAGTGCGTCAGAGATCGATCGACTTATGTCAGCGACAGCATCAAGATCTATTCCACCGTCACGGTCAACCACGACACGCACCACTTCCCGCCGACCTGCTGTGGTGACAGAGAAGTCTTCTAAATCAACCCCGGCTTCAGCACAGATCGAAGCGGCAAGTTCACGGCATTCGTTTACTGGCAATCCCATGTCACTCACCGTTTCCTATTGTGGTCAATCAATTGTCGAATCTGAAGTGCTCGCCTTGCTGTCCGCCTAGTGTAGCCACATATCCCAGATAAGCCGAATAATCAGTAGGGCTACCACGGATAGAAAGACGATTCGAACGAATCTGCTCCCCTTGGCCAATGCCGTTCGAGCCCCCACGATGGCACCTGCCACGTTGAAACTCGCCATCAACAGCCCAAGCATCCATAACACTGAGCCATTGAGTCCGAATACAAGCAATGCCGCAGCGTTGGTTCCAAGATTCACCAATTTGGCAGTTGACGAGGCCATGAGAAACGAATATCCCAGTAAACCCACGAGGGCGATGAGTAAAAATGAGCCTGTGCCAGGACCAAATATGCCATCGTAAAATCCGATAACCGCACCCACGAGTGTGGCGATGACGTAGTGCTTCTTGGTGTGGCCCCAGCGCAAGGACGTCGCTGCACCAAGGGCAGGGTTCAGAAGGGTCCACACCCAAACAACGCACAGGACACCGATGACAAGTGATCCGAATACTGCACTTGGAATCAGATGTGCGCACCATGCACCAAGGGCCGCGAAGACGAATGCCACAACGGACATAGGGATGGCTGTTTTCCAGTCCGGTGACAGATGCCTAACGTATGTACGAGCAGCTGAAGCGGTTCCAAAAACGCTCGAGAGCTTGTTCGTTGCGAGGGCATTCACCTCGGCGCCTGCCGGAAGTGCTAAAAACAATGATGGCAATTGCAACATTCCACCGCCACCACTTACCGCATCAACCCAACCTGATGCTGCAGCCGCGATGCAGAGAAGGACAATCGTCCAAATGCTCAGGTCGTACATATGCGGTGCACATCAGCGACCACGGTGTCCACACTCAAGTCTGACCGTTCACCGCTGACACGATTCTTTACTTCGATCACACCTTTTTCCAAGCCACGGCCAACTACTACGATCGTGGGAATTCCAAGAAGCTCGGAGTCGTTGAACTTGACGCCCGGTGACACACCCTTTCGGTCATCGAGGATGACCCTCAGTCCTAATGCATCCCACTGATCGGCCAAGTCCTCCGCCGCAGCGAAAATTTCTGGAGTTTTGCCCGCAGCCACAAGATAAATATCTGCAGGAGAAATCTCGCGAGGCCACACCAGTCCTTTGTCATCGTGATGTTGCTCCGCGATTGCAGCAACAGCACGTGATACGCCAATGCCGTAGGAACCCATGGTGACCGTTACCAGTTCACCATTTTCATCGAGGACTCTTAGCCCTAGTGCTTCCGCATACTTTGTGCCGAGTTGGAAGATATGACCAATCTCGATGCCTCTTGCTTTTTCTAGGTGACCTCCGCATTCATTACACGTATCGCCGTCAATGACTTCGGCGACATCGATAATTCCATCTGAATCAAAATCTCGCCCAAATACCAAGTCGAAAACGTGCTTGCCAGAAACATTGGCACCCGTAATCCATCGAGTCCCTCGAACTACTCGGGGGTCGGTGAGAAATTCGATTCCACTTTCGCCGTTTTTCCCTAGAATCTGAGGTCCTATATACCCCTTGGCCAGCATGGGATAGGCGGCAAAATCTCCTTCTTCGAATGGGCGGGCAACGTCGGGGTACAAAGCGGCTTCAAGCCGACGCATGTCCACCTCTCGATCACCGGGCACGCCAATAGCGAGCGGACGGTCAGTGCCGCTTCCATCCCTGACCATGAGTAACAAATTTTTCAAAGTGTCTGATGCAAGCCAAGCACGATCTGGTCGAGCAAGGTCCGTCCGCGCATTCGACATTGCAACAAGGGAATCAATTGTCGGAGTCTGAGGAGTCTCTTCCACATGTGAACTTGGAAGGTCCACATTCAAGTTGAGCTCGGGGTCAAATTCAGCCATTGGAATAATCAGTGCTTCCACATTTGCTGCATACCCGCATGAACATTTCACATAGGTATCTTCACCGACTTCTGCTGAAGCCAAGAACTCTTCACTGCGCGACCCACCCATTGCACCTGCCATGGCGGAGACAATCACGTAATCCAAATTCAAGCGATCAAAAGTCGAGATGTATGCCTTGCGGTGACGTTCATAAGAAGCTTCCAGACCCTCGTGATCCACATCAAATGAATAGGAATCTTTCATGACGAACTCGCGACCCCGCAAAATCCCTGCTCGTGGTCGGGCTTCATCTCGGAACTTGGTTTGAATTTGATAGATCGATAAAGGCAAATCTCGATACGATGAAAATTCCCCTTTGACCATCAGGGTAAACATCTCTTCATGTGTTGGACCGAGCAAGTAATCGTTGTCCCTACGATCCTTCAGGCGGAAGACATTGTCGCCATATTCGGTCCAACGCCCCGTAGTTTCATATGGCTCGCGCGGCAGTAGAGAGGGAAAATGAACCTCTTGGAATCCTGCCTTGTCCATTTCCTCGCGCACAATTCGTTCTACATTTCGAAAGACTTTGTAACCCAAGGGAAGCCAAGAGAAAACGCCAGGCGCAATTCTGCGAACGTAGCCACCTCGGACTAGCAATTTGTGGCTAGGGACTTCAGCATCGGCTGGATCATCGCGCAATGTTCGAAGGAACATGGTTGACATGCGCGAAATCACAATTGCCTCACTCGTGTTTGGGTACCTAGCTTTGGGTAGTCAGAGAATAGTGTGGGGCTGGTCTTGACGAGTGATCGCCTCGCGCAGTGAATTCCCATCTAGAACAGTACGGTTGCAAACTCTCCAACCTGATCAAAACCGATTCGCGCATACACATTTCGCGCCGCACGATTAAAGTCATTGACATAAAGGGTCACATTGGGCGCGATTTCCTCTTGGACAAAGTCCACAACAGAGGCCAGAGCAGGGGCTGCCAACCCTTGTCCACGAAGCTCGGGGATTACCCACACTCCCTGCAGTTGAGCGACTTCGCGGGTCGCGAATCCCACTTCAGCCTTGAAAATAGCCCGCGAATCCTCTATTACCGCAAATGCTTTGCGCTCCGCAATTACTTCTGCCACCCTTCGCCGGTACTGATCCTCACCACCGTGCAGTAGTGGCGAGACACCAACTTCTTCAGTGAACATGTGAACACTCGCGGGAAATAGCAGGGATAGCTGGTCCTCTGTCACGTGAGCCACTCGAGCATCGCGAGGTCCCGTCGCTCGCGATTGAAGTGCAAGAAGCGGTTGAGAATCGCGGACCTCACGAGGTAAGCCCCAGATTTTTTCCAATTGACTCCACAGACCAAGGACCTCATGCCGATTTCCCAACATCGACGAACTCCTGCGCCCACTTCTTATGAGTTCCTGCGCAAAAAGGGTCCGGGAAACATCGTTGGTTTGAACCGGCACGATATTCGCACCGACATATAGCAATGAGTGAAGACCTGCTTCCGTGAAATAGCCAAGCAACGCACCACCAAGTCGCCACATGTCCTTTCGTGCAGCATCGATGCGACTCAACACAAAGGCATTTACAACCGCATCTCGTTGGGCCAATTCCCAAGCCTGCGGTAAATGACTCTCCCGGACAGGGCTCACCCATCCAACATGGTTTCCGGAACGGAGCCCAGAAGGTCGCTGTTGAGAGATTGTCATGGGTTCTTCACTGCTGACTACTACGCCGTAACGACCGTTGGCGAACCTTCGTCTGTCATATTCTCAGCGAGTTTCATTGCTTCCTCGATGAGAGTTTCCACGATTTGAGCCTCCGGGACTGTCTTGATCACTTCACCACGGACAAAAATTTGCCCCTTGCCATTGCCCGATGCGACGCCGAGATCCGCTTCGCGGGCTTCACCTGGCCCGTTAACGACACAGCCCATGACTGCTACACGTAATGGCACCTCAAGACCTTCCAGGCCAGCAGTCACCTGTTCCGCCAAGGTGTAGACGTCGACCTGAGCACGCCCACAGGATGGACAGGAAACGATCTCGAGTCCACGTTGACGTAGATTCAAAGACTCCAAAATCCCAATGCCGACCTTTACTTCTTCGACTGGAGGTGCCGACAGCGATACACGAATCGTGTCACCGATGCCTCGAGACAGCAATCCCCCGAAGGCTACGGCCGACTTGATCGTTCCTTGGAAGGCAGGGCCAGCCTCAGTGACACCCAAGTGCAATGGGTAATCACATTGCTCCGCCAACTGCATGTAGGCCAACATCATGATTACCGGGTCGTGGTGCTTGACCGAAATCTTGATGTCGTGGAAACCATGTTCTTCAAATAATGATGCTTCCCAGAGCGCGGACTCTACAAGTGCTTCAGGTGTGGCCTTGCCGTACTTTTCCAACAACCGTGGATCGAGTGACCCAGCATTGACACCAATACGAATCGGTGTGCCTGCGTCATTGGCCGCCCTCGCGATCTCACCCACTTTGTCATCGAATTTCTTGATGTTTCCCGGGTTTACACGTACCGCCGCACAGCCTGCATCGATCGCCGCAAAAACGTACTTAGGTTGAAAATGAATATCTGCGATGACCGGAATGCCACTCTTCCTTGCAATCTGGGACAGCGCATCCGCATCATCTTGACTTGGTACGGCCACCCGCACAGCCTGACAACCGGTTGCCGTGAGCTCTGCAATCTGTTGAAGGGTGGCATTGACATCCGCGGTCAAAGTCGTACACATGGACTGCACGCTCACGGGAGCATCGCCACCAACTGCTAGTGGCTTGCTGTGATGTTTGAGAATCAGTTGCCGACTCTTGCGTCGCGGGGCGACTAGGGGTGGTGGGGGTGCAGGGATTCCTAAGTCAATGCTCACGGGACCATTATTGGTCCTTGGGATCATCCAAGCGAGATGGGCTTGACCAAATCGGCCCAAATCACGATAACCCCCATGGCAAGAAGGATCCCAGCCACAACGTAGGCCACCGGTAAGAGGCGGGCCGTGTCCACCGGACCAGGGTCGGGTCTGCCGCGCAATCGTGCGTAGAAACGCTTTAATGCTTCATAGAGCGCACCAGCTACATGACCTCCATCAAGAGGGAGGACCGGGAGTAGGTTGAACAAAAAGAGGAACAGGTTGAGCGATGCCGCAAGCCCCAGGAATGTCGCAATTTTTGAGTTAAGGGGTGATTCCATTGCTGCAATTTCTCCACCCAGTCGGCTCGCGCCCACCACAGATACCGGTCCATCAATCGCACGCTCCTGACCACCGATCAATGTGTCCGTGACTAATTCGTAGACCCTGACGGGAAGCGAGATGAGGGCTTCAACTGATCGCACTGTCAAATCCCACATGAATCCGGGAACAGCAAGAATTGATTCCCGTTGGTTATAGAAACCAGGACGAACGCCCAAGAAACCGACGGTCTGGCTCGCGCCCGTTTCCCTGCCGTTGATGTCGTACTCAGGGCGAGTGACCTCAGCAACGGTAATGGGCAGTGAGATTACAGAACCAGATCGCTCCACCGCGAGACTCGTTCTTACACCCGGATTCTGAGAAATCCAAGTTGTTGCTGCATCCCAATCGGCCACGGATATGTCACCGACGGCAAGGATTGTGTCATCCACCTCAAGGCCCGCCATTGCCGCCGGTGTGGACTGGGTGCCAGTGGGGCATAAGCCCGATGGCAGTGGTTGGCCCGTGGGCTGTTCCATTGTGGGCGTGCAGGGAATGACCGCTGCGACAGACAGTGATGGTTTGGGAAGCCCAATGCCAACAAGAACGATGGCAAAGAGCACAAATGCCAAGAGCAGGTTCATGATTGGGCCGCCGAGCATGATGATCACTCGCCTGTGCACCGGGAGCTTGTAAAACATCCGGTTTACATCTCCAGGTACGACTTCATCAAATGATGCTGCACGAGCCTGCGCAACCATTGTGGCAAATCGACCGGTGGACATGGACCGTGAACGACCTTCTGGATCATCCGGCGCTGGCGGCAGCATGCCAATCATTCGTATGTACCCGCCTAAAGGAATTCCTTTGATGCCATATTGGGTTTCCCCGCGTACCTTTGACCACAGTGTTGGACCGAAACCGACCATGTACTCGGTTACGCGGACTCCGAACTTTTTTGCTGGCACAAGGTGCCCAATTTCATGGAGTGCAATCGAGAGCCCGATGAGCGCCGCAAACAAGATAATCCCAATCACCTCGAGCACCTGCACACCACCTCTTCACGCGTCGTGCATGAGCACACTGTTGGACGGGACTATTTTCATTGTGCTGCGATGATCTCGCGCACTCGGGCGCGGGACCATGCGTCAGCATCTTGGACGTTCTCCAGTGTAAGCCCGTTCCCTGACACATGGGCTGACTCCAGATGTTGACCTAGTACAGAATTGATCATGGGTACGATGTCAACGAACCCGATGGCCCCGTCAAGAAACGCTTCTACGGCGATTTCATCAGCAGCATTAAAAACAGCGGGTGCCGTTCCTCCTGCAGCCCCTGCGGATCGGGCCAAGTCAACCGCCGGAAATGCTGCGTTGTCCACGGGGAAGAAGTCCCAGGTTGCAGCTTGCGACCAGTCACATGGGGCAGCCGCTCCCTCAATGCGATGGGGAGCCGCCAGCCCCCACGCGATGGGTATGCGCATATCAGGCGGGCTCGCTTGAGCGATGGTTGAGCCATCCACATATTCCACCATTGAGTGCACTACCGATTGCGGGTGAATGACGACTTCGATGTCATCAAAAGGAATGTCAAATAGTAGGTGCGCCTCAATGACTTCGAGACCCTTGTTAACCATCGTCGCTGAGTTGATTGTCACTAATGGCCCCATGCTCCATGTGGGATGCGCCAATGCTTGAGCAACAGTCACGGAGGCCAACTGCTCCAAAGTCCAACCCCTGAAAGGCCCACCGCTGGCCGTCAGAATCAATTTTGAGACCTCTGTATGTGTACCGGCAAGCATCGCTTGGGCGAGTGCAGAATGTTCCGAGTCAACAGGAACTATTTGCCCTGGTTCTGCCAGCCGCTTGACCAAATCACCGCCGATGATCAAAGACTCCTTGTTGGCCAGCGCCAACGTGGAGCCCGATTCAAGCGCCCGAAGCGTGGGAACAAGGCCCGCTGCCCCAGCAATTCCGTTAAGAACGACGTCGGCACCAAGTGATGCTACTTGGGCTGACGCATCGGGACCAACGACCATTTCAGGGATTCGTGAATCGCCAACCGCGAAACCTGCTTCCTGGGCGCCCGCGAAAACCCGCATCTGAATGTCCTGTGCGCACGTGCCTCGGCTAACACCGAAAACGTCTGGCAGAAATTCAAGGATTTGTTGAGCATAGAGATCCGGATTGTTACCAGATGCACTCAATCCCATCACTGTAAACATCGATGGATTGCGTCGAATGATGTCCAGTGCTTGGGTTCCAATGGACCCAGTGCTGCCCAATATGGCAACACGGATCAGATTAGAAGGGGGTCTGTTCAATTCGTCTCATTAGGGCGCACTTGATTCACGCTCAACGGTTAGGGCATATTCCGTTTGGGGGCAACATCAAAGAATGTTTGTCCGATACGAAGAACCTGCGGATCTGTGAGGTCATCAATATCAAGGCGTAAGTCACCCAAGATTTTTGCGCCAAGATCTGAGTAATGCTTTTCAACATATGCGATGAATTGATGCGAGGCATTGGCCTTCCCGTTTCCATGTCCAAGAAGAACAACGGCATTGGCTCGTTGCAGCACAATTGCGATTGATTTCCAATACTCGTCACCTGGGGTGTGGTAGTCACCCTCGACGTTATTTGTTTTCGTATGTAATTTACGCAGAAATCCGTCTTTGTCTTCTGCCACAACCCTTTCAGGCCTACCTGTGTTGTCTCCTTCGAGGGCGAAAATTCGAGCTTCGTGAAAGTCAATAGCCGCAACGGCAAACTTCCCATGCAGATTTATTTCATTGTATTCGTCGTGGGCAGCCATCGTGTTCTCCTAGATCGTGAAGCCTGCGGCGGTAAACATTTGCCGCAGGTGCGCAATTTGATCCATGCTGATGTTCCTGTGGTTGGGGTCGAAAACTTCACTCATGTCACCAATGGTCAGTTTAATTTTGCCGTCGTGGCGTTCATCCACCTCACCAAGTGCTTCGGCCAGATGGATAACGTCTTTCCACTGAAGGTCATGGTTAGTTGGATGCGACATCACCTTCTCGAGCGTGGTCCTTTGATGATGGTTTATGTGAACCCCATTGATTTCATGTGAAGTACTCATGAATCCATCCTATGCTCTTCCCCTGCTCCAACGTGGCCTTAGACTGCGTCCCGGGAGAAGCGTCCACGCTTACCCCAAGCACACCTGCGGAGGTTTTCATGACAACAACATCAGATTTCGCAACAGAGCACACCATCAACGGGGTGGAGCAGGTGCGACGGTTGGTCACCGAAATTCCGGGTCCACAATCTCAGGGACTCCTCGCGCGGAAGGCGAATGCAGTATCCGCGGGCGTGGGAATCGGTCTCCCAACTTTCATCACCAAAGCCGCCGGGGGTGTCCTCATCGATGCGGATGGAAACTCATTAATTGACATGGGTTCTGGCATAGCGGTAACCACCGTTGGCAATGCGAATCCCGAGGTTGTTGCCGGTGTTCAGGAGCAGGCCGCCAATTTCACCCACACTTGTTTTATGGTCACGCCCTATGAAGGTTATGTGCAAGTGTGCGAGGCACTCAATCGGCTAACACCTGGCTCTCACGACAAGCGATCCGCGCTCTTCAACTCGGGAGCCGAGGCCGTAGAGAACGCAGTCAAAATCGCTAGGGCATTCACCGGCCGGCAAGCAGTTGTCGTTGTGGAGCATGGCTACCACGGCCGAACGAATCTAACGATGGGCATGACGGCCAAAAACATGCCATACAAGCAATCATTCGGACCCTTTGCTCCCGAGATTTATCGCGTGCCCATTTCCTACCCATTTCACGACGGCCCACACGGTGGAACCGAGGTTGCGAATTGGGCAATCTCTAAAATTGAAAAGGAATTGGGTGCCACCAATGTTGCTGCCATCGTCATTGAGCCTATTTTGGGTGAAGGTGGATTTATCGTCCCGGCTCCGGGCTATTTCAAGGCGATGGCCGATTTTGCCCAGGCTAACGGCATCGTTTTCGTCGCTGATGAAATTCAATCAGGATTCTGCCGAACCGGCAGTTGGTTCGCGAGCGAATTTGAAGGTGTCGTGCCTGACATGATCACCACCGCTAAGGGAATCGCAGGTGGCATGCCCCTTGCGGCCGTGACCGGTCGAGCAGACATCATGGACAGCGTCCATGTCGGCGGCCTCGGCGGCACCTACGGGGGAAATCCAGTTGCCTGTGCTGCCGCCCTCGGATCCATTGCATGGATGGAGGCCAATAATGCCAACGAGCGAGCCAAGGAAATTGAATCCATCATGCTCCCCCGCCTCAAAGACATGCAGATTAATCACCCAACGATCGGTGATATTCGCGGCCGAGGAGCCATGATCGCAATTGAACTAGTCAAGCCTGGAACGATGGAACCTGATGCAGATCGGGCGGCAGCCTTAAACAAGTACTGTCACCAACATGGAGTCGTAACTCTTACGGCTGGAACATACGGCAACGTATTTAGGTTCCTTCCCTCACTTGTCATGCCGCGGCACCTGCTGGAAGAAGCCATGTCAGTACTCGAAGAAGCTTTCGAAGCTACCAGCGCTTAGTCTTCACGGAGGCCAAACTGCTGCCCAAATCCACTGGACATCAGCTCAAGGTAGGGAACTGAATCAAAGGCCTCTGGCCCCAGCACACCTGAACCTTGCCATTGACCCGAGGACAACAACTCGAGAGCTATGACCGGGTTCATCGCTGTTTGCCACGTCACCGCCTGGGTTCCGTATTCAGACATTGACCAAGCATTATCAGTAACGTGATAGAGGTATACCGAGCGCGGTTGCCCGTCTTTTCCTAACCCGGTCACCCAAGTTCCTGCACAGGTTTTCCCGCTCATTTTGTCCCCGAGCGTGAGTGGATCAGGCAGTGCAGCAGCTACAACGTCACGAGGACTCACTTCAACGCCCTTTACCAGAACAGGACTTGTTGAATCGAGATTGAGCTTGTGCAGTGTCTTGAGAATCTCAATGAATTCGTCACCTAGGCCGTACTTGAATGTGACGCGCTTGCAGTCGATCCATCGAGGAATGAGTACGACTTCCTCGTGTTCAACGTTCACGCATTCTTGTGGACCAATTCCATCAGGGAAATCGAATACTTCGGCCCCGCTGAACGGTTGGGTCGTGTACCAACCTTTGGTCTTTTCCCAGATGATAGGTGGATTAAGACACTCTTCAATAGTGGTCCAGATGGAGAATGTCGGAGCAAATGAATGGCCATCAACCTGAAGATTTGCGCCGTCTCTGATTCCGATCTCGTCGATCTCAGAAAAAAGGTGGTCAGCCGCGTATCGAGCAAATACGTCTGCCAGACCTGGCTCTACCCCCATGCCACAGAGTGCAAGTAGCCCTTTGTCACGCCAGTGGTGCCCGGTTTCGAATTGTTCGTCACCCAGTTTGACACCAGTTTCTTGAAATGGTGCCACGGGATGCGGTCGAGACAGGCTCATGGCGGTATCCATGTAGTTCGCACCCGCATTCAGAGCCGCCATGAAAATCGGCATGACAAATCGTGGATCAACAACATTCAATACATGGGTGATCAAATGCTCACGAATCAGCCTTTCAATGTCGGCGCTGTCCGAGGCGTCCACGCGAGATGCAACAAAGCGTGAATCATTCACTTGCTGCACAAGATCATTTGCACGCTCTAGGTCATAGTCAGCACACACCCAATGTTCAAAAAATGTGCGACGCGCAGCAATTAACGCAGCGCTCGTGCCAACGCCGCCCGCCCCAATCGCGAGAATTCGCATGACTACTCCCCTGGGAATCTGTCTGCGAGTAAGGGTTGGGCTGGATCCCACGTTGTTCCTTCACGGTCATCCTGTCGACGTCTGGCGATGGCGCTCAAAGCCTCAAGGATCACTCGGTTACCCAACATTGCGGTGATGTCTGCGTGGTCATAGGGCGGGGCAACCTCAACAACATCCATGCCAAAAATCGGGAGTTCATAACAAATCCTGCGAACGGCATCAAGGAGTTCCCTTGACGTTAATCCCCCAGGCTCAGGAGTACCTGTCCCTGGAGCATGTCCAGGATCACACACATCGATGTCAACACTTAAGAAAATGCCATCGCAATCTTCGAGCGAGTGTGCAAATACCTCGGTCAGACATTCGCTTAAACCACGCTCAACAATCTCGGTCATTTCATAGGAACGCATGCCTTGTTCGGCCATCCAGCCTAAGGTTTCCGGCTCCGGCCAATAGCCTCGGAGACCAATCTGGAAAAACCTGTCTCCCCGTACAGCGCCAGACTCAATGAGGCGCCGCATGGGTTGGCCATGGCCAACCAGGGAACCAAAAGTTATATCGCCGGTATCTGCGTGCGCATCAAAATGAATTACCGCAATTTTGCCCCACCCCCGCGCTCGAGCAACACCCGTGACATCGGGCCAGGTGATTGTGTGGTCACCCCCAAGTACAAGAGGTATTGCACCTGTCTGAGCGATTTTCTCTATGACGACTTCCAAGTCCGCACAAGAGCGAGTCGCATCACCGCTGTAAAGCTCAACGTCACCTGCATCAACCACTTTCATGTCTTTGAGTCCATCGACACGAAGGGCAAGCGAGGGGCGACTCCCATCATGCTCGAGGTAGCAAGCTGCCCTGAGTGCACTGGGACCAAACCTGGCTCCGGATCGATAGGAAGTGCCACCATCAAATGGTGCCCCAACGATGACTACATCAGCATCACCATAGGTATCTGGCACGTCGAGGTCGCATTCGGGGACACCTAGAAAAGTGAAGTTCGGTCCAAATTGCGCGCCATATCTACTCATGCTGTGACCCTACCTCCCTTGGCCTAAAAACTCCTTAAGAGTCGAATCCCAGTCCCATGGAATCAAGGGTTCGCAACCACAGGTTGCGTTTACCTTGTTCTCGATCCGCCTTTTGAAGCGATCGACGTGTCCAGCCGATTCCGATGCTTCGAAGTGGTTCAGGTGGAAATGGAAGTGGCTTGGTTCTCACCATGTCGAGGCGGGTTCGTTCAGTATCTCGCCCCTCAAGAAGATCAAGGCAGGTCAGTGCCCCAAACCGCGAGGCACCAACTCCAAGACCCGTGTAGCCAGCGACATAGGCCGTCTTTCCACCATGTGCAGTGCCCCAAAAAGCGCTGAAGCGAGTGCAGGTATCGATGGCGCCACCCCAGCCATGAGTAAATTTCACCTCGGCCAGTTGAGGGAAAATTTGTGCAAAGTGATCTGCGAGGCGGGCAAAACTGGTGAGGTCCACATCAAACTCTGGACCCATTCCATTGCCTTTGTGATAGTTGGCATCGTACCCGCCAAAGAGGATTCGCCCGTCCTGCGTCATTCGATAGTAGTGAAATTGATTGCCTGAATCACCGATACCTTCGCGCCCTGACCAGCCGATGCTCGAGCGTTCACTTTCAGTCAATGGAGCAGTCATGATGACATAGTCATAGACCGGCACCAAATAATGTTTTAGTCGCGTCAATAGCGGTGGATAGGCATTTGTGGCCAACAAGACTCGATGAGCATGAATCGTGGCACCAGCGGTTTTGACTTCAACGTGGGTGCCTTGATCTACGGAATCAGTTGCTTTCGTGTGTTCATGAATAACAACGCCCAATTCAACAGCCACACGCGATAGACCCCACGCCAAACGCGCAGGGTCAACCATGGCCACGTTGGGATCAAACAGGGCTCCCTTGTACATGGGGGAATCGACTCGCTGCCGCAGTTCCCGAACGCCAAGGAGTTCCGAGGCGGAACCACAACCCGTCATTTGCTCGTGCACTTCTGCGAGTTCAAGAAGTTGATAATCCTCGACCGCAACATCGAGTTCGCCTGATCGCAGCCAGTCACAGTCAATGTTGAATTGATGAATTCTGCTTTCGATTTCATTGAGATTCTCAAGACCGAGACGCTCCAGCTCGGAAAGTTCACTAGCCCAACGACTCAACCCATTGCTAAAACCATGGGTGAGGGATGCGGCAACAAAGCCGCCATTGCGCCCCGTAGCCCCACCCGCAATCCGGTCACCTTCGATCAACATAATTGATTGGTCAGGATTCTCAAGCGCGGCTTCCACCGCAGCCCAGAGTCCTGTGAACCCGCCTCCGATAATCAGCAAATCAACAGAAGCGTGACCGTCCAGTTCCAAGGACGCAAATGGCTGCGGACGTGCATCACTGTCAAGCCAAAATGGCGTGTGGCACAGATTGTGCACTTTGCCAAAACTCGGCTCGGATGGATCAAGATTAAACATGGGACTCCTTTACGTTGGGGTACACGTAACGATTCAGACCGAGCGCCTGAACGTCCCACCAATCCCTTCAATCACTTATCACGAGCCCGCAATCTAGGCTCTCTTAACCTCAAGTGTGCCATGTAGTTAGGAACGAGGCATTGCGGCTTCGAGACCCTTCACATTTGCGCCCGCAATGGCGGCATCTGAGGACATTCCAGCCTCGAGTGCTTTGCGCTTGCGATAGGAAACAAACTGCGAGGTCAACACGATGAGTAACGCCACCACAAAGACCAAAGTTGCCAGTGCATTCACCTGAACAGGAATGCCGCGTTGGGCAGCACCCCAGATATAGATGGGGAATGTCACGACTGTTCCCGCATTGAAAAAACTGATGATGAAATCATCAAATGAGAGCGAAAAGCCCAATAGGGCTGCGCCCGCGATCCCAGGGGCAACCAAGGGAAACGTTACGTAGCGGAATGTTGCTCGGGGACTTGCATAGAGGTCCCGAGCGGCCTCCTCGAGGCGAGGGTCCATGCCTTGTAGTCGCGCTTTGACAGTAACAACAACAAATGAAATCGTGAACATAATGTGAGCGATGATGATTGTGGTCTCGCCCAGTGGGAACCGTAAATTAAGAAAAAGCGCTAACAGGCTGGCACCCATGACCACTTCAGGGGTTGTCATGGGCAGAAAAATCAGAAGGTTAGTGGTTGCTCGGCCCCTGAATCTGTAGCGCACCAATGCAAACGCGATCATGGTGCCCAAAATTGTGGCAAAGATAGTTGAGATAATTCCGATTCGTACACTGATCATAAACGAGTCGCACACGCCCGGAACACCACAAATGTTGGTCCAAGCGTCGAGTGAAAATTGATTCCAACTGGTGTTGTATTTACCTTCTGGCTTGTTGAAGCTGAGTGTGGCAACAACGGCAATGGGAATGAAAAGATAAATGAGCACCAAGACTGCGATGACACTGAGGAGTTTGCTTTTAATCCAACGCATTAGACCAGATCCTCCGTTCCCGCTCGGCGGATATAGGTGAACACCATGACCAAAATGACTGCCATGAGGACAAAGGACAGAGCACTCGCAGTTGGGTAATCCCTGAACTCAATGAAGTTTGTTTGAATCACATTACCGATCATTCGGTCTTGCGTGGATCCCAATAACTCCGAGTTGATGTAGTCACCTGCGGCAGGTATGAAGGTCAGCAACGTTCCCGCAACCACGCCGGGGAGGGACAACGGCCAGGTGATTTTGCGGAAAGTGGTGAATGCTGAGGCATACAGATCATTTGACGCCTCAAGTAAACGTGGGTCTATCTTTTCGAGTGCCGCATACAGGGGCAGGATCATGAATGGCAAAAAGTTGTAGGTGAGGCCCGCGACGACGGCAATTGATGTGTTGAGTATTCGATCGTCTGGGAGCAGATGCAGCGCATTGAAAAAACTTGTTATGAAACCCTCATCAGAGAGAATTGTTTTCCATGCATATGTGCGAAGCAGAAATGAGGCGAACGATGGCGCAATGACCAACACCAACATCAACGCGCGCCACCGGCCTGCTTTAAAAGCTATGAAATATGCAAGTGGATATGCGATAAGGAGTGCCAGACCAGTTGCAATCCCTGCGTATAGAAATGATCGAAGAAACTGTGGCCAATACTCTGCCAGGGCATCTGGATAGTTGCTGACTTGGAAGGCCGGAACATACTGCCCAGACTTGCCTGCAACCGGAGCCTGAAGGCTGGTCATGAACAGGGTCACAAACGGAATGGCAAAGAAAATTGCCAGCCACGTCATGCCGGGCAGAAGCAGAAAGTAACCGGTGCGGGATTTACGCTGAGCTGAGACTTGTGATTGCTTTCCCGCGCTGGGGAGGACTGCCGCCATGGTTAAGCGCCCACTGCAAGGATCTGTGCAGTGTCAGCTAAAACAGTCTCTCCTCCAGCCAAACCAAATGTGTGGTCCGGTGACCAGTGCAATACCACTGGGTCACCGACACTGCTTCGATCTCCCACAAGCACGTTTTGCTCGAAAACGGTCACATTTTGGCCCCATGTCGTTTCGACCAGGTATTGCGTGGACACACCAGCATAGGAAACATCGATGACCCGCCCCTCAAGCATGTTGTGGCCCGACGGGATCGTCTCCTTGTCGTGGAGATCAAGAATCGTCATTTTCTCTGGACGGATACCAACGATTACTTCATCGCTGGGCGCCGAGTTGCGCGCGGAAAGGACTCGGAAATTAATGCCGTTGGCAACGACCTCGATTGAATCACTTGACGTCCCAGTGCGCACACCCGCAAACAGGTTGGCCTGGCCCAAGAAATTTGCCACGAACACGGTCTTGGGGAGTTCATAGATATCTGCGGGGTGGCCCATCTGCTCGATACGACCAGCGTTCATGACGGCTACGGTGTCAGCCATGGCCATGGCTTCTTCTTGGTCGTGGGTCACGTGAACAAATGTGGTACCAACTTCAGTCTGGATCCGCTTGAGTTCAATTTGCATTTGCCTGCGTAGTTTGAGATCTAGTGCACCGAGGGGCTCATCGAGCAATAAAACATCAGGCTGATTGATCAAAGCCCTGGCCACGGCAACACGCTGCTGCTGTCCACCCGAAAGTTGAGTGGGCTTGCGCCGAGCCATGGGTGCGAGTTCAACGAGTTCCAGCATGGAATTCACCGCTGCATCAATATTTTTAACTTTTCTGCGTCGCAAGCCAAACGCTACGTTTTCAAATATGTCGAGATGTGGAAACAGTGCGTAGGACTGAAAGACAGTGTTGACCGGACGTTGAAATGCGCGAAGATTCGTGATGTCGTTCTGACCGATATGAATTGACCCCGATGTCGGCTCTTCGAGACCTGCGACCATGCGAAGTGTTGTGGTCTTACCGCACCCGGAAGCGCCGAGGAGGGCGAAAAAGGATCCTGCGGGAATGGTGAGGGTTAGATCATCCACAGCCGCCACCTCACCGAACTTTTTGGTCAGGTTCTGAAGGTGCAAGTCCTCGACATTATGGGTGCCCTCATTCGCCACGATGTGTCCTTTCATTGCGGGGAATTATTGTTTTTAAAAAGAAGTGTGGGGATCGAATTTAATCGACCCCCACACTGGGTTTAGTTTCCGATCGCCTTTTCAAACAGTCGGCTGTAACTCTCATTTTGCTCAGGTGTCAACTCCATGAACACATAGGCGCGATCCAGCATGGCACTCGATGGGAAAATGTATTCATCTGTTGCGAGATCAGGATCGATCTTTTCCATTTCGGCTTGAGCGCCTTCAACTGGGCAGATGTAGTTGACGTAGGCCGCGACTTCAGCCGCTACTGCCGGGTCGTAATAGTTGTTAATAACCATCTCAGCATTCTTCTTGTGCTGAGCTAAGGCTGGGATCAACATATTGTCCGTCCACAGAGTTCCACCACTTTCTGGAAGTGAGAAACCAAAGTCCTCTCCCAGAGCGATAACGTCCCCGGACCAACCAATAACTGCTATGACATCACCACTTTCCATTGCGGCAATGTAATCGTTACCTGTCACCTGGCGGACCTGACCGTTGTCGACTTGCTCGGTCAAGGCAGCAATTGCCTCTTCGAACTGCGCATCGGTGAAATTGGATGGGTCAAACCCTTTCCACGCCAAGATGCAGCCCATGGTGTCGCGCATCTCGGAGAGAAGGGTGATGCGCCCCTTGAGAGCAGGGTCAAATAGCTCATCTAACGACGTGAGCGAATCCTTACCCATTGCACTTTGCAATGCGGGCACGTTGTAGCCCAGTCCAGCAAAACCTGATTGCCACGGCATGGTGTACTCACGAGGCTTATCAAAACTAACTTCAGCGAGGCGAGGGATGATGTTTCCCGAGTTCGGAATCATCGCTTTGTCAAACTTTTGCGCGAATCCGGATTGAATCCACAGAGCCGCCATCCAGTCGGTCAAAACGACAAGATCTCGACCAATATCTTGGCCCTGCTCTAGTTGAGTGCGAACCTTGGCAAAGAATTCATTGTTGTCATTGACGTCTTCGGTGTAAGTGACATCAATGCCGGTTGCCTCTTCAAATGCGGCAAGCGTGGGGTACTCGCCCGTATCTTCGTTGACATCAAGATAGAGCGGCCAGTTGGACCAGTTAACAACCTTTTCGGTGTCGGACATGTCTTCAGCAGCTGACGCACTTGCTTCGCCACCTGCTGAGTCACTCGATCCTGTACCACAGGCTGCAGCAACCATGGCTGCGCTACCAATACCTGCAACCTGCAGGAGCCTGCGACGGGAAACGGCTGATCGCATCTGGCCTGCTATTGCAGCGACGGCCTCGGGGCGCTTGGTTGTCATGAAATTCCTCTCCCTTATAACGTTGCGGCGAGGTCACTCCCCACCAAATTCATTGCCTCGAAGACCCTCTATCAAATCTTCGAGCAAAACTTATCCTAGTGTTTCATCTCGTGTATCTAGCCGTATTATCGCCCGAAATGACCTTTCCCTGTCCTAATTTCATTCCTTGATTGAAAATATTGTTCGATGCCACTCTTTTTGCGCGTCACCCGAGATATCCACCGCAACATGCTTAATGCGGGTGTACTCATCCAATGAGTATGTGGACATGTCTTTACCAAACCCGGAGCCGTTGAACCCACCATGGGGCATTTCACTCATGATGGGAATGTGATCGTTGATCCACACGGTGCCAGCGTTAAGTTCTCGCTGAGCCCTCTCCGAACGAATCACCGATGTCGTCCACGCCGAAGCCGCTAGGCCGTAGCGACTGTCATTTGCCAAAGCTAGACCTTCATCATCGCCATTAAATGGAATAACCACGAGCACCGGGCCAAATATTTCCTCTGAGGCGATTTCTGAGTCGTGATCTGCTCCGGTAATCACTGTCGGCAGGTAGTAGGCGCCATTGGGATCACCCGTCACTTGCCCACCTACCTCGATGAGGGCTCCAGCATCGCGGGCACGGTTAACAAACCCAACAACTCTCTCTTGCTGCGCTTTCGAAGTGAGGGGTCCAATATCGGTGGACGGATCGCCTGGATCACCCACACGAATCGAACCGAAAAGGGTGCGTACACCCTCAACAAATTGAGGGTAAATACTCGAGTCGACGTAGGCGCGCGTTGCCGCCGTGCAGTCTTGACCAGTGTTTATGAGAGCGCCTGCCGCCGCACCTTGGATTGCAGCATCGAGATCGGCGTCGGCAAAAACTACGAATGGAGCCTTTCCCCCCAGTTCCAGATGAACCCTTTTGATACCACCAGTGGCCAGTTCCATGACCCTTCGACCAACTGCCGTTGACCCGGTAAACGAGACCATGTCTACCTCGGGATGTGACACCAGAGCTTCTCCCACGATTCGCCCGATGCCCACGACCACGTTGACCACGCCTGGTGGGAATCCCGCTGCCAAACAGTCCTCAACAAGCATTAGCGCTGTCAGCGGCGTTAGCTCAGCAGGCTTGAGAACTATCGTGTTTCCGGCCGCAATCGCTGGGAGGATTTTCCACACTGCCATTTGCAGTGGGTAATTCCATGGCGCAATTGAGCCAATCACGCCCACCGGCTCCCTGCGAATACTTGAATTGAGGTTGCTCACCCACTCAACGGATGCTTTACCTTCCAAGTTTCGCGCGATACCCGCAAAAAAGTAGATGTTGTCGATTGATCCTGGGACATCAAATTCTCGGCACAACCGCAATGGTTTGCCCGTTTGAGTGGACTCAACCTGTACATATTCCTCAAAGCGCTCCTCGAGTCTGCGTGCCAAGGCCAATAAAAGCGCACTGCGCTCCCCCGGTGTGGTTCGTGACCACATTGGGAACGCCTGCCTTGCCGCGGCAACAGCCTGATGAACCTGCTCAACTCCTGCTAATTGGATCGTCTCAACAACGGAGCCATTGGCTGGGTTAATGACTTTCCAGTCGCCTTGGGTTACATCACGCTCATTCATGTGGGCCACCAACCGATAATTGCAGGTTGTGGACCCACAAGGCAAATGGCACTAGCTTGACTTAGATTGCTACGTGGCGGCATATCGGAATCCTGTTTATCTTCGATGCGCATCGAAGCCCTCAACCCCCAGGCTCGCGATAGCGATACTTTGTGCCGTGGATTCGATTTCTCCCGGATGATCACTGAGCATTCCCGATGTCACCCTGACCGATGCTGATCGAGGTGCATGTCCCGTCAAACTTGTGTTTTTGGGAAGGTGAAATGGTTCACCCGGTGCGACCCTGATGCCTGCTGCTGCGAGCGTTACAAGGGCACTGCGCTCGTCATTGACCGAGACCAAGACATTGATTCCATCACCGGGACTGCAGGCGATCCCTCGATCCATGAGCGATTCGCGCAGGTGCGTGCTGCGCAAGGCATAAGCCTCACGTGCGTGTGCCACAGCCGCGATGGGTTCTGCATGTGTCAGCAACTCGACAAGGGTTCCCTGGAGGAGCCTGCTGGTCCAACCTGGGCCGAGCATCCTTCGATTGATGATTGCTTCAATGACTTCAGATGGGCCACCCAGAGCAGCTATGCGTAGGTCAGGTCCATGGGACTTGGAGTAACTTCGAATGTGAATGCAACGCTCTGGGATGTATCGTCCGATACTCACATCGTCCGCCTGTGCGATGTCTCCGCTGTGATCATCTTCAATGATCCAACAGGCTGAGCTACTTAAAATTTGCGCTAACTCGGACGATCTAAGGGTTGTCATGCTTGTCCCCGTGGGATTTTGGGCCCGCGGTTGAATGAAAACGGCCGCAGGATCAAACTCCAATGCCCGGGCCAACTCTTCAGGCACGATTCCTTGTTCGTCCATGGACACTGCCAACATTTGTGCACCAGCCCGCTCCAACAGATCAAATAACGGAGGAAATCCGGGGGATTCAACAACTATTCGGTCACCAAATGAAACAACGTGATCAATGATTCGAGAGAGCGCGTCAAGGGCCCCATCGACCACGGTGATCCGCTCAGGAGCAAATGGCCAGGTTCGGCGCAATTCATCCTCCAGAGCGCCCAACACTGGTTCATCGAAATAACTGCTCGACCATTCGTTCTGGCCACGGGTGACTCTTTCAACGGCTGAGAGGAGCGATGGCAGAAGTGCCGGGTCAGGTGTGCCCCGTGAAAGGTCGAGGCCGACCGCACTCTGAGGACCGCCCAGCCCCATGAACCGAGTTGGTCCTGTTCCGGGCGTCGCGAGGGCAACAAAGGTACCCGCGCGACCTCTCGTGGTGAGGGCGCCGACCAGGGCCAGTGACTGCCAGGCCTCACTGACGGTTGCCGGACTCACCCCGAGTTGGGCACTGATTTCCCGGACTGTTGGCAGCCTGTCACCTGGGCGCAAAATTCCTGCCGTGATCAACCTGTGCACCGAGGCCGCAATGCCTTTGGCGGTTCGGTCTTCAGAGGTGTGGAGCAGCGAGGCAACGAATTCCTGGGGATCCTCCATTTGATGCCTTGCCGCGACCATCGGTGAAACAGAATCGATTGCCATGGATCTCACCCCCTCGTAGGGCGCTGAGACTGGCTTCCAGTCCCGCGACATGTAACGAATGTGTTAAAACGCTGTGTAACACAATTGGTTTCGTCTAGTCTATTAAATAACACAATTTCATCAATAGGTTTGTAAAAATAAAACTGCCAATTCAGGGCGGCAATGGAGGATCAGATGACAACAGTTAGAGCGGCTCTCGTCCAGACAGACTGGACCGGAGATAAAGAATCAATGATTCAGAAGCACGAGGACTACGCACGCGAAGCCGCGGCTCAGGGCGTTAAAGTCATTTGCTTCCAAGAACTTTTCTATGGCCCGTACTTTTGCCAGGTTCAGGACGCTCAGTTCTACGAATACGCTGAATCAATTCCAGGACCCACCACTGAAAGATTCCAGAAACTTGCCCGCGAACTCGAAATGGTCATGGTCCTCCCCATGTACGAGGATGCAGGTCCTGGGTTCCTCTACAACACGGCCGCCGTTGTCGATGCTGATGGCAGCTATCTGGGCAAGTACCGCAAGCAGCACATTCCACATGTCAAGGGTTTTTGGGAGAAGTTCTACTTCCGTCCAGGCAACGGGGGTTACCCAGTTTTTGATACGGCGGTCGGAAAAATTGGCGTGTACATCTGTTATGACCGACATTTCCCCGAAGGCTGGCGCGCATTGGGCCTGAACGGGGCTCAAATCGTGTTCAATCCATCGGCAACTTCACGTGGCCTCTCTCAATATCTGTGGTCAATTGAGCAACCTGCCGCCGCCGTTGCCAACGAGTATTACGTTGGGGCGATTAACCGGGTGGGAATCGAAGATCTTGGCGATGACGACTTCTATGGTCAGTCCTATTTCATTGATCCAGAGGGTAGTTATGTCGGCGAAAAAGGTGACGCCTATAAGCCTGAACTCATTGTGCGCGACTTGGATCTCGAGCTCATTACGACGGTTCGCACCCGCTGGCAGTTCTACCGTGACCGCCGCCCCGATGCCTACGACGATCTCGTACGCCCATAGAAAGGTCCAAACACCATGAAGATTTTGATCAAGAACGGATCAGTAGTTACACCGCTGGGAACATCACTGGCCAATGTCCTGATTGATGGGGAAACAATTGCAGCTGTGATTGCTCCTGGCGACACAACACTCGGTTCTGAGATTGAACACTCCGTGGACCGCGTTATCGATGCCACAAATAAGTATGTGATTCCCGGTGGCATCGACTCGCACACTCACATGGAGCTCCCATTTGGTGGCACATTCGCATCAGACACGTTCGAAACTGGTACTCGCGCCGCGGCGTGGGGCGGTACCACCACCATCATTGACTTCGCTGTTCAGAAATATGGTGAGCGCGTCCAAGATGGACTCGCCACCTGGCATGGCAAGGCGGCGGGAAACTGTCATATCGATTACTCCTTTCACCAAATAATTGGCGGAGTCGATGATGACTCTTTGAAAGCGATGGACGAACTCGTCAATGAAGGCATCACCAGCTTCAAACTGTTTATGGCCTACCCAGGTGTTTTCTACAGTGACGACGGTCAAATCCTTCGAGCCATGCAGACGGCCGTCAACAACGGGTCCATGATCATGATGCATGCCGAGAATGGCATAGCAATCGATGTTCTGGTTGCCCAAGCCTTGGCCGAGGGCAAAACGGACCCTAAGTACCACTCCCTCACCCGTCCTTGGGAAACAGAAGCTGAGGCAACTAACAGGGCGATCATGTTGGCTCGGATGACTGGCGCGCCCCTCTACATCGTTCATATGTCCGCGAAACAAGCGGTCAATGTTCTGCAGGGCGCTAAAGACGAAGGCTGGAATGTATTCGGGGAGACGTGCCCCCAGTACCTCTACCTCTCGCTCGAAGATCACCTTTCGCAACCAGGCTTTGAAGGTGCAAAGTGGGTCTGCTCGACACCCCTGCGATCCAAAGAAGAGGGACACCAACAAGAACTTTGGCGCTACCTGCGCACAAATGACCTCTCAATCATCAGCACTGACCATTGTCCTTTCTGCTTCAAGGAGCAAAAAGAACTTGGAGTAGGAGATTTCTCAAAAATCCCCAATGGCATTGGTTCAGTCGAACACCGCATGGATCTGATCTATCAGGGGGTGGTCGATAGACAAATCAGCTTGGAGCGCTGGGTGGAATTGTGTTCAACAACCCCCGCCCGCATGTTCGGGCTTTATCCACAAAAGGGCGCTCTCGCTCCTGGATCCGATGCCGATGTCGTCATCTACAACCCAGCTGGCCGCACAGAAATCGGGCTGAACAAGACCCACCACATGAATATGGACCATTCCGCTT
>Ga0181607_10000160_pt1 | contig 52772 bp, 49 predicted proteins | sample 041ome_9_FD_132420 | JGI IMG/M metagenome (GOLD analysis project Ga0181607, IMG submission 132420) | Coastal salt marsh microbial communities from the Groves Creek Marsh, Skidaway Island, Georgia - 041413US metaG (megahit assembly) | ecosystem: Environmental > Aquatic > Marine > Intertidal zone...
GATTCCTGAGAAATGAGTGACGAACCATGTTGAGCAACTTCTTGATTGGACTGCGCGAGGGCCTTGAAGCATCCCTGATTGTGGCTATTTTGGTCGCCTATTTGGTCAAACGCGGCGAGCATCAATCATTGCGCAAACTCTGGATCGGGGTCGGCGCTGCCATAGCCCTCGCACTTGGCTTTGGAGCATTTCTCCAACTCACCAGTCAAACTCTGAGTGACACCGCGGCTGAAACATTTGGCGGGGTAACCTCCATTATTGCGGTCATTCTGATCACCTGGATGATTTTCTGGATGGCAAACCATGCCAGAACCTTGAAATCTCACCTCCATGGCGAGGTGGATAAGGCCCTACTGGGCAACGGCTGGGCAATTGCCTTTGTAGCCTTCGTCGCTGTCATCCGCGAAGGCATGGAAACAGCATTGTTCCTGTTTACCGGCATTCGAGCCGCAGGCAGTTCCGCCACTCCAATCATCGGAGCACTTCTGGGTCTAGCCGTAGCAACCGTCATCGGTTACATCATTTATCGCGGAGCGGTGAAACTCAACCTCTCAAAGCTTTTCACTTGGACCGGCATTGCCCTCATCATCGTCGCAGCAGGCGTATTGAGCTATGGAATCCACGAACTCCAAGAAGTCGGAATTCTTCCATTCATGAATTCATATGCCTTCGATGTCAGCACGCAGATTCCACCAGATGGTGGACTCGGAACACTTTTGCGTGGCACTTTCAACTTCCGTCCCGCAACAACTTGGCTTGAATTCTTCGCATGGTGGGCCTATGTCATACCTGTTATGACTCTCTATATTCGCAAGGTTCGAGGATCGCAACCACCTGCCCAAGCCCCCTCTGCAAAAGTACCCACGAGCGCAGGTCTTTAATCCACAATCTTCTTGTTGCGAGCATGGTGTGTCCCGTGGCCTTGAGCTCGCCCTAGATTGATCCGCTTCCGGATCTCTCCAGAATACCGAGGTCGCGGAATATACGGAAAATTTTATTTACCCATGTACAAACGATTGACAATTAGTGAGTGAAAAGTGCGCTATAAGCATTGAGCGCCTGCTGTCCACCAAGGTGCGCATAAAGAACATTCGAATCCTGGGGTATTACTTCGCTACGAACCAGATCAATCAAACCCGCCATTGACTTGCCTTCATAGACCGGGTCAATGATCATGCCTTCAAGGCTGCCTGAAAGTCGAATGGCGTCAAGTGTTGATTGCACCGGAATGCCGTATAAATCTCCCGCCCAACCCTCAAGAACCACAATTTCGTGATCAGCTAACTCACGCTCGAGACCGATGAGATTTGCGGTATGGCGCGCAATTCTGGCAACCTGCTCGCGAGTTTTTTCCAATGTCGCAGAAGCGTCTATTCCAATGACTTTACGGGGGCGATCCTGTCCCGCAAAGCCGGCAATCATTCCGGCATGAGTACTGCCCGTGACGGTGCAAACAATGATGGTGTCAAAAAAGACCCCAAGTTCCTGCTCTTGTTTTTCCACCTCATACGCCCAATTGGCAAAACCGAGACCACCAAATTTGTGTTCTGAGGCGCCCGCAGGAATCCCGTATGGTTTTCCGCCCCGAGCTTTAACGTCCTCGAGCGCTTTGGTCCAACTATCCCGAATGCCAATGTCGAAACCCGCAGGATCAAGACGCACCTCTGCACTCATGATGCGGGAAAGGAGAATATTGCCAACGCGATCGTTGACACTGTCAGGCCAGTCAACCCATTTTTCTTGAACGAGTACGGCCTTCATTCCAATCTTTGCTGCAACTGCAGCAACCTGCCGGGTGTGATTCGACTGATACCCACCGATGGACACCAAAGTGTCGGCGCCTTGGGCAAGAGCATCGGGGATGATGTACTCCAACTTTCGCGTCTTGTTACCGCCATAGGCCAGTCCACTGTTGACGTCTTCACGTTTAGCCCAAATAGTTGCTCCACCAAGGTGCTCAGTCAGTCTGGGCAACTGATGAATAGGGCTGGGGCCAAATGTCAGTGGATAACGCTCAAAATCGTCGAGGGACATTGTTAATTCTCTTGGTTGGTCATTTGGGCTTCAGCGACCTTTTTAAGGTTGACCAAGGTCTTGAGAATCGCCTTCTGGTTATTTTCATAGGCATTCATCAACTTTAAAGCCGGTGGTATCCGAGCGGTCGATCCATCAAATGTTTCAACGACAGTTGTCGTGTTCTCATCGATGGCAACTAGTTCATAACGCCAGCGGTGATGGCCCGGGTGACACCAAGCAATTTTTCTGTTGTCCTCAAACTCAACCACCGTGTTCTTAATTCTGTAGTTGGCAATCATGTGCATGTCCATGCCGAACTTAGAGCCCATTTCAAGCCGCTCAGGACCGCGGACATCTCCCCTCAAGGTTCCTGAACCATCAAAGTGCGTGTGGTTGCGAGGATCAGCCAGCAAGTCAAATATCACTGACGCAGGTGCATTGACGGTGATCTTTCCCGCCCGCTTGTATTTGTGATCAGTGGGGACAACGTCGGCGCGGATTTGTTCACTCATGCAGTCAGTCTAGAACCGCGTGAGAACCCTATGCTTGGTCAGTATGAGCGTCCGGTTTTATGGGGGTCCCCATTCAGATCGCGGACAGGGACGCCCCGATTGGACTCGCTATATTCCGTGGGCACTCGCAGCCATCACAATTTTTGGTCAGATCATCTGGATTTTGGCCAGTGGTAACACCCGGACTTCCCTGACAATCCTGACGGTCATCTCATTTTTTGCGGCCGTGGTTTCACATTCTTATCTCAACAGGGGGTTGGGCTGGACTCTAAGTTTCTTTAGCATCACCTTGCTATACGGATTACTCATTGAGGCCCTTGGCACTGCAACGGCGTTTCCTTTTGGTGATTACAGTTACAGCGACACCCTCGGGCCCGCACTCTTGGGCGTTCCCATCATCATTCCCATGGCGTGGTCCATGATGGCCTACCCTGTTTTGCTTGCAGTTCAACGCTTGGTCAGCACACCAATGTGGACGGCTTTCATCGCGGGATGGTTTTTAGCCTCGTGGGATTTATTCCTTGATCCCATGATGACGGGTGAGGGCTACTGGGTCTGGAACTCAATCGGCTGGTACCTACCTGGTATTCCTGACATCCCACTGCAAAACTTTCTTGGCTGGCTCCTTGGATCATGGGCATTGATGTATGCCCTCAATCTGCTCCCCCGCAAGGTTGCCAACGACCACGTTCCTAACACCCTGCTGGCCTGGATCTATTTTTCCAACATTCTTGCTGCGTTGGTTTTCTTTGGAGAACCTGCGGTTGCTATTTGGGGTGGAATCGCCATGGGCTTGGTTGCCATTCCTTGGCTCTGGCGTATATGGAGTCAGCCCCAGTGGTAGCTGCTCAAACAGCAACAGCGATTTCAGTAGCACTAGCAGCGCACACGGCATACAACCTCACACAATTGCGCGAACCTTGGTGGGATGGAACTCCAATCACCGAGAAAGTAAGCATCCTGATTCCCGCGCGAAATGAAGAACTCACTATTCGCGCTGCTGCCCAAAGCGCACTAACTCAAGTCGGACTCACAAATTTCGAAATACTAATTCTCGATGACTCTTCAAGCGATGACACCGCACACATTGTCTCGGAACTCACTGAAACATACGCTGAAGTGACACTCATTGAGGGCATCGAAGACATCCCCGCCGGCTGGTTGGGAAAACCTTTCGCCTGCCATCGTCTGTCGCAAAAGGCGTCTGGCTCGGTACTCGTTTTTCTCGATGCAGACGTTATCTTGGAGCCCACTGCGGTGGCCGCCTGCGTTCAACTATTGCGAGAGCAAGACCTTGCCCTCGTCGCACCCTATCCCCGACAGATTGCCCAGACTCTGGTCGAGCGGCTTGTGCAACCACTCGTTGTGTGGTCGTGGGCTGCCACGCTCCCGCTCGGAATCGCTGAAAAATCCCTGCGTCCCAGCCTTTCCGCAGCAAATGGTCAACTAATGGTCATGGACCGTGAAGCCTATGTTCAATGCGGTGGGCATGAATCCGTGCGCAACATTGTTCTCGAGGACATTGCACTGATGCGCTCTCTCAAGGCATCCGGCTCTCATTGCGCAACCGTCAATGGATCAGACATCGCCCAGTGCCGCATGTATGAGTCAACCGAGCAGGTCATTGACGGTTACACCAAGTCACTGTGGAGCGCCTTTGGCTCACCTGCCGGGTCAGTTGCCGTGAATTCGCTACTGGGGTTCACCTACTTGGTTCCCCCCATCGCCTTGATCACTGGGCGCAAAAAATCAACTCGGATTCTTGGCGGAATTGGTCTTGCATCTGGGATTGCAAGTCGCGCACTGGTAGCCAAGAAAACGAACGCGAAAGTCTGGCCAGATTCCCTTGCGCAGCCAGCCTCCATTGCCGCCTTCATTGGACTGAATGCACTGAGTTGGTATCGCCACGTTCGTGGCACCAACACGTGGAAGGGTCGCTCGCTGTGAGTCGAGTCATCGTCATTGGTGCGGGGGTCGGTGGCCTGGCCACAGCCGCCCGACTGTCCGTTAAAGGTCATCAGGTCACCGTCGTGGAAGCATCCGATCGTGTTGGTGGCAAATTGCACACGCACAGGCGCAATGGCTACGCATTTGACACCGGTCCGAGCCTTTTCACTCTCCCTGCGGTGTATCGAGATCTGTTTTTGAAAACAGGGAAAAGCTTGGAAGACAGTCTTGATCTTCAACCTGTCGAACCAGCATTTCGGTACCACTTTGCTGACGGTTCAAATGTCCTCGTACCAGGAGTCGACCCCGCGAAATGCGCCCAAGCTTTTGCGCAGGCATTCGGAGACAGCGCAGGCAAAGAGTGGCTTGAATTTATGCAGCGCGCTGCAGACATGTGGCGACTAACCCGGGAACCATTCCTGCAATCTCCACTTAGAGGCTTCAAGTCGTTACTACCATTAGCTAACCCCAAAGACATTGCCACAATTGCGCCATTTACCACCTTGCGTTCCCTTGCTCAAAAGACTTTCAGCGACCCTCGGATGGTGACCATTGTTGATCGCTATGCCACCTATACAGGCTCAGATCCACGGAAAGCTCCGGCCGTACTTGCAACCGTTCCCTACATTGAACAACTCTTCGGCGTATGGCACATCGGTGGCGGACTTGGGTCCTTGGCTGATGCTTTGCAGCGACGCTGCGAAGAACGCAAGGTTGACATTCGCCTGTCAACATCCGTGAGTGAAATAGTCACGGAAGCAAATCACGTTACTGGCATTCGTCTGGCAACAGGGGAGTTCCTGAACGCGGATATTATTGTGTCCAATTCCGATGCTCAATTGACCTACAAAAAATTGCTCGCGGAGTCCACAGCAAAGAAACCGAAAATTTCTGGCGATCCATCCCTCGCCGGTTTCGTCATCTTGCTCGGACTTAATGGAATAACGCCCAACATTGCCCACCATAACGTTTGGTTTCCCCGCAATTACGATGCCGAGTTTGATTCCATTTTTGGGCGAAACCCGAAGCCTGTTGCTGATCCTGCAATTTACGTGTGCGCCCCGAATGACCCCCTCATGCGACCCAATCCCAACTCTGAGTCATGGTTCATTCTGGTTAATGCACCGCGGCACGATTCAAGTGGCAAAAACGGAGTCGACTGGGATGCGCCGGGACTCAAAGAATCATATGGGCAACAAATCATTGATCTTCTCGCTGAACGCGGAACGGACATTCGCTCTCGCATTAGTTTCATGGAAATACAGACTCCCGCTGATTTGGAACGTGCAGTGAATGCACCGGGTGGATCTATTTATGGTTCATCCAGCAATGGTGCCAATGCGGCATTCAATCGACCGGCCAATCAATCCCCCATTCAAGGCCTGTTCCTTGTCGGTGGTTCTTCACACCCAGGCGGTGGCTTACCACTCGTTGGCATGGGTGCCGAAATCGTTGCCGAACTTATTGGCCGCGACGCTTAATTCGCCTTTTAAATCTCGTTTCTAACTGTCGCTTCTAATTCTCACCGCGATACCACCGAGCAAGGCGCCCGCCTTCAGACAGCAATTGAATTCGCTTCTCCACCTCGATCTGTGCTTCTTCTGTCGACACCACAACGAGTTGATCCCGTGGCCTGATTCTGGTGTCCTCGGTGGGAACAAGTGTTTCACCTGACCTAATAACGAGTGAGACAACGGCACCCTTTGGCAGTCCCATTTCTAGGACATAAACCCCAGCCAAAGCAGATTTTTCTGGCACATCAACGCCCAGGACCACGGCAGACATCCCATCTAATGGCGCACTCTCCAATTCAAGTTCATGGACTTGCTCGGGAAGACATACTCCAATTCTTCTGCCAAGAAATGGCATGAGTGGAGTTTGAACAACAAGCAAAATGAGTACAACTATCAATGTGGTGTCAAAAACTATTTCAGCCCCTGGCATGCCCAGTCCCAATGGAATTGCGGCAAAAACAATGGGCACTGCTCCACGCAACCCTGCAACGGAAGTAAACCCAATGGCTTTCTTTCCCAGGCGAAATGGCGTCAGGGAAATAACTGCAGCCAATGGCCGCGCCAAGAATGTGAGAAGAAGGACAACGACGAGCGCAATTCCGAGAGATTCGGGCAATCTGCTGACATCGGCCAACAACCCAAGCATGACAAAGAGACCGATCTCAGCTATCCACGAAAGTCCATCGGCAAATCCAACGATTGATTTCCTGTGCGGCAGCCGTGCTGTTGAACCAATAATTATGGCGGAGAGATACACGGCCATGAATCCTGATGCATGGAAAACTGATGCAAGTCCATAGGACAACACGATCATGGCGAGCGCCGCGATGGGATAGAGGCCGACCGCGGGAAGGGCAAGGCGCGGAAGGATTAATCGCGCTCCGTATCCCGCGGCAACGCCCACGATTGCCCCACCGATGAGTTCAGCGAGAACCACAACGGGAATCCACCAGCCCGAGGTGCTTCCCCACGCCCCGCCTGCAACAACGCTGACGATCACCACGACAGGGGCATCGTTAAATCCTGCCTCAGCTTCGAGCAATGTTCGAACCCGCTCGCTGACGCGGATGCGACGCATAACAGAGAACACCGCCGCTGCATCCGTGGCTGCGAGCACCGTTCCCAAAAGGACCGCGACCTGAGGATCAACATCGAGCCACAGCACCAAAGGAACGGCAACAACGGCAATGCTCACCGCGATGCCCACCGAGGCCAATGCCAGGGAGGGCGCCAAAACTGGTTTGAGTTGATCCACGCGCGTGGTCAAACCGCCGTGCGCCAAGATCAAAATGAGGGCGGTGTAACCCAGAACGGTGGCTAGTGTCGCGTCATCTAATGACAGCCCCGGAACAATTTCCCCGAGCACCAACCCGAGCACGAGGTAGAGCAACAGGCCGGATACGCCGAGTCTGCCGGCAAAGCGAGCACCCACGATGGCAACCAAAACAATGACCGCGCCCAGGAGTGAGGCGCTGGCCAGTTGCTCTAGATCCATGCCCACCCCTCCCCTTGAACCACATGACTAGCCTGACCCATTTGACCAGCCTGATTAGGCAATTTCCTCGTGCCCTTGTGGCCTTAGTCTGCCGTGATACCGCAAATGCGGGGTACAGGTGCCCATCGAGGGTTATCGAGCCAATCGAGTTCAAGCGTTCAACCAAAGTGTGCCCTGATCCATGAGGCAATAGAGTGGGGCGGTGCCCGAACACCCCCTCGATGCTGCCAACCTGCGTCCACGTGTTCAGGCAATTGTCGACCAATTTCTAGGTGAGCAAACTTCAATCCTGTTGGCCGTCGGTACCGACGTTGAACCACTCCTCGACTCCGTGACCAGTTTGCTTTCCGGTGGCAAACGACTGCGCCCCGCCTTTTGCTACTGGGGCTGGCGCGGTGCCGCCTCCAGCGACCAATTAACCGATTCTGCTTTCGATAACGCTGTGATGCAGGCAGCCGGATCGCTGGAATTCCTACAGGCGTGCGCCCTGATTCACGATGACGTCATGGACGGCTCAGATACTCGACGAGGCCAGCCCGCGGCCCACCGTCAATTTGCTTCCATGCATCGTGGCAACCAATGGGCTGGTGGATCAGACCGTTTCGGTGAAGGCGCCGCAATACTTCTGGGTGATTTGTGCTTGTCCTGGGCTGATGAACTTCTCTTGACTTCTAAACTGCCGCAGGAAAGTTTGAGCCAGGCTAAAGCCGTGTACAACGAGATGCGCACAGAACTCATGGCCGGCCAGTACTTGGATTTATTGGAACAGGCACGTGGCGGAGGCTCCATTGAGCGAGCACTCCGAGTTGTTCGCTACAAGAGCGCCAAATACACCATTGAGCGACCTTTACACATTGGCGCTGCGATCGCCCAAGCGCCACAGAGTGTTTTCGAGGCCTATTCCGGTTACGGCCTGCCCTTGGGTGAAGCATTCCAACTCCGCGACGACATCCTCGGAGTCTTTGGAGACCCAGAAATCACCGGCAAGCCTGCGGGCGATGACTTGCGCGAAGGCAAGCGCACCGTTCTCATCGCGATTGCCACCGAACGTGCGAATGAAACTCAACTAAAAGAACTGCGTGAGAAGTTGGGCGATGAGCACCTCAATCTTGATGGTGTGAGCACCCTCCGCGAGGTCATCCAAAGCACCGGGGCACTCGACTACACCGAAAACTTGATCGGTGAACTGCTCGAGCAATCAATTGAATCTTTGAACTCAGCCGACCTCGAAAAAGGGGCCAAAGAAGTACTTACAAACCTGGCATATGCCGCCACCAAAAGGAAAGTGTGATTGTGGGATTAGCAACGAATGCATTGAATCGACTCCTGCCCGCTCCGCGCACGGTAACGGGTCCATCGGAGAACGTCGTCGTCGTCGGCGCTGGCCTTGCGGGCCTCTCAGCCGCAATGCGCCTGGCTGGTGCGGGACGAACCGTAACCGTCATTGAACGTGAAGCAATTCCCGGAGGCCGCGCTGGGCGCATTGAGATGCAGGGCCCCACCGGCACCTACCACGCAGACACGGGCCCAACAGTTCTCACCATGCCCGACTTGATCGCAGACTGTTTCGATTGCATCGGCGAGACCATGGAAGACTGGTTGACTCTCGACCCTGTCTCTCCCCTGTATCGAGCTTTCTATCCCGACGGTTCAGTGTTGAACGTACACAGCGACGTTAAGGAAATGTCACAAGAGATCAGTCAGGTGATCGGTGACAAAGAGGCGGCAGGATTTGAAAAATACGTTGACTTTGTTTCTAAACTTTATCAATATGAAATGAAGGACTTCATTGACCGCAATATTGACTCACCACTTGATTTGCTCACACCAGACTTGGCCAAACTTGTTGCCATTGGGGGATTCCGCAAATTAGCTCCTAAGGTGCGCGAGTACATGACAGACCCGCGCACGGAGCGCATTTACTCATTCCAAGCAATGTATGCGGGTTTGTCTCCCTACGACGCGCTCGCGATCTATGCAGTTATCGCCTACATGGATTCAGTCGCCGGCGTGTTCTTCCCGCGTGGCGGGATGCATTCCGTGCCCAAAGCCATGGCAGCGGCGGCAGAAAAGCATGGAGTGAACTTCAAATACAACACGACCGTTGAATCAGTTGTGCACAGCAATGGGCGCGCAACCGGTGTTCTCACGGCTGATGGCGAATTCATCTCTGCTGATGTCGTTGTTCTCAATCCTGATCTGCCCGTGGCATACAAGGAACTCCTTGGCACGGAGCCATGGTCGGTCAAGCGCCTGAATTACTCCCCGTCCTGCTACCTCATGTTGGCTGGGTCAACCCAAAAATATTCAAAGATCGCGCATCACAATATTCATTTTGGAAAATCTTGGAAGAACGTTTTCACCGAGCTCATCGATAAAAAACAACTCATGAGCGACCCCAGCATCTTGGTGACCAACCCGAGCTACTCGGATCCGAGCTTGGCACCCGAGGGCAAAGAGCTTTATTACATTCTGTTCCCAACCCCCAACCTTGATGCCTCCATTGACTGGAAGGCGATCGAGCCCCGTTACCGCGACGAATGCCTACGCGTACTTGAAGAGCGCGGCTATGTCGGCTTGAGTGATTCAATCGAAGTCCTCGATGTCACAACGCCCTTGGACTGGTCTGACAGAGGTATGGAGCGCGGCGCCCCATTTGCTGCGGCACATTCCTTTGGCCAAACGGGACCGTTTCGCCCCGGAAACATGTGGGGTGAGAATGTAGTCTTCACGGGCTCAGGAACTCAACCAGGCGTAGGTGTTCCCATGGTTTTGATTTCGGGCCGCCTGGCTGCTGAGCGGGTCACAGGCAAGGACCATAACTACCGTTCGCGGGCCACCCGTTGAGCCACCGCAAGGATTATGAACAAGCCGGGATCACCGACCCCGAACTCATTGCGTCCTATGAAGTCTGCCGCGAGCTCAACGCCAAGCACGGCAAGACCTATTACCTAGCAACGCTTCTCTTGCCACCCGGCAAACGACCATACGTGCACGCCCTCTATGGATTTGCCCGCTATGCCGATGAAATTGTCGATGACCTGGACTCGACTCTCTCCGATGCTGAAAAAGCCGAATGGTTGCGCAGTTGGGGCGAGAAATTCATGCACGATGTCCGGGCAGGAATTTCCGAGGACCCGGTGTGTCGCGCCGTTGTTCACACGGTTCGGCGCTGGAATATCCCCCTTGAACACTTTGATGCGTTTCTGCATTCCATGACCATGGATCTCACGGTTACCGAGTACCCGACATTTGATGACCTTTACGAATATGTCTACGGTTCCGCAGCAGTCATTGGCCTGCAAATGGTGCCAATTCTCGAACCGACAAGCCCCGAAGCCTATGAGCGAGCAAAGGACTTGGGTGTTGCCTTTCAGTTGGCCAACTTCATCAGGGATGTCAACGAAGACCTTGATCGTGGTCGCGTGTATCTGCCACTCGATGAACTCGCGCGCTTTGGTGTCACCCGTGAAGATCTTGAAAGGCGCCACATGACACCACAGATCAAAGCTGCGCTTCGACACCAAATCGACCGAGTGCGCAGACTCGACGCTCAATCGGTTGTCGGTATTGAAATGCTGCACCCCTCCTCGCAGGATTGCATCAATGCCGCTCGAATTCTTTATTGCGGAATCGCTAACCGAGTTGAAGAAATTGATTTTGAAGTATTCAAAAAACGGGCCTCAGTCCCCTTACGAACTCGCTTTTGGGTTGCATTTCCCGCCTGGCGTCATGCGCGCAAAGCGCGCAGAAAATACGGGCCGGGGCATGTTAAAGGCATAAACCCTGACGCCTAATCAAATTGTCCAGCCTGTTTCCCTGCAGAATCTTTCCTCCAGATAGGTGGGCCTGACATGGGTGTGCGATCAATTCCACGCCGTCCCCAGAACACCCAGAGGCTCAGTGATAGCAGAACGAGAGAGAACCCAAAGAGCAAGTCCTCTGCTGGCGCAAAGGCGATGCGTCCGTCCCCGATAAATGGAGGAGCAGTTTCAACAGGAGATGTTGAACCAATAATGGCATCGCCGCGGTACTTCACGATTTGGAATCCAGTGAAAAGCCCGTTGGTGATCAGTTGGAAAAAAACAATGATGGCGTAAGAAACCCAGAAAACTTTGCGGGTCACGAGTTTTGTTCGAAAAAGCAGAAGATCGGCCACGACTGCGGCAACCACAGCAAGGACTCCGATTGTGGTGTACGACATGTCAGCTCTCATCTCCCACAGTCCAACCTTTAACGCTTCGCACTGCCTCGATGGTCAACACGGACGCGAATGGGATCACAATGAAGAACAGAAGTTCATCCACTGGAATATCACCGGGCAAATACAGTCCCAGAATTCTTGACTCGTCAAACCACCAATGCCCCTGGGAAATTGCATAGGCATCCCATAGAAGGAACGGCGCAAGCACAGGAATGATCGTCAGTGTCAATCTCCGCGGTCGAACGAGCACTCGGGTGCGCAGGACTGCTTCAAGCCAGATAGAACCGACGATGACGAACGCGAGAACCGCCACGTAACTGAACTGACTCACCTGCACACCCTGACTCTAAACTGTTGTCCATGAGTGCACTCGATGAACACAGCCGAGTGCCCCGTGTTCGGCGAATCGGCCTCCTGGGTGCGGAGAGCTCAGGCAAGTCCACACTCGCCATCGCCTTGGCGGGCGCACTCAATGACCAGGGCATGAATGCGATAGTTGTTCCCGAGTATTTGCGTGAATGGTGCGAGCGCCATGGTCGCACGCCTGAACTTGGTGACCAAGTGGAAATTCTCCGCGGGCAAATTGCTGCGGAGGACCACGCTGCCGAGGCCAATCCGGGCGCCATCTTGGTGTGCGATCCTGCCGCGATCACAACCCCCATGTATTCGCGGCTGTATTTTGCTGATCCATCAGAATTCGACCTTGCTCTATTGCTCAGATACGACATTCTCTTGTGGTGCGACATTGATTTTGACTGGGTTGCCGACCCACTCCGCGATGGACACCGCATGCGGGAACACATGCATCATCTGATTGCCAATTCACGAGCAGATTTTGAACAAGTTCACGGCTCCCCCGTTCCCCTGATCTCAGGTCCCCTACCCGATCGAATCGCCTTGGCAACAGCCACAGTTTTGGGCAGGCGTGGCAACACGGTGTCCCTTTAAATTCCCCATAGACTCTCAAGAATGGACTTCCCTGCATCCGGTGCCGATTCCCTCGTGGGTCAGTTGGTCGATAACCGGTATCAGGTGACCTCACTCCTTGCTCGCGGTGGAATGGCCACCGTCTATGTAGCAACGGACCTCAGACTGGATCGAGTGGTCGCACTCAAGGTGATGCACCCCCATCTAGCCAGCGACCCCGGATTTGTTGCCCGATTTCAACGAGAAGCCCGCAGTGCCGCGCGGCTGTCTCACCCGCACGTTGTTGGTGTTTACGATCAAGGTGAGTCAGAGGGCAAGGTCTACCTGGCCATGGAATACATCCCGGGTCGAACTTTGCGCGATGTTCTGAGTGAATATGGTCCACTGACACTAGAGCAGTCGTTAGTTCTCCTCGACCCTGTTATCGAAGCCCTTGACGCTGCTCACAGCGCGGGATTTGTCCACCGTGACATCAAACCCGAGAACGTCCTGATCTCCGATGACGGCCGTGTCAAAGTTGCGGACTTTGGCCTAGCCCGAGCGGTCGCCAGCAGTGAGTCAACCCAAACGGCGGGCATGATTATTGGAACAGTTACCTACCTCGCGCCAGAACAGGTCGAAAGTGGCGACGCTGATGCTCGTTCAGATATCTACTCAACGGGAATTCTCCTCTTCGAAATGATCACGGGGACCGTTCCACATTCCGGGGAGAGCCCACTGTCAATCGCCTACAAACACGTCAACAGTGATGTCCCAGAACCAACAAGTATTCGTACGGACATACCCCGTGAAGCTGATGCGCTCGTGCTGTCGGCCACGAGGCGCGATCCGGCCCTGAGATACCAAACTGCCCACGAGTTTCTCGCCGATGTTCGTCGAATCCGCAAAAGCCTGCCACCGCCCAGACCATTTGTTGACGTTCGGGACACCTTGGTTGTCTCACGCGAAGACCCTCAACTGGGAAACGCCCAAACAACACAGACCGGAAATTCATTTTCCCCGCGTGAATTCCCAGAGAAGAAACCTCGCAAAAAGGGCCTCCTCGTCACCCTTGGTCTGGTGATCGCTATCGCGATTGCAGGCTTTGCTGGCTGGTGGTTAGCCGTGGGTCCGGGCACAAATATTGCAGCGCCTGACCTCATTGGACAAACATTCGAGCAAGCTCAAACCACGATCGCCGCTACCGAATTGAGACTCGAGACCGGCGAATCCATATTCAGCGAGACGGTCCCTGCCGGCGTAATTGTCAGCACGGATCCAGAACCAGGTGGCGGCATTAAACCCGATGGAACAATTAGCGCATCGGTTTCCCAAGGTCCAGAGAGATATCTGGTTCCCGATGTCAAAGGCGAAACCCCTGAAGTTGCATCCACGGCAATAACCGGGGCCAACTTGGCACTGGGAGGACGCACTGAGGCATTTGATAACAATGTTCCTGAAGGACTAGTTGCCAAGACTGACCCAAAAATTGGTTCTGAGCTCAAACCAGACACTCGAGTTGATCTCATTATTTCTAAAGGACCCAAGCCCGTAAACGTGCCCAAGGTTGTTGGCACAAGAATAAAAGCTGCCAATGACACGCTCACGGCACTCGGTTTAGAAGTTAATCGCAGTGACTCCTACTCTGAAAGTGTTGACAAGAACAAAGTTATCTCCGTTAAACCCAAGGCGGGATCTACCGTGAACTCTGGATCAACAGTAGATGTCGTTGTTTCCAAAGGCCCACCTCCTGTTACGGTGCCAAACTTGGTGGATATGCCACGCAAGAAGGCCATCGCGGCGCTTCAAAAACTTGGCTTGAGGGCTAATGTTCAGGTGGGTCAGGTAACGCCGTTGAATAGAGTAATTAGCCAGACACCAGCACCTGGCACCGAAATACCCAAAGGATCTGTAGTAACAATCCGAATCATTTAAGGTTCAAACGATCCCTGGACCGATTTAGTAATCAACACCCTCGTGTGCGAGCAATTCAAGTTTGATCTCGGGACCGTATCCATAGCCACCGAGCCCATTACTAGAAACAACTCGATGACATGGAATGACCAACGCCACCTGATTGCGCGCACACACCGTTCCAACGGCCCGTGCAGCTCGCGGAAATCCCGCCCTCGCGGCGAGTTGTCCATATGTCTCAACACTGCCCGGTGGAATTTCACGCATCCGATCATAAACAGAAGCAGAAAATTCAGTGCCGTCTTGTTCGACGGTAATTCCCGTGAATGCGCTGAGGTTTCCTTCGGCGTACTCGGCGAAGGCGTCGTGGAACGTGGACTTTTTTCTCAACTTTAGGTTGTCGTCACGATCTTGATAACTTGCCCACACCAGAGAGTTCGAAGGGTCGTTAACCGCGAAGTGGATTTGGCCGCCAGGGGTAAGGGCCGTGCCCCGCCATTGATCCGACACGTGCGTTTACCGCTTGATAAGCATGTCAGCAACCATGAAAGCGAGCTCCAAACTCTGCTCACGGTTGAGACGCGGATCGCACGCGGTCTCATAACGCTGATGCAGGTCACTTTCTTCGACCCCACCCGTGCCACCCACGCACTCTGTGACATCGTCGCCGGTTAGCTCTATGTGGATACCACCCGGGAACGTTCCAAGATTGCGATGGACATCAAAGTAACCCTCGACTTCAGCGATTACATCATCAAAAAGTCGGGTCTTGTGTCCTGTGGCCGCCTCACGGGTATTCCCATGCATGGGATCGCAGACCCACACCACTGGAACTCCACTTGCATCCACTTTTTGGACAATGGCGGGCAGTTTGTCTTTGACCTCGCCCGCACCCATTCTCGTGATCAACGAGAGCCTGCCAGGGATGTTATTTGGGTTAAGGATTCGCGCTGCCTCAACAATGTCCTCAGGTGAAGCGGTCGGCCCAACTTTCATTCCAATGGGATTGGAAATTGTCGAGGCAAAGTGAACATGTGCACCATCGAGTTGACGGGTGCGCTCACCGATCCACAGAAAGTGACCTGACACGTCATACGGATTACCCGTGCGGGAATCAATTCGAGTGAGTGCGCGTTCGTAGTCCATAGAAAGCGCCTCATGGGCCGCGTAAAACTCGACCCGCTGGAATTCCTCAGGGTCGGCACCGCATGCGTGCATGAACGCCAATGCACGATCAATATCAGCAGCCATTAATTCATAACGCTGACCGGCAACCGAGTCACGCACAAAATCTTGATTCCACGCGTGCACCTGACGCAAGTCCGCAAAGCCGCCCATGGTGAAAGCGCGAACGAGATTTAATGCAGAGCCTGACGCGTGGTAGGCCCGCAATAGCCTCTCTGGGTCGGGCCTGCGAGCACCCGCCTCGAATTCGATGGCATTAACCGCATCGCCCAGGTAGGAGGTCATTTCAACACCCTCGCGCACCTCGATGGTCTTGCTTCTCGGTTTGAAGTACTGACCAGCCAGACGCCCCATTTTGACAACGGGCAGTGATGCGGCGTAGGTCAGAATCACTGACATCTGCAGGACTGTCTGGAGCCTGGCACGGATTGAATCGGCCGTATTGGCCTCGAAAGTTTCGGCGCAGTCGCCACCCGTCAAGACAAAAGCCTCACCGCGAGATGCTGCAGCCAGACGGTTGGTGAGTTGATCGCACTCCCCGGCGAAGACCAAAGGAGGCATCCGTCGCAGGGATGCGACGGATCGCTCAAGGGCATCGGCATCGGGCCACGGCGGCTGCTGAGCGGCGGAAAGCTCAGGCCATTCAACGACCATTGGGGTTTCGGAGCGTGATTGCATGTGAGTAGGTTAGAGGTGCGGCTCAGCCGAAGAACGCAGTGGCTTCGCGGTAACGCTCGAGAGGTACCGTTTTCAGGGTTCCCGTCGCTACCTTTAAGGGCACACGAACAATGTCAGTGCCCTGAAGGCCCACCATGGTTCCCCACGCGCCCTCTTTGACCGATTCAATCGCCTTGAGACCAAAACGGGTGGCAAGTACGCGATCAAATGCCGTCGGGGTGCCACCACGCTGCACATGGCCGAGCACTGTGGTGCGGGCTTCGTGGCCCGTTCGCTCTTCAAGCGCTTTGGCCAACCATTCACCGATTCCAGCCAATTGCACGTGGCCGAATGCATCCAAGGGGGCGTCCTTGGACATTAACTCCCCATCCTTGGGCACAGCACCCTCAGCCACACAAATAATGGGTGCGTAATTGGTTTCAAACCGAGAATTAACCCAGCCAACAACCTCATCAAGGTCAAAAGGTACTTCGGGGATCAAAATCACGTTGGCACCGGCTGCCATACCCGAATGAAGGGCGATCCATCCAGCGTGTCGGCCCATGACCTCGCAGATCAAAATTCGGTGGTGTGACTCCGCCGTGGTGTGCAGACGATCCATGGCTTCGGTGGCAATCGTGACCGCTGTGTCAAAACCAAATGTGAAATCGGTGCCGCTGAGGTCGTTATCAATAGTTTTGGGCACACCGACAACGGGAAAACCAACTTCGGTCAGTGCGGTGGCAACCCCGAGAGTGTCTTCTCCACCGATAGCAACAAGAGCATCAAGCCCAAGATCACTCATGTTCTTTTTGATTTTGTCTACTCCCCCATCAACTTTGATCGGGTTGGTGCGCGAGGACCCAAGAATTGTGCCACCGCGCGGCAGGATTCCACGAACCGTTTCGATGTTGAGCTCCATGGTAAGACCTTCGAGGGGGCCTTTCCATCCGTCACGGAAGCCAACGAATTCAAAGCCGTATTCCTGTACGCCTCGGCGAACAACCGCTCGAATAACAGCATTCAATCCAGGGCAATCTCCGCCACCGGTCAACACACCAACACGCATTGCAACACCTTTCACAGGAATTCAATCACGAGAATCAAACGATATGTAAACGCTATCATCACAAAGCTTTTGTGCGCCAGAGCCCTGCAAGTACAGTTTGAAGGTGCATTCCGTGCGTTCACAGGTGCTGGCCATCGATGCCGGCACGACCGGCATGACCGCCCTTCTCATTAACCACCATGGCGAGATCACCGCACAGGGCTATCAGGAGTTCCCTCAGCATTTCCCATTTGATGGTTGGGTTGAACATGACTTGGCTGAAATCTGGGCCGCAACACTGGACGCAACCAAATCCGCACTAACGTCATTTCACAATTTCCACGGAAGTCAACCGGAAATCGTGGCAATCGGAATTACTAACCAACGTGAGACCATCTGTTTCTGGGACAGGGAAACTTTGGGATCGCCAAGAACTGCCATTGTCTGGCAAGACCGCCGGACTGCAGCCATGTGTGCTGAATTGAAAGATCAAGGTCTCGAGGATCGTGTTCGGCAATTAACGGGTTTACGGCTTGACCCCTATTTCAGCGCCACCAAGATTGCCTGGGTTAAAGCAAGTGACTCGAATACGTGGGCTCAGGTTGAGAGCGGACGGGTTGCCATTGGAACCGTCGACTCTTACTTGATCGCTCGCATGACTCGTGGACTCGAACACATCACAGATCACACCAACGCCTCAAGAACTTTGCTCTACGACATCGAATCAGGCTCTTGGAGCAGTGAGTTATGCGAAATTTTCGGCGTACCGCTCAGCGCACTTCCGGAGATTGTTCCTTCGTACGGCGTTCTTGCCCACACCGACCCTCAGGTCTTTCTCGGCATAGATGCTCCGATTTCTGGTGTTGCCGGTGATCAACAGGCAGCGCTCGTTGGCCATGGTGGCTTCACTGCGGGAAGTGCCAAATGCACCTATGGCACCGGATCCTTTCTGTTAATGCATACGGGCGCTCAAATCGTCCACTCCCCACATGGGTTACTCACAACCGTTGCCTTGGGAGAGCCCGGTGGTGAGCGAGCATTTGCACTCGAAGGTTCAATTTTTGTCACGGGCGCTGCTGTCCAGTGGTTACGCGATGGACTTGGCATCATTCATAGCGCAAGTGAGATCGAGGAATTAGCCGGAGAGGTGGAAGATTCTGGTGGCGTCATTTTTGTTCCAGCATTGACCGGACTCGCGGCCCCGGATTGGGACCCACATGCGCGTGGACTCATCATCGGCATCACTCGGGCAACCACTCGCGCTCACATAGCTCGCGCCACGTTGAGTGCGATCGCTTGTGAAGTAAAAGATGCAGTTGACCTAATGGTCGCCGAAGGTTCCCACGAGTTGCCATTTCTGGCCGTTGATGGCGGCGCCGCAGAAAATAAATTGCTGTGTCAGCTTCAAGCGGACTTCATCAACATTCCTGTCAAGCGCAGTCAGCAACTGCAAACAACTGGGTTGGGAGCAGGATTCCTTGCAGGCCTCGGAGTGGGCTTTTGGCAAACCAAAGAAGAAGTGGTCCAACGCGCGCATACCCTGGGAGAGTTCATTCCTCAAAAGGACCGAACGAAAGAGCACATGCAGTGGCGCCGCGCGGTAGAGCGCTCCCTCAATTGGGTTGACTAGTAATTGGGTGAACCGGGCAACACAATTTCAGGATGGCAATGCCGAACGGGAGTCTGCATGCTCGCCCTTTGAGATCAATTCCTTTGCGCGTGTCGCATACATATCAACATATTCCTGACCCGAAAGCGTCATCAACTCATACATGACTTCATCTGTTACAGAACGAAGCACGAATCGGTCATCTTCCAAGCCTTCGTATCGCGAAAAGTCGAGTGGCTTCCCAAACCGAATACCAACACGCATCAATTGCGGCCGAATGGTTCCGGGTGGCTGAATCTCATAAGTATTGATCATGGCAACGGGCATGATCGGCGCGTTACCTTCCAGCGCCATGCGAGCCAACCCTGTCTTGCCTCTGTAAAGAATTCCATTCGGCGATCGAGTGCCCTCCGGATATATGCCAAGAATTTTTCCGCGCCCAAGAACCTGAAGTGCGGTCAAAATCGCAGCTTCCGAGGCTCTCCCACCCGATCTATCTACAGGAAGTTGACCCACCCCGCTGAAAAACATTCTTGTGAAAAAACCTTTGAAACCCTTGCCTGTGAAGTAGTCACTTTTTGCGAGGAAGGTCATTGGGCGCTTGACCATGAGTGGCAGGAAAAATGAATCGGAAAAAGAAAGGTGATTGCTCGCCATAATGAGTGGGCCCGATTCAGGAATATATTCCTCTCCCTCAATCCATGGGCGAAAAAGCACCTTGAGCCACGGCCCAATGAGGATGTACTTCAAAAACCAGTACAACATCACTGCACCTCCCTCGGGTATCTCGCTTCAGCCCAGAGCCTAAGGCGTAGGTGCTGTCTAAACTCGCAGGGTACAGAATGGGCACATCAAGTTGTGTCGAGTCAGACAAGGAGATCTCATGCCGCTGATGCCTGGTGCCGAACCGTGGTTTCACGATGGAAATTCCACCGGAGTCCTCCTAATCCACGGCTTTACCGGATCCCCTGCCTCAATGACACCGTGGGCGAAAGCAATGGCCCAGCACGGATGGACCATTCGAGTTCCCCGGCTACCAGGTCACGGCTCTCGCTGGCAGGACATGAATTTGACCACCTGGGAAGACTGGTACTCCGAAGTGGAACGAAATTTTCAAATTTTGAAAGCCAGTTGCGATCATGTTTTCGTGTGTGGTCTATCCATGGGTGGCTCCTTAACTCTCAGGCTCGCCGAACAGCACGGCAGCGAAATCTCTGGGATTGTTTTGGTCAATGCGGCTGTCCATTCTGAGCGACCCGACCGGCACCTTCTCCCAGCAATATCACGAGTTCTCAAGTCCTTTCCAGGAATTTCAAATGACATTAAGAAACCCGGACAGGATGAAGTTGCCTACGACAAGATTCCATTAAAAGCTGCGCATTCACTGTCCAAACTTTGGAAAATTGTCAAGAGTGACATTGCTCGAGTGGATCAGCCAATTTTACTTTTCCGCAGCGAAGACGATCACGTTGTTGAAGCCTCCAACGCCGAATGGATTCTCGCTCATGTCAGTTCGACATCAACACGTGAAGTAATACTCCATGACTCGTATCACGTGGCAACTCTCGATAACGATGCTGACATTATTGAATCAATGAGTGCTGACTTCATAATTGAAATTACTGGCAAGTAGCCATGCCTGAGCACGAAGATGGTGACATCACTCCCGAGGAGAACAATGCCTGGGATGCAATCGTGGCTGACCTCAGCGGACAGGTGAATCTGGGACCCCAGTTCACTCCAGAGCCTGAGCCCAAAGAACTGGCGCCAGAATCACCTGACTACATCGATGCCTACTTTGATGAGGGTTACGAACCGCCAGAACCGCCGCCAATAAAAGCACCCGATGACGCCATCGCTAGGTTCGCGTGGGCCGGAGTCATAGGTGGACCGGTTGCAATGCTGGGGAATTACGTCATCGGTCTTGGAACCGTTGTTTCAGTTGCAGGGCTCGTTGCAACGATTGGTGGCTTCGCGTTCCTCATCTCCCGTAGAGACAAACACGTGCCTCCGGGCGAGGATTTCGGTGATGGTGCCGTCGTTTGACGGGACCAGAAGCAATCTGACTATCCAGCCTGCGATGACTTCAAGCAACTAGTTAATTGATGAGAACTTCCTGCGGGCGAGATCTGCTGCTCCCACAATGCCGGCTTTATTTCCCAGTTCTGCGGCTTTGATTGTTGGAATTGGGCGGTAGGCCCGCCCCATTACGCGATCGGCCAGGGTTGTGCGAGCACTATTGAGTAGCAGGTCACCAGCCTCGGATACACCGCCCCCAATAATGAACATTTCCGGGTCTAAAACGGCGGTGAGGCTGGCCAGCCCTCGACCCAGCCACATGCCTAGGGATTCCAACGATGCCAACGCAACGGGATCGCCTTCCATCGCCGCTTGAGTGATGTGTTCACCTGTAATGCCCTCCGGTGTTCCCTCGCCGAGTGAAAGCAAGATGCCAGCGTCAAACAGTCTCTCGGCCGCAAGTCTCCGGGTTTCACGAACAAGCGCATTTCCACTTGCGTACTGCTCCCAACACCCTTTGCGGCCGCATCCACAGAGCAGTCCGTCCGCGACAGCTCCCATGTGACCGATCTCGCCTGCGGCGCCATGTGCGCCACGAAGAAGTTCGCCGTTGAGGATCACACCTCCACCGATACCAGTCCCAACAGTCACCGTGACAACGTTTTTGGCTCCCGCTCCAGCGCCAAAAACATCCTCTCCCCATGCCGCCGCATTTCCGTCGTTCTCCACGAGTACGGGAAGACTTGTGGCATTCTCGAGGATCGCTCTGGCGGGAACATCTGCCCACTGCAAATTGGGGGCAAAAAGGACGGTCGAACCTGATAGATCAACAGGACCTGCAATCGCGACACCAATTCCAGCAATGGTCCCGTCGACATTTGCAATAGTTTCATCGATAACTTCCGCGACGACCTCAAGGACACCCAATGCATCGGCTCTTGGCGTCTTCTTGCGCACTTTGGTCAGGATCTCACCGTGATCGTCGACCAAGCCGGCCAAAATTTTCGTGCCACCGATATCGACCCCGACGCTAATTCCCACGGAGCAGAGCGTAACTACCCTCGGTTTACCAAGGTCCCCCGACTAACTCCGACTGATGGGCAGCCATCGGATGTGCTGTCGTTCTAGCGATGAAGTGATCGGGTCATTGGAATGGCTTGAGCTCGTTTCAATTCCCACTCCGCCCAGCATCCTCATGAGCGCTCCGATATCGATCGACCGCAGGTCAGCGGGCATCAAGTTCGTGATGGACGAGGGGGTTCCCAAGGATTCCAGCCAAGCAGCTAACTCCATGGGTTCCTCTGACGACTCGCCTTCATATGCACTCGGATTCTCATTTACATTGTTGGCCATAAGTTCCTCTTCGCGCTCAGGTGAATCGAGATTCCTTGGCCATCGAGATGCACACGCTCAGCTGTCATTCGTGAACACGCCGCTGGCAACTCGATGGATCGGCGGACCCCTTGCAAGTCAATGATGAGGACGTTGCCCAAAACACCAACGTCAAGAGGCATTCTTTTCGCGCGCTTCATGATCAAGGAATACACGTAGCTTCCGTCACCAGCGTCTGTAACGTCTCCTGGGACAAGACATTTGCCACGACGCGTCCTTTTGTCAATTTTCTTGGAGTATTTGCCAAGCTCGGGTGCATGGATGACCACGATAGAGCCCGCGCCTGCTCTTCTGAGTTTCTTAATCCACGCCTCTTGCTTACGGGAGTTCACCAACGAATCTGATACCAAGATAACTTGGTCAACGCGTAATCCCAACAAACCTGCCTGTTGAATGTTGAGCCGTTCCCGATCGACACAAAAGTGCGAAGCCCCAATGACTGAGATCACACTTGTGGACTCGGATCGGAGCGCAGTAAGTGTTTTGTTCACCTCGGCTTGTAACTCCAACAACGCAGTCCGAGCCTCAGACTGGTGAGTGCCGCACCACATGGCAAAGGATGGTGAATCAATTTGATTTAAGAATTGCTGAAGTGCATCAAGATCTGAAATTGCACCGACTAACCCCGAGAGTGATTGCCATTCAACGAGTTCTGAGGATTGATCCCCTGGAAACCTCTGAAGATTTGAGAGCAAGGATAGGTTGTCGACGACATCAAGACTAGGCTGCGCAAAATCATTTTTCGCATGTAAAGCAGAAAAAAAATGCTTCAAGGCTCTAGGAATTTGCGAACGTTCCGCTGAAGTTGAACTCAACCCTAATTCGTGGGCCGCTGCGCCGCAGAGAAATCGTATACCCATGATGAATGCTTAAGCTGAAGCTCCGGATTCGACGCGCTGCTTTAGTCCCTTAAGTGCAGTATCGACAATTACTTTTTCCGCTTTGCGCTTGAGCATGCCAATCATGGGGATTTTGACGTCAACCGAAAGTCGATAATGAACTGTGGTCGTTCCATCACCGTTATCCGAGAGTTCATATTCACCATCCATTGCCGTCAACATTTCAGCTTTGGTGAGCGTCCATGTGACCTTGCTGTTGCCAGTCCAGTCGTATTCCAATTCGTAGGTGTCCTTTATCGGGCCCGATGCCAAAGTGAAGCGCGCATCAGCGGGACGATCATCGTCTTCGAATTTACTCAAAATAGTGACCGACGTAATTCCATCGCTCCATTGGGGGTACGCCTCAAGGTCGGCAATAACCTGCATGATGCGTTCAGGCGTGGCGTCTATCGAAATACTTGATTGGGTTTGTTCAGCCATGAGCCAACCGTACTCCTAATCAATCTTTGCCATTAGAGATCTATCACGAATGGTGTTTGGCGACCGTGAAAATGCCCCACATTGATGCATTCAGTTTTCCCCATTCGGACTCTGGAACGCAATGGTTGGTGCACGTGACCAAAAAAGTGATACTTAGGCTGGTATTCAACGATGTATTCCGTCAGTGCTGAACTTCCCACCTCAAATCGCCGGGCCACGGTGTCGTAATTGAGGAGCTCATGTCTCGGAGGAATATGCGTGAATAGAACATCCACCTGCCCCATCGCTTGCAACTTGGTTGCATACTCCTCAGGAGTCAATTCATATGGTGTGCGCATGGGACTCACCAACCCTCCGCCCAGAAAGCCCCAACGCTTGCCATCGATTTCGATGACCTCTCCGTCAAGGACTTGGTGTTCGGTTTTGATGAATTCCGGCCAGAGCGCCGGCACATCCACATTGCCATAGGTAAGAATCGCAGGGGCAGGCATCGCCTCAAACATGATCTCGTACTGCTCACGCACCTTTTGCTGGAGCACGCCCCACCGCTGATCTTGACTAGATACCCCAATGCCTTGCCATGCATTCGCACTGAACTCTCGGGCCTCATCAAATTTATTCGCGGTGCGTAATTCAATATAAGTACGGGCGTAATCCTCGCCAAAAAGATCCGCATATATTCCATGACCCGGATCGTCGTAATCGAGAAACAATATTAAGTCTCCGAGACACACGAAGACGTCACTGCCTTGCGCAGCCGCACTTATCGCCTTGGTCGCACCGTGTACGTCACTCGCAATATGGACGCGCACACTCACGCAACTCCGGGACGCGAATGATTGGCGCCCAATTCGAGGTCATCTTTAATTTGCCAAATGATTTTTTTCCACGAAGTCACTTGCCTGTGGCGAATTTTCGAAACATACCTTTGAGCGCGAGGAGAACCCGTGAACTCACGGCGTTGAGTGGTGCTGCCCTCCACCGTTGGGTCAACGCGTAGGTAGTAGTGCACGATCACACCAGCATGGGCTTGCTCCAGCCAAACTTCAGACGAGCCAATGAATTCACCCGTTACCGTCCAGCGAAGGCCTTTTTCACCTCTATCGTTGTAGACGGTCAAGAGTCGATCAGGCCACCACGTTCGCCAACGCGCTTCATCACGAAAAACTGCAGAAACCCGCGAAATATTGGCAACAATGTAGGTGTCATCGGCGATGTCAATGGCCACCTGGGTCATACCGCTCATGGAAGAACGATAACCCCTGTGATCGCGGTGAAATTCCTCAGTAAAGATCCCTAGCCAATTACTAGGAATTCGCGTACCGTAGGCCAATAAGTAGCCCCCATACAAACAGATCTCGTAAGTGGACTTGTCCCCATGACTTGCGTCCCCGATTTCGCTAGCGAAAGGTATCGTCGCCATGCTCAAGGAGTTCAGTATCCCGGCAATCGTGCCCGCCCCCACCTCAGGCAACCTGACGGACCACGTCTTGGAAAATGCCGCGACAAATCCCGGCCAAATTGTGTTCTCGATTCCCCGCGGGGATGCTTGGGTCGGGGTCTCCACGGAAGAGTTCCTGTCACAGGTCAAAGCCGTGGCCAAGGGAATCATCGCCAGTGGAATTCAAGCCGGCGATCGCATTGCCGTCATGTCGCGCACTCGATACGAATGGACCTTGGTCGATTACGCCATTTGGTGGGCTGGCTGCATCAGCGTCCCCGTTTATGAAACCTCATCGGCTGAGCAGGTTCAATGGATTTTGTCCGATTCGAATGCCGTAGCACTGTTCTGTGAGCGACATTCAAATAAAGAAGTTTTCGATGAAGTAGCTGTCGATCTACCTGACGTCACACACGTTTGGGTTTTTGATGAGGGCGCAATTGACACGCTCTCGAGTGCGGGAGTCGATGTCTCCGACTCCGAGCTGGAGGCACGTCGCATCTCGCTACAACCGGAGACCATTGCCACCATCATTTACACCTCGGGCACAACTGGGCGCCCCAAAGGCTGCATGCTCACGCACAAGAACTTCATGTTTGAAGTGGACAATATTGTTCAAGGACTCTCCGACGTATTCTTGAGTCCCAATTCATCCACTCTGTTGTTCCTGCCCATCGCTCACGTATTCGGTCGCACAATTCAACTGGGTTGTGTCCGTGCTCGCGTCCGCATGGGCCATGCCCCAGACGTCAAGGAACTCCTCCCTCTTCTCGGGAGTTTCCAGCCAACATTTGTACTTTCCGTGCCTCGCGTTTTTGAAAAGATTTTTAACTCATCTCAACAGAAGGCCATAGCGGGCGGCAAAGGCAACATCTTTGAGAGTGCAACCAAGGTGGCAATCGAATACAGCGAAGCACTCGATGAGGGTGGCGCAGGAATCGGCTTGAAAATCAAACACGCCATCTTTGACAAGTTGGTCTACAGCAAAATCCGTGCTGCCATGGGCGGCAAGATCGAATGGGCCGTCTCAGGTGGCGCTCCACTGGGGTCTCGCCTCGGTCACTTCTTCCGCGGCATCGGTGTAACAATCCTTGAGGGATACGGGTTGACTGAGACCGCTGCATCAACAACGGTCAACCGACCCAATGCATTGACGATTGGTTCCGTTGGCCAACCATTCCCTGGTGCGAGTGTCAAGGTCGCCGAAGACGGCGAACTCCTCCTCGCGGGTGATCAAATATTCGCTGGCTACTGGAATAACCCAGCAGCCTCAGCAGAGGTTCTTGAAGCCGATGGCTGGTTCCATTCGGGCGACATCGGTGAAATTGACGATCGTGGCTTTGTCCGGATCACCGGTCGCAAAAAGGAACTTCTCGTGACTTCCGGCGGTAAGAACGTCGCTCCCGCTGTCCTAGAAGATCGACTGAGGTCCAACTATCTCGTTAGCCAGTGCATGGTCGTAGGAGATGCCCAACCGTTTATCGCCGCTCTTGTCACCCTTGACCCGGAGGCCATCCCTGCATGGCTCAAGCAACAGGGTCGTGCCGAGGACACCCCGATCGCAGACTTGGTAAATGACGAGGTTCTTCTGGCTGAAATTCAAGGGGCAGTTGATGGAGCCAATAAAGCGGTTTCCAATGCAGAGGCGATTAAAAAGTTCACGGTTCTGCCCATTGATTGGACTGAGGAGGACGGCCAAATGACCCCTTCAATGAAACTCAAGCGCAATGTGGTCATGAAAGACCATGAGGCTGAGATCTTCGCTCTTTACAACTAGCAGACCTCAAGAATACGAACTGGGCAAACCCTCAGGGTTTGCCCAGTTTCTTTTGCTCAAAACGAATTTTTATTAACCTACACGACCAATGCCGCTAAAGCGTGTGTTGTACCAGGGCCCCAAGATGTTGGAGACAATCACACCGCTACTGGGGTTGGCCGCGTGGACCATTTTTCCGCCACCGATGTAGAGACCAACATGGTGGGCCCCGCTACCGAAGTAGAAAACTAGGTCACCGGGTTGTGCCTGGCTCAATGGAATTCGTCGGGTGCTGCTGTACTGAGAACGACTGTAATGTGGAAGCGAAACGCCCGCTTGGCGCCAGGCGGCCATGGTCAAACCTGAACAATCAAAGGAACTTGGCCCGCTGGCAGCGGCCACATAGCGGTCTCCCACCTGCGACAGCGCGTATTGGAGTACTCGAGCAACTCGCCCGCCACCGGTGAAACCACCGCCTGTCGATGAACTCCCTGAACTGATCGCCTGAGAAGCAGCTCGAGCTGCGGCCAAGGCCGCGGCTCGCTCATCTGCCGCCATTTGGGCAATACGCCGACGCTCAGCCGCTTCAAGTCCGGCAAGGACCGCTTGAGCCTCACGAAGGCGGTTATTTGCCTCCGATTTGGCATCGCCCATCTCACTGCGGATTTTCTTTGCAGTAGTTTCCTTGTCAAGAAGTGCTGCTTCAGTTTGGGCCAGCCTCAATCGCGTGGTCTGCGTTGAGCGAATGGCAGCAGCTTGGCCTTTTTGCACCTGATCGAGTGCTGCTGCTTGGGACAGGAATTCGTTGGGGTCCTCGGCTAAGAGGATCTGAAGTGAAGAATCAATACCACCCGATGTGTAGGTGGCGCGGGCGAGATCATCGACCGAACCCATGATTTGGTTGAGTTCCTTGCGCTCCCGCTTAACTTTGGCCTTGAGAGTGTCTAACTCCTTTTGAATGCTGCCAAGGCGGTTTCTAGCATCGTTATAGCGTTCCGTAGCCGCTTCAGCCTTACCCTGGAGATCCATGACCTGCATGCGCACTTGCTGAAGATTTGCGGCACCTGCACTCGGAGCTACGACAAAACCTGAAACGAGGAGTCCAGCAACACCTGTTGCGATCCCAATGCTGGAGATGGCGCGACGGAGGTGACGGTTGCGCATACACGTCCTCCTGTCGATTTGCTCGGTCAAGCGGCCTTCGCTGGAGAGTTAGATCTCAACTCAAATGGGGAGAGATGCACCTCTGACGTGGTCTGAGGGGGCATCGTTCCCAAATATCCCAAAAAGGTAACAGATTGATGTCGATCTGCATCCCAGAGACCCCATATTGGGGGTTTTAACCCGTCTTTTGTGAGGGAATCAGCCTCAAGGGGGGCACAAGTCCCGAGTCAGCCAAAACCGATAACGCCCCCACATGCTCGTCAGAGACCTCAGCCTTCAGGGGCATTTCAGGTACCCCTAAGAGCACGGACACAACACAGTCCTGACAGGCCAACCCTGCGACCTCACACGTACCGCAATCAATAACCATGGCAATACGCTAAGTCAGACCCCTGACATTCACCGCCTTGTGGGGTAGCGCCCGTGCACAAATCGGGGCCTAGACCCCGCCGTCTCCCGCAGCTTCCATGTCAGGTCCGCCAAACTCAGGCCGGAGGACAATCTCTATTCGATCCGAGGCTCCACACCACCGGCAGGAAACGGAAGATACGTCTTCACCTTTGACAGTGGTCTCCTCGATGTGAACATTGCCCGCCATATCAACATGCCAAAACTCATTGGTGGTTGCAGTTCGGGTGACATCAAAGCGGGTCAAGTTCCCACAGTGAGCACAGCGGAAGCGAGACTTTGCGTCGGGCAGTTCATTCATGTCCCAACGCTATCGCGTCCAACTCCAATAACTTCCCACTGACTCGGGCACGTGTCAGGGATAGGGCTTACCGTTGGTCCGTGTCCATGCCCATGTCCAGTCAGGCCACGCAATTGTCGTGGACTGATTTGGGCTCAGCCCTCTCGGACCTGACATTTGTAGTTGTTGACTTGGAAACAACTGGCGGCGCCGCGGTAGATGCGGGCATCACTGAAATTGGCGCGGTCAAAGTTCGTGGCGGCGAAATCCTCGGTGAATTCACAACCCTGGTCAATCCCGGAATCCCCATCCCGCCTTTCATCGCATCCCTTACTGGCATTAATGACTCCATGGTGGCTGCCTCGCCCAATGTCCACATTGCGGTCAGCATGTTTTTGGAATTCTCAGGTGAGTGTGTTTTCGTCGCGCACAACGCTCCCTACGACATTGGATTTCTTAAAGGAGCCTGCGCAAAATTCGATCTACCATGGCCCAACAATCGAGTCATTGACACGGCGCGCATCGCGCGATTAGCGCTCCACCGCGATGAGGTGCGCAATTGCAAACTCGGAACCCTGGCCAAGTTCTTTAACACGGAAATACAACCAACACATCGCGCTTTCGATGACGCTCGCGCAACAACTGACGTATTACATCGACTTTTTGAACGTCTTGGTGACTACGGTGTTCACACACTTGAAGACCTCAACGCATTCACCAGTCGTGTTAGTGACGTACAGCGAACCAAACGGCATTTAGCCGATGGTCTGCCAGCAAAGCCGGGTGTGTACATTTTTCAAGATCCCCAAGGGAAATCACTTTACATCGGCACCTCAAAGAATATTCGGAATCGAGTCCGCACTTATTTCACCGCGAGTGAAAACCGCCGGCGCATGTCCGAGATGATCAATATCGCTGTGCGAGTTACCCCAATAGTTTGTGCCACAATTCTTGAGGCCAAGATCCGTGAACTGCGGCTCATTGTTAGCGAGCAGCCCCGCTACAACCGAAAGTCACGCGCGGCGGACACTGTGAGTTGGCTCAAACTCACCGTGGAACCTGCACCTCGAATTATCATCACTAACACAATCAAGGCTGATGTAGCACAAGGTGCCCGGTATATAGGCCCATTCACGTCGAGAGCCGCCGCCCAACAGGCCATGAGTGCCATCAATGAGACCGTGAACCTTCGAACCTGCACACTTAAAATTGCCACCAGCCCGAAATCGAATATCCCCGGTTGTGTTCGTGCAGAAATCGGAAAGTGCGCGGCCCCGTGCACCAGCGACCACGACCGCGATGTCTACTCATTGGTTGTTAATTCGGCCGCCATGTGCATGTCCGGTGATGTACGCCCAGTGGTCCAATACATCACCGAACGCATGAACAAACTCTCACAAGAGGAACGATTCGAAGAAGCCGCCGCATGGCGTGAAGCGCTTGGTCATTATGTGAACGCGTCTTTTCGCACATATCGATTGCGTTGGTTGTCGACACAAAGTGAAGTAGTTGCGGCTCAGCCAACCATCGATGGAGGTTGGGAAATTCACGTTATTCGCTTTGGCCGGCTCGCCGCAGCTGGCACCGTTGAGCCCGGGTTCGACCCCATGCCTCACATTGACGCGCTTATTGCCACCGCCGAGTTCATTGTTCCTGGGTTAGACCCAGCCCCTGCAGGAGTCACCGAGGAAACATTTGACCTGCTTCGGTGGTTAGAAACGGACGGAGTGCGTTTAGTCTCGGTCAGTACCCCAGCTCATATGCCCATCCATTGTGGCGGCAAAGAAACTGTTCAACTTTCTGACATTCGCCGAGTTGTCAACGAACGACTTTCGGCAGTGTCCGACCCAGGTGGCTACTCACGCCCTGAAGGCAAACGCTCAGCAATGACTCGCATGGTGAATTTCTAGGTTGTCAATAATTCACACCTCGCGCGATGTAGTGACCCACTTTTGGAGTAAAGCCCAAGCCGCCCCGCTATTAATTGCATCCATGCATTGCGGGATAAACAAGTTGATGCGCTCAGCCAACGTTCCTTGAGTGGTCTGCCCTGCGGCCGAGCTCGCAGCCACAAGAGCGGCAGCGGCGTTCACCGCAACACTCATGCGAATAGCCACGATCTTCGTTGCATCATCACCGCTTGGCTGACCGCCTAAAACTTTAATGAGTAACTCTGCATTTCGATCTCGCTCGCCTCCGCGCAAATCCTCGCTGGAAAAGTTCATAACACCAAAATCTGATGGTTGAAGGAGTTCTTCTCTCACCGTGCCGCCTGTGGCATCCCAGACCTGGGTGGGATTGGAAAGTGAGATTTCATCGAGGCCATCGGTTCCGCGAACCACGAGGGCACTGACTCCTCGTTCCTGCAGAACCCTGGCCATGATGGGCGCGAGGTCAAGATTGGCGCAGCCAATAAGTCCCGCATTAGCGCCGGCAGGGTTGGTGAGTGGGCCGAGAATGTTAAAAACAGTTGGAATTCCCAGCAACTTTCGTGCGGGAACGGCAAATCGTGTGGCTGGATGATGAAGTGGCGCAAAACAAAATGCGATGCCAGCAGCGCGCGCGACACGGGACACCTGCTCGGGATCAAGCTCGATAACAACGCCTAATTCCTCGAGGACATCGGCAGCGCCGGTTGCGCTGGATACCGCACGGTTTCCGTGCTTGATCACAGGAAAGCCGCATGCCGCGGCAACTATGGCCGACATGGTGCTGATGTTCACCGAATGGGAGCCATCCCCGCCGGTTCCCACAATGTCCAAGATGACCGAGTGACCGTGATTTTGAGGTACTAGTTGCGCATGATCGAGCATGACGCTGGCCAGAGCGGTGACATGCTCTGGAGTTTCCCCTCGGAGCTTGAGCCCGAGAATAAAGGCGGTTACATGGGCATCTGTTGCCCGCTCGCCCAAGATTTCTTCCATGGCCCAGGACACTGTTTCAGGCTTCAGGGGTTGAGAGGTGTCGGCCAACTCGCCAAAAACCAGCGGCCAGGTCAACTCAGTGGTCATCACTCTGATTATGAACTTAGAGCGATGCGCGTGCTTAGCAATTTGGTAACCGCTTTGGCCGTGACTACAGGCTCAATGGGAAGGGCTACGACAGCGTCGGCTCGGGACCACGTGGCCAACCATGCATCCTGAGGGCGGGCTATCAGGACAAGAATGGGTGGACAATTAAAAATTTCATCTTTCAACTGGCGGGCAATGCCCATGCCGCCGGCAGGAGCTGCTTCACCGTCAAGAATGATCAGGTCATACTTGTCGTGATCAACCAGAGTGATGAGGGCAGGTTCGGTGGCAGCCTCCGTGTATTTCACAGGGGGAAGGTCGGTCGAGGGTCGCGCACCCAAGGCATTTATCACGTCGCTGCGTACATTCTTATTGCTGCTGTAGACGAGCACTGATAGGTCAGAATCCACATTCCAACTCTAATGAGATTGCTCCTCAACAGGCACATCGGGTGAGCCCAACGTTGCCCCACCCGAATGAGGGGGAAATCACGCTGAAAAACGAGGGGGTCAAGGAGAAAAAATAAGGGTGATCTGACAGACTCTGCATGTGGCTAATGCAACGGTGATCCCTCAGGCTTATGAGCACGCTCCCGCGAACCGTCCGAATATGGTTTCGATCGGGACAATCGTGTGGCTGTCCAGTGAATTGATGTTCTTCGCCGCCCTCTTTGCAATGTATTTCACCTTGCGGGCAGTCAACCCCGAGTTGTGGGCCGAGGAAACCACAATCCTCAACATTCCCTTTGCGAGTTTAAACACGACCATTCTCGTTCTGAGCTCGGTTACCTGCCAACTTGGTGTATTCGCAGCTGAGCGCGGCGATGTCAAGGGACTACGCCGCTGGTTCATCATCACCTTTCTCATGGGGGCATTTTTTATCGGCGGACAAATCACCGAGTACACCGAACTGGTCCATGAAGGCTTAACCCTCTCGAGCAACGCATATGGTTCAGCTTTTTACCTGACAACTGGGTTCCATGGAATGCACGTGACCGGTGGCCTCATCGCCTTCCTCTTGGTACTTGCAACGACTTACGTGGCAAAACGTTTCACCCACGAGCAAGCAACTCGCGCAATCGTTGTCTCCTACTACTGGCACTTTGTTGACGTTGTTTGGATCGCATTGTTCTTCATGATTTACATCTTGAAATAGTTCGAACCGCACTGTTACAAGAGTGGCACTCCCCCAAGGTGCACACACACATATAGATATTTGGCAACACCTAGATAAGGAAGGCTCCACCACTGTGAAGTTCCTGTCAGCACGCCGGCGCAACCCCTTGGTTGCCCTGTTCTTGCTCGTGGCAGCGCTCGGCATGACCGGGGTTGGTTACTCCGTGATTTCAAATGCCAAGCCTGCTGAGGCAGCCATGGGTTCACAAACCCAAGTCGAAGATGGCAAGAAGCTCTACCTCGAGGGATGCAGTTCCTGCCATGGCCTTGACGCGCAGGGAACAATGAATGGCCCAACCCTTCTCGGAGTTGGCGCCGCTTCCGTGCACTTTCAAGTTGCTACTGGCCGCATGCCACTTGCAGCACCCGGGGCACAGGCAGTTGCCAAAGATCCCATCTATGACGTTGAACAAATTGCCGCAATGAGCGCCTACATTGCATCCCTCGCTCCTGGTCCTGCAATCCCAACAGCAGAAGACCTCAGTTACGAGGGAGCAGACCAGGCAAAGGGTGGCGAACTTTTCCGCATCAACTGTGCACAGTGCCATCAGGCCGCTGGTCAAGGTGGAGCCTTGACGCAAGGCAAGTATGCCCCAAGTTTGATGGAGGCAACACCACAGGAAATCTACGAGGCCATGGTCACCGGGCCCCAGAGCATGCCTGTGTTTTCCAACGAAACTCTGCCGATCGAACAAAAGCAGGAAATCACCGCTTACATTATGGGACTGCAAGAAGCGCCAAGCCCTGGTGGTCTTTCGCTCGGTCGACTTGGCCCAGTTGTTGAAGGCCTGTTCATGTGGGTCGCCGTCTTTGCCGCGCTTATCGCCGCGGCCGTCTGGATTGGAATCAAAGCACGATGACCGATATAGATCACAAGCATGCGGCGAACGACGACGCGCACGAACATGGCTCGGAAGTGGCCACCAAGGTCGGACACTCACCCGTAGCAGACATCCCGCACAAGCCACGTGTAACGGACACCGACCCTAAAGCTGCCCGCAGAGCCGAACGTCAAGTAGCCGGCATGTTCACACTGTCCATGATCTTCGTCATTGCGTTTGTTGTTGCCTATGTCGCAATCGACAAGGGAACTTACGTGTACATCCCAGTTCTCGGCGATGTAGGCGCCAGTAACGTGGTCCTAGGCTTCACGTTCGGGGCTGCCGTCTTCCTCATTGGTGCCGGCGCAATTCAATGGGCCAAGAAGCTCATGCCCGATGTAGAAGTAGTTCAACAAAGACACGACATGACCTCTGACAAAAGCGATGAGGAAGCCGCCGCCGCAAACTACGAGCGCGGCAAGGAAGAATCAGGCTTCGCTCGCTACAAAATTATTCGCCGCTCACTTCTGGGTGCCATGGCACTCTTCCCGATCCCGATCATTGTTGTTCTCCGTGACCTGTGGATCACGCCACCCGGTGAAAACCCCGTTGAGATCTTGTCCACCACACCGTGGGAGGACGGCGTCATGATCATCCCCGACGTTGGTGATCAAACTGGGCTCTCACCTGAGACTTCACGCGGAATTCGTCCCGAAGATCTTCCAGTTGGTGGCTTGGTATCCGCACTACCCGTGGACATCGGTGTGATCCAAGAGGAAGAACACAACCTCAATGCTCGCGGCAAAGCAGCGATCATTCTCGTCCGCATGGAACCCAGCGAAATCCGTTCACAACAGGGTGAAGGCTGGGACTACAACGGGATCGTGGCGTTCTCCAAGATTTGCACCCATGTGGGCTGCCCCATTGCACTGTATGAACAGCGCACCCACCACCTGCTCTGCCCATGTCATCAGTCAACATTTGACCTCGCCGACAGCGGAGATGTTGTCTTCGGGCCAGCAGCCCGTCGCATGCCCCAGTTGCCGATTGGTGTAAATGCTGAAGGATATCTAGTGGCGAAGGCACCCTTTGCCGAACCTGTTGGACCTAGTTTCTGGGAGCGTGATCGCACATGACCACCACGGTGAACACCAACACATTGGGTGATGCCGAAACGACACCGAAAGACGATCCACTTGAGATCGCCGGTGGAGCAACTGCAAAATATGTCGATCAACGCCTCGGTAGCAACAGGTTCCTCGGTCGTAATCTAGGCAAGGTCTTTCCTGATCACTGGTCATTCATGCTCGGTGAGATTGCTCTGTACTCATTCATCGTCGTACTTCTTACTGGCACATTTCTCACACTCTTTTACAAGCCCAGCATGGTTGAGGTCATGTATGACGGCGCCTACGTGCCCCTCAAGGGTGTCATGATGTCCGAGGCCTACGCCTCAACACTTGACATCTCATTCGAGGTTCGTGGCGGACTCCTGATACGTCAGATGCATCACTGGGCGGCACTTATTTTTGTCGCTGCCATCGCCGTTCACATGTTCCGCGTGTTCTTCACTGGTGCATTCCGCAAGCCTCGTGAGTTCAACTGGATCGTAGGTGTGACACTCACCGCACTGGCCCTTGGAGCCGGTTTCACCGGCTACAGCCTCCCCGACGATCTCCTTTCAGGCACCGGCCTTCAGATTATTCGCGGGATTTTGCAGTCCATACCCCTCGTCGGTACATGGGCCGCATTCCTAGTGTTCGGTGGGGAGTTCCCTGGTACGGACATTATTTCGCGCCTCTATGCAGCACATATTCTCTTGATTCCCGGGATCATTCTGGCCCTGATCACCGTTCACCTCATGATGGTCTGGACCCAGAAGCACACTCAGTTCCCTGGACCAGGTCGAACTAATGACAACGTGGTCGGCTACCCACTGCTTCCTGTGTACATGGCCAAGGCCGGTGGTTTCTTCTTCGTTGTGTTCGGAATCATCGCACTCATTGGCGGACTGGTTACCGTCAACCCAATTTGGATTTTTGGTCCCTACACGCCGGATCAAGTCTCGGCTGGTACACAACCAGACTGGTACATCGGGTGGCTCGATGGCGCCCTACGCCTTATGCCAAATATTGAAACGGTGCTCTTCGGGTTTACCATAAGTTGGAATGTTCTCGTTCCCTCTGTGATCATTCCCGGAATCCTGTTCACTGGACTTGCGCTCTACCCATTCCTCGAGGCGTGGGCAACGGGTGACAAGCGCGAGCACAACCTCCTCGATCGCCCTCGCAATGCTCCCGTCCGAACAGGAATTGGCGTCATGGCGATCGTCTTCTACGGCATTCTGTGGATCGGTGGTGGTAACGACATTGTCGCGACCACCTTCAACATGAGTATCAACTCCATTAGTTGGGCTCTTCGGGTGCTCTTGATCGTTGGTCCCCCAATTGCCTTCATCATTACCAAACGCATATGCCTTGGTCTTCAGCGCAAGGACCGCGACAAGTTACTTCACGGTTATGAATCTGGTCGAGTCTTGCGCCTGCCACACGGTGAGTTCATTGAGGTTCATCAACCACTGAACTACAAGGAACTCGCTGTAATTCAAGGCAAGGAAGACATTGCAGTCCTTCCCGCCCCTGAAAAAGCTGATGCAGATGGTGTGAAGAATAAGCTTTACCCGATTCATAATCTCCAGCACAAGCTCTCCAGCTTCTTCCTGCGCGACAACGTGGATAAGCCCAGCAAGGCTGAGATTGAAGCGGGCCAAGCTCATGCTGCTCACACAGCTGAATTAGAAGCGCCGCTCCACGACTACGAGGACCTAGATCAGGATCCAGTCGGCCACGGTGGAGTCTTGCACCACCCTGGCATGGCCATGACCAATCAGGAACAGATTGACCAGCGCCACTAGTAGCGCCTAAGCGTAAAAGACCCCGCCATTAAATTGGCGGGGTCTTTTACGTGGATAGGTTAATCAGACGTTCTTAGAAAGACTCAAAGGTGCGAACGCCCAAACGCCAAGTACCAATTACTTCAATCTTACCGATTTCATTGGGAGCAACGCGGCGTGGATCGGCGTGAAGGAGCACAAGATCTGCGATGGCTCCCGGCCGTATTACCCCTGCATCATCGCGTCCAGCTTGATATGCGACACCAGACGTATACGCTGCTAAACCATCATCGACCGAAACCCGCTCGTGGGGCATCCATGGTGGGCTAGAGGGTGCTGCCTGACGAGTAACTGCAATCTGCAGACATTCCAGTGGGTTATAGGTTGTCACGGGCCAATCGCTGCCAAAGGAGATCACCGCACCTGTGTCCGCCACAGTTTGAATCTGGAATTGTCTCCCTGCTCGCTCGGGACCAAGTCGCTCCGCAGTCAACTGCTCCTGCCATGCATCCATCTGAGCCCATAGTGGCTCAAAATTAGCCACGACACCCAGTTGTACGAATCGCTCAATATCAGTGGGGGCAATAAGTTGAGAGTGGACAATGACCCAACGTCGATCGCGGACTGGATTAGTTGCCGCACACTGTTCAAATGCATCCAGCGTCATTCGAATGGCGTAGTCGCCAATTGCATGCACATGTGCAGTGAAACCCAAAGCATCGATGGCTGCAACGGCAGCAGCCAACTCTCGTGGCTCCCAGTTTGGAAGGCCCTTGGAGTGGGGGCATCCGCAATATGGTTCAAGAAGTGCGCCCGTACCTGATTCAAAGATTCCATCGGCGAAGAATTTAATTCGGGTCGCCGAAAAATTTGAATCTCCACACGCGGTGGCAGCGTCCCTCGAAACCACGAAACTCTCTAGTTGAGCACGCCAATTATTCGGGTCTGCCCAGAGAGCCAGATCAACTCCGACACTCAATCGACCGGACTGATGCGCTGCGATCCAAGTTTCGATGTCACGCGGTTCGGTCCATCCCTCTTGGATCCACGTGATCCCCGCCGCTGCGAGTTTGGCGGTTGCCTGCGACAGAGCCTCAATCCGAACATCTTCCATTGCAGGCGGCAGCAATTCGGCAACGGGGCGCCAGGCCCCCCACTCTTTTAAAGTTCCAACCGGTGCACCCAACTCATCCACCACAATCTCACCATCATGGGGCTGCGTGATTTCACCCACGTATCCAGCTAATTGAAGCGCCATTGAATTGACCCACACCGTGTGATAGTCCGATGCCCGCAGGTACACCGGTCGATCGGGAACAAACTCATCAAGCCAGGCCGCCTGAAAGATACCGCCTGGAGCCAAGGCCAAATCAAAACCGGAACCCTCAATCCACTTCTTTTCCGGGTGCTCCGCTGCCCAACGACCAACAGACTTAGCAACTTCCCGAGCGCTTGCACAATCCCTTACGGGGGCGGATACCGCCTCCAAACCTCCAAAGAGTGTATGAATATGTCCGTCAGCAAACGCCGGTGCGAGGAATCCAGCTGCGCAGTCAACCGTGGTGTCTGCCCCCATGGCAATGGCACTCTCTCCCAGAGCAATAACCCGATCACCCTTGATAAGAACCGCATTGCTCGTGGCCCATTCGCCAGAGGGTGACCGGGAGCCGAGCCAGACCGTCGCGTTCTTGAAAAGCGTTGAACCCATAACGCCGAAGTCTAGGGCGCCAATTCATGGATCTCACATGGATCGGTATTTAAACGCGCAGTGTGCCGCCACCACGCGGTGTGAATGGGAATTTCTGCGCACTGCCATCCGCCCAGGGCTTGCCAGGCCTCAACGAGATACGGCAAAAGTAACCTGTTGTCGAAATCGCACTGCGTTCCTTTCCCCGTCTGTCCAGGAGGTTTCCTTCACATTGCTCAGGCATTGAGGAGTCTCGTGTGCGGGACGCACCTCCTCAGCAGGCGTGAAAAATCAACAGGCAAACCCTCTGTGGACCGTGCGCCAATTAAATACTGGAAACGAGGCCCTTCGATTGAATTCGAGGCGCGTTACCAACCTGCGAGATAGCATCCATAACCTGTTGCAGTGCCTTCATACTGTGGCCAGAGAGGAACGTGTCTACGTAGGGCAACGCTGTTGCCATGCCGCCCACCAGAGGTTCGTAGTCCATTCCCGCTTTACGTGGATTGACCCAAATGATGTGGTAGGCCAACCGGGATAATTGCTCCATGGCTTTTTTGAGTTCAGCCGTGTCACCCATCTCCCAACCATCGCTCACGATTACGACAACAGACCCGCGAGCCATACCTCGACGACCAAATTTATCGATGAACTCCTGAATAGCCCCACCAATCTTGGTTCCGCCCGACCAGTCCTTGGCACTCTGCGCCGCCTTTTGATACGCAATCTCGGTGTGGGTCGTGGTCAACTGGCGGGTGAGGTGGGTCAAATGAGTGGCAAAAACAAATGCCTCGGCTCCAATGGCTTTGACGGCTCCGCGCATGAGGTGAAGGTAGATCCGCGCATATGGCTCCATGGATCCGGAGACATCGGCGATAAGAATAATTTTGCGCGGTTTGGACTCCGGTTTGCGCATGACTTGAACCACAGGGTCACCGCCTGTCCGATGCGCCCGTCGCAGTGTGGCGCGGACATCCCACTGCTTTCCCTGATTATGCTTAGAGCTACGACGCCCTTTGCGCATGGGCGGCACAACAGGCAACTGTTCAATGAGTTGCCTGATCAAATCAAGCTCTTGTTCGGTGAGCGCCGAAAATGGTTTGTCATTGATGCGCTCTTGATCACTAACTGCAGCTAAGACACTGATGTCATCCTCGTCATGTTCATCGCCACTTTCTGCGCCCGGGGTCGCACTGGTGCCATTGGGTGATGAAGCGCTCTCCCCTTCGCGCTGAGGATCGCCCGGACTCTTTTCATCGGATGCTGTTGAGGTTGGCGGTGGTGGCAACTCACTCGTTGGCTGGCGATAATCAGCAAAATCAATGATTCCCTGGAAAATCTGACGAAAGACATTGTCAAAGATTGTTACCTGCTCTTGCGAAGTCACCAAGGTTGCCCGCGCCACCCAATAAAGATCATCAACACTCACAGGCTGGGCTAGTAGCACTGCCTCAGCGAAACGAGTACTTCGCTCTGGGGTTACTGGAAGGCCAGCGGAATGCAGCAGGTGCCCGAAACCACTTGTAATCTCAACAAGGCCTGCGCCCTTTGATTCCTGCAACTAGACCCCTGCGACCCAACCCACACCTTGATCAATTGCGGCGTCTTGGTCCTCACGGTATTTCAACACAGAGCCGAGGGTTCGCATGACATCGTCACCATTGAGATTCTGAATCCCGAGAAGTTGTGCCGCGTGAGCCCAGTCAATGGCCTCAGCGATACCAGGTGGTTTTTGCAAGTCGAGACTGCGAAGGCGTTGAACCGCACCTGCAATCTGCGCGACAAGTTTCTCATTGGCATCCGGCAGTCGCATGTGAACAATGCGTGTTGCATGCTCTAGGTCGGGGTAATCAATCCAGTGATAAAGACAGCGGCGCTTGAGCGCATCGTGCAAATCTCTGGTTCGGTTTGATGTCAAAATGACAATCGGTGGCTGAGTGGCACGCAAGGTTCCCAATTCGGGAACGGTAACCGTGCACTCGGCTAGCATTTCAAAGAGGAAAGCCTCAAATTCCTCATCAGCTCGATCAACCTCGTCAATTAAGAGCACAGCTGGGTTAGGGCCTTTATGCTCAAGTGCTTGCAGGAGAGGTCGATCAATGAGGTAGTCCCTGCCAAAAAGGGTTTCCTCACCGATGTCCTGGCCCTGGGATTCAGCAACCCGGATTGATAGAAGCTGGCGCGGATAATTCCACTCATAGAGTGCTTCGGATGCATCTATACCCTCGTAGCATTGCAAACGAATAAGTGGTGTGTCTAATAGATCTGCAATCGACTTAGCGGCTTGGGTTTTACCAACCCCTGCTTCACCCTCGAGCAAGAGCGGCTGCGGCAAGCGCATGTTCAGAAAAAGTGATGTGGCTAGACCCAACTCGGCGAGATACCCCGCGCCCTCAAGGGCATTGATGAGTGTCTGGGGCGAATCAATTTCGGCTGCTTGAGTCATGGGCTAAGCCTGCTGGAAAGCAGCAGGGTTCGCAACAAATGCCTTTTTGCAGCCGGGAGCGCAAAAGTACCAACGCTCGCCATCGACATCAGCGTGGATAGAAGTTTCAACAGCGGCAACGGTCATCTTGCAAATCGGATCAATGGCCGTGAGCGGCGTGACTTCAACCTGCTTGGAAGGCATCGCGTCAGAGGGCGCACGCCTTAACTCAGTTATCTCGGCAAAGATAGAAAGTGCAATTTCCTCGGGTGTTCGAGCACCGATGTTCAGTCCTGCCGGTGAGTGCAGTACCTGTCTCTGGTGATCTGGCAGGTCAAGTGATTCTTTGACCGCAGCAGCACGCTTTGGGCTGGCGATTAAGCCAACATATGGAACTTGAGCCTTGATGGCATGCTCAAGGATCAACTCTTCATCATTGCCATGTGAGGCTACGACGACTGCATCAACACCTTGTAAATTTGAACCGTCCCAATCGTGGACGCGGTATCCCATTGCCGCGCCAATATTTTGCAATGCACGAGCGATGGGTGATTCGCCAAATACCTGAAGAATTGGTGCGGGAATTATCGGCTCCATGAAAATCTCCAGACTTCCCCCAGACAAACAGTGATTGTGAACCACGATTTTCCCAGGTTGATTGTCCTCCGGATTGGGCGTGATGCGAAGCAGAATTGGATCTCCAGATCGCAACAATTCCAGAGCTTGATTGCGCACGGTTGCCACGGCGCAATGTCCGCCGACGAAGCCTTCTATGGTGCCATCTTCCAAGATGATGGCTTCATCACCAGGATTGGCCGATGTTGGTCGTTCAGCTAAAACCACACGAGCGTGCACGAAAGGAGTCCGCTCGGCGCGTAACCGCTCGGCCCTTTCATGCACGCTCGACATGATCATGTGTTTATCGCTTGGATTCTTGGCTTTACTCGACTGCCATGTCAACGCGGATTGGGTTACCCTGAATCGCACGCCACACGTTGGCAGGTGTGAGTGGCATGTCAGCGTGACGGACACCAAATGGTGCAAGGGCGTCCATAACCGCGTTTACCACCGCAGGTGGCGAACCAACTGTTGCTGATTCACCAACACCCTTAGCGCCAATTGGGTGGTGTGGTGACGGTGTAACCGTCTCACCCAATTCGTAGGTGGGGCATTCCATTGCGGTTGGCAAGAGGTAGTCCATGAAGGATCCACCAAGGTTGTTGCCGTCCTCATCGAATGCAATCAGCTCCATGAGTGCCATGCCGATGCCGTCGGCCAAGCCACCGTGGACTTGACCTTCAACGACCATTGGGTTGATGCGAGTACCGCAATCATCAACTGCAATGAATCGACGAACCTTGACCTGCCCTGTGCCAGGATCAACGTCAACGACGCAGATGTAGCAACCGTATGGGTACGTCAGGTTTGGTGGGTTGTAAACGGCCGTAGCATCGAGGTGACCCTCAACGCCCTCTGGCAGTTCCAATGAACCATGGGACAGAAGTGCGATCTCGGTGATGGTCTTGCCGCGCTCCTTATCACCCTTGACAAACCAGCGGCCCAACTCCCACTCGAGGTCATCGGGTGAGCACTCCAGGGCTGCAGCAGCAACCTGGCGGGCCCGCTCTTTGACCTTACGGGAAACAACTGCAGCAGCTGCACCCGACACAGGCGTTGAACGCGAACCATAAGTGCCAAGTCCGAATGGAGTCTGGTCCGTGTCACCGTGCACAACCTCAATGTCTTCAGGGTTGATGCCCAACTCATGAGCAACGATCTGCGCATAAGTTGTTTCATGTGCCTGACCCTGGCTCTGCACCGAGAGACGAAGTACTGCCTTGCCCGTGGGGTGCACGCGCAATTCGATGCCGTCTGCCATTCCGAGGCCGAGGATGTCCATGTCCTTGCGGGGACCAGCGCCGACACCTTCTGTGAAGAAGGAGAATCCGATGCCCATGTACTCGCCGCGAGCGCGTTTTTCTTCCTGCTCTTTGCGCAGTTCGTCGTAGCCAGCAATTTCCATTGCCACGCGCATCGTCTTTTCGTACTCGCCTGAGTCATACTCCCAGCCTGTTGGCGAGGTGTATGGGAACTGCTCTGGACGCAGTAGATTCTTCAAACGAAGTTCCGCTGGATCCATGTTGAGCTCGGCAGCCAAGCAGTCAACCAGACGTTCGATCAGATAAACAGCCTCGGTGATGCGGAATGAGCATGCATATGCCACGCCACCGGGTGCCTTATTTGTGTAGACCGGTGTCACCTTGCAGTGCGCATGTGGGTAGTCATAGGAGCCCGAGAAAATGTGGAAGAAGCCAGCCGGGTAGTTCGTTGGCTGTGCCACACCATTGAAGGCGCCATGATCTGCGAGAACATCGACGTCAACAGCGAGGATCTTGCCCTCTTTAGTTGCCGCAATGGTTCCCGTCATGTGGTAGTCACGAGCGAAGGATGTTGACATGAGGTTCTCCCCACGGTCTTCCATCCACTTGACCGGCTTGCCCGTGACGATTGTGCCAATCACTGAAAGGACGTAGCCCGGGTAGACACCCACCTTGTTGCCAAATCCACCACCGACGTCGGGACTGATGATGCGGATCTTGTGCTCCGGCAAACCTGCGACCATGGCGTAAACCGTCCGGTGCGCATGTGGTGCTTGGCTGGTTGTGTACATGGTCAATTGCCCAGTCACTTTGTCCAGGTAGGACACGGAACCACAGGTCTCCATGGGAGCTGGGTGCACGCGTGGGTACATGATTTCCTGAGTCACAACGACACAGTTGGGGTCATTCTCAGCCTGTGCAATTGCCTCTGCGGTACCAATGGCGTTACCTGACTCCCAGGTCTTGTGACCGTGGACATCGGTGATCGAGTTATCGGTTTGACCCTTGTCATCACGGATAACAGGAGCACCTGGCTCCATTGCCTTTTTGGCATCCATGACTGGCTCGAGTTGTTCGTAGTCAACGTCGATCAGTTCCAGTGCATCCTTAGCAATGTAACGATCAGTTGCAACAACGAAAGCAACCTCCTGCCCCTGAAAACGGACTTTGTCCGTTGCGAGGACTGCCTGAGTGTCATAAGACAGCGTTGGCATCCAAGCGAAGTTGTCACCGAGGAGTGAAGGACGCGGAATTCCCTCGAGCGTCTTTCCCGTGATGACCGCTACAACACCCGGGAGTGCTTCAGCTGCCGAGGTGTCAATGCTCTTGATGCGGGCATGCGCGTATGGGCTGCGCAGAATCGCGCTGTGCAGCATGCCTGGGAGGTTAACGTCATCAACGTAGTTGCCTTCGCCACGAATAAAACGCTGATCCTCGACACGCTTCATGTTGCCGAACCCAATGGGGTTACCTGCGGGACTGAGAGGTGCTTCCTCTACTGCGGTCATGCCTTTACCTCATTCTCTGCGGGGTGCTCAGCTGCCCATTGGATTGACTTAACGATGTTGTGGTAACCGGTGCAGCGGCAAAGCTGGCCGGAGATTCCCTCGCGGATTTCTTCCTCGGAAGGATTGGGATTGTTGTCCAAGATCCAACGGCCGGTCATCATCATGCCTGGTGTGCAGAAGCCGCACTGGAGACCATGACACTCCCGGAAGCCTTCCTGGATTGGATCAAGTTGGCCATTTTGCTCAAGGCCCTCAACCGTGCGCACCTCGCGGCCATCTGCCATGGCTGCCAACATTGTGCAACTCTTGACCGGTTCGCCGTCAACCCACAGCACACAGGTACCGCAGTTGGAGGTGTCGCAACCCCAATGGGTGCCACGAAGTCCCACGATGTCGCGGATGAAGTGAACGAGCAGTGTGCGCGGTTCGCACTCTTTGGTGACTGATTCACCATTGATTGTCATTGTTACCTGCATGTCAGGCTCCTTGGCTTGATTGGACGGAACGGCGAAGCGCACGCAGGGTGAGCTCCTTGGCAAGATGCTTTTTGTAGTCAGCAGGCCCGCGTTGGTCAGATGATGGGTTGCACCCCTCAGCTGCCAAGGTTGCAGCCTGTACGAGGTTTTCTTCGGTCGGCGCTTTGCCGATCAAGAATTCCTCAGCTGCTGGCACGCAGAAGTGCTCTGCACCAACGGCCGCAAGGCCAATGCCACAGTCTTCGACGACACCGTTCTTCACCACGACAAAGGTGCCCACGGACGTAACCGCCCAGTCACCAACACGACGTTCGACTTTTTCGTAAGCACTGCCTGCGCCGGGACGGATTGGGAATCGAACCTCGGTCAGAATCTCGCCGTCGCCCACCTGAGTCATATAAGGACCGAAGTGGAACTCACGCATGGGGACCGTGCGGGTACCCGTGGAATTCTGAATGACAACGGAACCCCTGAGCGCTGAGCCTAGGGCGGACAGATCTTCAGAAGGGTCGGCTTGGCAGTAAGAGCCACCCACGGTTCCACGATTGCGCACTACTGGGTCAGCGATGACCTTTTCGCATTCGCGGAAAATCGGGTAGTGCTCGAAGAGTAAAGGTGAGTCAAGAACCTCGCGGTGGCGAACCATCGCGCCAATCACGATTTCGTTCCCTTCCACCTTGATGGACTTCAATTCATCGAGGTCGTTAATGTCAATAAGCGCCTCAGGGCGTGCAAGGCGCAAGCGCATCATCGGGATGAGACTGTGCCCACCCGCAACGAGACGTGCATCCTCGCCATATTTTTCCAGTTGCGCGATTGCATCTGCGACCGATGTGGCGCGCACATATTCCTCTAATGGTGCGGGAGTTTGCATCCCGTCCCCTTTCCCTTTGTGCCGAGCATTCCTACAATTGTGGGAACGCAGTTATTTATTTATGCGGTTCTAAACTTTCCCGCCAATGCGCCGTGCGCAATCGAAGGGGTCCCCCACGACTACTTGGCGATCAACCACCAGATAACACCAATAACAACAACGGCTCCGATGACCACTGGAATAGCACGCTTGAGCACGGGTCCCATAGCAACGGAACCAAGATCCAAAGCCTCTGCCTGCTTTACAGGTGCTGGGGCAGCTGCAGTGGCAGATGTTCCATCAGCGGCTGGAGCGGCGGCTGGAGCGCTACCCGCAGCAATGACCTGCTCTAGGTTTCCTGCAAATTGATCAACCAAACGTCCGGCAACTTCTTGCATAACGCCGCGACCGAATTGTGCTGCCTTTCCCGTAATGGTCAAGTCGGTTGTGACATCGACGCGAGTCGTTGTTGGGCTCTCAGCAATGAGTTCAGTGGTGACGTGCGCCTTGGCGGTACCGGTACCGCGGCTTTCTTTGCCCGTGCCCTCGATGATGGCGATGTGCGCGGCAGCATCTTTGCTCACGAAACGAGCCTCTCCACCGTATGTCATAGAGACGGGGCCCAATTTGACCTTCACGTTGCCGGTGAATTCGTCACCATCAACGGATTCCAGAGTCGCACCAGGCATGCACGGCGCGATGGACTCTACGTTTAACAGAGTGTTCCACGCTGTCTCCACGTCGGCCGGGACGGTGAACGAGTTCTTCAGTTCCATTAATGCTCCTGTGCTCTGTTTTTTCACGAACGATTCGCGCCCCCGAACCTTAGGGCAATACTGCACCTTGCACCACAGCAGCGCACCCCAAACCAGGAAACTTGACTGATCAATTTCTCAATTTGTATATTTCGGGCATTTGGGGCACGCCGTATTGGAAAATCCAGTTGCCTTCTCAGCTGAACCGAGGACAGGCTCCATCGTCGGTGGCAGGCTTGCCCCATGAATCCGAATGGCTCCGAATCGACAAGCGTCCAACGCATTTGCCCCTTATGCGAGGCCAACTGCGGACTCACTCTCACCATCGAACATTCTCAGGTCACTTCGGTGAGGGGGGACTCGGACGATGTATTCAGCCATGGATTCATCTGCCCCAAGGGCGTGGCCCTCGGTGAACTTCATGTGGATCCCACCAGGCTTCGAAATCCCCTGGTGCGCAATGCGTCGGGCAACCTCGTTCCTGCCACCTGGGATGAAGCCTTCGGTGTTGTTCGGACCCGTCTTGGCGCAATCATGCGAGATGCTGGACCTGAAGCAGTAGGAATGTTCTTGGGCAATCCCAATATTCACAGTCTGGCTGGGACTTTCATGCTACCCGCATTTATCAAGGCGCTCGGGACTACTCAACGCTTTTCTGCCAGTACCGTGGATCAAATGCCCAAGCAGGCCGCCTCGGCCATGATGTACGGGACAGCACTTTCCGTCGCCATCCCAGATATTGATCGCACCGACTACTTTCTAGTGATTGGCGCCAACCCGATGGTGTCCAACGGATCCATGATGACCGCTGCAGACTTTCCCGGGCGGCTGCGGGCCCTGCGCAAGCGTGGTGGCCGAGTAATCGTCATCGATCCAATCCGCACTCGAACGGCCGAATTTGCCGATGAGCACCTCACTATTCGACCTGGTAGCGATGCCCTCTGGCTTGCCGCTCTCGCTCACGTGTTACTCATCGAGAGTTCCCCCACACTTGGCGCCGCAGCTGAGTGGATTGACCCTGAGCAAGTGCATAGCGTTACCGAATCTCTCGCCGCATTTACCCCAGAGTCAGTCGCTGCCGTTACCGGCATCGAGGCGACGACAACGCGCAGGATCGCTCAGGAACTCTCACAAGCACAAAGCGCAGCTGTCTACGGACGCATGGGAACTACAACCTCCGGTTTGAGCGTCAATGGGCAAATCGTTCCCTTCGCGACCGTAGGCTCATGGTTAATTGATGTAGTGAACATTGCCATTGGCTCCCTTGATAAACCAGGTGGAGTCATGTTCCCCCTCGCCGTTGCGGGAGGGCCCTCAACAGAAGGAACCTCAGGCACCGGGCACGGCGTCAGCATCCCCGGACGGCGGCGCACGAGAGTGCGCAAACTCCCTAGCGTTCTCGGTGAATTCCCTGTTTCCACTCTCGCGGAGGAAATAGACACCCCTGACCCAGAAACTGGGGAGCGCATTCGAGCTGTTTTCGTTGTGGGTGGTAATCCAATCGTCTCAACGCCCGACTCAGGCAGGCTCACCAAAGCATTCAAGTCTTTGGATCTTTTCGTTTCCGTAGACCCATTTCTCACCGCGACCAACTCATTAGCTGATGTCATTTTGCCCGTTGCCTCGCCGCTGACTCGGCCACATCATGACATTGCGTTTAATAACTTGGCTGTTCGCGATCAAGCTCGCTACTCCCCTGCCATCTTTGAAATCCCAGATGGCGAGAAGGACGAAGCCGAAGTGCTCCTGACCTTGGCATCGATAGCGGTGGGAATTACTACAGGCAATGAACCAACGGCCGAGGCGATGGATGACTTTGTGGCATACGCGGTTGCCGCACAGGCAGCCAAAGATTCGGCATCGCGGTGTCATGGTCAAACGGCAGAATCAATACTGGCCGCTGTCGCACCGCGCCGCGGGGTTGATCGACTTCTCGACATCCGCATTCGCAGTGGTCCCTACGGTGATGGTTGTGGGACTTATTCAGGAGGCCTGACACTGCAACACCTGATCGATGCCCCGCACGGCATCGATCTCGGAGCTCTCAAGCCCCGCCTCCCGGAAATGTTGCGCACCCCCAGCGGCCGCATTGAATTTGGGCCTGAAGTCCTAGTTACTGCATTGTCAGAGGCTTCAGTGCACCTTTCCCAGATCCCTCAGACAGACCCAGGTTCATTCCTGCTCATTGGTCGCAGGCAATTGCGCTCCAATAACTCATGGATGAAAGACATTCCAACTCTTCAGGGTGGTTCAAATCTGCCGACGGCGATGATGCATCCCGACGATGTCGCCGCAATCTCAGTATCCGATGGATCACTTCTGAGGGTTTCCAGCGAAGTCGGTTCCATCGATATTCCGGTGTTGGCATCTGATTCGGTCATGCAAGGGTGCATCTGCATTCCTCATGGGTGGAGCGACTTCAATGTCAACACTTTGGTCAGTACATCATCGATTGACCCACTTGGCGGAACAGCCGTGCTCTCCGGGATCCCAGTGAGTGTCCGCGCCGCAGGCACCTAGAAAAGCCCGCGCGCCAGGCGTATAGGAGCGTCAGCCAACCTGAGAGTTACCGCGAAGTGATTTGGTGAATTGCGGTCCGGTCGCTGATCGACTCAGCCATTCGTCCCAGGGTTCATTCCAAACGGTGAGTCCGTTGCCGTCATTTGTTTGTTGAATCGGCGTGTTTTCAACAATGACGACATCACCGATTTCGTTTTCATTCCACCACCAGGCCGCATTAGTTGTGCTCATGCCAACGCAACCATGGGACACGTTGGCACTTCCCTGACTGCCCGTGCTCCAGGGAGCGGCATGCACAAATTCGCCGGAGTAGGTCATGCGCATGGCGTACTCAGCATTTACCCGGTAATACTCCGGATCACCCTCACTGGTTCCACCTGTGGCTGCATCCATGATCCGGGATCGTTCTTTAGTGATGAGGACTTTCGTTCCCGATCGTGTTTCAAAGCCTGGCTTGCCGGTGGTTACCGGGATGGTCTTAACCAACTCTCCATTTTCAAAAACATCCATGGTGTGTTTATCCGCATCGACCACGCTGACCATGGAACGACGAAACGAGAAATTATCGGTCGAATCAAATTTTCCAAAGACGCCTGGTTTGGCCTGCACACCCATGAGGTTGAGATCTACTTCCACTTCAGTATTTCCTGGCCACAAGTCTTTTGGCCTAAATTCGGCCGTTCGGTTATCGATCCACGCCCAGGCACCGAGCACTGGGGTGGAGGTTCGAACAACGATGGCACTTTCCACTGCATCCTTGTTTTCAACCTTCTTGTTAAAAGTAACTCTGATTGGCTCCCCAACCCCAACGATTTCTCCTGCAGTCGGGGATACCTCAGCCTTGAAAAATTTCTCCGGTTCGATAGTGTCAAATGTGTTAGTGAATTCCTGAGTACGGCCACGCGAATCTGCGCCCGTGGCCGTCACCGTGTATGTCGCTGAGTAGTCAAGTGGTCCCGCGGTAGCAGTCCATTGAGAGCCGTCTTCGGATAAAATTCCTGAGACCTCCCCTTCAGGACCCATCACAGCCACCTGTGTCAAAATCCCACCTTGTGCCTGCACCACTACCTGGGTATCCGGTTCCACGGGTGAGGTGGCCACGGGTTGGGCAAGTACGCTGACGCGCGGGGTGTCGTCAGGGGCCACGGTGGTGAGGGTCAACGTAGGTGTGCAGGCCGTCACGCCAAGTGTCAGCGCGCCAAGGCAGACGCAAAGTTGAATACTTCTAAGCGTGGGGGAAGCCATGCTAACTCCGTTTCATTTCCAAACACTGCACTACGAGCGTACGACGAAAATTGCTCGAATGCTGTTTCAAAACGCCCGTCAATACCTTTTCTGGTACATCAAGCGGGTGCTCGCTAGTGAGCGAATTCGCCTCGGTAATACTCGAACAGCCATCCAACTATGGCAAAAACCAGTGCGGCAACACCGAGAACGATCAGCCAGACGGCGAAAATCAAACCGAAAACTACGAGAGTCGCCGAGGCCGCCACAACAAAAGGCCACCATGAGTGGGGGCTGAAAAATCCATACTCCGGGTCAGCCTCGTCGATCTCAGCATCGAGGCGATCCTCCGGGCGCGGATAAACACGCTTAGAGGTGTACATCGCGTAAAAAGCCACCAAAAATGCGAGCGCACCGGTCAGAGCAAGAGCCGTTGTCCCTACTTCATCGCGGCTGACATACCAATAGATGGCAGCAATTACGGAATAGAAGATGAACCCTAGAAAAAATACGAGACTTTCTATTTTCACTTGCCTGCCCCCTGAATTGTCGGAGCTGGCTTGCGCACCGCGGGGTGGTCAGCAAGTTCTGGATGGTGCAGATCAAATGCCGGACGCTCGGAGCGGATCCGAGGCAGAGATACAAAGTTGTGGCGCGGCGGTGGGCATGAAGTCGCCCACTCCAATGATCCGCTCCAACCCCAGGGGTCATCAACCGTAACCTTGGGGGCTGTTTTTGCTGTCTTGAGCACATTCCACAGGAAGAAGAAGGTAGACACACCCAAAATTGCCGCACCCGTCGTTGAAACGATGTTAAGGGTTTGGAAATCGTCAATTGGCAGGTAATCGCCATAACGGCGAGGCATGCCCTGCACTCCAAGCCAGTGCTGGACCAAGAAGGTCACTTGGAAGCCAATGAATAGAAGCCAGAAGTGGATTTTGCCCAGCTTCTCGTCCAACATCTTGCCAGTCATTTTCGGCCACCAGAAGTACAGACCGGCGAACATCATGAAGACAACAGTTCCAAACACCGTGTAGTGGAAGTGAGCCACCACAAAGTAGGAATCTGAAACATGGAAATCAAGTGGCGGCGCTGACAGGATCACGCCGGTCAAGCCTCCGAACAGGAATGTGAACAAGAAGCCCATGGTCCAGAGCATCGGGGTGTCAAAGGACACCGAGCCTTTCCACATGGTCCCAATCCAGTTGAAGAATTTAACTCCCGTGGGGACCGCGATGAGCATGGTTGTCGCGGCGAAGAACGGCAGGTACACAGACCCCGTTACGTACATATGGTGAGCCCATACGGCGACGGACAGGGCACCAATGGCCATCGTTGCCATGACCAAACCCTTGTAACCAAAGATAGGTTTGCGAGCAAATGTTGGAATGATCTCGCTTGCAATTCCAAAGAACGGCAACGCAATGATGTACACCTCAGGGTGGCCGAAGAACCAGAAAAGATGCTGCCACAAAATCGCTCCACCATTTTCAGGAGCAAAGACGACAGCGCCGTACTGACGGTCAATGAAGGCAACAGCAAGCGCTGCGGCAAGAACTGGGAAAGCAACCAGTACCAAAACACTGGTGATGAGGATGGTCCACGTGAAAATCGGCATGCGGAACATGGTCATTCCCGGGGCCCGCATGGTGAAGATCGTGGTAATGAAGTTAACTCCACCAAGGATTGTTCCCAGACCACCCATGGCCAAACCCAGCAGCCAAAGATCTGCACCCACTTCGGGGGAATTCACCGCATTGCTCAGTGGCGCGTAAGCGAACCATCCGAATGCAGCAGCCCCTCCAGGTGTGAAAAATCCCGCCGCCACGATCAGTCCACCGAAGAGGAAAAGCCAGTAGCCGAACATGTTTAGGCGAGGGAACGCAACGTCCGGAGCGCCAATTTGCAGAGGCATGATCACATTGCCAAATCCGACAAAGAGTGGCGTGGCAAAAAGGAACAGCATGATGGTGCCGTGCATGGTGAATAGCTGGTTGTATTGCTCAAGGGAGACCACCTGTATGCCGGGTACGGCCAACTCTGCACGAATAACCAAGGCCATGAGACCTGCAACGAAGAACCACAGCACCGAAGTGATCAGATACATGTAACCGATCAACTTGTGGTCCGTCGAGGTCATCCAGTTAACAACGTGGGCTCCAAAACTCTTTTTGCGCGCTGGCACTGCACTCTCCGGGATTGGAGAAGTAGTTGGGCGCTCATTCAGAATTGTCATATTGTCCGCTCCCCTGGTCGCTGACCATCAGAATTAGATTGACCGGTTTGGATGGTGCCTGTTTGCCCTTGAGCCCTTAAACCTTCGATGTAAGCGTCAAACTCAGCCCGCTCAACTACCTTGACGTTGAAAAGCATCTGCGAGTGATAAGTGCCGCACAGTTCAGCACACTTGCCCGCGAACGTTCCAATTTTGTCCGGTGTTAATTCGAAAGCGTTCGTCTTACCTGGGATGACATCCATCTTGAACAGAAAGGAAGGAACCCAGAAACTATGAATAACATCCGGTGAGGTCAACTCGAACCGAACTTTTTCATCGACCGGCAAAACAAGCATCGGCAGTTGCAATTCAGCGATGGCAGGGTCTTCAGAAACCATCTGTGAATCGGCCGGCATTCCGATGGAATACACATCTTCATCCAAATAATTGAAAGCCCACGACCAGCGAAATCCAACGACATTAACCGTTTGGCTCTGATCGTTATCGAGTGTCAGGATCTCACTCTGATCTTTCGCGGTAAAC
>Ga0181607_10000167_pt1 | contig 52089 bp, 51 predicted proteins | sample 041ome_9_FD_132420 | JGI IMG/M metagenome (GOLD analysis project Ga0181607, IMG submission 132420) | Coastal salt marsh microbial communities from the Groves Creek Marsh, Skidaway Island, Georgia - 041413US metaG (megahit assembly) | ecosystem: Environmental > Aquatic > Marine > Intertidal zone...
AGTCTAGCTAAAACAATAAATGATGAAACTTTTGCTACTGAGGCCATGTAACCCACATAACCAGTTGGAGAACCTTGGTAAACATCGGGAGCCCATGCTTGAAATGGAGCTGCAGCAACTTTAAACAATAATCCAACAATTATTAAAATTAGTCCAATAAGACTTGTCAGTGGAACATTTTCAGGGCCAATAAAGCTTATTGCTATGCTAGTTTCATAAACACCACTAATAGATAAGGAAACATAAACCAATGCGATTCCATAAATTAATATACAGGAGGCTAGTGACCCCAAAAGAAAATATTTTAATGATGCCTCATTACTGAGCTGATCTCCCCTATTTAAGCCAGCAAGAGCATAAAGACTTATAGAGCCGATTTCTAGACCTATAAATAACATAATAAAATTTTCAGAATCCACCATCAGTAAAAATCCTGAAGCTGACATTAAAATTAGAATTAAAGCTTCAGTTGTTTTGTTATCTATTTGAGAAGATGTTTTCCAAAAAGAATTAAAAGTAAACAACAAAACTAAAACTATTAACACATTACCTACAAGAGCAAATTCGTCTAAGAGAATCTTTTCAGAAAAATAAGAAGAGACGCCATCAGAGAGAAATAAGCCAAATTTTAGAAATACAGCAAACACGGTGGAAAAAATACCAAATAAAGTAACGTATTTTTTTACAAATGTAGGTGTGGAAATAGTAATTGTTACAAAAAGAAGTATCAGAGCTGTTGCAAGAAGAGTTAAGGTTGGGCCAATAACAACAAAATTGAATCCTAAAATATCAGAAATTCCTGTCATTTTGTACTCCTGAATAGTGATATTGTTTCACTTAAATTTCCTGCTTCTTGAATAACAAAGCTCTCAATATAACTTGGAAAAATCCCTATAAATAACATTAGTAAAACCAAAGGGAAAATAGATACCGTTTCTCTTAAATTCAAGTCTTGTAAATTTTTATTTTCTTCGTTTGATAAAGGTCCTGTAAATACTCTTTGATATGCCCACAGCATATAAATAGCAGCTAAGACAACGCCAAAAGCAGCTATTGAAGTTAACACTTTATAAGAATTGTAGCTTCCCATCAAAATCATAAACTCTCCTACGAAACCATTTAATCCTGGTAAACCTATCGATGCAAAAGATGTGAAGAGAAATATTGCAGCATATCTAGGCATTGATATCTTAACCCCTCCAAAAGAGCTTATATTTCTTGTATGTCTTCTTTCGTATATAAACCCAACCAACATAAATAACGCACCAGCGGTTATTCCATGATTTATCATTTGAATAATTGCTCCCTCTATACTTAAAAACTCTCCAGCTGATATACCAAGCATTACATATCCCATATGGCTAATTGAGGAATATGCAATAAGTTTTTTGATATCTATTTGAGCTATCGCAACTATAGCACCATATATAATGCCAATTACAGACAACACTGCGACTATATTTTTATACTCTAAGAAACCCTCGGTAAAAAAAGGTATTGAAACTCTAAGAATTCCATAGGCTCCTACTTTTAATAAAATACCTGCTAATAAAATACTACCAGCAGTTGGAGCTTCAACGTGTGCATCAGGTAGCCATGTATGTAGCGGGAAAATCGGAACTTTAATTAGAAAGCCAAAAGTAAATAATAGAAATAAAGTCTTAGATTGTGAAGCGGTTATTTCAAGAGTAGAAAGCGTTTCAAAATCAACTGCTAATCTTGCATTAACTCCATAGCTAATGACAGCTGTGTAAACAGTACCTATAAAGATAAATATTGATCCAAAGACTGTATATAAAATAAATTTAATAGTTGCATATCTTCTATTGTCACCACCCCAAATTCCCATTAAGAAATACATAGGTATCAAAAGTGCTTCGAAGAAAATAAATAGTGAAATTAAATCTCCGCTAATAAAAACGCCATTAATTGCAAAATGTAAAGTTAAAATAGATCCAATGAACCCTTTGCTCTCACTATGGTCTTTACCAATAGAAAGTAAAGAAAGTAATACAAGTAAAGAGCTTAATAATAAAAGCAAAGTTGACATTCCGGATATGCCAAGGTTTATTTCTAAACCATAAACTTGAATCCACTCAAACTTTAATAGAATTTGGAAATCTGATTTTGAATAATCACTAAACAAGATGTACATAGATTGTGTAAACGTAATTAGAGAAAACACTATTCCAATAGGTCTAAAAAGCTCTTTTCGATTGTTTGGAATAGAAAATACTAGAAGAGCACTAAAAAGTGGTACCAATAAAAGAGCAAGAATAATTCCAGTCATTGTGCCACCAAGGGAGTAAAGATGAAAAGTGATATTAACAATATTAAAAATAAGCCGAAATAAACAACATAATTTCTAACTAGACCTGTTTGCGTTGCTGAGGTAATTTTTGAAGTTTTTCCAAATGCACTAGAAATAAAATTAACAGATCCATCTATTATCAACCCATCAACAATTACTGCTAATTTTCTTGAAAAGTTTTTCATCCCCGAAACAAAAAATACATTTCCAAATTTATTTAAATACAGAACATTGCTTGAAAGATCTTTTACAAGGTTTATTGGTGACTCAAGTTTAAATTTTCCTAAGTTAATTCTTTTATGTAATTGAAATCCAAATATAAGAAAAGCAATAATTAGTCCGGTAAATCCAGCTCCTATAGAGAGAACAGCTAATATAACAAGTGCTATGCCCTCAGGAAGATGAGTTACTTCAACATTCTCAAGCGTTTCATGAAGAACTTTTTCTAAGCCATGAAAGAAGGGTGTATTAATAAAGCCAATAAAAATTGAAAATATTCCTAAAAGAATTAAAGGTCTTGTCATAGCTTTTGGTGCCTCTTGAACTTCTGAATGATTTATTCCATTATCCTTTTCAAAAATTAATAACCAGTGCCTACCCATATAAAAAGCTGTAAGTAAAGCTGCACCAAGTGTTAGAGCCCAAAATAAATAATACATTATAGAAAATACCAATTCGTTTGCCATACCTGCCTTAGCAAACACGGATGCAAGTATTTCATCTTTTGACCAAAAACCAGCCAAGGGTGGGATTCCAGAAATAGCTAAAGTCCCAATTCCCATCATTCCAGCAGTAATAGGCATCCTTTTTCTTAATCCACCCATTTTTCTCATATCTTGTTCATGATGCATAGAGTGAATTACCGCACCAGCTCCTAGGAATAAAAGTGCTTTAAAAAAAGCATGTGTAACTAAGTGAAAAATTGCTGCAACGTATGCACCTGCTCCTATTGCTATAAACATAAAACCAAGTTGTGAGATTGTTGAGTAGGCTAATACTTTCTTAATATCATATTGATTCATCGCTGAAAATGCTGCGATTAGTGCAGTGAGTAAACCGAAAGATATAATTACAATGCTCGCGGTAGCAGAATGTTGAAGCATAGGAGAGATTCGTACAAGCATAAAAACTCCAGCTGTGACCATTGTCGCTGCGTGGATTAAAGCACTTGCTGGGGTGGGTCCTTCCATAGCGTCAGGTAACCAGCTAAATAAGGGAAATTGAGCAGATTTTCCAAAAGCTCCTAGAAGTAAAAATAAGGAAATGGTCGTAATGGTATTCTCACTTACATTAGTTGAGCTCTGCATGACTGTATGGAAATCAAAAGTATTGAATGTATTTAAAATAATCATCAGTCCAATCAAAAATCCAAAATCTCCAATTCTATTAATAACAAATGCTTTATTTCCTGCTTTAGCAGCAGCTGGTTTTTGGGACCAAAATGATATTAATAAGTAAGAACTTAACCCAACCAATTCCCATCCAAAAAACATAACTAAAAAGTTTGATGACATAACTAAAAGCAACATGGAAAATACAAAGAAGTTAAAATACACAAAATAATTACTATGTTTTTCATCTTTTTCCATATATGAAGTTGAAAAAAGTTGAATTACAAATGAAAGACCAGTTACTAAAAGCAACATGACACCCGATAGGCCATCAAGAGTAAACCCTATTGTAATATCTGGTGTTCTAGTCCATTGGTAAAGAGTTATGCTTATCGGTTTAAATTTATCAAGTGCAAAAGTAACAAAAGCAAAGAACGAAATAGCAAATGACAAAAGTGCGCTATTTAATGTAAAAAAGTTGGTAACTAACTCATTAAATATTTTTCTATTTAAAAATAAAAAAATAGCAGTTAGAAGTGGAAGAAATATTGGAAGTATAAATAAAAATTCCAAAACTATCCTCTTGATACATTTAGCACATCAACGGAGGCTGAGGATTGTTTTCTAAATATTGAAACAATTATTGCTAAGCCGACTACAACTTCTGCAGCTGCTACAACTAAAACAAAAAATACTGCAATTTGTCCATCTATCTGACCAAAGTGCTTAGAAGCAGCGATAAATGTTAGATTTACAGCATTTAACATTAATTCAATGCACATAAACATTATTAATGCATTTTTTCGAATCATCATGCCAAAAAATCCAATAGAAAAAAGAATTGCAGCTAGTGTTAAGTACCAATCTGTAGTGATCTCAAGCATCTTTATTCCTTATTTTTGAATCATACGCTAGAGCTATTGCAGCAGCGGTAGCTACAATCAACAAGATAGATATAATCTCGAAGGGGAATATCCAAGTAGTAAAGAGTGTTCCTGCAATTAACTGCGGTGTTCCCTCAACAACATAATCAACTGCTGGAAACCAGAGGTTCCAACTAAATTCTGAATTTACCGCTACATAACCTAATAGAGACATCAAAATTAAGAAAACTCCACTTACAAGAAAGGTTTGACCTTTAATTGAATCTGAAGTTTGTTCTTTTTTGTCCACACCTATCATCATTATCACAAAAAGAAATAAGGTCATGACTGCACCTGCGTAAACTAGCATCTGCACCATTGCTACAAAAGTTGCATTTAAAGTTATGTAAATTATTGCAAGAGAAACTAATGTCATGACTAAGCCCATGGCATTATGAACAGGATTTTTTGCAAAGACAACTATGAGTGCTCCAATAATCAATATAGAAGCAGGAAGGAAAAAAATTAAGAGTTCAAACAATTTACTCTTCCTCCAGAGTTTGACCTTTTTCTGGATCTTTTTTCCCAACACCTAGTGAGCCAGACCAATTAACAATATTCTCAAAATTTGGATTTCCATTTGGAGAAGTTGCTCTCATCCAGCCATCAGATGTCTGTAAGTCTTCAATATTTGTAAGTTTTGTCTGCTCCTCATGTGTGTTAGGTGTACCATCATCGTTTACAACTAGAACAGACTTATCAAAGATTGCTTCAGATCTATTAGCTACACTCATCTCAAATAATGAGGTCATTGTTATTGCTTCTGTTGGACATGCTTCTACACAAAGTGCACAATAAATACATCTAAGCATGTTGATTTCATATATAAAACCGTATCTTTCGCCAGGACTTACTGGGTTGTCTTCTGGGTTATCTTCACCTCTAACGTAAATACATTGCGCAGGACAAACTCCAGCACAAAGTTCGCAACCGATACATTTCTCCATTCCGTCTTCATATTTATTTAAAACATGTCGACCATGAAATCTTTGTGGCTTTTCTCTAAATTCTTTTGGATACTTATCTGTTACAGATTTTCTGAAAAGTTCTTTGAAAGTAACTTTTAAACCTTTAAATAAACCAAAACTTTCACTCATAATTCAACTCCAAGGTAATCCAAACTCTCTCAAGCCAAGAACAACTGCAGATAAAATCAACCAAACTAAAGATGCAGGAATTAATCTTTTCCATCCTAGTTCCATTAGCTGATCATATCTAAGCCTTGGAAGAGTAGCTCTTATCCATACAAAAATAAAAAGGAGGCTAAAAGTTTTTACACCTAACCAAATTATTGGCATTATAGAAGACAAAAATGGAGGTAGGAAATTTTCAAATGTAGGTCCTAGCCATCCACCTAAGAAAAATGTTGCTGTTATTGCACACATATTAAACATATTTATATATTCAGCTAAAAAAAACATCGCAAATCTAAATCCAGAATATTCGGTATGAAAGCCTCCAACTAGCTCTTGTTCAGCTTCAACTAAATCGAATGGTGCCCTATTTACTTCTGCTACAGCAGCAATAAAAAATATTCCGAAAGCTACAAACTGTGGAAATACATTCCACTTTGGAATGAAGGAAACAATTGAATTTAAAATTGGTATAGAGCTAGATAAATTTCCTGACTGACTATCAACAATATCAACTAGTGACAGTGAGCCTGAATATAAAATTACTGGAACTAAGGCTAACCCCATAGCTGCTTCATAAGAAATCATTTGCGCGGAAGCTCTTACACCCCCCAGTAAAGGATATTTTGAACCTGAAGACCAACCTGCTAGCACAACACTGTAAACTGCAATTGAAGAAAGAGCTAGGAAATATAAAACACCAACATTTAGATCTGCTCCAACAAATTCAACTATATAATTTTCTCCACCAAACTCAATATTTAGATTTGGTCCAAGTGGAATAATCATAAAAATTAAGAAAGACGGTACTAAAGCAACAATTGGTGCAAGAAGATACATTGCCCTATCAGCTTTAAGGGGTAATATTTGTTCTTTAAGCATGAGTTTGATAGCATCTGCCACAGTTTGTAATATTCCAAAAGGCCCAGCTCTGTCTGGTCCCACACGAGATTGCATCCCTGCAACTAGTTTTCTTTCAAACCATATCAAGAGTATTGTATTTGTTAAAAGCACTCCAAGAACTATATTTGCTTTTATTAGTGCAACAATTAATTCAGTTGACATTTAGTACTTCCATGGAATGACTAGGCAATATTTGAATATTTTTTGAAAAATCTAATTTGTTCATATTTCTTCTATTCTTCGGAAAAAATATCAGACCGTCAGGCAAGCTTGGGTTAATTTTATAGCTAACAGTAATTTCGATATTTTCTTGAACCAAAATACACTTTCCTGAATTTAACTTATACTTTTCAAAAGTTGATTCGTTTCCTTCAATAAATTGTGAGGAACCAAGTAGAGAAATGCTCTTTGAGTGTCTCTCAGTTACCTTATCTCCATAAAGCTTTTTACCAACAAAAAAAGAATCTGAAAACTCAATACTTTCATCAGTTGTAGTAATATTTGGTACTGAGGTATTGATTATTCCATCTAGATTTCTTGGTTTATCTAAGTTATCAAATGTTGGTTTAGTATCTAAATCAAAGCTATCAAAAGATTTATTATTTAAGTCTGTCAAGCTTTCAGACATTCCATCAAATTTACAAAAGTTAGATAAACCCGAAATAAATTCCCAATCACTTAATGCCTGTCCTGGAGAAGGAATTAATTTATCAATTCTTGAAGTTCTAAATTCTATATTTGTAAAAGTCCCTTCTTTTTCACCAAGAGTTGAACTTGTTGGCACAATATAGTCTGCAAGCTCAGAAGTTTCATGCATAAACAAATCAAGGGCTACGACAGTAGGTATTTCATTAATAATATTTTTAATATTTGATGAGAATATTGATTTCCCTATTGGGTCAGCACCTACAACAAAAAGTAAGTCTGTAGTTTCTTTTGAAACCTCAGACGAAAACTCTCTATTCCCCTTTACGCTCCCAAGTGTCTGAAAGGCACCGAAGCTATTACCTCCATTAAATGCATTTAACAATTTCAAATTGGCATTGTCTTTGAGATATGTGAATAATTTTTCTATGCTTTGATCTGACTGGTGAGGACTGGCCTTTCCTAATATTGCTGTTACATTTTTGTCTTTGATGTGTTCCTTAATCTCTTTAAGCTTTGATATATCCTTTACTATCTCGAAATTATTTGATACGGTTTCGGCGCTGTAGTAAACATCTGCGATATCAGCAAGTGTAGAATTAGTATGTCCAAAAATAACTAACTTAACTCCATTTTTTACTGCTTGTCTTACTCTTAGATATAAAACTGGGAGGGTTTCCTTTAAGTCTTCAGCCCAAATTATTATCGCATCAGATTTATTAAGATCTTCAATTTTTGCATTTTCAATATTTTCATCAAAAAATCCTTTAAATAAGATATCTTCATTTAGATATATTGAATTGTCATGATTACCTAATTTATTAGAAAATTCATTAAAGGAAGTAAATTCTTCATTCGTTAAATTACTACCAAGAAGAAAAGTAATCTTATTACTTCTATCTTCAATTATTTTGCTTAAGTCACTATATACTTCTTGTAAGGTAGTCTCTTCACGATCACTCTCTGTCTTTTTAAGAGGTGCTTTAATTCTTTGATCAGAATTCAAATATTCAAAATTATATCTACCTCTATCGCACAACCACCCTTGGTTTGTATGCTCATTATCTACACCTAAGATTCTTAACATTTTATTTTGTGAAGAATTTAATTCAACTGAACACCCCATTGAACACCCATTACAAGTAGATCTGGTTGATTTTAAATCCCAAGGTCTAGCTTTGAATCTGTATGAAGTAGAAGTTAAAGCTCCTACTGGACAAATTTGAACTGTATTACCGGAAAAATAAGATTTAAAAGGTTCATTGGGAAATGTGTTTACCTCAGTTTTATTGCCTCTTTGTATGAACTCAATTAATGGATCACCTGAGATTTCATCAGAAAACCGCGTACAACGTGCACATAAAATACACCTTTCTCGATCTAAAAGGATTATTTCTGAAATAGGGATTGGTTTTTCAAAATGTCGTTTTTCCTCAACAAATCTACTCTCGCCAGGGCCATATGCCATTGTTTGATCTTGGAGTGGGCATTCTCCAGCTTTATCGCAAATAGGACAATCTAAAGGATGGTTTATTAGTAAAAATTCTAAGACACCTTCTTGCGCTTTTTTAACTATTTCAGATTCTGTATCAACTACCATTTCATCAGAAACTTCTGTAGTACAAGAAGGAACAAGCATCTTTCCTCTAGGAGTTTCTACTTCAACAAGACACATCCTGCACATTCCTACTGGATCAAGTCTTTTGTGCCAACAAAATCTTGGGATATGAATTCCAGAATCTTCACAAGCTTCAATTAAAAGCTTGTTTGGTTCAGATTCAATTTGTAAACCATTTACATTTATTTTTACATTATCACTCATAAGAGAACTTTCGTTGGAATCATAGATTCAACTTCATCTCTGAAATCTTTCATCAGGGATGTTATAGGTGAGACTGCAGAGGGACCCAAAGGACAAATAGTTGTCATTTTTGGTGGCCATGATAGTCCTGGAGAAATATTGTCACAAATGTCTAGCAATAACTCAAGATCGGAAGTTCGGCCTCGACCAGAAGCAACTCTATCTAAAATCATTTCTAACCAAGTAGTTCCCTCTCTACAGGGAGTACACTGTCCACAAGATTCATGAGCAAAGAAACTAACAATACTTTTTGCTGCATTTACTAAATTCGTATCTTCATCCATCATGACAACAGCACCAGAACCAAGCATTGAGTTATTATTTGCTACGTCATCAATGGTCATTTTTATATCAAGCTGGTCTCCCCTAAACCATGGTGCTGAAGCTCCACCTGGTATGTATGCTTTTACTTTTTTATTACTTCGAATACCTCCACCTAAAGTCTCAACAAAATCACCAAATGTGCTTCCCATTTCAATTTCATAATTTCCGGGCGAGTTAACATGTCCGGATAAACTAAAAATTCTTGTACCAGTTGAGCCTTCTACTCCTAATTTGTTATATTCCTCACCGGTGTTTTCAACTATCCAGGGAACAGATGAAATTGTTTCAACATTATTAACAAGTGTTGGTTTCATATATAAACCTTTAACTGCTGGAAAGTAGGGAGGTTTTAATCTTGGCTCACCCCTTCTTCCCTCAAGGGAATTTAATAAAGCAGTTTCCTCTCCACATATATAAGCTCCTGCCCCTAGATGGACAACCAAATCTAAATCCATCTCAGAACCAAATATATTTTTTCCAAGATAGCCATTCTGGTAAGCCTGTTCAACAGCACTTTGAACCCGTCTTGCTGGCTTAGCGTATTCTCCTCTTATGTATATAAAAGCATTTTTAATATTTGCTGCAAAACAAGTGATAATAATTCCTTCAATTAACTGATGAGGGTCTCTTTCTAACAAAATTCTATCTTTAAATGTTCCTGGTTCAGATTCATCTGCATTAATTACTAGGTACCGTTCTTCATTTTCTGCTAAAAATCCCCATTTAACTCCTGTAGGAAATCCTGCACCACCTCTTCCTCTAATGTTTGAGGCTTTGATTTCTTCTAAGACTTTCTCTGGAGAGCTGCCAAGTAAAGTTTTTTTAGCGGTAGTGTACCCATTGCTTTTTTCATAAGATTCAATCAAGTGGCTATCCTCCGGATTTTCTCTCATGTGTTTTGTTAGAATAATTGTTTCTTTCACTTTTTATCCTTTGTGGTATTTAAAGTTTGAAAACCTGGAACTGATCCGGTTGTTCCTGAATTGTCTGCAATTGCCCAATCAAATGATTTCGTACCACCAAATTTATTTTGTAGCTCATCTGCTACAACTAAATCTGGTGTTTCATTTTTTAACCATTCGCATAGATTTAGAGTATTTTCTGTAGATAATCCTTCTACTGTTTCATAATTTACTTGTATTGCTGGGGCTCCACCACAAGCTCCAATACACTCTACTGCTTCAAAGGTAAATAAACCTTCTTCATCTGTTTCATTATTGTTAAGACCAGTAAAGTCTTTAACAACATCAATAATTGAATTTGAGTTATTTATTTCACACGATATAGATTTACAAACACTCAATAAATATTTTCCTGTTGGCTCTTGTTTGTACATTGAGTAGAAGGTAGAAACTGACTTGACTTGTACTTCTGTAATACCAACTAATTCACTTATTACAGATACTGAATCATCAGAAATATAACCGTCTTTACTCTGTGCTAAATGCAAAAGTGGGCCTAAGGCTGATCTCTTTTGAGGGTAAAGTTTAACTATTTTTTTAGCTTGTTTAATTAGTTTCTCATCCCAGCTCATCTATCAACATCTCCAATAACTGGGTCTAGAGAGGCAATAGCAGCAACTGCATCTGCTATCGGACTATCGGTCATAATTACAGGTAGAGCCTGTAAGTTGCAAAATGATGGTCCTCTTACATGCATTCTGTATGGCTTGGAAGAACCATCTGATACAATATAACACCCTAGCTCTCCTCTAGGAGATTCTATAGCTACATAAGCATCCCCCTCAGGTACTTTGAAGCCTTCTGTATAAATTTTAAAATGGTGAATTAGTGCCTCCATGGATTCATCTAATCTTTTTCTTGGAGGCGGTGTAATTTTTTTGTCTTGAACTTTATATGGTCCTTTTGGCATTTTTTCCATTGCTTGTTCAACAATTTTTAAACTCTCAAAAATTTCTAAAACCTTTACTCTCCATCTTGCAAAAACATCTCCTTCATTTAAAACTGGAATTTCAAAATCATAATTTTCGATACCAGAGTAGGGTTGAGATTTTCTTAAATCCCAGTCATAACCAGAAGCTCTTAAACTTGGGCCTGTAACACCATAAGCAAAACACTCTTCTGTGGTTAGTATTCCTACATTTTGTAATCTACCTTTCCATATTGGGTTATCCAATAACATGTCATCATAATCTTGAAGCTTTTCTGGAATAACTTTCAATATTTCTTTTACATCTTTTTGCCACCCATCTGGTAAGTCTGCTGCAACACCTCCAGGTCTTATATAATTGTGGTTCATTCTTAAGCCAGTTGTTTTTTCAAAAAAGTTTAAAATTAGCTCTCGTTCTCGAAAACCAAATATCATCATTGATAGCGCGCCAATATCCATCCCACCAGTTGCTAAAGCAACCAAGTGTGAAGAAATTCGATTTAACTCAGTCATTAGAATTCTTATTGTTTTTGCTCTTTCAGGAACTTCTATCCCAATCAATTTTTCAGTAGTAAGTGAAAAAACTAGCTCATTGAAAAGGGGAGATAGATAATCCATTCTTGTTGTATTCGTGGGTCCCTGAAAATAGTTCAGCTCTTCACCTGTTTTTTCCATTCCAGTATGAAGGTATCCAATAATAGGCTTTACACGTCTTACTACTTCTCCCTCAAGTTCTGCCTGAAGTCTAAGAACACCGTGTGTTGAAGGATGTTGGGGGCCCATATTTACAATCATTCTTTCATCATCAGAAGTATCTTCATCAATAATAAAATCATCTACTACATCAGATCCCGTTTGAATTTTGACCTGCTTGTCGCTCTCTTCCTCTAGCATTTTTTGAGAACCTTCATCTGTTGAGGAAATATTCCAACCGCCTTCTTCAGAATTGGTAGCCCAAAAATCTAAAATATTTTTGAATTTATCAAATCCAGTTTTTCTTGTATCTTTGCTCTTCAATTAATCAACCTTTGGTGCATTTTTAAACTGAACAGGAATTCTTCCTGAACCATAATTTTTTCTTAAAGGATATCCTTGCCAATCGTCAGGCATTAAAATTCTTGTTAAATCTGGATGGTCTGCAAAAATAATACCAAACATATCGTATGCTTCTCTTTCATAAAAATTTGCACTCGGATAAATATCTGTAATGGATGGGATTGTTAAATCTTCATCATTAACAAAAACTTTGATAGTTTTTCTTGCATTATGAATTGTGGATAAGAGTTGAACTATAATTTCAAATCTTGGTTCTTTTTTTCTAAACCAATCAACCACAGTAAGGTCTACCATCATTTCAAAGCCATCAGACTTCAAAGATTCGACTAATTTTTTGTAATCATCTAAATTTGTTTCTAGTATTTCAGGATTCATCTATTTATTTCTCCATCCATTATCTTGTCATGAAGTGTTAATATTCCATGCATTAACGATTGTGGTCCTGGTGGACATCCTGGTACATAAATATCAACGGGTACAATGTGATCAACACCTTGGACTAAAGCGTAGTTGTTAAACATCCCACCAGTAGAAGAGCAAGCTCCCATTGCTATAACCCATTTTGGGTCAGCCATTTGATCATAAACTTGTCTTAATACCGGAGCCATCTTTTGAGATACCCTACCGGCAACAATCATTAAATCTGCTTGTCTAGGGGATGCTCTAAAAACTTCCATGCCATATCGAGCTAAATCATACTTAGCACTACCAGCTGCCATCATTTCAATAGCACAGCATGCCAAACCAAAAGTTACAGGCCACATAGATTGAGTTCTTGACCACCTTACAGCTTTATCAATAGTGGTTGTGAAAATATTATCTGGGGTATACATTAAGCGACCTCTTTTTGAAGTTCTTGTTTGAAATAACGCTCACGTCTTGGAGTGTTCCAATCAAGGACACCTTTTTTCCAAACATAATATAAAGTTTCCAATACAAAGAATGTGAATATTGAAATTGCTGCTATTCCATACCAACCAAGATCATTAAACCTTGTTGCCCAAGCAAAGAGGAAGATTATTTCAATATCGAAAACGATGTAAAGCATTGCTACCATATAAAATTTTACGGGAAATCTTTGTGATGGCTCTACTTCTGGGAAAATTCCACATTCATATGGTGCTAGTTTTTCAGGGGTAGCTTTTTTTGGAGATATTAAATAGGTAACACCAAGAGATACAAATGCAAAACCAATAGCTACAACAAGCATCACCAAAATAGGTAACCAGCTATTCATGTTCCCTCCATACTTGTGAAATTTTTCACAAACTGTACCCTTATTCTACTATCAAAGTTACGTTAAATTCTTTTGACTTCTAATTTTTTGAGAGAAAGGCTAACAACTTAGTCGGGATAAGAAATTTATATGTAATTTTAAATACTTCAGTAATAGTCAAGTAAGCTTCATCAAATAATAACTCCACTACAAAATCTATTGTATCTTGGTCATTTGATGCAACTTTCAGTAATCTTTTTGTCATAAAAGGACTCTGTAAAATTAACCTAGCTAATGCACAACTTAAATAGTGCTTCCTAAATCTCTTTGAGAATTCTTTTTCATACTTTGAAATACCTGAAAATAACTTCTCTGATCCAATTAATTCATTAGTGTTTTTTGCAAGAAGATAGCCGGCTTCCATTCCATAAAATATTCCCTCTCCACTCATTGGGTTTATCATTGAACTAGCATCACCAATTAAAGCGACGTTCATATTTTTATTTAATTTTGGCCTAGATGATGCGAAAGGTAACATATATGATTTCTGTTTTCTTATATTTTCAACAATTACGCCCCTACTCATTAACTGATCAACGAAATCCTCTAAAAGTTTATTGATATTTAGTTTATCTTTTTTAAAAATGCTGACAGGTACACCAATTCCAATATTTAACAAACTGCCTTTACTTGGAAAAGCCCATGCATAACCTTTTTCAGCCGATACATTAATTTCAAACATAAGGGTTCTTTCCTTGAAAATTTCAATGTAGTTTGGGCTATCTACATAAGCTCTAATTGCAATAGCTTTATGCCAATCAGAATTAGGTTTTAAATTTAATTGTTTTCTAATTCTAGAGTTTGCACCATCAGCACCAATGAGCAATCGTGTTGAAAATAAAAATTCTTCATCCTTATTTTTAAATTTTACAAGTATGTTTTTATTTATGTCTTCTTCAAAGCTTACAAAGCTTAACCCTTCAATCACATCTACGTCAGAATCTTTTGCGAGGTTTAAAATGCGATTGTCTAAATCTATTCGTGGAATTACATAGACTATGGAATCTTCTTTATTTTTAACTTCAGGGATATAATTTTGAATTCCAATATTATCTGGACCGTATAAAGTTGTAGAAACAACCTGTGGTTCATCATCTAAAATATGTTCATTATTAAACCTTTTTAATGCACTAATTACTCCCGGTCCAATAGCGTCTCCGCAAGACTTATCTCGCGGAAATATTGCTTTATCAATTAATCCAACACGTAAACTTGGATTAAGTTCTTTGTACGAAATAGCAGCATTTGATCCTGCTGGACCAGCTCCAACTATTAAAACATCGAATTCTTTGCTTATATCTTGCATTAATTACCAACATACATTGATTAATTAGTAATAAGAAACTGCAAATCTGTAATAAATCTTGTATAAAATTACTTATAATTTCAATTTGCCATTAGATTGTGCATTAGTGAAAGAAAATAGAAAAATACCTCCTGCAACAGTAAAAAGATTACCCCTCTATTTACAATGTCTTGATCAAATTGACAGTGACTCAATTGGTATTTCTTCAAAAAATCTTGCGGATTTAGCTAAAGTAAATGATGCTCAAGTAAGGCGTGATCTTTCATATTTAGGTACTTTAGGTACTCGTGGTGTCGGGTATGACATCAAAACACTAAGAAACCAACTTCAATTAGAGCTTGGATTGGTTGAGGGATGGAGTGCTGTAATTGTAGGTGTTGGAAACCTAGGATCAGCATTGGCCCATTATGGTGGATTTAAAGATAAAGGTTTTGGAGTTGTTGGTCTTTTTGATGATGATCCAAAAAAAATCAATAGTCAAGTAGCTGGATTAGTAGTAACCCCCCTCAATAAAATGGAGGAGTACTGTAAAAAATATAACGTAGCTATTGGAATAATTGCGACTCCAGGTGAGTACGCACAAGGTGTTGCTGATCAGCTCATTGAATGTGGTGTTAGATCTATTTTAAACTTTGCACCTGTTCTTTTGAAAAATGTTAAAGATGTGCAGATTAGATCTGTTGACTTGTCTCAAGAACTACAAATTCTCAGCTATTACCTAGATAGACCAATATTAAAAGCAGTCGACTAGTCACGTATCTGATACAGAAAGCCTGCAACACCTCTATAAACTAAACTCAAATTTAAACCTATCCATAAACTCGATAATGTATTTTCAAAGTTAAGGAAATAACTACAAGATATAAATCCAATAATAGAAGAAACAACAGTTAGAGATGAAAACTCTCTTGATTTGTCTAGTCCAAGTAGTACACCATCCCATAAAAAAGCAAAGCTTCCAATCAATAAACTTAATCCAAATAATATTCTTAATTCAAAATCTATAAGTTGACCCAAGGATTTGTCTGTTATTAAAGTTATTAAAGTATCTAAAAAAATACTAGAAAAAACAAAAAGAGATACTGATATTCTGAGTGTTAACTTATTCAGATATTTTTTTAAATCTGAATTTCTATAATCATGAAACTTTGTTTTATATTCTGAAACCAATGTTTGTGCTGCAATAGCTAGTGCGTCAACAAAAACATATCCGAAGGACCAAAGTTGTAGTAATACATGCTGTAGAGCAATTTCTTCCATAGACATAAGGGAAGCCCTGTTTCTTAAATATGCCATAAAGATAGTAAGGAACATGGATCGAACAAAAATATAAAACCCAACATAGAAAAATTTATGGCTTACTTCTTTTTTATCAACTAGAACATCAGAAACATCATCCTGTTGTTGTTTATTTAGTAAAACTTTAGTTGAATATAGTGCACTTATTAAAAAGGAAATTGAACTTGCAATAGCTATACCTTGTATACCAAAATCAAAAACAACTGCTAAAACAAAACTTAAAATAATATTAGAGACTCCGACAATAATTGAAGAATATAAAGTTATTTTTGGATGCTTCATACCTCTCAAAACAGCTGTTGAATGCATATTCAGTAGATAGAAAGGTAACCCGATACTTCTTAGAATTAAATAAGAGTTTGCCTTTAGAGTTACCTCGGTAGTTGGTTCAAATAAGCTTATCAATAGATCTGAAAACAGTACAAGTAATAAACAAGATATACAGCCGATAATAATTGAAGCTCTTCTTCCAAACATAATGAAGTAATTTAATTTGGATATTTGATTTGATGCCTGTAGTTCTGAAACATAGGGTGTTGTTCCATAAGCAAGAAACACAAATATCCAAATAAATACAAAATAAACTGTTTCTCCTATTCCTACAGCTGATAAAACCTCAATATTTAAATAGCTAGCAATTCTTGAGTCAATGAGTCCAACTAGGGGTTCAGAAATTAACCATAGAAGAATAGGGTAGGTATTAAGCCACACATCTTTTTTTAAATTTTTTTCACTCATCAAGAAACTTAGCTTTTGCAACTCCCCATCTCAATAGAGTACTTCTGAATTCTTCTCCTAAATCAAAAGGGGTTAACCTTAATGTCGAATTTAAGTTTTTCTGAACATAATTATTTAAAAGTTGAGTAGGAGTAAATAATTGTTCATTAAAAGGACGGGACAACTCATGGTGTAATTTTTTTTCTAATTGGTCGTAAAAACTTTTATCTACTGAATAATTATTTTGTTTTAAATATTTTTTTAAACCTTCATTTAAAACGTCAATGAAGTCTTCTATTTCTATATTCATGAGGAAAATATCTGAACAATGATCAAGCCTAGGGGTCCTGATACAACACCAATGCCCATTCTCTTAAATTCATTATCTAAAATTGTATTTCTATGTGACTCAGAATTCATTAGACTATTGTGTCCTGAGCGCACAGAGGATGAAAGTGCTAAGTTTTCACCAATATTAATATATGGAAAACCTTTTTTTGACAACCTGTCTCCCACTAAGTCTCCATTATTTGGATTTTTATGACACCAAAATCCCTTTGTGTACATTTCATACGCATAATCCTGAGCTACTTCTGATAAGGTATTACTTAGCTCTAAAGATATAAGATTCTCATTATTCCTTTCAACTAAAATTAAGTTGTACAATTCCTGACTGAACTCTTCTTTGTTAGACAAATTTGATAATGCATAAGATGGAATTTCAATACATCCTTGTTCGCTAACAACTACAGATGGCTTACCAGTAAGATCTTTTATGCGACTTACAACTTTGATTAGATCTGTTCCGGTTACAAGCTCTAGAGCTTGCTGGGGTGTTCCTTCTGTGTTCGTGTAAAGTGAAATCAAACTTGAATCCTCTAAAGTTTTTTCTAAGAACTTAGGGAGGGTCATAAGAGATGTTGTTGTAAAAATTAATGTGAGTATTAAGTTACTAACTAAAATTGACACTAAGGACCCCAGAAGTTTATTACCTACATCTCTCTGTTTCTGATTGTTGACAATAAAATTTTGAAAAAAAGAAGCAACTGTCAGAATCGAAATAAATATCAAAACACCTCCAAAAATTTCAGAAAGCTGAATGTTTGAATTAAACCAACTACTTATATAAGAACCAAGTTGATATGAGTATCTAAAGCTCAATGAAATTGCTAATAAAAGGGTAACTAAATAAAAAAGCTGCAATAAAAAGCCTTTTCTCCATCCATAAATAAGAAAAAATATTATAAAAAGATAAATAAATAGTTCTATATATTCAATACTTCTTAGCTCAATAAGTAAATTTGTTATTAAATTATTCATTATTTGTTTAAATTATTTAACTCTGCTATTGAATAGTACTAAAAATCCGCTATTGTTTGATAATTCCTACAAATTAGTAGGTTTTTTTAATTTCAGTGACTGAAAGGAAATTATATATGAAGAATCGCAAAGCTTTGGCTTTGATTGCGATTTTGGCACTTGTTGCTGTGGCATGTGGTGGTTCGGATGAAGTAGTTGAAGAAGTAGAGGTTGAAACAACCGAAGCTCCTGCTACTACAGAAGCTCCTGCTACTACTGCTGCCCCTGCTGCTGATCCATTAGTCTTGGCATCTTTGATGCCACTATCTGGTGATCTAGCATCTCTGGGACCTGGTATTGCACTAGGTGCAGCTCTTGCTGTTGAGCAAATCAATGCCGCTGGCGGTATAAACGGACAACCTGTAGTCCTCATTGAGGGTGATAGTGGTTGTGATGGAGCTGTTGCTCTTACAAGTCTGAATGATGTGATTGCACAAGGTGCACAAGGTGTTATGGGAGCTGCTTGTAGCGGTACCTCACTAGCAATACTTGACACTGCAATTGCTGCAGAAGTTGTAATGGTATCTCCATCAAATACAAGTCCTCAATTTACAAAAATTGATAAAAAAGGATTTTATGCAAGAACTGCTCCATCAGATCTTCTCCAAGGTGATGTTTTAGCATCATTATTAGTTGAAGACGGTGTACAAACAGTTTCTATTATTTCAAGAGCTGACTCTTATGGTAGAGGTCTTGCTGAAGCCACTGCTGCTGCATTTGAAGCAGCTGGTGGAACAGTCAAGACTATTGTTTATCATGCAACTGATGCTACAGAATTTACATCTGAAGTAACTGCTGTTGGTAAGGGTGGCGCTGAAGCTATAGTTGGAATTTTATTTCCAGAAACTGGTTGTGGAGTTCTGCAACCTGCATTCGAACAAGGCCTTCTTGACACTCCTTGGTATATGACTGATGGTGTTAAAGATGCTGGTCTTGCTTCATTATGTGGTCTAGGTACTGCTCTTGATGGATTCAAGGGAACAGCTCCTGGTTCTGCAGCAGGTGAAGCTAAAGATGCATTTGAAGCAGCCTATGCTGGAGTATCAGCTGATGGTTCTCCAACATTCATTTTTGCTCCACAAGCTTATGATGCTGTCATGTTAATGGCAATATCAGCAGCTGCTAATGGTGTAACTGGTCCAGAAATTGCTTCTGGCTTAGTTGCTGCATCATCTGGTGGTGAAAAATGTATCGGAGTTGCTTGTATTGCACTTGCAGCTGACGGAGTAGATGTAGACTATGTTGGTGCTTCTGGTGAGATCGAATTAGATCAAGCTGGTGACCCAACTGCTGCTACATACGATATTTGGACAACTGAGGGTGATACTAACCCTGTCCTTAAATCAGTGGACTTCGGTTCATAATCTTTAATTAGATGTAAAAAAAGGCCTGTTAATTCAGGCCTTTTTTTTATAACTTACCAAGATACAGGTCAATAACTCTTGGGTCATTTAATAAATCTTCACCTTTTCCTTGATATGCATTTCTGCCTTGATCAAGAACATATCCTCTATCACTAAAGCTGAGTGCTCTTTTTGCATTCTGCTCAACCAGTAATATTGAAACACCAGATTCATTTATATCATTAATAATTGAAAAAACTTCATTTATGGCTACGGGTGAAAGACCAGCTGATGGCTCATCTAGTAATAATAAAGTTGGTTTGGTAATTAATGCTCTCGCTAAAGCTAAAATTTGTCTTTGTCCTCCTGAAAGGTTTCCAGCTTTGTCTTTTTTTCTGTCTTTAAGTAATGAAAATTGTTCATAAATTTGTTTTAAATTTTCTTTTTGCTGTTTGTTTAAACTCCAAGAACCAATTTCTAGATTTTCTTCAATTGTTAAAGAAGGGAATACATTTGCAACCTGAGGAACGTACCCAATGCCTTCGTTTACAATTTTATGAGTTGCAAGATTAGTTTTCTCAATACCATTTATATAAAACCTGCCACCTGATACATTTATCAGACCCATTATTGCTTTAAGTAAAGTTGATTTTCCTGCTCCGTTGGGACCAATAATTGATACAATTTCCTTTTCTTTAACAACTAAATCAACTCCTTGTAGTATATTTAAATCCTTTACATATCCAGCAGCAATTCCATTACATTCAAGTACGGTTTTATTCATCATCTTTTCCTAAATAAGCTTCGATAACACTTTGGTCATTTCTGATTTCATTTGGACTTCCATCAGCTATCAAAGTTCCTTCAGAAAGAACAACAATTCTCTCTGATATTTTCATAACTGCTTCAATATTATGCTCGACCATCAAGATTGAAATTCCGCTAGATGCGAGCTTTTGGATTAAATCTAACAAGTCTTCAGCTAATTTTGGATTAACTCCAGCTAAAGGCTCATCTAAAAGAAGGGTTTCTGGATTATTGATAATTGATCTTGCTAACTCAAGTAATTTTTTTTGCCCACCTGAAAGCTCTCGGGCATATGAATCTGCCATGTGCGAAATGTTGAGATCTTCCATAATCTCATAAGATTTATCTTTTAGTTCAATTTCATAATTTCTTTGTTTTTTAGTATTAATAATTGATTTTGTAAACGAATCATTAGTAACTGAGGATCCAGAAAACATTAAGTTTTCTAAAACAGTCATTCTGTCAAATACCTTAGTTAGTTGGAATGTTCTTATCATTCCCATTCTTGCTATTTGATAAGGCTGTGAATTTGAAATGTCATCACCATTTAAAAATATATCTCCACTATCTGCTGTCTGAAAACCTGAGATTAAATCAAAAAAAGTAGTTTTTCCTGCGCCATTAGGTCCAATAATTGAAGTTAGTTGATTTTTTTTAAATTTAAGTTCTTTAATGTCGACAGCTTGAAGGCCTCCAAAAGATTTTTTTAAATTTTTTACTTCTAAAAGATTATTTGACATCGAGTAATAGCTCCTCTTTCTTCCCAAGAAGTCCACTAGGCCTAAAAATCATTAATAACATTATTAATAAACCTACAAGTAAAAATCTAAACCCTGCAAGTTGTTGACCATTTGCATTTTCAAAGAAAATATAGGCCAGCCTATCAGTTTCTGAAATAATAACCCAAAAGATAATAGATCCAAAAATTGGACCAGTAAGACTTCCCACTCCTCCAAGAATCATGATTGCCCATACATAAAAAGTAAGCAATGGAACAAAGACAGTCGTTTCTAAGGATCCGTAATTAAACGCAAGAAGGACTCCGGATAGACCAGCAATTCCGGCACCTAACATGAAACTCTGAAGCTTTAACCATACAGCATTTTTTCCCATTGCCCTTACTGCATCTTCATCTTCTCTTACAGCCCTCAATGCTCTACCCCATGGTGAACTATTTAATCTCTTTAGTAAAAATAAAGTTAAAATAATTGAAACCCAAGCAATTATTCCAACCCAAGCCTGAGATGGTGCAAACTCATAGTTTAAAGATAAGCTATTTATGAATTCTGGCCTAAATTTTTGTAGATTTTCTGTATATGAAATTATTCCATATACACCGCCTGTTATGGATTCTAAATCCCTAACTAGTAATCGAAATATCTCTGCAGCAGCAATAGTTACAATTGCTAAATAATCTCCTCTAAGCCTTATAGCTGGCAATCCTAAAAGTAATCCGAATAGAGCAGCAGCTGCAATGCCTACAAAAACAGCAATAATTATTGGTAAGCCTGTAGTCGTTACCTCTCCTTCTCTTCCAGCTGCGTGTGGCATCAAAAGCAATGTAACGTATGCTCCCATACCCATGAAAGAGGCATGGCCAAAGTTTAAAAGACCTGTCCATCCAAAATGAACATTTAAACCGATTGCGCTTAAACCGTATATTCCAGCGAAGGTTAGTAGATTTATTAGTATTCTTAAAGCACCCTCAGGGTTAAGAAGAAAAACTAAGTAAATTGAAAATGAGGTAATAGTAATAGCAAAAATAACCCTTTTAGAAATTAGTAAAGAACTCATGATATTCTTTCTTTCTGTCCAAATATTCCTTGTGGCCTAAATAATAAAATTACAATCATTATTCCAAGAGCGACTGCATTTTTTGCCTCAGTATGTCCTTCCATAAATGGAAGCCCAACAGATACCTGTACCAGAATGCCAATAATAAAACCACCTACCATCGCTCCAAAAGATGTACCAATTCCACCTAAAACAGTTCCAGCAAAAATTAATAGAAGTATTAAAAAGCCCATGTTCCATCTAACATCATTTATTATTGCTTGAAAAACTCCTGCTAAGCCAGCAAGCATGCTTGATGATATCCAAGTGATTAGAATTATATTATCAGAATTAATTCCAGAAACACTAGACAACTCCTCGGAATCTCTAACTGCCCTCATCGCCTTACCGAGTTTTGTATATGTCAATAAAAGGCCAATTAAGATCATTACTAGTATCCCAGCTATCAGTACTTTTACATTTCTTGGAGTCATGTCAAAAAAAAGGTAAGTTTGTCTTCTTTGAAGCTCTAAAGGGAAATTTTGTACTTTTCCTGTTGCAAATAGCAAATACAAGTGTCTTATAAATATTGAAAGTCCAATTGTAACAACTAAAACAGCTATATTTCCAACATTGCCTTTTCTTAAAGGTCTAAATAAAATTAACTCCAGCAACCCACCAAATAAACCACAAATAATAACAGCTAATATACACGAAAGAGCAAAGTTCAACCCTAAAGGTGAAAATTTATCTAGAAACAAAACTCGATAATCTATTGGGCTTGAAAAAAATAATGTAGCAATTGCGCCCAAAGCAATAATTTCTCCATGTGCAAAGTTAACTATTCTTGTGACGCCATATAACAATGAAAGAGCAACAGATGCCACTGAAATAATTATGCCAAGTAAAAGTCCATTACCTAATTGGTCTAACACCTAGTTACTCTCCTTCTTCAAAGACAACTGTTGAACCATCCTCAACAATTACTTTTAAATTATAACTTCCATTGGTTTGATTTAAATATCCTATTGTAGCATTAATCCAGTTTGCTGGTACATCTGCATTACCTATAACAACAATCGGAAGTTTTCTATCTACACTTATATTAAATATGCCATTTATGACAATATCTCCTGAGCTCAAACTGGGACCGAGGAAAATTTCCCCAGTACCTATAAATTTTGATTGTCCTAAATTAGGACTATCTAAATAATAATTAGAGTCAAATGAAAGAATATCAAGTTCCCAATTTGTTTTATTTCCTAAATCTAATTTCCATCCACTAACCTGTAATAATCTATCAGTTGATACCTCTCTTAATCTTATCGGTTGGGGATTTCCAAGATTTGCTTGTAATGCTTCTGGGAAGCCAGTTTTTCCTGGTCTGTTTAAAATATCAACTTTGTAACCACTGCCTTCAAAGAAGTCTAAAATTATAGAACCTTCAGTATCAATAGTCATCACATAATCAACTTCTGCACTTAATTGAAAATTTTTGAACTCAGCATCAAATGAGTTAGTTGTTAAAACATTAGCTCCTGTCATAAGAACAATAGGAAAAGTAGTAAAAATAATAATTAAAATTCCAAATAAATAGTTATTTAATAATTCATTTTTAAAATAATTCCTGTTAATTAGTAATAGAGCTACCGGCAATATTGACAATGGCCAATTATCTAAATAGTCATAAATTATTGATGGCCTTAAATATCCAAATAAAAATAGTGATACTTGAATTGCAATTATGAAATAAAAAATATTTCTAAATGTTGTTTGATAATTATTCAATTAGAGCCGGAGAGGGGATTTGAACCCCTGACCTGCCGCTTACAAGGCGGCTGCTCTGCCACTGAGCTACTCCGGCGAACATTAAAATAATAGCAAAGAGAAGAATGAATAAATCTATTTTTTTATAAATATTTGATGCATAGCAATCGCAGCAGCCACTGAAGCATTCAACGATTCAATGCTCTCTGACATATCTATTTGCGCAACAAGATCGAGTTTTTTTTGAATTTCTAAACTAATCCCATTTTGCTCTGATCCTAAAACAAGTGCTATTTTTTGATCAACTAAATTAATTTCCTTAATTTTATTTTTTGAATTCATGTCCAACCCAATAGTCCAATAATTATTTGATTTAATTTTTTTTAAAAGCGAAAAAATAGAATTGTATAAAACGATATCTATATATTCCATTCCTCCAGAAGCTATTGTAAAAGTCCTTTCAGTAATTTTTACTGATCTTTTTTTAGGAATAAAAATGGTTTCAAAACCAAATGCTGCTGCACTTCTAACTATTGCTCCAAAATTGTTTGTATCTTGAATGTGATCAAGAATTAGTACCTTATTTTTTAATATTTGTTCAAAATTTGTTTCATTATAAATTTTTTTTTCATTACAAATTCCAACTATGTTGTGTCTACTGTGAAAATTCCATTTACTTTGATCTTTTACGACTTCAATTTCAAGATTTTTTTTTCTAAGTATCTCCAATAAGTTTTTATATTTACTTGAAGTGTTGTTAGGCGATTCTAAAAGATAAACTTTTTTAACCCTATTAGTACTTAAAGCAGCTTCAAGAGCATTTACGCCTTCAACTAGTTGACCAACGCCATCCACTTTCAATCCCATCTTCAATAACTATTCCAATACTTTCAATATCTTTTCTCATATTATCTGCTGATTCGTATTCTTTTTTGTCTCTTAATTCTTGTCTTAATGCTATGTAGTTTGACATTGAAGAATCGAGGTTTCTGAATTTAATATTGTATTTAAGGAAAAATTCTTTAAATATTTCTTCATTTTGACTTTTATCATTAGGTGTAAAAACAAATCCTAAAGTTTCAAATATATATCTAATTGTTGATCTAATTTTTAAAGTTTTTTCTTCGTTTTTATTATCACTTAGATTCATATAATTAAACATTTCTCCAACAAATTTTGGGGTATTTAAATCATCATTCATAGACTCTTCAAAAAGTTTAATTAAATGTTTATCTACTGGGTCTGAGTTAGCGTCTCCTATGAAATTAATAATATTTTTAAAAGTTTTATCAGACTCTTGCAAGAGATTCTCTGAGAACTCTTGTGGTTTTCTATAATTTGCTCTTAAGAAAAAATATCTGACAGTGTTGCCATCAAACATATCTATATAGTCACTTAGTAATTTAATATTTCCTTCAGATTTTGACATTTTCTTTCCTGAAAGATTTACCATTCCATTATGAAGCCAAAAATTTACAAATTTTTTATTAAATGCTGCTTCAGATTGTGCTCGCTCATTCTCATGATGTGGAAAAATTAAATCATTTCCACCACAATGAATATCAATTCCCTGATTTCCAAACAACCCATGAATCATAGCAGAACACTCTATATGCCAGCCTGGTCGTCCTAATCCCCAAGGTGATTTCCAACTTGGTTCATTTTCTTTTGCAAATTTCCATAATGCAAAATCCTCATTATTTTTTTTATCTTCTACTAAATCTACTCTTGTTCCACTCACCAAGTCTTCAAGTGATCTTCCTGATAGTTCTAAGTAGTTGTCATACTTACTAATATCAAAATAAACTCCTGAGCTTGTTTGATAAGCAATTTCTTTATCTTCTAGTAATTTAATTAAATCTATAATCTCATCAATAGATTCTGTTGCTTTTGGTTCATGATTGGGTGTTTTACAATTTAGTGCTGTGTATGCTTCATTAAACTCTTGTGAAACCTTTGTAGTGAGTTCATTGTAAGTAATGCCTTGTTCGAGTGATTTTTCTATAATCTTGTCATCAATATCAGTAATATTTCTGGCAAAAATAACCTCTTTTCCTATATAGTTTAAATACCTAACTAAAAAATCAAATACAACCGCTGAACGACCATGGCCAATATGCGGAGACGACTGTACAGTTGGACCACAGAGGTAAACCTTAACTTCTTTAGATGGAAAATTAGCTAACTCTTCGGATTTTGTGAGAGTATTGTAAAGTTTAAGCATTTGTAAGTGAGATTATAACTTGGCAAGAAGAAGCAGATTGATTTCCTATAATTCCTAGATTATCCGTAGTTTTTCCTTTTATATTTATTTTTGATGAATTTATATCTAATAATTTTGCAAGATTTTCAATAATCTTATCTCTATTTTTAGATACGTTTATAACCTGCGAGATAAAAATTATATCTATATTATTAATTTTTAAAGATTGATATTCAATTACAGATAAGACTTTTTTAAGTATTTTTAAACTACTTATGTTTTCTGGTGTTTTTGAATTTGAAGGAAAATAGTACCCTATATCTTTTTTCCCAACCGCGCCCAAGAGTGCATCGCAAAGAGCATGAAGTACAATATCCCCATCAGAGTAAGCTTCAAAACCTGAACCATCAAGTTTGAGTCCTGCTAGAAATAGTTCTGAATTTTCAGAATGCTTATGTATATCAAAACCTATGCCGACTAACATATTTACCTTATTTAAGATGTTTAATTTTGATTATAAACCGTCTTCTGGGTCTTCTTCTGGTAGATGTTGATTAATTTTTTCAATCGCAGTTTCTTCATCTACATTAAGAGCACAGGCAATTTCACTTGCTAATGTTGTTCGTGCTTTTGCAAGCATACGTTTTAATGCCGGTGATATACCTTTATTTATTTGAGCATGAGTAAGATCACGAACTACTTCAGCCACTTGAATTACGTCCCCAGATGTCATTTTTTCTGTTAGAACTTTGTACCACCTACTCCAATTAGTCCCAGCTTCTTCAGGTTTTTCTTTAAATATTGGATACACTTTTTTAGAGACTGCATTTTTTGAAATAACTGGTCTTATGACTTCATCAACACTTTCTACAGGAACCATTACTAATAATCCATCTGTTAAGACTTCTATTTCAAAGTATTGTATTCTTTTTGATTTAGGTTCACCATCAACAAAAATTTCAACATTTTTATTTACTTTTCTTATAACTTTTGCAGCTCCATGATGTGGATGAACTACAAATTGATTGGGTTTATATTTATCTTTTGGGAGTTTTTTTGTTTTAGTTGCCATAAATTACAACATTAATACAGATATAAAAATACTTAATGCCCATTTATATAGGAAAAGCCAATGTTTTTAAGCAAAGTGTCAAAATAATCTCGAAGTTGCTGTGCTCTACCTCTTCCAATGCCTTCAATTTCATAAAGCTTTTCAGGTGACGCTGATAGAAGCTTCGGTAATGTTTTAAATTTTTGAATTATAGAATCATGAAGATTCTCTGGTAAGTTAGGCAGTCTTGCAAGAACTCTATAGCCTTTAGGAGTAGATAAGTCGTCAAGAGGAAGTTTGCCTAAAACTGAACCTAAATAATCAATATCATTTAACTCTTCATAAGATTGACGTGAAATCTCATCAATTGCTTTAGCTATATTCCTATATTTTTTTGCAGGTAAATGATCTTTTAATACAAGATTTAAAGTATTTGTCACTCCAGACTCTAAAGAATCTATCTGAATTAAAACAAGACCTGCCTCCCCTCCTAAGCGTAAAGCTTCGGATCTTACTTGTTTTGCTAGTCGAGTCAGGAGCTCTCCCCTTTGAATAACTTCAAGTACTTGTTGATTAGTTAATGAGTTTTCAATTTCAAGCTCACCGAGTTCAGCAACAGCATCATCAAACCTTCTTCTCATTCTATCTACTGACTGCAATGACTCATTAACTCGACCTAAAATTACTGAAGGTTCCTCTAGCTCAGTAGTCTCTGAATTAGTAAAAACCTTAACTAATGAAGATTCTTCAGAAACAGTAATTACTGTTAAATTTGTCTCTTCTGCAGTTCTTTCGGCAGTCCTGTGCCTTGTACCAGTTTGTGTAGTACTTAATGTATCTGAAGGGTTCAAATGAACATTAGCCTTTAAAATTTTCGTTACAAACTGGTCAACAATTATTGCACCATCCATCTTTGCTAACTCACTAAGCATTTCTGGTGAATATTCACAATCGATTAAATCAACCCCACCAGAAGATATTTTATCTAACTTAGCTGATGACCCTATAACAATTAAAGCCCCGGACTTTTTATCCGCAATTAAATCAACACCAATTCTTAAAGGTTCTCCTGGTAATAATTGTGTTAATTCACTATTGTTATTTTGCATAATATCTCTTTTATATATGAGTGATTTTTTTATTTGAATGTTACTGTATTATTTGTTTATTAGGAATTAGTTTGTAATTTATGGAAAAAATAGAGTGTAAAAGTTGTTCAGCAGTTGTTGACAAAGAATTAGAGTTTTGTTCAAGCTGTGGAGATTGGCTGGGATTAAGTCTTAAAGATATGGAGAGTAAAGATTCCAATCAAAGTGAGAAAATCGAAAGAACTAAAACAGCCCCTGAACAACTATTAAATAAACCTTTATCTACTTATGGAGCAACACCATTGCCATCGAGGAAAGAAGTCCCTGGAATGAGAGCGGTTTTCTTTCTTACTGTATTAATCCCAGCAATTGCTTTAGCTAGCTATCTATATAATTCAAATATTGCTGAAGAAGTGGTTGAGGAAACACAAATAATTCAACAATCTACCACATCCACCACGTCAACAACTGTTGTAAGTGTATTACAAAAACAATATCCTATAAGTTGCTCCGCCTCAAGTTCTTATAACAATGGTGATGGATGGTCATGCGAAAATTTATATGATGGTGATAAGTCTACATGGCAAGATAATAGTTTAGCCTGCAAGGATGGATGGATTGAATTTAATTTTGCAAAAGAATTATATATTGAATTTTTAGTTTTTCAAAATGTTGAAGATTCAAAATCATTTACAAGAAATCATAAAGTTAGGGATATTTTAATTACAACTAGTGACAGTCAATTTAGTTTAGATAAAGAGCTGGAAAATGATAATACATCTCAATGGATAGATGTTAATGCGACAACATCTTACTTAAAAATTGATATTTTGAGTGCATATCCTGGGGAAGAAATTTCTGGAAGCCAACCATTTGAAGAATGTGCAATTCAAGAAATAACTTTCTACGGAAGAGGCTAGCTTAGTTCACCTTTTCTATAAGGTTGTCCAACTTTTTGAGGCATTCTTAATTTCTGACTAGCAGATGAAAGAACTATCAACGTTGTTAAATGTGGTGTAAAGTAGACAAATTCACTAGGTACTGTCTCGGAGTTTAAAAACCAAACTAAAAATCCAATACTAAGTGCAATTGATATTGATGAATTTATATATTTCTTTTCAATTAACTGTTTAATTGCAAATATAAACAATATTAATGAAATTAATATCAGCAATCCATGAACTGCATCATCTGATCTTAATTGGAGTGCATCAGCATAACCAAACAAGCCTGAACCCATAAATATACCAAAAGGTCTATAATTTCCAAAAATCATTGAAGCAAGTCCAATAAACCCTCTTCCTGCAGTTTGACCTTCCCTGTAAATTCCTGAACTTTCTAAAACTAAATATGCGCCTGCTAAACCTGCAAAGCCACCAGAAATCATCACACCGATATATTTCATAAGATAAACATTTACACCTAAAGATTCACTTCCGGTAGGAAGCTCTCCAACACTTCTCATTTGCAAGCCAAATGGAGTAGACCACAAAACCCATGCAGCAACTGGTATTAAGACCAAGGCAAATATAGATATATAAGACAAATTAGAAGTGGCTCCAAGTAGTAAACCAGCTATATCTGAAATAAAAGGGTAATTTAAATCCTGTAAATATCCAAATAAACTGGGTGTGTCTGCCCCTCCAGATAGGTAGGGAAGAGTAAAGTCACCAACGTCACCATCAATTCTTGGAGATTGAGTCGAGCTCTGAGTGGGCTGATCTGCATAAGCTACAACATTTAAAAATCTAGCAACTCCAGCAGCAAGAATATTAATTGCTACACCGGAAACTATGTGATCTACCTGAAAAGTAACGGTACCAACTGCATGGATTAAACCAAAAAGTGCTCCACCTAATATACCAGCCAAAATTCCATACCATGGTCCGTATAGCCAAGCTGCCCATGCACCAAACCATGTGCCCATAATCATCATCCCTTCGAGTCCGATGTTTACAATACCGGTTCTCTCAGAAAACATACCTCCAAGACCTGCAAGACAAATAGGTATTGCGAGTCTAATTGCAGCACCAAAAGTTCCACTTGTAGTGAGTTGATCATATTTATCCATTTGTGCAATAAGTACAATGAAAACAATCGGAAGAATTATTAAATAATGTTTTTTAACAAAATTAATCATCGGCAACAACCTTAGATGCTTCTTTAATTTGCCTATTTGTGACATATCTTTTAACTACTTCATAAGCTACAACAACGGTTAACACTATTACTGCTTGCATAATTTTTTCAATTTCTTTTGGAACGTCTTTTAAATCAAGTATCTGGGCAGACCTTTCAAGAAAAGAAAGTAGAATTGCTCCAAGTGCCATACCAACAGGATGATTTCTTCCAAGAAGAGCTACTGTGATTCCAGCAAAACCTAGCCCGGAGGGAAAGTCTGTTGTGTATTTAAAGAAATAACCTGTTAAAGGCGCTATGCCAACAAAACCAGCAAAAGCACCTGATATCATCATTGCTAAAATGGTCAATCTGGCAGGATTTGCACCACTAAATTTTGCAGCCATCGGACTTGAACCAGTAGCACGTAAATCAAAGCCTAAGGAAGTTTTCCATACAATCCAGTAATATAAGATCCCTATAAAAACTGCACCTATTATAAATCCATGAAGATTTGGCAAATCTTCAATTCCTAGAAATGCATTTAATGATGGGATTCTTGCAGTCTCGGGAAGTAAATCAGTTTGTGGCGCTGTAGTTGAAAGTTCGACTTTTTCGAAAAATATATTTGCAAGTAAATAAGCGATAATCCCAGTTCCAATATAGTTAAGCATGATGGTAGAAATTACCTCATGAACTCCCTTCTTTACCTTTAAGTAACCAGCTATTGCTGCCCAGAACGCAGAGGATATGACAGCTACAAAAATAATTAAAGTTATGTGCAAAAATGAAGGAAGAGCGACTGCTGCTCCAAGAGCGGCTGAAAGCAATGCACCCATTAGGTATTGGGACTCTACACCAATATTAAATAAGCCCATCTTAAATCCGACTGCTACTGCTACAGCGGAGATATACAAAGGTACAGACCTGTTAAGTATTGAAACTATAGATTTACCTGTTTTTCCATAGTCATACATTATTTTAAAAGTTTCTATAGGGTCTTCTCCAATTAAATACAGCATGATTGTAGACAAGCCAAAAGCAACAATTATTGCGAAAACTGGTGCTAATAAAGTGGTTAATTTTAAAGATAATTTCATGTCTTAAGTCCCGTCATGTAACTGCCTAATATTTCTGGAGTTGCATTTTCTGGATCTAGTTCCTTTACAAAGCTTCCTTCATATATGACATATATTCTGTCAGACAACCCAATTAACTCGTCAAGATCGGCAGAAATTAAAAGAACCCCTAGACCGTCATCCCTTGCATCTCTTAATTTATTCCAAATAAGGGATTGGGCACCGATATCTATACCTCTTGTTGGCTGTGAAGCTATTAAAAGACTCGGTTTATTTTCTATTTCTCTGCCAACAACAAATTTTTGCTGATTGCCACCTGAAAGTGCTAATGCAAGAGTACTGTTTCCAGGAGTTCTTACATCAAAGTTTTCAATAACTGTATTAGAATTTTTTGAAGCTTCGTTAAATTTAATATTTGAATATCTTGACTTGTATTTAGTTGATGATTGTTTTCCAAGAATAACATTTTCAGAAAGAGATACATCCATTAGCAATCCTTGTGACTGTCTATCTTCAGGTATGAAACTCAGCCCTGACTCTCTTCTATCTCTTGTGCTCAAGTCATTGATTGTTGTCTCACCTAAAATTATTTCACCAGATTCAATTGGATATACTCCCAATATTGATTCAGCTAACTCTCTTTGTCCGTTACCTTCTACTCCTGCAATCCCAACGACCTCACCTTGATTTATTGAAAAATTAATATTTTCGAATGCTCTTCTTCCATTGTCAATTTCTGCTGTTAGATTTTTAATCGTAAGAGATTTATCTTGTTTAGAATTTTTTTCTCTTTTTGGTGGGGTTGGAAGATTTTGTCCAATCATCATTTCTGCTAAATCAGTTTTCGATACAGTACTTGCATCCACAGTATCTATGTGCTTTCCGCCTCTCATGACTGATATCTCATCAGCAATTTCTAAAACTTCATCTAACTTATGAGAGATAAAAATTATCGTTACTCCACTATCTTTAAGATTTTTTAGATTATTAAACAATTCACTAACTTCTTGTGGTACTAATACTGCTGTTGGTTCATCAAGGATTAGGATTTTCGCTCCTCTAAATAAGACCTTTATAATCTCTACCCTTTGTTTCTCCCCAACTCCGAGCTCATCGATCATAGATTGAGTATTTAATGGCATCGAGTATTTATCAGTAATTTCATTTATCTCATCTTTATATTTTGATTTATTAAGAATCTTAAGTGATGCTTTATCCATACCAAGAATAATGCTTTCTAATACTGATAAATTGTCAGCAAGCATAAAGTGTTGATGCACCATTCCTATTCCTTCTGAAATTGCATCTTTAGGCGAAGAAAAATTTACTTCATTATCAAAAATTTTTATTGATCCAAAATCTTGTTTCAACATCCCATAAAGTATTTTCATTAATGTAGACTTACCAGCACCATTTTCACCAACTATTGCATGTATGGTACCTTCTTGGATCTTTAGATTAATCTCGTCATTAGCTTTAACTCCAGGAAACGATTTTGAAATATTTGATAAGTCAATTGCTAATGTCATATTTTTTAAATTTTATTTTTAAAAGTAAAGTCCCAAGCTTTTATGTCTTGGGACTTGTACTTTAATTCCTATTACGGAGCAGCAGGTACTTCTATGTCCCCACTGATAATTTGTGCTTTATAAGCCTCAATATCAGAAACGATATCATCAATCCAACCACCTGTGGTTGAGTATCCAACACCATCTACTGATAAGTCAAAGACAGTTACGCCTCCGGCAAATGAACCGTCAACAACTGCTTTGATTGTGTTATAAACTGCAACATCAACTCTTTTAATCATTGATGTAAGAATGTATGGTGCCAATTCTGCTGATACAGTCTTAGCTTGATCTGCGTCAACACCAATTGCCCAAACTTTTGTTCCAGTAGAATCTGAAACTTCTTTTGCAGCTTCAAATAAACCGTTACCAGCACCACCAGCTGCGTGATAAATAATATCAGCGCCTTCTTCATATTGTGCTAATGCGATTTCTTTAGCTTTTGCAGCATCGTTAAATCCTCCAAAGTCAGGTGGATAAGTAACATACTTCACGTCTACTGTACAAGCAGCACATGCAGCAGCTACACCAGCTACGAAACCAGCTTCGAATTTTTGAATTAATGGAAACTCAACACCACCGATAAAACCAATTTTGTTAGTTGTGGTTTTTAGTCCTGCAGCTACACCTACAAGATAAGATCCTTGCTCTTCAGCAAAAACCATTCCTGAAACGTTAGCTGGGTCAACAGCAGAGTCAATAATTCCAAAGGAAGTGTCTGGATAAGCTGTTGCTACTTCTGTCATTGCATCTGCAAATAAGAACCCAACACCAATAATTAGATCTTTTCCTTCATCAGCTAGTAATGTTAGAAGTTCTGGTCTGTTCTCTCCACCTTCATTAGGCTCAAGATCTATTCCATCAACTCCAAGTTCAGCGATTGCTCTTTCTAAACCGGCATATGCCATGTCATTGAAAGATAAGTCTCCTCGTCCACCAATGTCATAAACAACACCTACACTTGCGGTTGGACCAGCAGTAGTTGTTGGTGCAGCAGTTGTAGCTGGCGAATCAAGAGATTCTGCCGGTGCTTCTTCTGCTTGCTCAACTGTTTCTTCTGCGGTATCAGATCCTCCGCAAGCAGTAATTAATAAGGCAAATACCATAAAAAGTATTAGCCATTTTGACTTCATTCGAGTCACTTTTACTCCTTGTTCAACTAGTTGAAGGTATATAAAAATACCTATACGAAATATATATTAGACAAATATTTATTAATAGGCTTGATTGTTAAGCAAGTTTTTGAGTTGAATTTGACAAATAATTACGATTCTGAATCTGCAAAGTCAACAGGAGGCTCTTCTGGAGCTTCAACAGGTTCAAACATAAGTGAATTTTCTTCGCTGTTTAAAGATACAACAATGGTAGAACCGGCTTTATATTTGCCCATTAACAACTCTTCAGACAGTGGATCTTCTAAGAGTCTTTGAATTGATCTTCTTAGTGGTCTTGCTCCAAATTCTTTGTCATAACCCTCAGTAGCAAGATATTCTTTTGCTTCATCAGAAAGTACAATTTCGAGATCTGAATTTTTAAGTTGCTCATGAACTCTATCAAGCATTAGATCAACAATTTCTTTAACCTCATCAAGTGTAAGCTCATGAAATACGATTGTTTCGTCAATTCTATTTAAAAACTCTGGTTTGAAATATCTTTTAAGCTCTTCCCCAACTTTTGATTTCATTTTTTCGTAATTATCTATATCCGACAAATTACTAAATCCAATATTCTTTGCTAAGTCTTTAGTTCCAAGGTTAGAAGTCATAATGATTATTGTGTTTTTGAAATCTACTGTTCTACCTTGCGCATCTGTAAGTCTTCCATCTTCAAGAATTTGCAGTAATGTATTGAATACATCAGGATGAGCTTTTTCAACTTCATCAAGTAAAACAATACTGAATGGTTTTCTTCTCACTGCTTCAGTAAGTTGTCCTCCCTCATCATATCCTACATATCCAGGAGGAGAGCCAATAAGTCTACTTACTGTGTGTTTCTCCATATATTCAGACATATCAATTTGAATTAAAGAATCCTCATCACCAAATAAGAATTCTGCAAGAGCTTTGGCTGTTTCAGTTTTTCCAACACCTGAAGGGCCTAGGAAAATAAAAGAACCTGAAGGTCTTTTTGGATCTTTTAGACCCGATCTTGTTCTTCTAATAGCTTTAGAAACAGCAGTAATTGCTTCTTCTTGTCCAATGATTCTTTTGTGGAGTTCATTTTCCATTTCAAGAAGTCTTGCAGTTTCTTCTTGCGTAAGTCTGTGAACAGGTATTCCAGTCCATTGAGCTAAAACTTCTGCAATTTCTTCTTCGTCAATTACCATTTCTATGTCTGACACTTCACTTGAAGAGCCCATAGATACTTCATCAAGTAATAACTTTTCTTGATCTCTAATCTGTGCTGCTTTTTCATAAAGTTGAGACTGTACAGCATCTATTTTTTGCTCTCTTAGATTTTTTAGCTTGTCTGCAACTTCTTGTTTTTCAGGTTCAAGGGGTTTTTTATACACCCTCATTCTACTTCCAGCTTCATCAATAAGGTCTATTGCTTTATCTGGTAAAAATCTATCTGAGATGTATCTGTCTGCCATATTTACAGCTGAAGCTATGGCTTGATCTGTAAATCTAACGCCATGATGAACTTCATATCTGTCTTTAAGTCCATCTAAAATTTCTATAGCATCTGAAAGATTGGGTTCATCAACTTGTACCGATTGAAATCTTCTTTCTAATGCAGCATCTTTTTCAAAATGTTTCCTAAACTCTTCAAGAGTTGTCGCGCCAATAGTTTGCAATTCACCTCTAGCCAACATAGGTTTTAATATTGAAGCTGCATCAATTGCTCCTTCAGCAGCACCAGCTCCAACTAAGGTGTGTATTTCGTCAATAAATAGTACAATATCTCCCCTAGTTTTAATTTCTTTCAATACTTTTTTTAATCTCTCTTCGAAGTCTCCACGATATCTTGATCCCGCAACCAGGGCTGAAAGATCTAAGGTGTAAATTTGTTTTCCTTCAAGGGTAACTGGCACATCTCCCGAAATAACTTTTTGAGCTAAGCCTTCAACTATTGCTGTTTTTCCTACTCCTGGCTCACCGATTAATACTGGATTATTTTTTGTTCTTCTAGATAGTATCTGCATTACTCTTTCTATCTCAGTAGTTCTTCCAATAACTGGGTCTAGCTTGCCCTCTTTTGCCATCCTTGTTAAATTTCTTCCGAATTGATCTAAAATAGCTGAACCAGTTCCAGATCCGGGTCTTTCCCTGCCTCCAGTAGAAGCGGATTGCTGTTTTTTACTTTCCCCAGAGGAAGAGATTAATTTAATAACTGTCTGCCTTACTTGAGAAAGTTCTGCACCAAGCTTTTTAAGCACTTGTGCAGCTACTCCTTCACCTTCTCTAATAAGACCAAGTAAAATATGTTCAGTTCCAATGTAATTATGACCAAGTTGTAATGCTTCTCTTAAGGAAAGTTCTAATACTTTTTTTGCTCTAGGAGTGAATGGAATATGACCACTAGGAGACTGTTGACCTTCACCAATTATCTCTACTACTTCAGATCTTACACTTTCGATGTTGATATTTAATTCTTCTAAGGCTTTAGCTGCGTGTCCTTCACCTTCTTGAATTAAACCAAGTAAAATATGCTCTGTACCAATGTAATTATGGTTTAACCTTCTGGCTTCTTCTTGAGCTAGGACAACAACTCTTCTAGCTCTATCTGTAAATCTTTCAAACATGTCTCTATATTAATAACTATCCGTTTATACACTTAAATGAAAATTACAAGTATTTATACATTTACCGTATTCTTTATATTATGGAAAGTAATGAAATAAAAAAAATAATCCCATTTGATGACCTCTGGGAAAATTTAAATAGCTTAGAAAATAGGCTCTTACAAGTTTCAAGTTCAGAAAATGAGTATTTATCTACTATTTCCCAATATTTAATTACAGCTGGAGGAAAAAGATTTAGACCAATTATTTCACTTCTTTCTGGAAAATTTGGCAATGAGAAGAAACACATAAAAAAAATAATTGATGCTGGAGTAGCTGTTGAACTTATTCATATTGGAAGCTTGTATCACGATGATGTAATGGATAATGCTACTACTAGAAGGGGTGTTGAAAGTACTAACTCAAAATGGAATTCAACTCTATCAATACTTGCTGGGGACTATCTTTTAGCAAGATCTTCTGAACTCGCTGCTGAGGAATTAGGTTTAGAGTCGGTAAAACTACTTGCATCGACTTATGCTGAACTTGTCGAAGGTCAAACTAAAGAATTAAATTTAGCTTTTGATATGGATCACTCAATAGAAGATTACCTAAAAGTAATTGAGGGGAAAACAGCTAGTCTCATCAGAACAAGTGCAAGACTTGGAGCACTTGCTAGTAATGCTGATAATGAAATTGTAGATGCGATTAGTAATTGGGGATGGTACTGCGGAATTATATTTCAAATCTCCGATGACATATTAGACCTCACTTCTGACTCGGAAACTCTTGGAAAGCCTACTGGTAACGACATCATCGAAGGAACGTATACTTTGCCAGTTCTTATTGCCCTCGAATCAGATAAGGGTAAATATCAAGAACTAATTAATTCTATTCACGAAGGTAAAAGTAATATTGAATCTTTATTAAATGAATTTTCAAATGATAACATTATTGAAAAATCAAAAGACTTAATTTATAGTTACCACAGTAAAAGTGTTGAATCCATTTACAATCTTAAAAATCATGATCTATTTCCTACTTTAGAAAATATAAACAATTACCTAATTAATAGAACTTCTTAATTCTCAGGTTTAATGTGTGGAAAAGCTATAACTTCCCTAATTGATTCATTATTTGTTAGCATCATAACAAAACGGTCAACACCAAATCCCAATCCTCCAGTTGGTGGGAGTCCGTATTCTAGAGCTTCTATATAGTCTTCATCTTGCACATGAGCTTCTTCATCCCCTTCTGCTTTTTTGAGAGCTTGGGTTTTTAGTCTCTCTTCTTGATCCCTTGGGTCAATTAGTTCAGAGAACCCATTAGCTAACTCACTTCCAAAAGCAAATAACTCAAACCTTTCAGTTATACCTTGCTTTTCTTTGTTTTCCCTAGCAAAAGGGGAAACCTCTTTAGGATAGTCTGTAACAAAAAGAGGGTTTAGGATTTCATGTTCGATATGATTTTCAAATAATTCAAATACAAACTCACCAATAGTTTTAGATGCAGTAGTTATGTTGTGTGTCTCTTCAAATTTTGTCTTTATATCATCAAGATTGGAATCATGAGACATTTCAACACTAAACTTTTTACTGACTAGCTCAAACATGCTTTTTCTTTCCCATGGAAAATTAAAATCAGCTGTTTTTCCACCATATTTTACTTCGTATCCAATATCTAAATTTTCAATTATATACTGACACATATTTTCAACCATATTCATTACCCCGTTGACATCTGTGTAAGCTTCGTAACTCTCCATCATCGTAAACTCTGGAGAATGTGTGAGATCAATACCCTCATTTCTAAAGACTTTTCCTAATTCAAATACTTTTTCAAAACCTCCGATAACGAGTCGTTTTAAATATAGCTCTGGAGCAATTCTTAAATACATATCAATACCCATAGCATTGTGGTGGGTCAAGAAAGGTCGTGCAATTGCCCCACCTGCCTTAGGTTGTAAAGTGGGAGTCTCAACCTCTAAAAAGTTTTCAGATGTCATAAAAGTTCTAATTAGTTGTAAAACTTTAAACCTGGTTTTAATAGCATTTCTAGCACTATCATTAACTACAAAATCTAAATATCTTTGTCTGAATCTAGTTTCTTTATCTTTTAATCCATGCCATTTTTCTGGAAAGTTTCTAAAAGATTTTGTCAATAGAACGAAATTTTTTAATTCAATTGAGAGTTCTCCCTTTTTAGTTTTCATAACAGTTCCTGATGCACCAGCAATATCTCCAATATCAATATTTGATAAATATTCTTGTAGCTCATCACTTAATAGTCCTTTAGTAGATACGAGTTGAATTTTTCCAGTTTCATCAGATAGGTCAAGAAAAGTTAATTTACCAAAAGATCTAATACCTAATATTCTGCCTCTAACAGATACGCTTATATCCGTTTTAGTACCATCCTCTATATTGCTGTGATTTTGATGAAGCAAATTTATATTGGTCGAATTTTTAAAACTAGTTGTAAATGATTCGAGATTACTAGATTTAATATTCTCTTCTTTCTCTTTTCTTAGAGAGTAGATTTCATTCTCAGATTTTGATAATTCGCTCACACTAATAGCCTAATTATTTAAATTAAATATTTCTTCAAGACCAATTAATGTTAAATTTTCAATAAATTCACAATTAATATTTAAAGCTGGATGGACAATACTGCTTAAGCCTCCTGTTAGTAGAATTTTTGGATTTACACCGATTTCTAAGATAATCTTTTCAATCATTGAATCAATCATTGACGCATGGCCCAGTATTAATCCACTTTGTATAGCTTCATATGTATTCTTACCAATTACATTTTTTGGAAGGTCAAGTTCTACTGATTTTAAAGAAGCGGTTTTGGAAGTTAGTGCTTCTAAACTAATTTTAATTCCAGGTGCAATAGAGCCACCAAGATATTCTTTATTTTTGTTTACTATGTCAAATGTTGTTGCAGTCCCAAGATCAATAACAATAACGTTGTCAGAAGTTTTTATAAAACCAGCAACAGAATTAGCAATTCTGTCTGGTCCTAGTTCTTTTGGGTTATCAATATTGACTTTGAGTCCTGTTTTTACTCCTGGACCAACAATTAATGAGTCAACATTTGCGTATTTTTTAATTGCTTGACTTACATTTGTTGTAATTTGAGGAACAACAGAACAAATAATTGATCCTCTTAAATTTTTTTTCATCTCTTCAGTCATCTGAAAAGTTGAATTAAATAGAGAAAGGAGCTCATCTGAAGTGTTTGTATCTCTTGTTGTAAACCTGTAAGAGTCCCAAACCCCATTAGCACCTATACCTACAGTTGTTTCTGTGTTGCCTATGTCAATCGCAATTATGTTACTCATTTTAAAATCTCTAAATTATCAATTAATCTTATATTTTCAATATAACCTGCAGTAATTAACAATAATTTCTCTGAATTTTTATCTGGGGCTATAAATGAATTTACATCTACAGCATCCAAATAATCATATTTAATCCCTAACTTTCCAAATAAAGATTTTCCATAGCTAATGGATTGTGAAATTGAATTACAATCCTGATAAAAGTTTTTTGTGCTCAGGAGTACCTTATATATATTTGAGGCATTCTCTTTTGCTTCGTCAGTTAAAAGTAAATTTCGACTGCTCATGGCTAGTCCGCTTCTCTCTCGTATTAACTTTCCTTCATGTATTTCTATATTCATTTTAAATTTCTTAATCATTTCTTTGATTAAGAAAAGTTGTTGAGCATCTTTCTTTCCAAATACTGCTGCTGAGGGGTTAACCAATTCAAATAATCTATTTACAACTGTAAGAACGCCGTCAAAATGCCCTTCTCTAAATTTTCCTTCATATTGAATTCCAATCGGGCCAGCATTTATTTCTCTGATGCTCTTATTGGGGTATATATAACTTTCTTCTGGTATAAATACATAATCAACATCAGACTTTTCAAGTAATTTTATATCTTTTTCAATATCAATCGGATAGTTGTGAAAATCTTGACTGTCGTTAAATTGCTTTCTGTTGACAAATATGGAAACAATAGTTTTTGAGTGAGAAGTCTGTTTTGCATGCTCGATTAGGGAAATATGTCCATTATGCAAAGAACCCATTGTAGGGATGAAACATGTGTCTTCTGAATATATATCTTTATTTATTTCATGAATAATTTTTGTCATATCGTGCCCTAGTTTTGGTGCCCGTAATTATATTTTTATACTACCTATCCTGACAACTTTTTGATTAGAAATATTAAATTTACTTTCCTCAATTTTCCTATCTAAAACTTCGTAAAGAGGAGCAATAACAAACAATCTGTTTTTCCATTCTTTATGAGGAATAGTGAGGTTTTCGTCATTTATTTCTTGTCCATTAAAAAATATAATATCGATATCTATAATTCTTGGACCAAATCTAAGGGTTGCTTTCCTTCCCATTTTTTTCTCTATATCCTTTATATTTTTTAGAAGGCTTTTAGCCTCGTCGAAATAAGAAACCTCAACGACTATATTAAGAAAATTATCTTGCTTTTGATATAAAAGAGGTTCGGTTTCATAAATTGAAGATATTTTTTTAATTCTTAAAATTTCTGATAATTCTTTTAAGGCTAATTTCAGATTGTTTTCTCTATTTCCTATGTTGGAGCCAAGGGAAAGATAGATACTACTTAAGTTGTTCATGATAGGTTACAGAAATATTTTCTGTTCTATTACTTAGAGAGGTTTCTGGTTTATGAATAGTAATTTTTACATATTTCAAACTGAAAGATTCTAAATTTGAGTATTTTTCAATTATATGTTGTCCAATTTTCTGGGATAAAGTTTCTATTAAATCAAAAGATTCATTTTGAACTAATGCAATTGAATCATCGACTAGGTTCTCATAATTAATCGTATTGTCAATATTGTCTTCACTGAGTTTTTCAAGTGTTATAAAAATGTCTATTAGAAATTTTTGTTCATTATTTTTTTCACTTTGATAGATACCATGTTTGCCAAATGCTTCAATACCGGTGATATTTATGTCAAAAGACATAAGTTAAACAGATGGAATTAATGCTATTGCTTTTGGCGATAAAGGTTTCTCTAGTATTTTTTCGAGAATAGTTCTAGAAAGTATGGGATCATCTAAAAGTTTTGAATATATTAAATATCCTGCAAGAATTCCAGGTACTTCTTCATCTAAATACTCTCTATGTATAAGTAGTTTTCTTTCTTTGTCTGAAAGAGCTTCTTTAATAGCTTCAAAAATTATATTCAGAGATTCTGTAGGTACATCTTCACTTAAGGGATAGTGGTATGTTCTAAAACCAACTTCTTGATAGTTTTTTAAATTAAAGTCAGTATCTAGAAGTGAAAATATAGCATTGATTCCTTGACTTTTAATCCACTGAATTTCTTCTTCTCGTCTAATTTTACGAGGAGTTAGGCCACCACCACCTATACATTCAGAAACAGCTAGTTTTCCCTCTATAATCCAATGAAAGTCATTTGGTTTTAAACCTGCCATAGTTCCTTTCCATAAGCTATTAGTATCTTACACTAATTACTAATTTGTAAGATGCAATCTTACGAACGCAACACCTGAATTAATACAGTGTTCAAATATTTCTTTATTATTCATTTCTATTTTTTGAATAAATTTTTTTCTTGAATATCCAACAACTACAGGTATCTCATCAACTAAATCTTTAATATTCATTAATAAATCAACTGAATCTTGTTCGAATTTTCCAAAACCCAATCCTGGATCAATAAAAATATTTTGTTTATTAATACCCTTATCAATTAATTGGCTTACCTTTTGTTCTAAATGTTCTAAGACTTCTTTTCGATTGTTTCTATAATTCATCTTCTCATGAAGGGTTTTTGACTCAGGATGTCTATGTACAATTATTATATTACATTGGTATTCAATTGCTTTTTTAATTAAATCTTCGTCTTCGAATCCGTTGATATCATTTAAAATTTTAAAATTATTTTTAAGTGCTAGTTCAGCAACAATAGGATTAGATGTATCAATTGATAATGAAAAGTTGCCCTTCACATTACTTAAAAAATGATTGAGCCTGTTTAATTCTTCTTGTGTAGCAACATTTTCATATCCTGGCTTTGAAGAGGCGCAGCCAATATCTAAATTGCTAATATTATTTCTTTCAGCAAAATCTAATAATTTACTTAATTTATTTTCTTTTTTAAAGAGGCCGTCTCCTGAAAATGAATCTGGAGTAATGTTTACAATTCCCAAAATATTTTTGGAATTTTGAAGAAAAGTGTTATCTAATTCCAAAATTAATTATCTATTTAAAGTTTAGGAGAGCTTCATTTCTCAAGGTATGGTCTATTTCGTAAATACCCGTTGCAAATGTAGTAACAACATCTGTAAATGAATCTCCGATATTTAATAAACCAGAGCACGAATGCTTAGCATTAGCTCTTACGAACACTCCTCTAGGATTCAGAATCTCATCTATTTCAGTTGCAATGTTTTTAGTTAACGTTTCCTGAAGTGTTAAATTATCAGAGAGATGACGAACTAAATCATCAAATCGAGATATCCCAGCAATTTTTTTCTGAGGATAAAGAGCTATGTCTACAGTTCCAAAAAAAGGAAGTAAATGGTGTTCACATAAGCTGACAAAACTAATTCCATTTAAATAAATGGGTTGATCATGTTCTACTTCTTGTAAATGTTTAAATATTTCTTTAGTAGATGTTTTCTTAGATAGTTTTTCATCGAGTTGGCTTAGAAATTTTTTAGATAAATTTACAACTTCGTCTTCACTCTTATTAGTTTTAAGTTTAATAAACTCTGCAAGCGCATTCTCAATGTCAACTTTAATTTGATTACTATAATCCATTAGGCTAATTTTAAGCTTTTACCTGTTCCTGAAATTTTTACTTTTTTAATGCTTTTGAAAACCTCTGCGACTTCGTCCTTATTCAGTGTTTCTTTTTCAATAAGCTGTTTTACCATTGCGTCCATTTGTTTTTTAAATTTTTTTAATATTTTACCTGCAATTACATGGGCATCATTTAAAAGATTACGTACTTCTTCATCTATTGAAGAAGCGACTTCATCAGAATAATCCTGCTGTCTTCCATAATCTCTACCTAGAAAAACTTCATTTGATCCTTTTCCATACAGCATTGGACCTAATTTATCACTCATACCAAACTCCATTACCATTCTTCTAGCAATATCAGTTGCTTTTTCAATATCATTTGATGCACCAGTAGTAGGATCTGCAAAGATTAACTCCTCTGCAACCCTACCTCCCATTAACATTGCTAATCTATCTTTTAATTCTGCTTTTGAGGACAGGTATTTTTCTCTATCCGGCAGTGCCTGAGTGTATCCCAAAGCTCTACCTCTAGGAATTATGGTAACTTTATGAATAGGGTCTGCATTGGGAAGTGCCCAGCCAACAAGAGCGTGTCCAGTCTCATGATAAGCAATTATCTTCTTTTCTTCTTCAGTCATAACTTGACTTTTCTTTTCAGGACCTGCCATAACTCTGTCAATAGAGTTTTCAATATCTACATTTCCAATAGTTTTTTTATCTTTTCTAGCTGCCAAAAGTGCGGCTTCGTTTAATAGGTTAGCTAGGTCTGCACCTGTAAACCCAGGTGTTTGCTTAGCTAAAGTTTCAAAATTTACATTCTTAGCTAGAGGTTTATCCTTTGCGTGAACTTTTAAAATTTGAGTTCTTCCTGATAGATCAGGTCTACCAACAATTACTTGTCTATCAAATCGCCCTGGTCGTAATAATGCAGGATCTAGTACATCTGGTCTATTTGTTGCAGCCATTAATATAACACCTTGATTTGCTTCAAAACCATCCATTTCTACAAGCAGTTGATTTAAGGTTTGTTCTCTTTCGTCATGTCCACCACCAAGCCCAGCGCCTCTCATTCTTCCGACTGCGTCAATCTCATCAATAAAAATTATTGCAGGAGAATTCTCTTTAGCTTTCTTAAATAAATCACGAACTCTACTTGCTCCTACTCCAACAAACATCTCAACAAAATCAGAACCAGAAATACTATAAAAGGGTACCTCTGCTTCTCCTGCTACTGCTTTTGCGAGAAGTGTTTTACCAGTTCCAGGAGGACCAACTAAAAGTACTCCCTTTGGTATTTTTGCTCCAAGTTTATTAAATTTTTCAGGCGATTTTAAAAACTCTTTAATTTCCTCAAGTTCTTCTTTTGCTTCTTCAACACCTGCAACATCAGCAAACGTTACCTTCGGAGATTCTTCATCAAGCTCTTTGGCTTTTGATTTACCAAACTGCATAATTTGATTTCCGTTTGACCTTACTTGAGAAAACATATAAAACATAAATGCCGCAAGAAATAACCAAGGAAGAAAAGCAAACAAATAATCTTGAAATCCTGCTGGTTCAGTATCTGTATTGAGAACTATGTCTTGATCTACAAGAATTTGAAATACCTCTCCCTCAAAACCTTCTGGATATTCAGTTTGGTAAACATTGTCATCGTTAAACAATTTAAATTCAACGAGATTAGATTGTTCTTTTATTGTTGCTTCTGCAACGGAGCCTGACTGTATATCATTTTTAAATACTGTAAATGATTTACTTTCAGGTGCATTTACAGATGAGTTATATTGCTGAACACCAAAAAATATTAATAGGCCTAAGCCAACATAGAGGAAGAAAGACTTATTGTTACTTTTTTTATTTTCTTGTTTCTTTTCCATCTTCTTAATTTAATACTGTTGGGTTTAAAAGCAATATAGAGATTTATGCCAAAACTGCTAAATAAGGGAGCTCTCTGTATTTGCCGTTGTAATCAAGTCCATACCCCACAACAAACTCAGGTCCTATTTCGAATCCGCTGTAATTAATTTCAATTGGATCTTGTGCGACTTCTTTTTTTACAAACATGGAAAAAACTTCAATACTTTTTGGGTTTCTTGATTCGAGTAGTTTTTTTAAATTTGAAAGAGTAAGTCCGGTGTCGTAGATATCTTCAACAATCAGTACATTCTTGTCTGTAATATCATACTCTAAGTCTTTTACAATTTTGACTTGTCCCGTTGACTCTGAGCCATAATAAGATTTGATACTCATGAAATCAAAAGTTACGTCAAGATCAAGTTGTTTTGCTAAGTCACTTACGACAATAAAAGCACCTTTCAATATGCCAATTACAACAAGCTCTTTTCCTTTATATTTAGAGTTAATTTCATTTGCTAATTCAGATACTTTGTTTTCTATCTCCTCTTGAGAAATTAAAACTTTAGAAATTTCCAACTGTACTCTTTTCTATTGAAGCTGTAATTATATTTATATTTTTAGTAGATTCAAACTCTTTTACTTTTACACTGTCGCTCTTTCTTAACCCTGGAATCCAAATGACTTCATCATCTTTCTTCACTAAAGGCCAAACCTCTCTTAGAACATCTTGAATGCCAGAAGACCTCAACACTTCTGAAACTTTTTGTTTTTTATTATCTAAAATTATGAAATCTCCAGGTAAGACTGACTCAAAACTTATTTGATTATTAGAAATATTTTGTACAGCAAGTGACCAGTTATTACGTGTCTCACTATAATCGGTAGTCACGAATTGGAAATATCCAAATGAATTTGTATTCTGTTTAAATTTCCACTCTTCTTTATTTACAAACATTAAAAGACCCAGCTGTTGACTAACAATCCAGTTTTCAAAATAGCTAACTTGCTTACCAGAGGATAAGGCTTTGAACATATTTTTAATATCAGATGTTTGAAGTCCAGATTGTCCAACAAGTCGAGAAATAATCGATAGTAAATAATTAGTTTCAGAACTATTGTGTTTTAGCAAACAGGCAGGTACCTCAAAATACCCTGGGGCACACTTTATATATTTTGTTATCTCCGTATCTTCCTTAGTGCTTTCTTCTATTTCTAAAATTAGGTCTGTTATTTTATTGTTTAAATTTCCTGGAAATCTATTTTCAACTTCTGGAATAAGGTCATTTCTTATCCAATTTCTTGAAATACTATTATCAAAATTTGTAACATCATCTTGAAAATATATATCATTATCTTTCGCATATTCAATTATTTGTGATTTAGAATTATTTATCAGTGGCCTAATAATGTTGTTACGTTTCAATGCTATTGAAGTAAGGCCTTTTAATCTAGTCCCCCGTAATAAATTTATAAAAAATGTTTCAATTTTGTCATCTCTATGATGTGCTGTAACGAGGATTTCTTTTTCATCAATATCATTATTTAAAGCTTCATACCTAGCCTCTCTCATTAATGTTTCTGAAGAGTCTATTTCTAGATCTGTTTCTATACATTTATGATTTAGTTTTAAAATATCGGATAAAGCCTGAGCTGATTGCTTAAGTTCTTTAGATCCTTTTTGATTATGGTTTATGAATACTGTTCTAAAATTAAGTTCTAATTTATGAAATATATGTGTCAGAACAGCGCTGTCAACTCCTCCACTAATAGCAATAACGTAGCGATCACTACTACTGGTAACTTCAGATACACTACTTTGAATATCAACCATTGGATGGGGAGTAAATTATTTTTCTATAACCTTGTATCTTTTTCGGGTCACTTGGCGAAAGTATTGAATAATATTACCCAATATCACTAAAGTAGCAATTGCAACAGTTGTTGGAATTAAAAATCTATACGTCCATGCAACATCTTCGATTTGTTCAGGTGGCTCTTCAACAATAATCGCTGGTACTGGTAGATTTTCAGGGATAGGGTTATCTTCTCCATTATGATTATCTGCCAATAGGGGCACTGCAGGAGATATTAATAAAAATACACCCAATAAAAATGCAAACTTTTTCACAACATGAGAGTAGTGAAAGTTTTATAAAATATAAAGATTTTAAATAATTTCTTTTTCATAATTTTTAGATTTTAAACTTAAAGATTTATATTTAGTTGAAAATTATTTGAAAACTTTTCCAAGCCTTTGATGTTTATATCTTTGGCTTGATAATCTCTAGTCTTCTTTGGAACTTCTACATCTGTTCTTAATGTGGTCAAGTCTTTAAATAGCTGTAAGAGTTTATAATTTTCACTAATAGTTTCTGAATGTCGTACTCCACCTCTTAGATTCGATTTCCAGATTTCGATGTTTTCATAAATTGCCTCTATATTTTTATATTTTTGTAAAAGCTCCGCTGCAGTTTTCTGTCCTATTCCTTTCATGCCAGGTATACCATCTGATGAATCCCCAGTTAAAGCCAGGAAATCAGGTATTTGCTCTGGGCTTACACCAAATTTTTCAAATACTCCATTTTCATTTGTAAAATTTTTATACCTCGTTGAGTACATTACGATCTTGTCTTTTTTTACACACTGCATCAAATCTTTGTCTAGTGATCCAATAATGATTTTATTAAAATCATTTTCAAATAACGTACAGACTGTTGCTATTCCATCATCCGCTTCATACTCTTTCATCGACAGGAGGGTGATACCAAGTAATTCCGTAACCTCTTCAGCCAATGGAAACTGTTGAAGTATCTCTGGATCAATATGATTACTTGATTTGTATTCGGAGAAAAGTTTATTTCTAAAAGACTCAACTGTCGAATCGAATGAAACGCAAAGATAATCGTTATTTTTTTTTAGAGACTGTAGGTGATTAATATACCCTTTTAGTGCTCCTACTTCTTTCCCTTTATTACTTTTTCTACTTGGGTATCCAAAGTGGGCCCTAAATAATTCATAAGTTCCATCAACTATGTAAAGATCCATGATTGAATCTTAATTTAAAAATTACAACTAATCATAAAAAGCAAAAATCCCAGTTGATCTTGCGACCCTCCGGGATTTTTTATTCTATCTTCTTTTCAATCTTTCGATTTCTTTTCCGATAGTGTTCTATAAATATACGTCAGTTTTTATTCTTACGCAAGATATTTACTAATGTATTTTTCGCGAAGTTTCTCATCAACTAGTGCTTTCAAGGGCTTGGCCTAAGTCTCCAAGTATGTCTTCTATGTCCTCAATTCCGATTGAAAGCCTAATTAACTCTGGGGGTGAACCTGCAGCAATCAACTGATCTTCATCTAATTGGGAATGAGTAGTGGTTGCTGGGTGAATAGCTAGGGACCTAGTATCACCAACATTTGCAACATGTCTAAACATTTTCAAGTTATCGATAAATTTTTGACCAGCGTCCTTCCCTCCTTTAATTCCAAACACAACCATTGTTCCTCCTGTGCCTTGTAGATACTTCTCTGATAGCTCAAAAGCTGGATCATTCTTTAGGCCAGGAAATCTAACCCACTCAACTAAATCATGCTTATCTAAATAGTCAGCAGCCTGCTTAGCATTTTCACAGTGTCTTTCCATTCTTAGTGCTAATGTCTCAAGACCACTCATTACTTCAAATGCTGTATCTGGCGACATATTTGCGCCTAAGTTCCTTAATGGTACCGTTCTTAACCTCAGAGAGTAAGCTACATTACCGAGTTCACCAAGGTCATGGCCCCATCTCATTCCACCATAGCTTGTATCTGGCTTGTCAAAAAGTGGAAAATTTCCATTTCCCCAAGCAAATCCACCTTTTTCAATAACTGCACCTGCTATTACTCTTCCATGACCAGACATCCATTTGGTTAATGAATAAACTACAATATCTGCACCAAAATCAAAAGATTTTTGGATTGCAGAAGTTGTAAAAGTAGCATCAACGATCAAAGGTATACCATGAGAGTGGGCAATGTCAGATAATGCAGAAATATCAGCAACAACCAATCCAGGATTTGTAATTGTTTCACAATATATTGCTCGGGTTTTATCATCTATGCTGTCTTCAACTGCCTTGAAATCAGTTATATCAACTTTTTTTGCATTTATTCCATACTCAGGAAGGATGTTGTCAAACATTGTGTAAGTTCCTCCATAAAGCTGGCTAGCTGAAATAAAATTATCTCCTTGACTCATAATATTTATAAGAGAGTACATAACTGCAGAGGTGCCAGAAGATAATGCTACACACATAGCACCATCTTCTAAGGCTGTAAGTCGTGCTTCAAGTGCTCCTACAGTAGGATTTCCAATTCTTGAATAAATATTTCCAAACTCTTTTAAAGCAAACAAACTTGCCGCATGTTCAGTATTGTTAAATTGATACGCTGTGGTTCTATATATGGGAACCGTTATAGCACCTTCTGGATCTGCATCTGAGTCCCACCCAGCATGAATTAGTTTTGAATTGTACTTCATAAATTTCTCCTTTATTTTGGAGAAGGACCTTGACTAATTAGTTGCATTTCTGCCACATGTTCAGGCACCTTGGATAGTCATCCAGGTTGCCGAGGTCTTAACCTTCTCTATATGCTTATAAAAATTATATCAAATAATAAGTAGAGTTCTAAATATTTTCTATTTTTTCCCAATTTCTTTCAGTGTGGCCAAAGTGAGAAAACAATGTATCTGTTCTGTAATTTACGTTTGTTAAATCTAATCTTTCAATAATAGATCCTGGCTTCATGTCGAATTTACTAACAAAGTCAGTTAGTATTTTTGCTTCAACGTGTAAAGTGTCGTATGTTTCAATAGTAAGTTCATAGGGTTCTGCTTTTCCAATTGCGTAAGAGACTCGTACTAAACATTCACTAGAAAGTTCGTGTGCAACTATATTCTTTGCCAAATGTCTCGCAGCATATGCAGCTGATCGATCAACCTTACTAGGGTCTTTACCTGAAAAAGCCCCGCCTCCTACTGGTATTGACGGACCATAAGCATCTACAACTATTTTTCGTCCTGTTAAACCAGTATCTCCTGCTGGACCTCCTTTAATAAAAGACCCAGATGGGTTAAGGTCAAGTTGAAAATTCTGATCAACATGTTTAGAGACTATTTCTGTAACAGCACCATGCAGTTGATCAATATCAATATCTTTTTTGTGTTGTGTTGAGACTACTACTTTTGTTTTTTCTCCTCCGGTGGTAACTTGTACTTTTGAATCAAGATCGAGCATTTCATCAACGTTTTGCAAATCCCATAATGATTTTTGAATGTTTCTTGATTGATCAAAGGTTGGGGGCATAAAAGAAGTAGTCTTATTTGTTGCAAACCCCACCATTATGCCTTGATCTCCTGCTCCCTGATCTTCATCATCCTCTACAGCAGCTCTAATTTCTTCAGACTGAGGTGTTAACTCGTTATATATTGAAAGATTTTCTAAATTAAAATCTTCAAAACTTGTTTTAATTGTCTTATTTAATGCTTCTTCAACAATGTTTTGAACATCATCTGTAGATATGTTAGCTATCTCGCTAATTTCACCACCGACAAGAACTAGACCACCATTTTTTGTTCCAGTTAGAAATGTTTCTACAGCAACTCTTGAACTTCTATTATTTTCTAGAGCTTTTGTTAATACATAATCCGAAATTAAATCAGCAATTTTATCTGGATGACCAGGAGAAACTGTTTCTGCGGTTACATATTTACTCATACTTATTCCTATATACTGCATAAGGAGAAAAGCCATTTTTTGTTGTAAAACCACATCAAAAAGCACCTTAGTTGGCATTCTAGGTTGCTGAGGTTTCCCTCTCTTTATGCAAATAATATGGTAATAAGATTATTTTCTTTTTCAATTAATTGATAAAGAAAACTTTAATCTATTCAATAGCTAACCTTTTTATATGATTTCTGAATCGCGTAAAATTTTTGGATTACTATTTTCCGTTGCTTTTTCTTCAATAGGTTTCATTGCAGCTATAACAGTAACTGTTTTAGCTGCTAGAGAAGTATCAAGTAATCCATTATTTTTAGGTTTTCCAAATGCGGTAGGTGTTGGCGGTGCATTTATTGGTACACAAATGTTTTACAAAATTTCTAAAAAGTATTCGAGGCTGTCTGCATTATCAATAACCTTTTTAATTGGTGCAATAGGTAGCGTTGTTCTTTTTTACAGCTTAATAATTGACTCCTTTGTCTTATTAATGATAGGGGCTCTAATTTTAGGCTTTGGTCAATCTGCAACACTTCAATCAAGATACGCAGCATCTTTTGTAGCAAGTGAAAATTTCAAAGCTACTGCTCTTTCCCTTGCAGTTTGGTGTTCTGTTTTTGGGTCAGTTTTTGGACCAAGACTTGTGAGTTTATATTTAGAATTCTTTAATAAACTTTTTGAATCAGAGCTTATTGTAGGCTACATTGTCGCAATGGTTGGTATGCTGTTTGCATCTGCTTCTGTAATAACATTTACTTCTTCAAGAAGTTCATTGAGAAACCCTGC
>Ga0181607_10000169_pt1 | contig 51978 bp, 47 predicted proteins | sample 041ome_9_FD_132420 | JGI IMG/M metagenome (GOLD analysis project Ga0181607, IMG submission 132420) | Coastal salt marsh microbial communities from the Groves Creek Marsh, Skidaway Island, Georgia - 041413US metaG (megahit assembly) | ecosystem: Environmental > Aquatic > Marine > Intertidal zone...
ACCGGCAGACGGTCAGCCTGCCACCATGCCCCGTCCCCACCGCGGTATCCCTCCCCTCGCCGGCCTTCTGGCGATCGCCTGCCTCTGGGCGGCAACCGGCTGCGAATCCGTGTCGGGCCGGATCAAGGAACGCCCCCAGGCCTACGCCCGGCTGGCCCCCATGGAACAGCAGCGGGTGAAACGTGGCGAAATCAAGGTCGGCGACTCCTTCGACATCGTCTATCTCGCCCTGGGCTCCCCCAGCGAACACGAGTCAATCACCCTGTCGGACGGCAGCATCCGCACGATCTGGAGTTACTACAAACTCCGCCAACGCTCCGGCGGCGTGCAGACCATCGGCTACGAGACCCAGACCGAATACGACATCAACTCCGGCAGCTACATCGTGCACAACGAGCCGATCCGCGACGAAGTCTACACCCCGGACCGCACCCGCCACCTGCAGGTCATCTTTCGCCACGACGTCGTGGTATCGACCCAGTTCGCCCGACAGGTCGAGGCACGCGAGGCATCGCCGGCCACGCCTTGATCAGCCCTTGATCAGGCGACGGAGGACCGGCCCGATTCGACGGGCCAGTGCCGGGTTGGCGTAGGCCGCCCAGCCGACCGGTGTGGTCGTATCCAGCGGCGCCCGCAGCCGCCGGCCGTTCAGGTCGGTCACCACGCCCCCCGCCTCGCGCAGGATCAACTCGGTGCACAGATCGTAGGGGTGGCTGCTGAGCGCGGCGTCGAGCGCCAACGCGGCAAACGCCGCCGGCCGGGCGTCGATCACGCACAGGTCACGACCGCAGAGCACCTCCGCCAGCTGACCGCCGCTGGCGATGTATTGATCCTCGAACACGGGGGTGCCCCCGCCCTGCGCATCCAGCACGCCCAGGTCGCGCCACAGCCGTTCCTCCAATTCGGCCAGCCACGTCTTCCCCGCCGGAAAGAACCGCGACACCGTCGCGAACGCGTGCCCCAGCTCGGTCGCGACGGAAGGACTCGCCGCCAGGCGCCGGCGGCCGCCGCGAATCACGTCGTGCGCCGTGCCGACCACGCGTCCCGTGCCCGCCACCGCGCTGAACTGGTCCGCCCGCCATTGGCGGGTCGTCGGCAGCTCGGTCATCGCCGCCACCACGATGTCGCCGAGCTGCGTGCGCCGGCCGCGTTGAGGGGCCAGGCCGGCCAGCGACCACGCGCTGCGCTTGTCGTGCATGATGCCGCGGGTGCCGTCGATCGGGTCGAGAATGAGTTTCCAGACCGTGGCCCGCACCGGCGTGCCGACCGGAAAGGTGAGCGGTTCCTCCAGGCCTTCCATCACGATCTCCACCGGCCACCGCTGGGGCCAGCGCCGCGTCAGCCAGTCGACGATCACCGCCTCCGAAACCCGGTCGATGCGGTAGATGGTGTCGGCGGCGGTCTCAGCCGCCACCGCCGCGAGGCGTCGCGGCTGCCGCCGACGAGCCGCGATCACGCGGCTGCGAATCTCATCCTGCAGCTCACACAAGCGCCGGCGGACCTGTTCCAGCATCGGGGCATCCATGGCGGATGAGGACGACAGCAACCCGCCGCTTTGCCGAGCGCCAAACACCCCCACCCGACCCTCCGGTTTACATGCCGGCGGGCGTATCCGACTCCACCGTTGACCGCCGGGCTTCGCTGCGGCATCGCTTGGCCCCCTATGGCTACCCCTGAAAACCGCCGGGCCCACTGGCGCGCCAACCTCCGCATTCTGGCCACCCTGCTCGTCATCTGGGCCTTCGTGTCCTTCGGCTGCGCGATCTTTCTCGCCGACACCCTCGATGGCATCCGCATCGGCGGCTTCAAACTCGGGTTCTGGATGGCCCAGCAAGGGGCCATCTACGTGTTCGTCGGCATCATCGTCTACTACGTGTGGCGGATGAACAAACTCGATCGCGACTACGACGTGCACGAGGACTGACCGCCGCCGCCCCCCACCTGTTACCCCAGCCCCTTTCCCAACCCCATGTCCGTAACCGCCTGGACTTATCTCATCGTCGGCGCCTCGTTCGCGCTCTACCTGTACATCGCCTACCGCTCCCGGGCCGGCACCACCAGTGAGTTCTACGTCTCCGGTGGCGGCGTGAAGCCGATTCACAACGGCATGGCAACCGCCGCCGACTGGATGAGCGCGGCGTCGTTCATCTCCATGGCGGGCATCATCTCCTTCATGGGCCGCGACGGCGGCGTCTACCTGATGGGCTGGACGGGCGGCTACGTGCTGCTGGCGCTCCTGCTTGCCCCCTACCTGCGCAAGTTCGGCAAGTTCACCGTGCCCGACTTTGTGGGCGACCGCTACTACTCGCAAGTCGCGCGCATCGTGGCGGTGCTCTGTGCCATCATGGTCTCGTTCACCTACGTGGCCGGCCAGATGCGCGGCGTCGGCATCGTGTTTTCACGCTTTCTCCAGGTCGACATCACCATGGGCGTCATCATCGGCACCGGCATCGTCTTCATCTACGCGGTGGCCGGCGGCATGAAGGGCATCACCTACACCCAGGTTGCCCAGTACTGCGTGCTGATCTTCGCCTTCCTCGTGCCCGCCATCTTCCTTGCGATGATGATGACCGGCAACGTCTTCCCGCAGCTCGGCTTCGGCGGCACGCTCACGGACGGCTCCGGCGAGTACCTGCTCGATCGTCTCGACGGGCTGAATACCGCGCTCGGTTTCGCCGCCTACACGGAGGGGGTGAGACCGGTGATCGACGTCGCGGCCATCACCATGGCGCTGATGGTCGGCACCGCCGGCCTACCACACGTGATCGTGCGGTTCTACACCGTGCCCAACGTCCGCGGCGCGCGTTCGTCCGCCGGCTGGGCCCTGCTCTTCATCGCCATCCTCTACACCACCGCCCCGGCCATCGCCGCCTTCGCCCGCACCAACCTGCTGCAGACGGTCGACAACGCCCCCTACGCCGAGGTCCCCGGCTGGTTCCACAACTGGGAGGACACCGGCCTGCTCCAATTCGAGGACAAGAACGGCGACGGCCTGATCCAGTATTACAACGATGCCAATCCCGACCCGGCCTTCCAGGCCGCGGCCGCCGCCAAGGGCTGGGCCGGCAACGAGCTCACCATCGACCGCGACATCATTGTGCTCGCGAACCCCGAGATCGCCCAGCTGCCCAACTGGGTCATCGGCTTGGTCGCCGCCGGCGGCCTTGCCGCGGCGCTCTCCACCGCGGCCGGCCTGCTGCTCGTCATCTCCACCTCGTTCGCGCATGATCTGGTGAAGCGCTGCATAAACCCCAACATTTCCGAGAAAGGCGAACTCAGGTGCGCGCGCATCGCCGCCGCCGGCGCGGTGTTTGTGGCAGCCTACTTCGGCATCAACCCGCCCGGTTTCGTCGCGCAGGTGGTGGCGTTCGCCTTCGGCCTCGCCGCCGCCTCGTTCTTCCCGGCCATCCTGATGGGCATCTTCCAGAAGCGCATGAACCGCGAGGGTGCCGTCACCGGCATGATCGTCGGCCTCATCTTCACCGCGAGCTACATCAGCTACTTCAAGTTCATCAACCCGGACGCCAACAACGCCGCCCACTGGTGGTTCGGCATCTCGCCCGAGGGCATCGGCACGCTGGGCATGTTGATCAACTTCGTCGTGTCGCAGGTCGTTTCCGCCTTCACCCCCGCCCCGCCCGCGGCGGTGCAGGAGGAGGTGGAAAACATCCGCACGCCGCGGCAGATCCGCGGCTAGAACACATGGGAACCTCCCTGGATCGATTAACGCGTCCCGCCTTGGTCGCAGGAGTATTCGCGGTATTTCTGTCGGGTTGCCACCCGGCCGAAGACATGGAGGCCTCCCGCAACGGGATTACCAACGAAACCATGCTGGCCCACGCCTTTGTCGCCCCGATGCGGGCCGATTCGTTCTATCCTCCCAGGCTGGTGCAGCAGATCGAAAACACCCTCCTCGATCTTTGCCGGGAAATTGAAACATCAAAGCCAGCCAGCTTGACGGAACTTTACCAAGTGACCCGTCACGCCACTGAGCGGATCAATGAAATGACGTCGCTTTTCTCTGCCCTCGGTTCGGACTTCGAAACGGTGGCGGCAGAGACGATCGCGCTCGATTTCCAGTTCATCGCTCAAAGCTACGGATACCACGACGCGGACATCGAGCAATTGGTGGGCTACCGGACCTGGTAGTTTTCAGTTAATCCTCCAACGCAGTCACCCACGCCTCGACGTCGTCACGCACCACCTCGAGCGGCGCGCTGGCGCCGCGCAGGATGATGTTGTGGAAGGCCGGCAGGCTGAACCTGTCGCCGAGCCGCTCCTCCGCCTCGCGACGCAGCCGGATGATGGTCAGCTGGCCGATCATGTAGGAAGTCGCCTGGCCCGGGTAGACCACATAGCGCTCGGTCTCGGCAACCCGCATGCCGTAGTCGATCACCTGCTGCCGCGTCCACCGGAAGGCATGCAGGCCCGTGTCGACCACCAGCCGGCGGGCCCGAAACAGCTGGGTATCGAGTGCCCCGAGCCGGCCGATCGGATCGTCTGCATACCAGCCTTCGTCCTCCGCCAGCCACTCGGCGTAGAGCGCCCAGCCCTCGGAATAGGCCGAGTTGGTGCCGAAGATCCGCTTCGCCCACCACGCCGGCAGGTCCTCCATCTCCTGCTGTAGGGCCAGTTGGAAGTGATGCCCCGGCACGGCCTCGTGGTAGGCCAGGGAACGACGGCTGATCATGCGGTAGGGTTCCCCGGGCAGCGGCACCCAGAAAATGCCCGGCACGGAGCCGTCCGCCGCCGGCACCGAATAGTGGGCCGCCGCATTCGCCTCCGAAAATGCCGGCTCGCGCCGCACCACGACCGGTGCGCGCGGCAGCATATCGAAGAGCGGCCGGGAGCGTTCCACCGCATCGGCCACGAAATCGGTGTAGTCCTGCAGCAGCTGCGGCCGCGGATCGCCCTCCCCGCTCGGCTGAAGGCGGGCCTCAAGCTGACGGTAGCGTTCAGTGACCGTGCCCTCGAAGAGCCCCTGCCCGCGCAGGATCGCGTCCATGGCGGCCTCGATCCGGGCTACTTCAGCCAGGCCCAGCTCGTGGATCTCCCGCGGGCTCATGTCGCCGTTGGTGTAGTGCCGCAGGCGGCTCGCATAGGCCTCATCCCCCCCTTCCAACCGCCAGAGACCCGCGTCGCTGGTGGCCCGTTCCAACTGACCGCGCAGCATGGCCACCGCACGTTGGTAGGCCGGATATACGAAGTTCGTCACGGCGGCGACCACGGCGGCGTGCAACGCCTCACGCGCCTCCGCCGGCACGCCCTCGACCCGGTCGAGCCGCTCCAGCAGGGAGGTCGCCAGGAGGTTGTCGGCCGGCGCCGGTTCGGTAAACCGCTCCATTTGCTCGATGGTGGCGCGGATGATGAAGTCCGGCATGAGGATGTCCCGCGCGGCGCGGCGCTCCATCTCGACGCGAGCGTCGTCGATCAGCGGCCCGAGCTGGTCGATGCGGGCGGCATAGTTCTCGGCGTCGCGCAGATTGCGGATGGGCAGCGAACTGGTGAGGTAGCCGATCAGGCGGCGCTGCACGCCGGTGAACTGGTTGAGCGGAAAATCGTAGGCGTCGAACTGCGCTTCGCGGACGTAATCGTCCAGCAACCACGCCATGATCCGGAAGCGCCGCAGCGTCTCCGGCGGCGCGGCGGATTTGTCCAGCGCCTGCAGCTCGGCCAGCCCGCGGGCGGCCAGCGCGGCCCGAGCGGCGTGATATTCGGCCGTGACCGGTGTGAGCTGCCGGTCCAAGGCATCCTGCTCGGCCCCCGTGAAATACTGAGTGGACGTTGCCCCCAGCGGATCGCTGCGCATCCAATCGGCCGCAAAGGCCTCCATGTAGTCATCCACCGGATGCGCCGCCGCCACGGCCGCCAGGGACAGTCCGATCAACAGATTTCGCATGGGCGGAACGTGAGCAGGAATCGGACGAAGTCGAGGCCCGGCTCGACACGCCCCGCCCGATCGTTTTCTGCTGACACCCTTGGATGCCACGACCTCTCCAGGCCAATTGACCAGTGACGCCCCCGGGCGGCTCCGTGGACGCGTCGACAACCCGTCGGCCGCCGACGGGCCGCCGACGGTGCGACTCGAGCTGGCCAGCGGCTGGTTCACCACGGTAACCCCAGAAGGCGACGGTCGTTTCAGCATCGAGGCACCGGCCCAGGCCTTTGCCGATGGGCCCACCATCGCGCGGGCCCGCCTCGCAGCCACAGGAGCCGAGTTGGCCGGCAGCGGACTCACCCTGGAGCCGCAGCCGGCACTGGAGTTGGTGGCCGGTGACATCGTCAACAACTGCAACCTGCGCTGCCCGTTCTGTCTGACCGACTACGCCCTTACGCGCGGGACCAAGTCGATGGACGCGACCACCTACGCGCACAGCCTCAACCTACTGCCGCTGGTGCCCGAAAGCGCATTCTGGCTGTCGTGCATGCACGAGCCGTCGCTCAACCCCGCGTTCGGCCCGTTCCTCGAACTGGTGCCGGCCGAGCTGCGCCGCCGCGTCAGCTTCACCACCAATTTCGCCAAGAAACTCGACGACACCCTGCTTCGGGCGATCGCCGAATCGGGCGTGCACAGCGTGCGGATCTCCATCGATTCGCACGACCCGGACTTGTTTGGGCAACTGCGCAAGGGCGCCCGCTACGAGGTATTCATCGACAACCTCACGCGCTACGCCGCCATCATGCGTGAGACGCCCGGCGCGCCGCTGATGCACATCATCACGATGGCCTTCCGGGACAACCTCGCCGAACTGCCCGACCTCGTGCGGTGGTGCCACGAGGAGGTCGGCGCCCGCTTCCACGAGGTGCGCTTCATGTACTACCTGCCGCATGTCGCTGAATGGGGCGCCGAGCACATCATGTCGCTCGCCGACTGGGAGCAGTTGAAACGCGACCTGCTGGCCCTGCCGATGGGCGACACCCTGGCCTTCGGCGAACCCGAGCCGGACGCCCATCGCAAATTCGCCGAGTTGCCCGGGCTCGACACCTACGAACACCAGCCCGCGGTCTTCGGCGGCACGGTCACACCCGATACCTATCGGCGCGTCGATCCGCTGGAGACCGGGTTTCCCGTGCCGGATGAACCGCTGCGGCTGCGGCTGCGCTGGGACGGCCTGGTGATGGCCGAGCAGCTGCCCGAGGACGAATTTCGCGTCAACGTGATCCACCTCGACGACGCGGTCGGCTACTTCCGCCGGCTGCGGGCCGCCGCGCCGCTCGCCGAAGACTCGCCCTGGCGACGCCTCTGAGTCGGTCCGCTATTCCCGCTTCAATTCGCGGGTCATGAGGTCGTGCAGCGCCTGCGCCGGCGGCTTGGCCTCGAACAGGATGCGGTAAACCTCGGCCAGGATGGGTGCCTCGATGCCGCGCTGGGCACAGAGGCCAAAGAATGACTCGGCGGTCTTGTAGCCCTCCACCACGGTGCGGCGATGGGCCAGCAGGTCGGCGACGACGGCGCCGCGGCCCAGTTGGTCGCCGAATTGATAGTTGCGGCTCCAAACCCCGTTGCACGTGGCCACCAGGTCGCCGAAACCGCTCAAACCGTAGAAGGTCTCCGGCCGTGCGCCCAAGGCCACCCCCACCCGCACCATCTCCGCCAGCGCCCGCGTCAGGAGCGCCGCCTTGGTGTTGTCACCCAGTTGGAGCCCATCGGAGCAGCCCGCGGCGATGGCGTAGATGTTCTTGAGGCAGCCGCCGAACTCGACCCCGGCGACATCGTCACTGGTGTAAACACGCAGGCTCGCACCGCTGATCTCGGTCTGCCCCCGGGCCAGCAGGGCCTGGTCACCGGCCCCGCCCAGCACCATCGCGGCGGGCAGTCCGCGGGCCACCTCGGCGGCGTTGGTCGGCCCGGTCAGGGCGGCCGCATCGATGTCGGACAGGACAGCATTGATGACCTCGACCGGCCGCAGGTGGGTTTCGCGCTCCAGCCCCTTGGTCAGGCTCACGATGAGCCTGAGCTGGGTGGCCAGACCGAGCGCCTCGCGCACCCGCGTCGCGGTCTCACGCAGCGCTTGCGCCGGGCAGGCCAGCAGCACGACCTCGGCCTCCATCAACACCGGCACCAGCTCATGGCCGAGCTGGAGGCTCGCCGGCAGCGCCACCCCGGGCAGGTAGTCGGCGTTCTCCCGGGTCGAGCTCAAAGCCAGCGCCTGCTCGAAGCGACGCGGCACCAGCGTGACGGTGTGGCCCATCCGGCAGAGATGGACGGCGAAGGCCGTGCCCCAGGCACCTGCACCGACAACCGCAAAATTCATGCTCCAGTCAGCTGGGCCCGGCCAACCGGAAGCAAGCAGAAAGGCGGTTTGTGACCCACGCGGTTTCCCTTGGCGTCGGCTGCATCACCCCCTGAACTGATCGTGAGCCCATCCCTGTTCCCTCGCTCTGTGAAAGCCTTCACCTCCGTCATCTCGACTTTCCTGGAGAGCCGCACCAGCCGGCAAAACCTCATGACGCTGGTCAAGCTGCTGGCCGTGTTCGCGGGACTCGTCGCCCTGTTCAGCATTCTCTTCCACGTGCTGATGGAGCGCGAGGGCCAGCATCACACCTGGATCACGGGTTTCTACTGGACGCTCACGGTCATGTCCACGCTGGGGTTCGGCGACATCACCTTCCACACCGACCTCGGGCGGATGTTCTCCCTGCTCGTGCTGGTCACGGGCGTGGTGTTCCTCCTCGTCCTGCTGCCGTTCACCTTCATCGAGTTCTTCTACGCGCCTTGGATCAAGGCGCAGGCCGCGGCCGAATCCCCCCGGTCCCTCCCGCCGGAAACCGAGCGCCACGTGATCCTGACCGTGAACGGACCGGTGAACCGCATCCTCACCCGCATGCTCCGCAAGCACGGGTTCCCCTACTTCGTGCTGGTGCCGACCCTGGCGGAGGCCCTGGAAATGCGTGAACGCAACCATCCGGTCGTACTCGGCGACCTGAGCGACCCGGAAACCTACCAACGCATCCGCGCCGACCGGGCCGCTCTGCTCCTCACCACCCGCTCGGACATCATCAACACCAACGTCACCTTCTCCGTGCGCGACGTGACGGAGGACCTGCCCGTCATCGCCTCCGCCCGCTCCTCGGCCGCCCGTGACGCCCTCGAACTGGCCGGCGTGACTCATGTGCTCTCGCTGGAGGAAATGATGGGGCAGGCGCTCTCCCGCCGAGTGGTTCACGCCGATTCCCGCGCCCAGGTGATCGGCAAACTCGACCAGCTGGTGATCGCCGAGGCCCGCGGTGGCGCCGACCTGGTCGGCCGCACCCTGGCCGACTGCGGACTGCGCGCCGCCACCGGCGTGACGATCGTGGGTCTCTGGGAGCGCGGCAAACTGATCGCTCCCGAACCGCAGAGCCGCATCGAGGAGCACACCATGCTCATCCTCAGCGGCACGGCGGCCCAGATCGAGGCCTACAACGAGATCCACGCCCGGCCGCACCAGGATGACGCCGTCACCCCCGCCGTGCTCATCGTGGGCGGCGGCCGCGTGGGCCGGGCGACCGCCGCCGCGCTCGCTGAACGAGAGATCCCCTGGACCATGATCGAAAAGCTCGCCGAACGGGTCCGGTATCCGGATCGAACCTACGTGGGTGACGCCTCCGAGTTCGAACTGCTGGTCAAGGCGGGACTGCACGAAGCCGCCTCGGTGATCGTCACGACCCACGATGACGACACCAACCTCTTCCTCACCATTTTCCTGCGCAAGCTGCGGCCCCGCACCCAGATCATCTGCCGGTGCACGCATGAAGCCAACGTCGAGCGGCTGCATCGCGCGGGGGCGGATCTGGTGATGTCCTACGCCTCGATGAGCGCCAATGCGGTGTTCAACCATCTCAAGGACGGCGACACCCTCCTGCTGGCCGAGGGTGTGAGCGTGTTCACCGCGCCGGTGCCCCGGGTGCTGGCCGACCGGCCGCTGAGCGAGTCGTCGATCCGCAACGACACCGGCTGCTCCCTGGTCGCGATCGACGCGAACGGCACCCGGACGATGGACCTGTCACCGCAGACCCTGCTGCCGGCGGACGGGACCTTGGTATTGATCGGTTCACTCGAAGCCGAAGAGCGTTTTCACCGTGTCTACCCGAGTTAATGTGCCAGTCCGAATGGGCTGAGGGCGTGCACATTTACACAACCCTCTAAGTTAGCAGTAGCTGCCTTTGTCTCCACCTGTCAGTGTCCCTCCACTTGACTGAGTATGCCCCCGCTCATCGCCAGGATTCTTCAGCGGATTGACCGCCCCTATCAGGAGGATGCGCACTCCACGCGGGTACGGGCCCGGATGATGGCGGGGTTTGCCAGTCTCATGTTGCTGGCCACCCCGCTCAACATGCTGAAGCTGATGGTGGTCGACCCGCCCGAGATGAGGGTGCGGGTGGCTTTCAACCTGATCCTGATGTGCGCGGCACTTTTCGCCCTGCTGCTGCTGCTGCGCGGCCGGCTGCGATTCGCGGGCAATGCCCTGGCCGCCCTCACGATCCTGCCGATCCACCTGGTGATGCTCATCGTGCCGGAATTTCAGGAACCCCTCAGCGTCGCGGTGCAGCTGTTCGCCTTCGACATCGGTTTCCTCCTGCTCGGGCTGGCGTTTGCTTCCCCGGCCCTGACGGTGGGCCTGCTCGTCATCACGGTGGTCAGCCAATTGGCGTTTCACGCCCGCGCCTTCGAGTCATCCGAGTTCGCGGGCCCGTTGCGGTCCGCCGCCGATGCGTTGCTGCGCGATGGTATGATCGCCCTCGGCTTCGTGTTCGCCCTGGGGTTTGTGCTGCGCCGGTTGATCGAGGCGGCCAACCGCCGCAGTGAGGAGGCCCTGGCCGAGACGCGGGCGACGAATGCCCACCTGGAGGCCCTGGTCTCGGAACGCACCCGGGAACTGGCCGCCACCACCCGCCGGGCCGAGGAGGCGTCGCGCGCCAAGAGCGAGTTCCTCGCCAACATGAGCCACGAGATCCGCACGCCGTTGAACGGCATCATCGCGTCGTCGGAACTGCTGCTCATGAAGGGCAACCTCTCGGCCCAGGACGTGGAGCGCACCCGCCTCATCGCCGAATCCGGCGATCTGCTGCTGCGGCTGCTGAGCGACATCCTCGACCTCTCCAAGATCGAGGCGAACAAGCTCACGCTGGAACCACACGCGTTCGAACTCCGGACCCTCGTCAGTGAGACCGCCGCCCTCATGGCCAGTTCGGCCATGGAAGGGGACATCCACTTGGTGCACGCGGTTGCCGACGACCTGCCCCGCTACCTCACCGGTGACAGCTACCGCCTGCGGCAGGTGCTGCTCAACCTGCTGGCCAACGCGGTGAAGTTCACGCCGGCCGGCGGCCGGGTCGATCTGAAGGTCAGTGCCGCCGGCAAAAACGGGCCGGATGCCGTCCAGGTGATCTTCGAGGTGAAGGACACCGGCATCGGCATGGATGCACAGGCCCTGCAGCGTATCTTTACCCGGTTTACCCAGGCCGACTCCTCCACCACCCGCCGCTTTGGGGGCTCGGGCCTCGGACTGGCCATCAGCGCCCGCTTGGTCGGCCTGATGGGGGGAGAGATCAAAGTGGACAGTTCGCCCGGCACCGGGTCGGTGTTCTGCTTCGAACTGAATCTGCCGGTGATCGACCAACTGCCCGCCGTCGAGACCGCGGCGCAGTCGCTCGGCACGGCCATGGGCGTACGGTTGCTGGTCGCCGAAGATAATGCCGTGAACTGCAAGATCCTCAGTGCCCAGCTGCGGGAACTGGGCTGTGAGTTTCACCTCGTCCACGACGGGCTGGAGGCCCTCGCGGCGCTGGAAACCCTGCCCCCGCCCGATGCAGTGCTGATGGACTGCCACATGCTGCTGCTCGACGGTTGGAACGCCACCCGCCGGCTCCGGGCCTGGGCGAACGACCCGGAGGCCACCCCCCACCAGCAGGCCGCCGCCAGCGTGCCGGTGATCGCCCTCACCGCGGCGGCGTTGCCCGAGGAACGGGAACGCTGCATCGAGGCGGGAATGACGGACTTCCTCGCCAAGCCGGTGAAGATCGGCGCGCTCCGGGAGATGATCGAGCGCCACGCGGCGTTGCCGCTCTCGCGAACCGGTCAGGACGCCGGATAGGTGCGGTTGCGTACCGCGGCCGCAAAGCCGGCAAAGCCGTCGCGATAAGCCGCGCCGGCGTCGGCGAACGTTTCGGCAAAGCCCGGCACGTAGCCCGGCGTCAGGCCGAGCAGGTCGGTGCACACCAGGATCTGACCGTCGCAGTCCGGCCCCGCCCCGATGCCGATCACCGGGATGTCGACCGCCTGGGTCACAATCCGCGTCGCCTCGGGCTTCACCATTTCCAGCAACAGGGCGAAGCAGCCCGCGGCTTCCAGCGCCTGGGCATCCGCCACCAGCCCGGCCGTCTCGGCCTCAGTGATGCCGAACTTTCGATAGCGCCCGAGCTGTTTCACCTGCTGCGGCATCAGGCCGATGTGACCCCACACCGGCACACCCGCCTCAACGAGCCGGGCGAGCTTGGGCGCCAAGGCCCGACCTCCCTCAATTTTGACCGCATCGACCCCGGCTTCCTGCAGCAGCCTCTGGCAGGCCTTGAGCACATGGCGGAAATCAAAATGCGCCTCTCCGAACGGCACATCCGCCACCACCATCGCGGGCGGGTTGGCCCGCACCACCGCAGCGGCGTGGTGCACGATCATGTCGAGCGTGACCGGAATCGTGCCGGGCAGGCCCAATACGGTGTTACCCACCGAGTCCCCCACGAGGATGATGTCGATGTCCGCCCCGCCGGCATAGTGCGCGGTGACGGCATCGTAGGCCGTGACGGCCACGATGGGTTCGCCTCCCTTGCGGCGACGGAGGGTTTGGGGAGTGGGTTTGACGCGGGGCGAAGCCATGAACGACGACAGGGAAACCCAACACCAAGACGCCCCGGGTCCACAAGGCAACCCGCGCATGCGTTCCCCGGGCTGCCTCCGTTCGCAAAAAATTCGCAAAACCGACCGCCAGACCGAGTTTCCCCTTGAGAAACACGCCCGCAAGAAACAGGGTGTTAAACCGTGTTTCGTGCCCTGCTGAATAAACTCCGCCGTCCCCCCATTCGCATGGGTTCGGTGGACAATTCCAGCTTCAGGACCACCCCCATCCGCAACGCGGGCTTCGTAAGTTTCTTCAACGAGTCGAAGTGCGTGGCCGCCCGTAACACCGACCACCACGACACCCGGCTGCGCCGCCAGAAGCTGCTGCAAATGCTGGCTCTCATCGCGGTGACCGCACTCTGCACGTGGGTACTGATCGAGAGCGCGCAGGCGTTCTCGACGTTCTGAGCTGCCACGGCTCCGGCAGTCGGGGAAGGGCCCTCCGACACACCTGCGACGGTTAGGCTCGCGCCCGGCAGCCGACGGCATTTCTTCACGTTATGCCGGAAACGTCTCCCACGTCCCCCCGCCTGCTGGCCAGGATCCTCGGCCGGGTGGAGAAAATCGGCAACGCGTTGCCCGAGCCCGCCACGCTCTTCGCGGGCATGGCGGTGCTCACGATCCTGCTCTCAGCGCTCGGCGAGGCCGTTGGCCTGGCGGTGGCCCACCCGGCCAGCGGTGAGACCATCCCCGCCGTCAGCCTGCTCAACCTCGCGGGTTTCCAGCGCATTGTCCGCGAAACCGTCGAGGTCTTTGTCAATTTCCATCCCCTCGGCGTCGTGATCGTCTGCCTGCTCGGCATCGCGGTCGCGGAACGCACCGGCCTGATCGGCGCGGCGGTGCGCGCCCTGGTGCTCTCGACTCCGCGCGCCTGGGTGACGCCGATCGTCGTCTTCGCCGGGGTCATGTCGAATCTGGGCGCGGACGTCGGCTATGTGCTGCTGATTCCGCTGGCGGCCACCATCTTTCATGCGGTCGGACGTCATCCCATCGCCGGCCTCGCGGCGGGGTTTGCCGGCGTGTCCGGCGGCTTCAGCGCCAACCTCCTGATCAGCGCGATCGATGTCATCCTGGCCGGCTTGTCGCAGGCCGCCGCGCAATTGATCGATCCAGCCTACACGATCACCGGCCTGGCCAACTACTATTTCCTGTTCGTCTCCACCTTCGTGGTCGTGATCGCGGGCACCTGGGTGACGCACCGGGTCGTCGAGCCCCGGCTCGGCGCGTACACGGGCAACGTGAAGCCGGAGGCGCTCACGCCCCTTTCCACCGCGGAGAAACGCGGCCTGTGGTTCACCGCGGTGTTTGCGGCCGCCACCCTCGCCTTCCTGCTCGTCGGCGTGCTGCCGGCCGGGGGCTACCTGCGCAATCCGGCCTTCCCGGACATGATTATGCGCGCCCTGCCCTTCAGCTACCTGGTGCCCTTTCTGTTCGCAATCGGGTTTGGCAGCGGGCTCGTCTACGGTCTCGGCGCACGCACGGTCAAATCCGACCGCGACATCGTCGGCGGCATGAACGACGCCATGGGCACGCTGGGCGCCTACCTCGTGCTGGCGTTCTTCGCCGCCCAGTTCATTGCCTATTTCAACTGGACCAACCTGGGTCTGATCTTGGCGGTCAAGGGGGCCCAGGCCCTGCAGGCGCTCGGCTTGGACCACTGGCCTATTCCAATGATGATCGGCTTGGTCATCCTGGCCGCCATCATCAACCTGCTGGTTGGCAGCGCCTCGGCGAAGTGGGCGCTGATTGCCCCGATCTTCGTGCCCATGTTCATGCTCCTCGGCTTTACCCCGGAGCTGGTGCAGGCCGCCTACCGGGTGGGCGACAGCGTGACCAACGTCATCACACCGCTGATGGCCTACTTCCCCCTGATCATCGTCTACGCCCGCAAGTACGACGCGCAGATGGGCATGGGCACTCTGATCGCGACCATGCTGCCCTACTCGGTGGCCTTCATGATCGCCTGGACCATCCTGCTCATCGCCTGGATGCTGCTTGGCCTGCCATTGGGTCCGGAAGCGCCCCTTTACCTGTGATACCGGCCCCGGTTTCCACTCGCCAAGGGGACTTGCGCTTTCCCGCATCGCCCGCCATCGGTTTCCCCTGTTGACCATGACCCCTTTCGCCCGTCCCGCCGCGCTCATCGCCCTCGCCCTGGCCCCCCTGCTCCCGGGCTGCTTGTCCTCCAATAAACTCGTCGGCTTCGTGGCGGAGGTCGTGTCGGTCGATTCCGTCACCTGGAGCGGCGACACCGCGACCATCACCACCACCCTGCGCTACATCAACGAGACCCTGGTTCCGGTCGGTATCACCAGCTCCGAGCACGAACTGTTCGTTGACGGTCAACTGGTGGCCAAGGGCGAGACCGAGCGTCCGGTCGGCACCCGCGCCGGCGGCAGCAACACCGGCCCGATGGTCTTCCAGGTCACTACCCCCGCGGCCGCCACGCACCTGCGTTCCGCCCTCGCCCGCGGCCGGGCGAACTATGAATTGAACAGCCTGCTGCACATCCTCTCTGGTCGTGAGAAACTCGTGAGCGAAACGCACCACACTGGCTCCCTCGACCTGAGTGGCGTCGCCAACTGACCGGCATTTTCCGACGGCATGAAACTCATCAAGGCGATCATCAAACCCTTCAAACTCGACGACGTGCACGAGTCGTTGATTGAGGCGGGTCTCACCGGCATGACCGTCTCCGAAGTCAATGGTTTCGGCCGGCAGAAGGGCCACACCGAGATCTACCGCGGCAGCGAATACGTCGTCGATTTCCTGCCCAAGTGCGTCATCGAGATCGCCGTGCCCGACAACGGAGCGCCCAAGTCACCACCACGATCACGAATGCCGCCAAGACCGGCAAGATCGGTGACGGCAAGATCTTTGTCCTCCCAGTCGAGACGGCGGTGCGCATCCGCACCGGTGAGACCGACGAGGAAGCGATCTGAGGAGCCAGCCTCGCGCTGTCAGGGACGCCCGTTGAGCGCCCAATTGTAGTCGGCGTACTCCACCACCCACTCCGCCGCCTGCCCGGCCAGGTCGGCGCTCACGTCCGGCGGCGCGTAAGGCGCAATGAACTTGAGCAGGGCCGTGTCGGAGCCGCCAAAGTCATCCTTGAACCACGAGAAGATCGCCGAAAGCCGGGCCCGCCGGGCAGCGAGATCGAAGTGATTGTCGGCGCCTTGGCGCAGGAATTGCCGCGCCTGGTCGGCCAACTGCGCGTCGAGCCGGGCGGCGGCGTAGGCTTCGCGGCGCAGGGGCGGACAGGACCGGGCCGCGCACACGATGGCAAAATGCAGGCGGGGTTCGCTGAACTGCTTTCGCAGGATCTCATGCTCGATCTCGTTGAGCGTGTAGTCCTGTCCGCCCACGCGGGCGAATCGGATATCCCACGGCGTACGCTGCAACAACCAGCCCAGCACGCGGCCCGAACCGATGTCATGAATGCTGGAAACCGGATAGGCATCGGCGACCAGCTTGAGGGTGTAGGCGTTGTAGGCGTTGATCCACAGCGCAAGGCGAGCGCGATCGTCAGGCAAGGTGGCCGGATCGGTGGCCGCCAGCTGCTCCAGATAACGGGGCAGCCGCGGATCCACCTCCAACGCCGCATAGTCGACCCCTTCGTCACTCACATGGTCGGTCAGCAATGCCGTCAGCAGCGCGTCGTCTCCCGCGGCGTGCAGACTCGCGAGCGGCCACAGGCACAGCCAAAGCCAGCGGCGGAAATTAGGGGACAGGCAGGGCATCGCTACGGGTGGGAAGCCGGTCGGCAGAGGGATATTCCCGGGCCAGCCGATATGGGTCGGCCCCGGCGAGAAAACGCACCAGCAGCCAGGCGTTGCGCACCTGCTGACGGCCGGCCCCGACCGCGGCAAAGCGCCGGTCCGAGGTCGTGACCGTGGCGGACAGGAGGTCAATCCGCCCACACCGCCGCCGTGCCCGGCGCAGGAGCTCGACATCCTCAAACAACGGCCAGTCCGGAAACCCGCCGATCGCGAGATAGAGATCGGTCCGGATCAGGATGCCGTGGTCGCCGAAACGGGTGAAGACACTGTCAAAGCGGGCCAGCCATGCGCTGCGTCGCAGCCACCAGGCGTGCCCGGTTGAGTAAGTGACCCGAAAGGTCGCCACCGCCGAATTTGGCCCGCTCAGGTAGGGATTGACCGCCCCACCGGCATTGGCCGCCAGATGGGTGTCGGCATGCAGGAACAGCAGCCAATCGCCCGCGGCCACCGCCGCGCCGGCGCGCAGCTGGGGGCCGCGGCCCGGCGTTGTGCCAGCTACCAGCCGCGCTTCGGCGGCGCGAGCGATGTCCCGGGTGGGGTCTGTGCTGCCACCATCGCTGACGATGCACTCCGCCTCGGGCAAAGCCCGTCGCACGGCGGACAGGGTATCGGCGAGTTGTCCCGCTTCATTGAGCGTCGGGATGATGACCGAGATCCGCGGGAACTTCACGCCCCCACCCTCGCGGGCTCACCGCAAAACTCAAGCGCGCCAGCCCATGCGCCGGCGCGGTGGGTCTCAGCCCGCGCTTTTCTTGGTGAAAGAGCTGCGGAAACTGGCCGCAAGGTAGTCGCGGTTCATGCGGGCGATGAAGTCGTGGCTGATGAGCTTCGGGCAGGCGGCGGAGCACTCGTATTGGTTGGTGCAGTTGCCGAAGCCGAGCTCGTCCATCTTGGCGACCATGCTGAGCACGCGGCTGTCGCGCTCGGGCTGACCCTGCGGCAGGAGCGAGAACTGGCCGACCTTGGCCGAGACGAAGAGCATGGCCGAGGCATTCTTGCAGGCGGCCACGCAGGCGCCGCAGCCGATGCAGGCGGCGGCGTCCATCGCGAGGTCGGCGTCGTTCTTCGGGACCGGCAGGGCGTTGGCATCGGGCGCCGCACCGGTGCGGATGCTGATGAAACCGCCGGCCTGCTGGATCTGGTCGAAGGCGCTGCGATCGGTAACGAGGTCCTTGATGACCGGGAAGGGTTTGGCGCGATACGGCTCGACCACGATCACGTCGCCGTCCTGGAAGCTGCGCATGTAGGTCTGGCAGGAAGCGATGCCCTCATGCGGACCGTGCGGCTTGCCGTCGATGACCAGCGAGCAGGTCCCGCAGATGCCCTCGCGGCAGTCGTGGGCAAACGCGATCGGCTCCTCGCCCTTGCCCTCGAGCTCGTCGTTCACGACGTCGAGCATCTCCAGGAACGACATGTTCGGATTGAGGTTCGAGGCCTTGTATTCGACGAACTTGCCCGGGGCGGCCGCCTGGGGCTGGCGCCAGACGCGCAGCGTGACGGAAATGTTCGAGGTGGATGACTTGTCAGCAACCATGGCGGGAAAGGCTTATTTGTAGGAGCGGACGCTCATCTTCACGTATTCGTAGTTGAGCTCCTCGACGTTGCGGAGCGGCACGTTGCCTTCGCCCTGGTACTCCCAGGCGGCGGCGTGGGCAAAGTTCTCGTCATCGCGCAGGCACTCGCCGTCGGGATGCTGATATTCCTCCCGGAAGTGGCCGCCGCAGCTCTCCTCGCGGGTGAGCGCATCGCGGCACATCAGCTCGCCGAGTTCGAGAAAGTCGGCCACGCGGCCGGCCTTCTCAAGCGACTGGTTGAGGGACTCGTTCGAGCCGGGGACATTGACGTTGGCCCAGAACTCCTCGCGCAGATGCGGGATGAGCTCGATGGCCTTCTCCAGGCCCTCCTTGGTGCGGGCCATGCCGCAGTGGTCCCACATGAGCTTGCCGAGGCGCTTGTGGAAGTGGCTGACCGGCTCCTTGCCCTTGGTGTTGAGCAGCCGCCGGGTGACATCGGTGACACTCGCCTCGGCGGTCTTGAACTCGGCTTCGTCGCCCTTGGGGGCGGAACCGGGCTTCTGGGCGGCAAGGTAGTTGCCAATCGTGTAGGGCACGACGAAGTAGCCGTCCGCCAGGCCCTGCATGAGGGCGGAGGCGCCCAGGCGGTTGGCGCCGTGGTCGGAGAAGTTGGCCTCGCCCAGCACGAACAGGCCGGGGACGTTGGACATCAGGTTGTAGTCCACCCAGAGGCCGCCCATGGTGTAGTGCACGGCCGGGAAGATGCGCATTGGCGTCTCGTAGGCGGAATCGTTGGTGATCTCCTTGTAGATGTCGAAGAGGTTACCGTAGCGCTGGCGCACGGTGTCGGCGCCGAGGCGGTTGATGGCGTCACCGAAGTCCAGATACACACCGAGGCCGGACGCACCGACGCCGCGGCCCTCGTCGCACATGCGCTTGGCGGCGCGGGAGGAGACGTCGCGCGGGGCGAGGTTGCCGAAGCTCGGATAGATGCGCTCGAGGTAGTAGTCGCGGTCGGCCTCGGGGATGTGCTGCGGGCGCTTTTGGCAGTCCTCCGCCTTCTTCGGCACCCAGATGCGGCCGTCGTTGCGCAGCGACTCGGACATGAGCGTGAGCTTCGATTGGTAGTCGCCGGAGACCGGGATGCAGGTCGGGTGGATCTGCGTGTAGCAGGGATTGGCGAAGCAGGCGCCCTTCTTGTAGGCGCGCCAGGCCGCGGTGACGTTGGAGCCGCGGGCGTAGGTGGACAGATTGAAGACGTTGCCGTAGCCGCCGGTGGCCAGAATGACCGCGTCGCCGGCGTGGCGGGTGATGGCGCCGGTCACCAGGTTGCGCACGATGATGCCCTTGGCCTGGCCGTCGACGAGGACGAGATCGAGCATCTCGGTGTGGGTATGCAGCTTCACGCCGCCGGATCCGATCATCTTCGACAGCGCGGAATAGGCGCCGAGCAGGAGCTGCTGGCCGGTCTGGCCGCGGGCGTAGAAGGTGCGGGACACCTGCGCGCCGCCGAAGGAGCGGTTGGCCAGCAGGCCGCCGTATTCGCGGGCGAAGGGCACGCCCTGCGCGACGCACTGATCGATGATGTTGACCGACACCTCGGCCAGGCGGTGGACATTGGCTTCGCGGGAGCGGTAGTCGCCGCCCTTCACGGTGTCGTAGAAAAGTCGGTACACGCTGTCGCCGTCGTTCTGGTAGTTCTTGGCGGCGTTGATGCCGCCCTGGGCGGCGATGGAGTGGGCGCGGCGCGGGCTGTCGTGAAAGACGAAGCACTCCACCTGATAGCCGAGCTCGGCGAGGGTGGCGGCGGCCGAGGAACCGGCCAGGCCGGCGCCGACGACGAGCACCTTGTATTTCCGTTTGTTGGCGGGGTTGACGAGCTTGATGCTGGCCTTGTGGTTGCGCCACTTGTCGGCGAGCGGACCGTCGGGGATGTTGGATTTAAGTTCAGCCATGACGGAAGGGGATCAGCGGTTCGCGAGAATGACCTCGGCGGCGGCCGTGCCGGACGCGGGCTTCACCGCGCCGGTGAGGATCGCCCCGGGGATGGCGAGGTTGCCGAGAAAGTAGAGGAGGCAGAACAAGCCGACCGCCTTGCGCAGGCAGCCCGACCAGCCGTCGTTGCGCAGCCCCAGGGTCTGGAAGATCGAGTCGGCGCCGTGCCAGAGGTGCACCGTGAGCAGGCCGACCGCGGCCATGTAGAACAGGGAGACCAACGGGTGTTTGAAACCGAGGAACACCATGGAATAGACGTCGTGCACCACGGTGCCTTCGGTCGCGAGCGGGATGCCGAACTCGCTGACATCCTCGGTGATGGTCCAGTCCCAGTTGGTCTTGAAGGTATCCGCTCCCGCCACGCCCACCGTGAAGTGCGCCAGGTGGTAGAGCAGAAACGCGAGGACCACGAACCCGGACAGACGCATGTACCGTGAGGCCACCGAGGCCCGCAGCCACTTTTTCACCCCGTAGACCTGTGGGCCGCGGGCGGCCTTGCTTTCCAGGGTCAGCGCCACGGCCGCCCAGATGTGAATGCCAACGCAGGCCAGCAGGAAGAGGCGCACGGCCCACAACAGCGGCCCGAGGGACTGCAGGAAGTGGGCGTAGCCGTTGATGTGATCCGGCGGCAGAAAGATCTGCAGATTGCCGATCAGGTGGCCGATCACGAAACCGACGAGCACCAGGCCCGTGGCCGCCATCAGGATCTTGCGACCGATCGAGGAGGTGAAGAGGTTGCGGAGAAGACTCATCTCAGGGTTGGGCAGGAGGCGCCGGGGTAAGAAGGCGCCAAGCGGCAAAACTGGGGTGTCCCCCGGCGATTGTAAACGCCCGGGATGAGGGGGGGCCGGCTATTAGTGAGTCTCAATCCCCGGAGTAGACCGGGCGATCCCGATCCGGCCCGCCCGGCCTCAGCGACCCAGCGATTTCAGCAGGGCAAACTTGCCACTGCCGGCCGGGGCCAACTGGCGGCGGCGGAACGCGACGACGCGGGCGCCGTCGCCCAACACCTGGGCCACGGCCTCGGCCAGCCCCTCGGGCGCGATCTCGTCGGCCACGTAGTGGAGGTCCCAGCGGTCCGGCTTGGTTTGCACCAGCGAGTAGTGCCAGCAGACGAACTCCGGCGGCATGGCCTGGTCGATGTCCGTCGGCGACACCAGGGTGCCATCGGCGCGCCGATGCAGGCCGCCCTCGCGGCCAAGCAGACGGAAACCCTGCTCGCGCCGCTGCACGATGTCACCGGTGTGGTAACGCAGCAGCGGCATCGCCTCGCGGTCACGGGTGGTGACAATGATCTGAAACGTGTCGTCCCCCTCCCCGTAGGGTTCGAGCTCGATGAACGCGTTGGCGTCAATCGCCCGCGAGTTGTCCTGAAACGCATCGCCGACAAACAGGTAGCCGGCCTCGGTCGATCCGTAGAGATCCACCTGCGGCGCGGGGAACACCTCCGCGATGCGCCGGCTGTGCTGCAGGCTGGCCTTGCCGTAGGTCAGAATGACGGCCTTTACGCTGTCGACCTTCACGCCGCGGCGCTGGGTCGCGCGGGCCAGCAGTGACAGATAGACCGGTTCGCCCTCGATGATGTCGGGTTTCACGGCCTGCAGCTCGTTGACGATCCGGTCCCACTCCCCTTCCGGAAACGCAAAGGGGTCGCTCGACAGGTTCAGGTAGTGGGTGCCGTTGAAATAGCGGTGCGGGAAGGGATGGTCCTCGTAGGGGCACAGGTTGCTGGAGCAGCCGACCGGGGCCAACACACACTTGCGGTGCGGCCGGCCCACGAACGGCCGCAGCACTGGGGAGGCCTCGTAGGCGCGCGCGGTCTGCGCATCCCACCAGCCCTGCTCCATGATCACCGTCATCGGTCCCGCCGTCGTGCCGGAAGTGCTTTCGTATTCGAAGGTCTCGTCGGCAAACCCGCGCTCGATTCGCGTGTAATCGTCGAAGAACGCCTGGTGCCCGTGCTGCACGATCTCCTGCTTGGTCAGGCGCGGGATCTCGCGGTAGCAGGACCATTGCAGCGGCTCGGTGTGCAGGGGAAAGCGCCGGCTGTAGAGGGGAGACCGTTCGTAGATGCGCCTGATCTCCTGCTCGAGCGGAACCGGCAGACGGTCGCCGACGACATCACCGAGTGACGCGGAGGAATTGGCAAAGGCGGGTGCAGGCATGGCGGAAGTTGGGCAGCTAAGCACGGCTCGGCCGCAAGTCAAACGGCGTCCCCGCCTGCCGCCTTCCGCCGGGCCCACCACCCCTCCAGCATGAACAGACCGTTCAGCATCAGGGCGTGGGTGATGCCACCGCCACGGGCCAGTTCAAGCACGGCCGGGATCGGAATCCGTTCAAGCGACAACTCCTCATCGGCATCCCACGCGGTATCCACCGCAAGGACCACGTTGGGAATCACGACCAGATGCGCCCGGTTGCGCTGGATCGCCGGGTTCGGGTGGACGGTGCCGATCAACTCGGGCTGGCCGCCCCGATAACCGGTCTCCTCCGCCAACTCGCGGGCCGCCGCGTCGACCGGCGCCTCGCCCGGTTCGATCACGCCGCCGGGCAACTCCAAGGACAACTGGGCAACGCCAAAACGAAATTGCCGCACCAGGAGGAGTTCGCCGTTTGCCGTCACCGGCAGCACGACCACCCAGTCCGGGGCGTCAATGGCGATGAACTCACGCCCCTCGGTGCGCCGGGGATGACGGAAACGGACGGCCTGCACATCAAACACCCGCGTGTGCAGGAGGGCGCGTTCCCCTTCGCGAAGCCAGGACTCGGGCGTTGAACTCATGGGCGGAAAACAAAACACCTCCCGGCGCGAAGTCGGGAGGCGTAAACAAAGGGCAGGCGACGAACGCTTGGCTTACTTCTGCGGCAGGCGGATGACCTGACCAACCTGCAGACGATTCCAGTTCACGTCCGGGTTGACGCGCATCAGGTCCTGCAACGAAACGCCGGCGGCAGTGGCAATCTTGGTGCCGGTGTCGCCGGAGCGGATGGTGTAGTTGCCACCGGGCACGGGCGGCCCGCTGCTGGAGTTGGACGCGGAGGCGACGCTGACCGGTGCCGGCGTGGAGACCTTGGTCTCAAGGTCCTGCAGACCGGTGCGGACTTCGCCAATCAGGTTGCCCACCTGGGTGAAGGCAGCGTTGGTGTCGCTGGCGACCTTGGCGATGCGCTGGGTGGCCGCCTCGGACGCGGTCACCGCGGTACGGACCTGGGTCTCAAGGGCATCCACCCGGCCGGCCACGGCCGTCTGCTCACTTAGGGTCTTGTTGAGCGCCGAGACCTTGACCAAGGCGACCGCGCCGAGAACGGCGGCGATGAGGCCAACGATCAGGGCCGCGAGGGCCAAGAAGCTGAATGAACCTGATTCTGACTCCTGCGAAATGGTATCCATGGGGAAAATGACTGAAAGGAGGGTCTACGTCTTAGGCGCGGGCTTACGCAAGCAGGATCATAACCAACCGGGCCATACGCAAGATGTGCAACCCGCGATTGACAGCCCGGAGGGCAGCGACCCAACTGCCCCTTCCTTGGTTACGGGGCGTAGCTTAGCCTGGTAGAGCGCCTGCTTTGGGAGCAGGAGGTCGTGAGTTCGAATCTCTCCGCCCCGACCAACGCCAAGGCCCTACTCAGGGCGTCTCGAACACGACACCGGGCTCCTCGGCATGATCGTGACCGGTGTGGTCGATCTCGCCGCCCTGCATCCCGTAGATGGCCCGCAGGTTGATGGCACGCTGCACCCAGCCGGAGGCCGGATCGATCGCGGAAACCTGCGTCACCAGCTGGTCGACCCGGGCGGCATCCCCGGCCTCGGCGGCGATCGCCACCAAGTGATAGGCTGCTTCCGAGCGCACGGCGGTTTCGGCGCCGAGATCGTTGACGATGGCCGTCAGCGCCGCGATGCCCCCGGTGGTGTCACCGGAACGGAGGGTCGCCATCGCCTCGCCCACCTTGATCCGGCCGGCCAGCGGGCTGTCGCCCAGCATGGCAGCCGCCTGCTGGTAGGCCTCCACAGCGGCGGCATATCGCTCCTCGCGGAACGCGGTGTCGCCAATGCGCAGGTAGGCCGCTCCCGCTAGGGGCTCACCCGGATGATCGGTGGCAAAATTGCGCAGCTGGTCGTCGTTTTCTGCGGCGGCATACGCCGCGGCCGTGTTGTCAGCCCGACGCTCCTCAATGATGGTCCAGCCTTCCTTGCCCAGAATGCCAAGGATCACAATGGCGCTGAAGGCGATCAGGGCGCTGCGGTTCTTGGTCCAAAACTGGCGCACGGACTCCTCGAAATCAGGCGCGCCGACAGCAGCTTCGGTCGAGGCGGAGGCGGAGGAGGCACCGGTGGGGTTGGAATCAGGCTTGGACATGGCAGCGAAAACGGCCACCGAAACACACCGGCCCGCGCCCGTAAAGGCAGGATTTGAGGCGGGAAACCCGGGCCAAACCTCACGGCATACCGTTGTAAACACGGTCAAGCCATACACAGTGCAGTCAGCTCATGCTCCCCCTGCATACGCTTCCCATGACCCACCCCACCCTCGGTCGCAGCTTACTCCTGGGCATGTCCATGCTCACCGGGGCTTTGCGGGCGGATTGGGTGCCCGAGCAATGGGCCAGCGCCCCGCCCGGAACCCAGACCGAATCTCCGGTCGTGATGGCAGCTGCCGATGTCCGTTTAGATTGGGGCGAGCCTTTCACCCGGTTGACCGGACGTTTTGTCATGCGCAACGAGTCGGCAAATCCGCATCTGGCGATTTGTATATTTCCCCTCTCCGGTCTGGACGATTGGGCGTTAGTCCCGCCCGAGCGCATGGAAGTCAGGGTAAACGGCGCGGTGGTGGAGCATGACGGACCGATCGACTTCGAACCCGCCTTCGCCCGTTGGACGCATTGGAACTGGTATCGAGCCGAAGTTGAATTCGCGCCGGGTGACACCGAGCTGGGTATCGAAACTGACCTGCCTCTCTCCGAAGGTAAGATCAGCTATGCCCGAGCGCTGCACTATTGCGTGCAATCCGGAGCGGGCTGGCGCGGACCGATCGGACGGGAGCGCGTGGTCATCGATCTGGGTGCGCCCATTGATCCCGATCAAATCCTGCGCGCCGAGCCGGCGGGCTACCAGATCGAGGGCAACACGGTGATCTGGGAATATGCCGACTTCGAACCGGCGGACGAGCGGTTCGACGTCGTCTGCGAATTCATTCACCCTGTCATTTGGAGCACCATCAGAGACTATCGCAGCGACTATGCCGCGACTCCTTCGGTCGAAAACGGACTGCGGCTGGCCCGGCATCTTCTGAGCATCAGACTCGGGAAATCCAACAGCGGCTTCCTGCCCAGAATCACCCCCGAGCAATTTGCTCTCCTCGGCCCGCGTCTCACAGCAGCCGCCGATCGCGAAGCCTTGAACCGGCTCTTCGTACTCGATGAAGCGCAGGACTATTATTTACCGGTGGTGGCTGATTCCGCGGAACACCAGCAGGCCCAGCGTCTGCTCATCGAGGCAAGGTTTCGCGATGAATGGTCCTACCTGCCAACTGTGCGCGAAGGCGAACGCCTCCTGTTGGCATTGCTGGACACCCATCCGGACAACGCCCGCGTCTGGCGCGCCTATCTGGCGCATTATGGACAATTCGCTCTGATGAGCACCGGGGCCACCATCGGCGAAATCCGAATCGGATCTGCTCACCGGGACTTGATTATCCGCGCCAACCAGCTTTGCCCCAATGATCCGATTTTGCAGCTTTGGCAGCAACTGCTCGAACCAGGGCTGTCCTACGATGAGATCGTAGAGGTTCGCCGCGAAATCTTGGATCTCGACCTGTTCGAACTCCAGTGTCCGGAGATCAGCGGGACGTTTTGAAACTCAGAGCCGATTGCCTCGCGGCTCAGTCGAACACGACCGTTTTGTTGCCGTAGATGAGAACACGGTGTTCGAGGTGCCAGCGCACGGCCTGGGCCAGGACGAGCTTCTCGAGGTCACGGCCCTTGCGCACGAGGTCGGCGACACCGTGACGGTGGGTCACGCGGGCCACGTCCTGCTGGATGATCGGCCCGTCATCGAGCACCGCGGTCGCGTAGTGCGCCGTGGCCCCGATCAGCTTCACCCCGCGGGTGTGCGCCTGATGATACGGGCGGCCGCCGGCGAAGGCCGGCAGGAAGGAATGATGGATGTTGATGACCGGCACCCCACACTGCTCCAGGAACGTTTCCGAGAGGACCTGCATGTAGCGCGCGAGCACCACCAGCTCCGCCCCGAGTTCGCGGAGCAGCTTCATCTGCGCCGCCTCGGCCGCCGGTTTGGTGTCGGCCGCCACCGGGAGATGATGAAACGGCAGGCCGTACCCTTGCGCGGCCGCTTCGAGCACGCGGTGATTGGAAACGACCGCCACGATCTCGCAGGGAAATTCTCCCGCCTTCCAGCGCAGCACCAGGTCGTGGAAACAGTGGTCGGCCTTGGACACAAACAACGCCACCCGCGGCCGGTCGGCGCTGGAGGCCACGGTGGCGCGCATGTTGAGCGAGTCCGCGTAGGCGCGGAAGGCCTCCTCCTCGGTCGCAGCGGCGCCGGCGGGCATCCATTCGACGCGCTGGAAGAAGATGCCCTCCTCCATGTCGCGGTGCTGATCGGCGTGGAGGATGTTGCCCCCCCGCTCGTAGATCCACCCTGACACCTTCGCGACCAAGCCCGGTTGGTCGGGACCGTGCAGCAGGCAGACGAGGGACGGGACCTCTTCCATCAGGGAAAGGGCCACTCAGGCCGGTTTGACGTTCTTGACGAACTCCTGGATCGGGCGGACGCCGATCTGCTTTTGTTTGAGCGCCTCGATGCCCTTCACCGCGGCGAAGGCACCCATGACCGTGGTCATGAGGCAGACGTTGTGCGCATAGGCGGCGGCCCGGATCTTGTTCTCGTCCTTGCGCGGAATCATGCCGGCGGGCGTGTTGATCACGAGCTGGAGCTGGCCGTTCTTGAGCATGTCGACCGCGTTGGGCCGGCCCTCGTTGATCTTGGCCAGCCGGGTGACGGACACACCGTTGTCGGTCAGGATGCGAGCCGTGCCCGTGGTGGAGTAGATATTGAAGCCGAGCGCACACAGGCGACGGGCCAGATCGACCGCCCGGGCCTTGTCGGCCTCCTTGACGGACAGGAACACATTGCCGCCCGTCGGCAGCCCGGGCTTGGCCGCGGCCTGCGACTTGGCGAATGCCACGCCGAGATCTTCGTCCACCCCCATGACCTCGCCGGTGGAACGCATCTCGGGACTGAGCGCGATGGTGCACCCCGGGAAGCGTACGAACGGGAAGACCGATTCCTTGACGCACCAGTGCTTCGGCACGATCTCCTGGGTGAAACCGAGCTCCTTGAGCGTGGAACCGGCCATGATGCGGGCCGCCAGCTTGGCCAGCGGCACGCCCATCGCCTTGGCGACGAATGGCACGGTCCGCGAGGCGCGCGGGTTGACCTCGATGATGAACAGCTCCTCGTCCTTGATCGCGAACTGCACGTTCATGAGGCCGATGACCTTGAGCTCCTTGGCCAGCGCGTGGGTGGCCTGGCGCACGGTCTCGAGCATCGACTTCGAAAGGGTGTGCGGCGGCATGACCATGCCGGCGTCGCCGGAGTGCACGCCGGCAAACTCAATGTGCTCCAGCATCCCGCCGATGACCGAGGTCTCACCGTCACTGATGCAGTCGACATCGAGCTCGATGGCGTCCTCGAGGAACTTGTCGATCAGCACCGGTTTGTCCGGCATGACGTCGAACGCCTCGCGCACCACGTTGCGGAATTCCTCCTCGCTGTAGACGATGAACATGCCGCGCCCGCCGAGCACGAAGGACGGCCGCAACAGCACCGGGAACCCAATCTCGTGCGCATGGGCCAGGGCCTCCTGCTCGGTCATGGCGGTGCGGTTCGGCGGCTGCCTGAGGTCGAGCTTCTGCAGGACGGCGGCGAAGAGCTTGCGGTCCTCGGCGATGTCGATCGATTCGGGCGAGGTGCCGATGATGTTCACCCCGTGGGCCTGGAGCGCGCTGGCGAGATTGAGCGGCGTCTGGCCGCCAAACTGTACGATGGCGCCATCGCACTTCTCCTGCTCATAGATCTCGAGCACATCCTCCAGGGTGAGCGGCTCGAAGTAGAGGCGATCGGAGGTGTCGTAATCGGTCGAGACGGTCTCGGGGTTGGAGTTGACCATCACGGTCTCGAACCCCGCCTCCCGCAGCGCGAAGCTGGCGTGCACGCAGCAGTAGTCGAACTCGATGCCCTGCCCGATCCGGTTCGGGCCGCCGCCGAGGATCATGATCTTCCTCTTGTCCGACGGCATCACCTCGTTCTCGTCGCCGTAACTGGAATAGTAATACGGAGTGAAGGCCTCGAACTCGGCCGCGCAGGTGTCGACCAACCGGTAGGTCGTGGCGATCCCGCGTTCCTTGCGGGCGGTGCGCACCGCGTCGAGATCGGTCTCCAGCAGGTGGGAGAGCTGCGCGTCGCTGAAGCCGAATTTCTTGGCCCGGCGCAGGTGGTTGGTCTCGACGGTCTCGAGGGTGAGCCCGCGCAACGACTGCTCCATCTCGAAGATCTCCTTCAACTGGTGCAGGAACCACGGGTCGATCTTGGTGAGTTCAAACAGGTCCTCGACCGTGAGCCCGGCCATGAAGCCGTAGCGGATGTAGAAAATGCGCTCGGCATTGGGCGTCGCGAGCTTGGAACGGATCACCCCGATATCCGGCGGCGTGTCCGCCCCCAGCTTGCCGCCGGCTCCGAAGCCGCGGGCGCCGATCTCCAGCGAGCGGAGGGCCTTCTGGATCGACTCCTTGAAGGTGCGGCCGATCGCCATCGCCTCGCCCACCGACTTCATCGCGGAGGTCAGGGTCGGGTCGGTGCCGGGGAACTTCTCGAAGGTGAAGCGCGGGATCTTGGTGACGACGTAGTCGATCGTCGGCTCGAACGAAGCCGGGGTCAGCCGGGTGATGTCGTTGCGCAGCTCGTCCAGCGAGTAGCCGACGGCGAGCTTGGCGGCGATCTTGGCAATGGGGAACCCGGTGGCCTTGGAGGCGAGCGCCGAGGAACGCGACACGCGCGGGTTCATCTCGATGACCACCTGGCGGCCGGTCTCGGGATCGATGGAGAACTGAATGTTGGAACCGCCGGTCTCGACACCGATCTCGCGGATGACCGCAAAGGAGGCGTCGCGCATGGCCTGGTATTCCTTGTCCGAGAGCGTCATCGCCGGGGCCACCGTGATGGAGTCGCCGGTATGGACGCCCATGGGGTCGAAATTCTCGATCGAGCAGATTACGACGCACTGGTCCTTGTGGTCGCGCATCACCTCCATCTCATATTCCTTCCAGCCGAGCAGACACTCCTCGATCAGGACCTCGTGGACCGGCGAGAGGTCGAGACCGTTGGCCACGATCTCCTCAAACTCCTCGAAATTGTACGCAATGCCGCCGCCGGAGCCGCCGAGGGTGAAGGACGGGCGGATGATGAGCGGCAGGGTGCCGATTTCCTGGGCGGCCTCGCGAGCCTCGGCCAGGGAATTCACCGTCTGGGACCGGGCCACATCCAGACCGATTTTGACCATGGCCTGCTTGAACAGCTCGCGGTCCTCGCCCTTGTCGATCGCCTCGGGTTTCGCCCCGATCATCTCGACGCCATATTTCTCCAGAATGCCCTTTTCGTGCAGCTCCATGGAGAGGTTGAGCGCGGTCTGGCCGCCCAGCGTCGGCAGGAGCGCGTCGGGCTTTTCCCGGGCGATGATACGCTCCACGAACTCGACCGTCAGCGGCTCGATGTAGGTGACATCGGCGAACTCCGGGTCAGTCATGATCGTGGCCGGGTTGGAGTTGACCAGGATCACCCGGTACCCCTCCTCCTTTAAAGCCTTGCAGGCCTGCGTGCCGGAGTAATCGAACTCGCAAGCTTGCCCGATGACGATCGGGCCGGCGCCTATGATGAGAATGGAGGAAAGGTCGTCGCGCTTGGGCATGGGCGTAAACGACGCGGGACGCTTGTCGCCACCCAAGGGTGGCGCAAGCGTGAACTGGCCGGGAAGGTCAGCCCAGGGACTCCGGCGTCACCCCGAGCACGCGGGCGGCCTCGGCTTTATCCCCCCGGCAGGCGTGCAGCACCATCTCGATGTAGTGTCGCTTTTTGGTTGGCCAGATAGGCCTCCAGGCTCGGCCATTCAGTGAGGGACTTCTGGCGCAGGGGAATCTGGTCGAGCGAGACCATCCGCGAGGGCGTCTGGGCCGCGATGCTGTGCACCATCTGCTGCAGTTCGGCGATGTTGCCCGGCCAACGGTAGCGAAACAGCACCGCCATGGCCTGCTCGTCGAACTCGATCAGCGAGGGATCGAACTCCGGGTTGGAGGCGCGGGTCAGCAAATCCTTGATGATGGCGGGCAGGTCCTCGACGTGTTCCCGCAGAGGCGGGGCGGTGACCGGCATGGATCCGACGCGGTAGAACAGCTCGTCATGAAACTTACCCTCGTCGGTCAGCTGCTCCAGGTCCTCGGAACAGGTGCAGATAAGTCGGAAACGATGGGCGGTGCTGCGCAGGACACTCACCAGCTGCGGCTGCAGGTCGAAAGGCAGCGCGTGCAGGTTCTGCAGCAACAGGGTGCCGCCGGTGGCCTTCTCGACCCAAACGCCGCCCGCACCGTTCTCGCCGAGCAGCCCCTTGGCGAAATTGTCCTCAGTGCTGAGGGCGCAATCGATCCGGACCAGTTCCGCGTTCTCGTCGGCGCCGTTGGCGTGGAGGATCTCCGCGATGCTGGTCTTGCCGGTGCCCCGCTCCCCCTGAAGCAGCACGGGGGCCCGGGCGGAGGCGAGACGGGCGACCTGCTGGCGCAGCTTGGTCATAACCTTGCTGCCGCCAATCAGGCGCGCCTCGATGTCCGCCTCGTCCACCTGGTCGCGGCCGACTTCACCGCGCTTGAGCTGAAACTCCCGGAATTCGATGCCGCGCCGGAGGGTCGCGATCAGCTCATCGACCCGGAACGGCTTTTGCAGGTAGTCGAAGGCCCCGCTCTTGAGCGCCTGGATCGCACTCTCGGTCGAGGCGTAGGCCGTCATGATGATCACGACGGCGTTGTGATCGTATTCCTTGAGGTGCTTGAGCAGCTTGATGCCGTCCATCGGCTTCATGTCGATGTCGGCCAGCACCAGGTCGAAGCGTTCCTACTTGTAGCGCGCGAGCGCCTTCTCCCCGTCAGTGGCAAATGCCGTGGCAAACCCGGTCGGCTGGATAACCGCATCGAGCATCTCGTGGATCGAGAGCAAATCGTCTACGATGAGAACGGAGGCCATGAGTCGAAGTGAACCGTTCCTACCGGTCCAGGCCAGTAGGAAGAGCGGTCAGGGAGGACTACCGCTGGGCTTATTGCAAGCCGCCGGCCACCGCACCGAGCTGAAAGATCGGGAGGAACATCGCCATGACGATACCGCCGACCACGACGCCGAGAAACACGATCAGCATCGGCTCGATCAGGGAGGTCAGTGCGGCCACCGTGGCCTCGCACTCCGTGTCGTAGAAGTCGGCGATCTTGTTCATCATGCCGTCGACGTTGCCGGTCGACTCACCCGCCTTGACCATGTGTTTCATCATGGGCGGGAAAAAGGGATTGGCCGCCAGGACTTCGGACACCTGACCGCCTTGGCTCACGTGCTTGGCGATATCGACGCAGGCCTTTTCAATGGGCACCATGTTCGACGCGGCCGAAACAATTTCCAGGGTGCGCAGGATGGGCACGCCGGAACGGATGAGCGTGGCGTAAGTGCGGCAGAAGCGCGACAGGGCGATCTTGTGGATCAGGTTGCCGAAGATCGGCGCGCGCACGAGGCCGTTGTGCTTGATTTCACGGCCCTTGGGGGTGGCGGTGACTTTTTTGAAGGCCCAGACGAAGGCGATCACCCCAAGGATGATCCAGTGCATGTTGCCCTTCAGAAAGTCAGAGAGGTCGATCAGGAACTGGGTCGGAGCCGGCAGCGCGGCACCGAAGTCCGCAAACATCGCGGCAAACACCGGGATCACGAAGATGAGCAGCACATTGACGAGCGCGACCGCCAGGCCGATGACCGCGATCGGATAGGTCATGGCCGACTTGACCTTCTTGGTCAGCTTGACGCTCGACTCAAAGTAGTCGGCCACCTTGCCCAGAATTTCCGCCAGGGCACCGGAGGCCTCACCGGCCTCCACCATCGAGATAAACAAGGTGTTGAACGATCTCGGGAAGCGCTTCACCGCCGCCGAGAAGGAATTGCCCGATGAAATCTCGGCCCGCACATCGCGGATCACGATCCGGAAGACCTGATCCTCCGTCTGATCCTGCAGCGCCTCCAGGCATTGCACGAGGGGCAGACCCGCGACGAGGAGAGAAGCGAGCTGCTGGGTGAAGATGGCGAGCTCGCCGAGCGGCAGCTTGTAGTTCTTCGACTTCTTCTCGAGCGCCTTCTGCTTAGCGAGCGCCTGAGACTGGGCGAAGCTGGACTTGCCCTTCTTGCCGGCCGTTTTCTTTCCGCCCTTGGCTGAAGCGGACGACGTGGAGGTAAACGCCATGGCAGATGAAGAAAGGGGGCAATATCGAGCCTCGCAACCCCATTTCTGACACTCAGTAGCAAAAAATATGAGAAAAACTCCCACCCAAATGGAGGGATCATTTGGGCTGGTTGTGACGTGATTCAGCGCGGACTTGACCCCACTCGCGGAGCGCCGATGCTTCGCCGCACTGCGGCTGTAGTTTAGTGGTAAAACCTCTGTCTTCCACACAGATGTCGTCGGTTCGATTCCGTCCAGCCGCACCACCCATCCGAGTCAGCTCGGTGCCCGCCGTAGCCAACAGACGAAAGAGGGCTGATTTGAGCCCTCATTGACGCTACCTCGCCATGAATCTCGTCCTGTTTGAACCAACCGAGCTCGCCCCGCCGTTACCGCGCTCGGATCCACGGGCGCAGCACATCCTGACCGTTTTGCGGCGCGCAGTCGGGGACGAGTTTGATGTCGGCGAAGTCAACGGCCCCCGGGGCAAGGCCCTCCTGACGGCGGTGACGCCCCAGGAGCTGCACCTCCGCTTCACTTGGGACATCGCCCACCCACCGCCCGCACCGCTGGACTTGATCGTAGGGCTGCCACGACCGCAGACCGCGCGCGACATCCTCCGCGACGCCACCACACTGGGGGTGACCGCACTGCATTTCGTACGTTGCGCCCGTAGTGATGCCAACTATGCGACCAGTTCGCTCTGGTCATCCGGCGAGTGGCGCCGCCATACGCTGAGCGGAGCCGCCCAGGCCTTTGACACCCATGTGCCGGAGGTCAGCTGGCACCAAACTCTGGCGGACACCCTGCAGGAGCCCCCGCGCCCGGATGGTATCCGCGTTGCCGCTGACAATTACGACACCGATCAGGCGTTCGCGGCGCTTCGCGTGACCTCTCCGACGAGGCCCGTCACGCTCTGGATTGGGCCGGAACGTGGCTGGGACAACGCGGACCGCGCCCTGCTCGACGCCGCGGGCGTGGAACGGCGGCATCTGGGATCACGCGTCCTGCGGACCGAGACGGCGACCGTCGCAGCCCTGAGCCTCATTCAGGCGATCCGCCAACGCAGCGAAACACCGTGATCGACGGCTGGTGACGGCCTTTGCCGAGGCGTTTGACTATTTCCCAACCGGCCGGCTCGAGCTTCAACTCTCCCGGCGCTTCCAACGCCAGCAGCACGTCCGTCTTGCCCCCCAGGAGCGTCTTGACGGCGGCGCAGACCGGTTCGGCCACCTCCGCGATGCGATCGTAGGGTGGATCGACAAAGATCAAGTCGGGCGCGGGCCGATCCACCGGCCAGGGCACCCGGGTGGCATCGCCTTCGATCACCTCAAGGCCGGATTCCTCGCGACCACAGCTGCGGCAGACCGCCGCCAGGTTGGCGCGTAGGCAGCGTACCGTGCCGGCATGCCGCTCGATCCACACCCCGCCGGCGGCACCCCGACTCAACGCCTCAAGACCGTAGGCCCCGCTGCCGGCGAAGAGGTCCAGAAAATAGGCGCCCAGCACCCGCTCACCCAGACTGGAAAACAACGCCTGCCGCATCCCGTCGGTCGCCGGCCGGACCTGCAACCCGGACGGCACCTTGAGCGGAATCCCCTTGGCTCGGCCTCCACTGATGCGCATGCGGCGAGGCAACGCGTCCGGCCGGGCATGGCAACCGCCAAACCCGTCCCCCGGTTCCGCTAACTCCACGCTTTCCCCGGCGCCGAAATGCCCGCAGGGTCGCGCGCCAAAGCGCCATGCCGTCCCGCCCCCGTTTTCCTGTCTCCGATCACTGCGACGGTCACCGCTTCTTCAACCCCGGACATCACGTCAACCGCACCTGGTGGGACGTCCTGCGCTGGCGGTTTTCGTCAAAACCCGCCGTCTGGCCGGCGTCCGTCGCCATTGATCCGCCACCGTTGCCCCCGCCTCCCCGGGACGGCACCGTGACGGCCACCTGGATCAACCACGCCACGGTCCTGCTGCAGACCCGGCACGGCGCGCTGATCACCGACCCGGTGTTCAGCCCACGCACCAGCCCGTTTCAATGGGCCGGTCCCGCCCGGGTGCACCCGCCGGGAGTAGCCTGGGAGAAGCTGCCGCCGATTCTGGCCATCCTGCTCAGCCACGATCACTACGACCATTGCGACCTGGGCACCCTCCGGCGGTTCGCCGCCTTGCCCAATCCCCCGCTGGTGATCACCCCGTTGGGCAACGGCGCCCTCGCCCGCACCGCCGGATTTTCCGCCCGCCAGATTGTCGAACTCGATTGGTGGTCGGCCTACGAGTTCCAGCTCGGGCTCCACGTGCGCCTCACCCCGGCCCGACATTGGAGCAACCGTGTCCGGGGGCTGCGCAATCGCCGCCTGTGGGGTGGCTTCTTCGTCCATGCCGGCGGAAGAACGGTTTATTGCGCCGGGGACACGGCTTGGGATGACCTGATGTTCGACGAAATCCGCCAGCGCTGCGGCTCCCCTGACCTCGCGGTTCTGCCCATCGGGGCGTATGAACCGCGTTGGTTCATGGCTGCGCAGCACTGCAATCCGGCTGAAGCCGTGCACATCCACCAAACCCTGGGCGCCAGCCGCAGCCTGGGGGTGCACTGGGGCACCTTTCAGCTGACGGATGAAAGCCGTGAAGCGCCCAGGGAGGCCCTGCGGGCCGCGACTGCCGAGGCCGGCCTGCCACCGGAAGAATTCGTGGCGCTGGCACCAGGTGAAAGTTTGACGGTCTGACGGGGCGAGGTGCCGTTCACGGCGCAATTTCGACATTCCCATTGCGAAATCGTGCACCTCAACATAGTTAGGCCCCTAACCGTTGGCGCGGCGGTGGGGCGTGAGCCACCTAGCCGCCCGATCAACGTCCGACTTCAACTCCTGCACCTGCACATCATGCGTTTCCGTTTCCTCCCCGTTTGGGTGGCCGCCGGCATTCTGCTGGCGGGCGGAGCGTCGGCGTCGGCGCAGGAGGAGCCGTCCTTCAACGCCTGGCCGATCGCGGTGCGATCCGACCCCGCCCCCGATGGCTCGCGGACGGTGACCGGGCTGGGGCCGCTGTTTTTCTCCCATCAGGCGGCGGATGGTTCCACCACCCGGGGCCTGCGACCGCTGTATGAAGCCACCCATGACGCGACCGCGCACGAGAGCGGCGGCAGCCTGCTCTACCCGCTGCTGCGGTGGGACGAGACGGAGTTTACCCAGAGCTGGAGCCTGCTGAATCTCATCAACGGCTCCCGCTTCGCCGCCCCCGGCGCGCCCGAGGAGGAAACCCGGTTCGACGCCTGGCCGTTCTGGTTCTCGCGCGACACGGGCGATCCAGCGACGTCCTACCGGGCGCTGTTTCCCTTCTACGGTGACGTAACGGCCCGGTTCTCGCAGGATCGGCTGCAATGGGTGCTGTTTCCCCTCTACGGACACTTTGAGAAAGGACCGGTCACCACGGACACTTACCTGTGGCCGTTCTTCAAATCCGTGAGCGGAGAGAATTATCGCGGTTTCGAGTTCTGGCCGCTGGGCGGTCACCGGGAGGAAACCGGCGTTCGTGACGAGACCTTCGCCCTCTGGCCCCTGGTCTACCGCTCCCGCGACAACCTCGATACGGCCCAGCCGACGCTGAAGGCCGGCGTGCTGCCCTTCTACGCGGTGGACCGGATGCCGGGCTACGAGAGCGAGACCTGGCTGTGGCCCTTCTTCGGCTACGTCGATCGCACCGAGCCCTACCGCTACCACGCGCGCAACTACTTCTGGCCGCTCTTTGTGCAGGGTCGCGGGGATAACCGTTATATCAATCGTTGGGCTCCTTTTTATACACACTCCGAAATCCGTGGCATGAAGAAGACCTGGGTCATGTTTCCGTTCTGGCGCGAGGCGTCCTGGGACGAGGCCGGCATCCGCCAGCAACGGGAGCAGCTGCTGTACTTCCTCTATCACCGCACCACCCAGCACAGCCTGGCCAATCCCGACGCCGCACCGGCATCCAAGTTCCACCTGTGGCCGCTGGCCAGCACCTGGGACAATGGCGCCGGCCGCAAGCAGCTGCAGTTGCTGAGTCCGTTCGACGTGTTTTTTCCCCACAACGAACATGTGAAACGCCTTTGGTCTCCCTTGTTTGCCCTCTATCGCTACGACCAGCAATTGCCGGGACACGCCCGACACTCCCTACTCTGGAACGCCGTGACTTACGAAGAGAACGCCGCCGAAGGATCACAGGCCTTTCAACTGGGCCCGCTGCTGGGCTACGCCCACGACGCCGAGGGTCGGCAATGGAATTTCATGGGCGGGCTGATCCGCCTGGAACGCGAACCGGGCCGGCGGGCCTGGCGGCTGCGCTGGGGCCAGGAGGCCCCCCGCGCCGCCGAGTCTGACTCCCCTGCTTCCCTATGACCCAGATCCAAGGCTTTTTTGATTCGTTGGGTAGCGGACTGATCATGGTCTGGCGGGCCCTCGTATCTCTGCCGGCCGCGCCCCGCATTTTGAAGCGGGTCGCCGAGCAAGCCTACCTGATCGGCTACACCACGCTCCCGATCGTTACGATCCTGTGCTTCTTCATCGGCGGCGTGCTGGCGCTGCAGGCCGGCATCACGCTCCGGGATTTTGGGGCCAAGGAATTCATCGGTGCGTTGGTTGGTGCTTCCATGGCCCGGGAGCTTGGTCCCGTCATGGTCGCCATCCTGTTGGCCGGCCGGGTCGGCAGTGCGGCCACCGCCGAGCTCGCCTCGATGCGGGTGTATTCGGAAGTCGACGCGCTGGTCACGATGAACATTCCGCCGGAGCGGCTGCTGGTGCTGCCGCGCCTGCTGGCCGTGCTGCTGGTGATGCCGGTCATCACGGTGCTGGCCAACATCATCGGCTGGTTAGGCGGCGCGCTGGTGTGCGAGTACGTGAAGTTCATCGGCCTCAGTGCAGACCAATTCTTCCGCAACCTACAGAGCTTCGTCACGGTGGATGACGTGCTCGACGGCATGATCAAGGCCGAGATCTTTGGCTTCCTCGTCATGGTCATCGCCTGCAACACCGGCCTGCGGACCCGGGGCGGGCCGCGTGAAATCGGCGCTTCGGTCACCCGTTCGGTCGTCCTTTCGCTCATTGCCATCCTGACCGTCGACTACTTCGTCACCAAGGTCCTCGCCTGATCACCATGCCGCTGACCCGTTCCCCTTTTCCCGAACGCGACGACCGTGCCCCTGTCACGGTTGAGGTGACTCATGTGGCCAAGGCCTACGGCAGCCAGCAGGTCCTGGAGGACATCTCGCTCAAGGTCGAGCCGGGCGAGATCTTCGTCATCATGGGCCCCAGCGGTTCCGGCAAAAGCGTGCTGCTGCGCCACATCGCCGGGCTGGAAAAACCCAGTGCCGGCACCATCACGATCAACGGCCTCGACCCCACCGAGCCGGAGACACGCAACCGCTTCGCCCTCGCCCTCGTCTTTCAATCCGGCGCGCTGTTCAACTCGCTCTCCGTCTACGACAACCTCGCGTTGTATCCGCTCGAGCACCACCTGTGCCCGAAGCAGGAGATCCGCGACCGCGTCATGCGGGCCCTGCGCATCCTGTCCATCGAGCACGCGGTCCAGAAACTGCCGGCTGAACTCTCCGGAGGCATGCGCAAACGCGTCGCCATCGCCCGGGCGCTGGTGATGGAGCCGCAGGTGCTGCTCTATGACGAACCGACCAGCGAACTCGACCCGGTGATGGCCGCCACCATCGCCGAGATCATCGGCACCCTGAAACAGGAACACGACGTGACCAGCATTGTCGTCTCCCACGACCGCGACCTGTCCCTGACCATCGCCGACCGCGTCGCCGTGCTGCACCACGGCAAGCTGCTCGCGGTGGCGCCCCCCGCGGAGCTCAAGGCTTCCACCGACCCCATCATCACCGAATTTCTCAATCCGAAAATCGATACCGCCAACCCGCGCTTCAAGCAACTGGAGGCCTCATCATGACCCAATCGCAAATGTCGGCCCGTGTGGGCCTGTTTTTCCTCCTCGGCGCCGCCCTCATCTGGGTGACGTACGAGGCGCTCAGCGGCAACGAGCTCAAGCCCAAGAACGCCTACGAGCTCACCGCCCGCTTCAGCAGCCTGAAGGAGCTGAAGACCGGCGACGAGGTGCGCATGGCCGGCGTCGCCGTCGGCGTGGTCAAGCAGGCCCGGCTCGTCGACCGCACCGCCGAGATCGTGCTGCAGATCCGCGACACCATCGAAGTGGCGTCGGACTCCACCGCCACGATCGCCATGTCCGGCCTGCTGGGCAGCAACTACGTGTCCCTCACCCTCGGCAGCCCGTCCGCCCCCCCACTCGCCCCCGGCAGCCAGCTGCGCTCGGAGGACACGCCCGATCTCAACACCGTGGTCTCGCAGTTCGGTGACATCGGCCGCAAGGTCGAGGAGGCCCTCAGCCAATTCTCCGGCGCGCTCGGTACCGACGGCGAGGACGGCATCATGGGCCGGATCAACGCCCTGGTGGACGAAAACAGTACCCGCATCGCCGCGATCACCACCAACCTCGAGACGATCACCAACAAGATCAACACCGGCGAGGGCACCCTCGGGAAACTGGTCAATGATCCGCAGGCCTACGACGAGCTGGTCTCCACACTCACCGAGATCCGCGCCGCCGCCGATGAGGCCAAGACCTTCGTCGCCGACGCCCGGGGTATCGTCGACCAGGTCAAGAGCGGCGAAGGCACGCTCGGCGCCCTGCTGTACGACGGCGAGACCGGCGACAACCTCAAGATCGTCGCCGCCAATCTGCGCGAGCTTTCCGAGAAACTGAACAACGGCAACGGCACCCTCGGCCGCCTCATCAACGACGACAGCCTCTTCATCGAGGCGCAGAACGCGGTGCAGAAGGTCAACCGGGCCGTCGACGGCATGGCCGATCAGGGCCCCATCACTGCGGTCGGCGTCGCCGCCAACACGTTGTTCTAAGCGGAACCGATCCGCCGATCTCCTCAGCGCCGGGTCGCCGTGAACGCCCAGGTGGATTGAGGCGACCCGTTGGTCGTCTCGGCGGCGCCTTCCCAAGTGATCGAGCCGTCCCGCTTGATCATCCCGCGATACTCCACCCGCTGGTGCCGGTGGTCGACATAACGGCAGGTGGTCAGGCGCATGCCCGCAGCTTGAAGCCGCAGCCGACGACGACGAGCCGGAATCGAATCCGAACCGGTTCAGAAATGCTTTTTCGACCGGGAAAACTTACCGCTTCGGCCCGCCCTGCGCCAGGGCCCGGGCGCGCAGTCGCAGGCCGTTGAGGCGGATGAAGCCGGTGGCGTCGTTCTGGTTGTACCAGCTTTGCACCCCCTCCATCGACGCGATGTTCTCATCGTAGAGCGAATACGGGGACTTGCGGCCGACCGTGATGATGTTGCCCTTGTAGAGCTTGAGCCGGACGGTGCCGGTCACGCTCTCCTGGCTCTTGTCGATAAAAGCCTGCAGGGCTTCGCGCTCCGGCGCATACCAGAAGCCGTAGTATACCAGCTCGGCATACTTCGGGATCAGGCTGTCGCGCAGGTGCATGAGATCGCGGTCCATGGTCAGCGACTCCACCTGGCGGTGGCCGTGCATCAGGATCGTGCCGCCCGGGGTCTCGTAGACGCCGCGCGACTTCATGCCCACAAAGCGGTTCTCGACAAGGTCCACGCGGCCGATGCCGTGCTTGCCGCCGAGGGCGTTGAGGGTCTTGAGCACCTTGCCCGGCGTCAGCTTCTTGCCGTTGACGCGGACGCAATTGCCCTGCTCGAAGTCGAGCTCGACATACTCGGCCTGGTTGGGCGCATCCTCCGGTGAAACGGAGAGTTTGAACATGTCCTTGTTCGCCTTGGTGGTCGGATCGAACCACGGGTCCTCCAGGATGCCCGCCTCGTAGGAAATGTGCAGGAGGTTGCGATCCATCGAATAGGGCTTCTTGGCCGAGGCTTCGACCGGGATCTTGTGCTCCCGGCAGTAGGCGATCATCTCGCTGCGCCCCGGAAAGGCCTCCCGGTAATTGTCCATCTTCCACGGCGCAATGATCGTCAGATCGGGCGCCAGCGCCATGTAGGTCAGTTCGAAGCGGCACTGGTCATTGCCTTTGCCGGTGGCGCCGTGCGCGACGGTGTCGGCGTTTTCCTTGCGGGCGATGTCGACCTGCGCCTTGGCGATCAGCGGGCGGGCAATCGAGGTGCCGAGGTAATACTGACCCTCGTAGATCGCGTTGGCCCGGATCATCGGGTAGATGAAGTCGGTCGCAAACTCCTCCACCAAATTCAGCGTGTAGTGCTTGGTGGCACCCGTTTTGCGCGCCTTGGCACTGAGACCCTTGAGCTCCTCCTCCTGGCCGACGTCGGCGGCGAAGGTGACGATTTCGGCGCCGTAGGTTTCTTTGAGCCACTTGACGATGACGGACGTGTCGAGGCCGCCGGAGTATGCGAGGACGATCTTCATAGTGAAATAAAACGGCAGTTTTAGGTGGGGCTGCAATCAGCGCGCAAAGCAAATCCCGGTCCGGGGACGGGGAACCTCCGGTGGAGATTCACATTTCCTTGAAGCTGCAAGATATTGGCAATTTTGGCAAAATCCTCCTAAGTGCAGTCGTTCCCGTTCGCACATGTCCGTTCCAACCCCAGTCCGCCGCCGTCGCCCGGGTGGCTTCACCCTCGTGGAGATCATGATTGTGGTGACGCTGATCGGACTGCTGGCTTCCCTGGCCATCCCGGCGATGAACCGGATTCGCACTGGGGCCCGCGTAACCGCCTTTGTGAACGACCTGCGCACGGGCAAGGATGCCTTCGAGACCTACGCGCTGGAGAACGGCACCTGGCCGGCCGACGGTACGGCCAATGTGCCCAATGTGATGGCCGGATACCTCAACCTGGCCAAATACAGCGGCACCACGCCGCTGGGCGGCGCGTGGGATTGGGACTACGGGGTATTCGGGGTGACCGCCGGCCTCTCGGTCGACAGTCCCACGGCCGCGATCACGGATTTCGCTCAGGTCGACGTCATGATCGACGACGGCAATCTCAGCACCGGCTACTTTCGCAGCCGGGGTGGCGGCTACATCATGGTGCTGGAATTTTGAGCTCCGGCGGCCTCAGGCGCGCACGCCCTGAGCCAGCACGGCCATGATGGCCTTCTGGGTGTGCAGCCGGTTCTCGGCCTGGTCGAAGATGATGCAGCGCGGGTTGTCGAGGACGTCCTGGGTTACCTCCTCGTCGGCGTGGGCCGGCAGGCAGTGCAGGAAGTAGGCGTCGGGTTTGGCCTGGGCGAACAACTCACCCGTGACCTGGTAGGGCGCCATCTGGACCATCCGGGCCTTGGTCTCCTCCTCCTTGCCCATGCTCACCCAGACGTCGGTGTAAACGACATCGGCATCGCGCACCGCCTCGGCCGGGTCGGTGGTGAATTCATAGCAGTCACCGAAGCCTTCAGCCGCAGCCTGGGCCTTGATTTCTGCGCCCGGGGCAAACTCCGGCGGGCCGGCCAGCGCCAGCTTCATGCCGAACAGCCCGGCACCCAGGATCCAGGAGTTGGCCATGTTGCAGGCCGTGTCGCCGAGGAAGGCGATCTTGCGGCCCTTCAACGAAGCCAGCAGGTCACCGCCGGGTTCAGCCCAGCGTTCCGCCAGGGTGAACGCGTCGGTGTAAATCTGGCAGGGGTGCAGGTGGTCGGTAAGCGCGTTGATCACCGGCACCGTGCCGGCAGCGGCGAGTCGTTCGACATCGCTGTGGTCAAAGGTGCGCACGATCAGACCGTGGACAAACCGTGACAGGACCCTGGCCGTGTCCTCGATCGTCTCGCCCCGGCCCAGCTGGATATCGTTGCGGTTCAGGAACAGCGGGTGCCCGCCCAGCTCGTGAATGCCGACTTCGAAGGACACCCGCGTCCGGGTGCTCGATTTGGAAAAGATCAGCGCCCAGCTCTGGCCGTTCAGCGCCGGCGGGGTGTGCCGGCCGCGCTTCGCCTTGAATTCACGGGCCAGCGCGAACACCTCCGCCACCTCATGGGGTTGGAGGTCGGTTTCTTTGAGGAAGTGTTTCATGAGAAAAAACGGTGTTTTTACCGGATTTGGCCGGTGCGAACCAGCGAAAAACCGGCCGACGGCGATCCGTTGGATGAACCGCCGGGAAGCCCAACGCAGCCGGCGGTTCGTCAGGCCGCGATCTTCTTCATCACCTGTCGCAGGATCGTGACGGACTCGTCGAGCTCGGCGGTCGACGCGTTGAGCGGGGGCAAGAGTCGCACCACGTTGCCACCCGCCATCGGGGCCAGCAAACCCGCCTCTCGCAGGGCGGTAATGTAAGGCGCAGCGTCCCCGGTCATTTGCAGGCCAACGAGGTAACCGAGCCCGCGCACCTGCGCCACCTGCTGCGGGAACTCCGCCGCCACCGCCCGCAGCGCCTCGTGCCAGGAGCGGCTCCGCTGCGTGACCTTGGCCAGGAGATCCTCCCGTTCGATCACATCGAGCACCGCCAGCGCCGCTGCACAGGCCAGGGGCGTTCCCCCGAAGGTCGTGCCGTGCATGCCGGGTTGAAACAATTCAGCCGCCGTCTCCCCCACCCAGATCGCCCCGATGGGAAACCCGCCGCCAAGCCCCTTGGCCATGCCGATCGCATCCGGCCGGACGTCGGCATGCTCAAAGGCGAAAAACGTCCCGGTCCGCCCCACCCCGCACTGCACCTCGTCGAGCAGGAGCAGCAGGTTGTGCTTTGAACACAGCTCGCGCAGGCCGCGTAGGAACTCGGGCGTGGCGGGGTTCACGCCGCTCTCGCCCTGGACGGTCTCGAGGAAGATGGCGCAGGTCTGGTCATCGATCAGATCGGCGAAACTCTGCAGGTCATTCAGGCGCCCAAAACTGAACCCGGGTACCAAGGGCCGGAATCCCTTTTGAATCTTCTCCTGCGGTGTCGCGCTCATGCCGCCGAAGGTACGGCCGTGAAACGCCTTCTCGGCACAGATCATCTTGTAGCACTTGCCCTCCTCGCCCCCGGCCTTCCGCACCCCGTGCAACCGCGCCAGCTTGATCAGGCCCTCGTTGGCCTCGGCCCCGCTGTTGCAGAAAAACACCCGGCCCGGCCCCGCCCGGTCAACCAATCGCTTCGCCAACTCGGCCTGATTGGGATTGCGGAAGAGGTTGCTGACATGAATGAGCTCGCCGGCCTGCCGCCGCACCTCCGCCACCCAGTGCGGGTGGCAGTGCCCCAGCGCGCTCACCGCGATGCCCGAGGTGAAATCGAGATAGCATCGGCCATCGTCGGCCCAGACTCGCGACCCCTCGCCGCGCACCAGGGTGACCGGAGCCCGGCCATAATTTTTCAGCACGTGGGCGTCGTAGAGGTCCGCGGCGTTGGGACGGGTGATCTCGGCGGTCATGATGGGAGCGAGCATGGATGAATGCGGGGAATACGGACAATCCCCGTCTGTCATCCATGCGGATCAGCCGTGCACGATTTCGGTCCCGATGCCGCGGTCGGTGAAAATTTCCAGCAGCAACGAATGCGGCAGCCGGCCGTCGACAAAGTGCACGCGGTGCACGCCGTCCTGCAGCGCGCGCATGGCGGCCCCCACCTTGGGGCGCATGCCGGCGGCGATCACGCCGCTGTCGCGCAGGGCGTCGACCTGCGAAATCTTCAAGGTCGAGATGAGCGACTCGGGATCCTCCGGGTTGCTGAGCAGTCCGGGCACATCGCTCATATATACGAGGCGGCGCGCCCGCAGCGCACTGGCGATGCGACCCGCGGCCATGTCGGCGTTCACATTGTAGGGCTTGCCATCATGCCCCAGCGCCACCGGCGAAATCACCGGGACGAAACCGTCCGCGATCGCCTTCTTGATCAACTTGACCTTCACCTCGGTCACCTCGCCCACGTAGCCGAGATCGACGGTGTTGCCCTCGTCGTCCTGCTCGAGCTTGCGGCAGACCAGCACCTCGTCGCCCGGCAGGCCTTTCGGCACGGCGCGCGCCTCGGTGATGGCGGTGCAGACATCCGGATTGACCACCTGGTTCAGCGTGTCGCGCACGATCGCCACCGTGGCCTCGTCGGTCACCCGCATGCCGTTGACGAACTTCGTCTGCAGACCGGACGTCGCCATGGCCTTGGTGATGGCCTTGCCCCCGCCGTGCACCACCACCGTGTGAATGCCGCAGGCCGCAAAGAAAGCGATGTCGTAGGCCACCCGGCTGCGTACCGTAGGATCCGGGTCGTCCATGAAGGACCCGCCGTATTTCACCACGAAGGTGGAGCCGCGGAAATTCTGGATGTAGGGGAGCGCCTCAAGCAGCACCTTGGCCTTGGCCGTGATATCGGAAACGTTCATTAGGCAAGCCTTGGGGGTTAAGCGCAGCGGCGTCCGGTTTTCGATGCAAAACTGCGCCCAACTCAGGGCACGGATTGAAAATCAACTTCACTCCCAGCACCGTCGGCGCCACTTCTCGACCGTGGCTTCGACTGACCTCACCTTTACTTCCAGCGCCGATCACCGTACCTGGCTGGCCAGCCAGGCGGCCCTGCCCCGGGGGTTTCGCGTGGGGAAAAGCCAGTTCAGTTTCACGCCCCGGGAGGCGCCCAAGCCCGCGCGGATGACGCTCACCGTTATCGCGCTCGACCAGCCGACGGCGGATTTCGCGGCCGTGTTCACGCGCAACGCCTTTCCGGGGGCACCGGTCAAGGTCGGTCGCCAGCGGCTCAAGGAGGCGAAGCTCGGGGCGATCGTGGTGAACAACAAAATCTCCAACGTCTGCGCCCCCGGCGGGGTCGAAGCGGCGGAGCAAATCTGCGTAACCGCGGCCACAGCCCTCGGGCTCGCGCCGAACGAGGTGCTGCCCAGTTCGACCGGGGTGATCGGTTGGTCGCTGCCCGTGGCGGATATGGAGGCGGCTCTGCCCGCGGCCGTGGCCGCTCTGCAGGCTGATTCCGTGCTGCCGGCGGCGGAGGGCATCGTCACCACCGATCTCTACCCCAAGGTGCGCCGGGCCGAGCTCGGCGGCGGCAGCATTGTCGGCATCGCGAAGGGCGCGGGGATGATCGAACCCAACCTGGCCACCATGCTGGTTTATCTGCTCACCGACATCGCCATTCCGCGCGACGAACTGCGCCAGGCCTTGGCAGTCGCGGTCGGGCAAAGTTTCAACCGGATCAGTATCGACAGTGACACCAGCACCTCCGACACCGTGGCCCTGGTGTCCTCAGGTCGCGTCACGGGCATCGACCCGGCGGACTTCACCGCAATTCTGACCCAAGTGTGCCGCGACCTCGCGGAAGATGTCGTGCGCAATGGCGAAGGCGTGCACCACGTCATCCGGGTCGAGGTGACCGGGGCGCCGGATGATGCGGCGGCGACCGCCCTCGGCCGGGCGATCGTCAACGCCCCGCTGTTCAAGTGTGCGATCGCCGGCAACGATCCCAATGTCGGCCGCTTGGTCCAGGCGATCGGGCGTCATGCCGGCCTGTACGAGGGATTCGATCTCGCCCGCCTGGAGCTGACCCTCGGCGGGATCCCGATTTTCGCCGACGGCGTGTTTCAACTCGATCCCGCCAAGGAGACCGCGCTGGTCGCCCACCTGCGGGGAGCTGAGCTCTACGCCAGCGCCCCCACGGCGGCAGGGCATTTCAGTCCACCGGTGGACTACCCCCCGCATGAACGCTGTGTCGAACTCACCGTCGCGCTCAACGCCGGCCTCGGCCAAGCCATCGTGCTGGGCGGCGATCTCACCCACGAATACGTGACTGAGAACGCCGACTACCGCAGCTAGGCTCGGTACCGGGGAAAAACAAAAAAGCCGCCCGCGAACGGACGGCTTTGGGAAGAGGGATTGTTCCGCCGCGGATCAGCGCTTGGAGAACTGGAAGCGCTTGCGGGCGCCGGGCTGGCCTGCCTTCTTGCGCTCCTTCTGGCGCGGGTCGCGCTTGAGGTGACCGGACTTCTTCAACGGCGGGCGGAGCTCGGCGTCCATCTTCTGCAGGGCGCGGGCAATGCCATGGGCCACGGCACCGGCTTGGCCGGAAACGCCGCCACCTTCAACGTTGGCGATCACGTCGAACTCCTCACGCTTCTCAACCGTCGTCAGCGGAGCGGTGGCGATGCGGGCGAAGTTCTCGTGGGAAAAATAGTCCTCGAAGTCCCGGCCGTTGGCGACGAACTTGCCGGAGCCGGACTTGATGCGCACGCGGGCGGTCGCGGTCTTGCGACGGCCGGTGGCGGTGTAAACAGTGGCGGTATCTGCGCTCATGGGAGTCTAATCAAAGGGGGAGCGGGGTCGGGTTCTGAGCCGCGTGCGGGTGCTCCGAGCCGGCGAAGACGCGCAGCTTCTTGAGCATCTGGCGGGCCAGGCGGTTCTTCGGCAGCATGCCCTTCACGGCGTGCTCGATGATGAACTGCGGGTTGCGCACCCGTTGTTCGGAGAAGGAACGGTAGCTCTCACCGCCGACGAAGCCGGAAAAGAACATGTAGCTGTTCTGCTGCTCCTTCTTGCCGGTCACGACGATCTTCTCGGCATTGACCACGATCACGTAGTCGCCGGTGTCGACATGCGGCGTGTAGGTGGACTTGTGACGACCGCGCAGCACATTGGCGATCTTCACCGCCAAGCGGCCAAGCACCTGCCCGTCGGCATCGACGATATGCCACTGGGGTTGCACGGTGTCCTTTTTGGCAAGGAATGTTTTCATGAGAAAAGAGGCCAAGAGCTAGGCTTTGGCGAAGGCCTGTCAACCTGCATTTTCCAGAGAAGCAAAATCCCGCCCCCACCAGAGTGGGGACGGGATTTGATGTAGAGGAGTTGCCTGAAAAATCGGTTAGAAACCGATGCTCACGCCCGTGATGAAGTAAACCCAGCTGTCATCCGCACCCGGGATGTCCAGGTCATTGGCGGTGTAGACGATGCCAGCGTAGCCGCTAGCGCTATCGGTGAAGGCGTAGTTGTAGGTGGCGCTGAGGCTCAAGTAGGTGTAGTCAGTCACACCCGAACCGCTGGCGAAGCCGTAGTCGAACGCGTAATCGATCGAGCTGGTGTCGTCGATGGACTGGCTGTAGCCGAGGCCGCCTTGGAAGGTGGTCACTTCGAACTCAGTCTCGTAGTAGAGATAGACCGAAGCGGACAGGCCGCCACCGAGGTCACCGGCGAGGCCGACGAAAGGCTCGAACTGCTCGTCACCGGAAGGAGTCTCCGGGTAGAAGTAGTAGGTGGCACCGAGGTCAACGGACCAGGTATCGCTGAGGGCGAAACCATAGCCCATGTAGAAATCGAATTCGTTGGCGTAGCCACCGGTGACCGGCTGGCTGGTCCAGATGCCGGCGTAGAGATCGTCGACAGCGAATTCAATGGACGGCTGGATGGAGCCATCCGCGAACTGCAGTCCGCGGAAAACGTAGTCCGAGACGAACGGGAAATCCAACGAGATGGAGTATTCCGCGCGGCTAGCGGCGGAACCTGCCACCATCGCGGCGAGGAGGAGGGCAATCTTCTTCATGTTTGTGATTAGTCTGTAGTTTTTGCAGTCACGTGACTGTTGTTTCCTGCGCCCCACCAGAAACTAGGAAGAAACCAGCGGGTTTGTTCATGGTTTTAGGAGAAACGCCGGCGTAGCCAACGCAACTTGCAGAATCTTAGCAAACCGCAGGCCAAAAACTAGCAAGTATGAAAAAAATTATAGTAGCAGCCGTAATCGCCGGATTTTTAGGGGTTTTAGCGGGTGCCTTCGGTGCGCACGCCCTGGCTGACCGACTCGCCGAGACCGGGCATACCGGCACCTGGGACACGGCTGTGCTCTACCACTTGGTCCACGCCGTCGCCCTGCTGGCGCTCGGATCCGCGCCGGTGGAACCGACAGCCCGGCGTCGGGCCGGCTGCTGCTGGCTCGGCGGTATCGGCCTGTTTTCCGGGTCACTTTATGCCCTCGCCTTGGGCGGACCGCGGTGGCTGGGGCCGATCACACCGCTGGGAGGATTACTATTTTTAATGGGTTGGGCCTTGGTGGCCCTCGGCGTGATGCGCTCGCGGGAGAGCTGAACTACCCATGATCGAGGTCCCCGCAGCGTTGCAGCCGGTGTTGCTGGCCCTCGGTCGGGCTGGCCGCCCCCGGCTGGTCGGCGGCTGCGTGAGGGATGCCCTGTGGGGTCTGCCTCCCGGGGATATCGACGTGGAGGTCGCGGGCGTGACCTTCGACCAACTGCTGACGGTCCTGCGCCCCTTTGGCTCCACCAATGTCGTGGGCCGGAGTTTCGGCACCATCAAACTACGCCTCGCCGAACAGGTCTACGATTTCTCCCTGCCCCGCCGGGAATCCAAGACCGGGGCCGGCCACCGGGGCTTCAAAATCGAACCGGATTCGAATCTGACCGACCGCGAAGCGGCCGCCCGCCGCGATTTCACGATCAATGCCATGGCGTGGGATCCGGTTGAGCATCGCCTGATCGATCCCTTTGCAGGACAAGCCGACCTGCAGGCCCGGGTGTTGCGCCATACGAGTGCCGCCTTCGCCGAGGACCCGCTCCGCGTGCTGCGGGCCATGCAATTGGCGGCGCGGTTCGGTTTGATCCTGTCCCCGGAAACCGCCCGGCTGTGTGCCCGTATCAAGGGTACGCATGCCGAGCTACCCACCGAGCGGATTTGGGGCGAATGGTGGAAATGGGCCACACAGGCCACCCAACCCTCCGCCGGCCTGCGGGTGCTGGCCGAGGCGGACTGGCTGGCCCACTACCCGGAAATTGCCGCGCTCAAGGGCACCCCCCAGGACCCGGAATGGCATACGGAAGGGGATGTCTTCGTCCATACCGGGCATTGTCTCGATGCGTTGGTCACCAATCCGGAATGGCAGGGATCTCCGCCGGAGCGGCGGGCTACCCTCATGTTCGCCGTGCTGGCGCATGATTTCGGGAAGCCCAGCACCACCGCGCAGGTGGAGCGGGAGGGGCGACTGCGTTGGATCAGTCCGCGACACGCTCAGGCCGGGGTCGAGCCCACCCGGACGTTTCTGACCCGCGTCGGGGCCCCCTTGGAATTCGCCCCGCGAATCGAACCCTTGGTGCGCGAGCATCTCGTGTTGCATGACTTCGGCGAGCAACCGCCATCGGACAGTGCGCTCCGTCGACTGGCTCGTCGGCTGGTGCCGGCCACGATCGACGACCTGTGCCAGGTTATGATCGCGGACCGTCGGGGGCGGCCCCCGCGGGATGATGCCGCGGGGGTGGCTGCGATTCGCCAGTTCCAGGCCCAGGCCCAGGCCTTGGCAGTGGCCCGGCGACCACCCCCGCCTTTGCTGCTGGGTCGGCATCTCATCGCCCGGGGCATGACGCCCGGCCCCGCGTTCAAGCCCCTGCTGGATCGGGCCTATGAGGCGCAGCTCGACGGCGATTATAATGATGAGGCGGGCGCATTGGTCTGGTTGGATTCCCATTTGCGCCCAGCCGAGGGCTGACCTACGTTGGTTGCCCCATGGCCAACCAACTCGAACAACTCAAAGCGTTCACCAAAGTCGTCGCGGATACCGGCGACTTCGCCAGCATGAAGGCCTTCGCACCGCAGGATGCGACCACGAACCCTTCGCTCATTCTCAAGGCCGCCGGTCAGGAAGACTACGCGGCCGTGGTGGATCGGGCCATCGCCGCCGCCGGTAGCGGCGCCAGCATGGACCGGATTGTCGACCATCTGCTGGTCGCGTTCGGGAGTGAGATCCTGCAGATCGTGCCGGGCCGCGTGTCGAGTGAAGTGGACGCCCGCCTCTCGTTCGATACCACCGCGACCATCGAGCGCGCGCGCGGCATCATCGCGCTTTACGAAGCCGCGGGCATTTCACGGGACCGAATCCTGATCAAGATTGCCTCGACCTGGGAGGGCATCAAGGCAGCCGAGACCTTGGAGCGCGAAGGTATCCACTGCAATCTTACCCTGCTGTTTTCCTTTCCCCAGGCCGTTGCCTGCGCTGCAGCCGGCGTCCAACTCATCTCCCCGTTCGTGGGCCGGATTCTCGACTGGCACAAGAAGAGCACCGGTCGCGACTATCAGGGTGCGGAGGACCCCGGGGTCCAGTCCGTCACGCAGATCTACCACTACTATAAGAAATTCGGCCACGCCACCGAGGTGATGGGCGCGAGCTTCCGCAACACCGGCGAGATCCTGGCGCTGGCCGGCTGTGATCTCCTCACTATTTCCCCCAACCTGCTGCAGGAACTGGCGGATGCCAACGGCGAAGTCACCCGCCAGCTCGACCCGGCGGTGGCGGCGGAGACGGACCTCGAACAAGTCTCGTTTGACGAGGCCGGTTTCCGTTACGCCCTCAACGAGGACGCCATGGCCACCGAGAAGACGGCGGAAGGTATCCGCAACTTCGCGGCGGACATCGTCAAACTTGAGCAGCTCATCGCCAAGAAGACCGGTTGAGGCCGGACCGTGGCGGCGAAGGCACGAATTGCCTTCTAGCACTCGCACCGCCGGCTATTGCTGAAGGCGATGATTCGCGCGTTTCAGTGGGATCTCGCCCGTCAGGTCGAGCGGCTGGATTGGCTGCTCGCCCAATTGCCGCGCTACGCCGCGTGGGGGTATCAGGAACTGCATCTCCATCTGGAGGACGCGGTGGACTACCCCGGCCTGCCGGGAGTGGCCCGGCGCGATGCACTGAGCTGGCGACAACTGGAAAAGCTGGTCACGACCGCTGAGCGCCAAGGCATTGGCGTCGTGCCCATCGTCAACCTGCTCGGGCACACCCAATACCTGATCAAAACCCCAGAATGGCGGGACTTGAACGAATGCCGGGACGAAACCGGCCAACCCCTGCCGGTCGGACAGATTTGCCCGAGCGATCCGCGCACCCGGGAAGTCGCGGCCCGCTTGCTGCGCGACGTGGCCCCGCTGTGCACCGCCGGCAAGGTCCACGTCGGCCTGGATGAATCGTTTCACCTGGGCCGTCATCCGGCCAGCCAGACCGAGATCGCGCAGCTGGGCCTGGCCGCGTATTTCGCCCGCTACGTCGGCCAATTGCATGAATTGGCGGCAGGCCATGGCCTTCGCATGGCGTGCTGGGCGGACATGTTCGTCCTGCTGCCAGCCGCGATCCCCCTGCTGCCCCGGGGCCTGATCGCCTACGACTGGTATTATCACGGTTTCCGCCGCCATCCCCGCTTCGAACTGTACAATTATGCTGAGTACAACCTGGCGCCGGCGCTGCGCCAGCAAGGTATCAGTTACTGGGGCTGCCCCTTGAACGGGGCCTTCCGTCACGAGCCGATGCCGGTGTTTGGTGAACGCCTGGCCAATGCCCTCTCCTGGTGGCAGCGCTGCGCGCGCACTCACGCCGAGGGCATGCTGGTGACCGGCTGGGA
>Ga0181607_10000173_pt1 | contig 51516 bp, 52 predicted proteins | sample 041ome_9_FD_132420 | JGI IMG/M metagenome (GOLD analysis project Ga0181607, IMG submission 132420) | Coastal salt marsh microbial communities from the Groves Creek Marsh, Skidaway Island, Georgia - 041413US metaG (megahit assembly) | ecosystem: Environmental > Aquatic > Marine > Intertidal zone...
ACGAAAACGGTCAGTTAATGATTGAAGGAAACTGGAATGGTGGTAAAGAGGATGGAGCCGTGAAGGAATATTACGCGAATGGAGATCTTATGTCTGTTCGAGTCTTCAATGGAGGTAAAATGGACGCAGCCAAATCACAGTTTAAGGAAGCATCAACACCAGCGGTTGCTGTGAAAGATGACCCTGAACCAGTGAATGATGACAACAATAAGGTGAAAACAACCATAGCCGTTTCGCAACAAGAAGCCGCTCCGAACATAGGAAGGTTCGATAGCAATGGGCCTCACACCCTATACAACAAGAATCGACAAATCCATCAAAAAGGAATTTTCAAGAATGGCCGATTAATGGATGGAAAAATCTACAAGTACTCGAAAGATGGAATCCTAGAAACCATTGAGATTTATTCAAATGGACAATACGTTGGTGAAGGCGTGATCACTGTGGATATGAAATAAACTGCAGGCATTATTCGAACTTTTTCTTTTGATCGTTTTTCCATCGCGTCTTTCCTTTTTCAGCTTCTATCTTTGCCCGCGAAAAATTGATCATGAACTCAGCATTGCACGTTTACAATACCCTATCGGGAAAGAAAGAAAAGTTTGAGCCGCTTAACCCTCCTCGTGTTGGACTATACGTTTGCGGACCAACGGTATATAGCAATGCGCATCTTGGGAATGTTCGAACATTCCTTTCCTTCGATTTGATCGCGAGATATTTGCGCTACTCCGATTATAAGGTGCGCTATGTGCGAAACATTACCGATGTTGGACATATCACAACCGACATTGACGATGGCGTGGATCGAATTGGTCAACAAGCTAAACTAGAGCAAATGGAACCGATGGAAATCGTTCAGAAATACACCACCGATTTTCACAACATCATGGCAATGATGAACATTTTGCCACCTGACATTGAACCCACAGCCACAGGGCACATGATCGAACAGATTGGAATGATCAAAACCATTATCAATAATGGTTACGCTTATGAGTCTGAAGGGAACATTTATTTTGATGTTGAAGCCTATAAGGAAAAGCATAACTATGGCGAACTCAGTGGTCGAAACGTAGACGAGCTTTTTGAGAACACCCGTGCGCTTGACGGACAAAGTGAAAAGCGCTTCTTCGCTGATTTTGCCCTTTGGAAAAAAGCAGCTCCCGAACACATCATGCAATGGCCTTCACCTTGGGGAATGGGATTTCCCGGCTGGCACTTGGAGTGTTCAGCAATGAGTACAAAATACTTGGGCGAACAATTCGACATTCACGGAGGTGGCATGGACCTTAAATTCCCTCATCATGAATCAGAAGTAGCACAAAACACTGCTTGCACAGGGCACGGACCTGCGCGATATTGGCTGCATACCAACATGCTCACTTTTGAAGGTTCTAAAATGTCCAAATCATTGGGCAACTCCATCTTACCAAATGAATTATTTACCGGTAATCATCCTTTGCTCAGGAGAGGCTTCCACCCTATGGTGGTGCGGTTTTTTATGATGCAAGCACATTACAGAAGCACACTTGATTTCTCAAATGAAGCTCTAGAAGCCTCTGAAAAAGGATACCAACGATTGATGGCTGGAATGAAGGTGTTGCCAACGCTTGTCACATCTGAAAAGTCAGACATTAACATCCAGGATTACAAGGCCAAATTTACCGCGGCAATGGACGATGATTTCAACAGTTCTGTGCTGATCAGCCATTTGTTTGACGCGGTAAAAAGCATCAACTCCATTGCAGAAGGACGTCTTAAAATCACAGAGCAAGACAAGAATGATTTGATCTCATTGATGGATGGAATCGTAAAAAATGTACTTGGATTAAGTTCGATCGAAGAAACAGGTGATTCTGAATTAACCAATGGCTTGATGGAATTGATTCTCGATCTAAGAGCGCGTGCAAGATCGAATAAAGATTGGGCAACTTCCGATGCCATTAGAGATCAACTTGATGCATTAAACATCGTTGTGAAAGACGGCAAAGACGGGGCGTCATGGGGATTAAAATAGGAAGACTCCTTCTATCGGTTTCGCTATTGAGCATGGTTCTTTGGAGTTGTGAGAATGATGCCGAAAGGAAGGTAGAGACACGACAAAAACCTGCCGCGAGCAAACCAGCCATTCAACTTATCGCAACGCCATCTTTCAATCAAGATACAGCCTTTGCCTTTGTGCAAAAACAAGTAGATTTTGGTCCGCGCGTTCCAAATACAGATGCACAATTAGCATGCGCAAAATGGATGGAAGCCAAAATGAAAAGCTTCGGATTGGAAACTTCTGCTCAACAAGCCGAAGTAATTGCATATAACGACCAACCGCTAAGAATGATCAACGTGATGGGCCGTTATCGTCCTGAACTTAAGGATCGCGTTTTGCTCTGTGCGCATTGGGACACGAGACCTTATGCCGATCGTGATACGCGTGATCTAAACAAACCCATTGATGGTGCAAATGATGGCGCAAGTGGCGTTGGTGTTTTGCTGGAATTGGCCAGAGCGATTAGTAAAGACAGTCTTGGCCCTAACATCGGTTTCGATATCGTTTTCTTCGACACAGAAGACTACGGTAAGCCTGAGTCTTCTATGGTAGGAACATCAAATGACTCTTGGTGTTTAGGTTCACAGTATTGGGCAAAAAATATTCCTTTTGCCAATTATAGGCCCAGATATGGCATACTGCTCGATATGGTGGGGGCCAGCAATGCTGTTTTTCCAAAGGAAGCAGCTTCCATGAACTATGCTCCAAGTGTAGTGAACAATGTTTGGTCCATAGCTCAGGCAATGGGCCACAAAGATTATTTTCCAAATATCAATGGCAATCCTATTACAGATGATCATATTTACTTGAATACTTTGGCCGGCATACCTACCATAGATATCATCCACTACGAAATGGGTCGAGCAGATTTTGGATCGTTTCATCACACCCACGATGACAATATGGATATCATTGATGCCAACGCCCTGAAAGTGGTTGGCGATGTATTGATGCAAGTCATTTACAAAGAATGAGGCTCGCTATTGTTCTGATTCTACTCTTTCCATTTGGCCACGTAAAAGCTCAAAACCTAGATATCGATTGGCTGCAAGCGACCAATGTTCATCGCAATCAACGACTTGATCCTGCATTTTCGGCTATAACAACGTATGCATCTGTTGTTAGCATGCTATGTCCTTCAGGCGTTTTTGGTGTTGGGTTTATCACCAAGGATAGTTTACTTAGAAGAAAAGGTCTCTACATTGCAGGAAGTATGGCCATTTCAGCAGTTACTACGTTGGCATTGAAATACAGCATCAATCGGGACCGCCCTTTCAAAACCTATCCCTTCATTGATCAGCAAACCGATGCTGGAAGTCCATCTTTTCCTTCTGGACATACTTCGAATGCATTTGCTACAGCTACCGCAATGGCTTTTGCTTTTCCAAAATGGTATGTGGTAGCACCAGCATATGCATGGGCTGGTGCGGTGGGTTATTCAAGGATGCACTTGGGCGTGCATTATCCGAGCGATGTTTTGGTGGGTGCGGCCGTTGGTGCAGGATCGGCATGGCTGGGTCATTGGCTCAACCAACTCCTTTTCCAACAGAACAGAAAACACTAAAAACTTCCGGAATTCTTCCGTTGAAATGACCTCTTCATTCTCACGATAGGGTTATATTTCGGCAAATTACATGCGAGAATGGCTGACGAAAAAAAACTCTTTCTACTTGATGCTTTTGCCTTGATCTACAGGGCATACTATTCCTTCATTTCAAATCCTAGGATCAGCAGTAAAGGCTTCAACACCTCAGCCATGTTTGGTTTTACAAATACCTTGTTTGACCTTATTAATAAAGAAAATCCAACGCACATCGCAGTAGTATTTGATCCGCCAAGTGGTGATCAGAAAAATTTTAGGGTAGAACAATATGCCGAATACAAAGCCAATCGCGAGGCAATGCCAGAAGACATTGCGCGGTCTATACCCTACATCAAGGCCATTGTTGAGGGTTTCAATATTCCCGCACTCGAAGTGGAAGGATTTGAAGCCGATGATGTGATTGGAACTTTGGCAAAAAAAGCAGCTAAAAAAGGCTATACCGTATACATGATGACTCCAGATAAAGACTATGGTCAATTGGTGGAAGAAAATATCTTCATGTATAAACCTGCACGCGGAGGAGGAGATGTTGAGATCATGGGAGTGAAGGAAATATGTGAGAAATATGGCATCGAGCGACCCGATCAGGTAATCGACATTTTAGGAATGATGGGAGACGCGGTTGACAATATTCCGGGCATTCCAGGCGTAGGAGAAAAAACAGCGATCAAGTTTGTACAGCAGTTCGATTCTGTGGAAGGACTCTATGAAAATTTAGACCAGCTTAAAGGTAAAATGAAAGAGAAGGTTGAGGCGAATAAAGAATTGGCTTTCATGTCTAAAGAATTGGCGACCATCATCCTCGATGTACCCATCGAACTGAACGAAAAAAACCTCATTCGCGAAGAACCAAATCAAGAAAAACTCATTGAGATTTTTACAGAATTGGAATTTAAAACCATGGCGAAGCGCATGCTGGGCGAAGAAATCACCATTGTTCAATCCGCAAGCGCTAGCAGTCAACTTGACCTTTTCAGCACACCCGAAACAAATGTGCAGGAAGCAGAAGAAAATATAAAAGTGGATGACTTGAAGTCCATTGAAAATATCAAACACAATTATCAAGCTATAGAGGGCAAGGAGGCGAGGCAAGCATTGATTTCAAACTTGAAGAATCAAAAGAGCTTCTGCTTCGATACAGAAACAACAGGAATTGATGCGCTCACTGCTGAATTGGTAGGCATGTCGTTTTGCTGGGAAAAAGGAACTGCCTTTTATGTTCCCATTCCAGAAAACCAAGATGAAGCGAAATCTATCGTTGCTGAATTTAAATCGGTCTTTGAAAACGAAGCTGAAAAAGTTGGGCAAAACTTGAAATATGATATCGAAGTGCTTCATCGCTATGGTATTCACGTCCAAGGCTTCCTATATGACACTATGATTGCCCATTACCTGTTGCATCCTGATATGAGGCACAACATGGATGAAATGTCTGAATACTACCTGCAATACAAACCTGTATCCATTGAATCTCTCATTGGTAAAAAGGGAAAAGGACAGGGAAGCATGCGCGATGTTCCATTGACAGAAATCACTGAATATGCTGCAGAAGATGCTGATATTACTTGGCAGTTAAAGCAAGCATTAGACATTGAGCTTGATAAAGATCACTTGGTTAAACTCTTTAAAGAAATTGAGTCTCCATTGATTCCTGTGCTCACCCAAATGGAAATTGAAGGGATCAATTTAGACGTAGATGCGCTGAAAACATTCTCCAAAGAGTTGGGAAAAGACATCGAACAGCTTGAGAAAAAAATTTTAGAATTGGCCGGCATCAATTTCAATATCGACTCGCCAAAACAGCTGGGAGAAATGCTCTTCGACCATTTGAAAATTGATGAAAAGGCCAAAAAAACCAAAAGCGGACAGTATGTAACAAAGGAAGACACACTTCAAAAATTAGCCAATAGGCATGAAATCATTCCGCTGATTCTAGACTATCGCAGCGTGAAAAAGTTGAAAAGCACCTACGTTGATAGCTTGCCTGAATTGGTCAACCCAAGCTCAAGTAGAATACATACCAACTATATGCAGACCGTAGCTGCAACGGGCCGACTTTCATCAAACAATCCAAATCTTCAGAACATCCCGATTCGTACAGAGCGTGGAAGGCTCATTCGAAAAGCATTCATTCCTAGAGACAAGAATCATGTTATTCTAGCGGCAGACTATTCTCAAGTTGAATTAAGAATCATTGCAGCATTGAGTAAAGATGAAGGCATGATTGAAGCTTTTAAAAATGGCTTAGATATTCACGCAGCCACAGCATCTAAAGTATTCAACGTAGCTCTAGAAGATGTAACGCGCGACCAGCGAAGCAAGGCCAAGGCTGTGAACTTTGGAATAGCATATGGTCAAGGTGCTTTTGGACTGGCAGAAAATCTCAATATCTCAAGAACAGAAGCAAAGGAAATCATCGATAATTATTTTAAAGAATTTCCTGGTATTCAAGAATATAAACAAATGGCCATCGAGAGTGCCAGGGAAAAAGGCTATGCCGAAACCTTGCTCAACAGAAGGCGCTATTTGCCGGATATCAATTCAAGAAATGCCACGGTAAAAGCCGCTGCTGAGCGCAACGCCATCAATGCGCCCATTCAAGGCTCAGCAGCAGACATTATCAAATTGGCAATGATCAACATCCATCGTTTATTTACACAACGCGGTTTTAAATCAAAAATGCTGCTTCAGGTGCATGACGAATTGGTGTTTGATGCAGAAAAAACAGAGTTAGAAACCATTATTCCGTTGATTAAACAGGAGATGGAAAGCGCCTATATTATTGATGTTCCCTTAGTTGTTGACATCAATCATGGGAATAATTGGCTTGAAGCCCACTAAAATCAGATGTTTTGTCGTATAAGTTTGATAGAATCAAGGATAATTATGAAAAAATCCATTATTGTTTGTGTCCTTTTTACCGGTATGCTGCTGTCGGGCTGCGGTGGTGAATCAGACACTTCCAACCAAGACGAAAAGTCTTCGAATGCCATCGACACTAGTCTGATTAAAGAAGGAATGGGCGATGAAATGTATGATCGCGCGCGTACAATGTTTTATTCCATGCCCTCCCCGATCGAACTTCAAACCATGATCGAAAAGGCTGGCGGTTACTTTAGGGCGGATTTATTGCACAACCCACAAACTTCCTCTCAATATCAGACTACCGACCAACAAGCTTTAGCGCTTGGAGTGTATGGAACGGACATGAGTTATGCTACTGTATTCAACCAACAGCAAGAGTCTTTACTCTTTTTAGCGGCTGCTCAACGCGTTTCCAAAAAAATGGGTATTCATGATCCGTTTAATGGAGCCCTGATTGAAAGAGCCAATGCAAACATGGCCGATAAAGACTCAATGCTTCTAATCGTATCTGAGCTTTATTGGGAACTGAACAGTCAACTTCAAGAGGAAAATAGAAATCAATTGGGATTAATTGTATTGGCCGCAGGATGGTTAGAAGGCATTTACCTTGGCACGCAAATCATGAATGCCGAAAAGCCAGAACCAGAAATTGCAAAAGTTTTAATGGATCAGCGGTTTGTTGCCATGCAACTCAATGAAATGTTTATCGATTACCACGATGATGCATTCATTAAGGCCACAGAACCTTTTTTCAGGCCACTGATAGACACGTACTTGAGCTTAAAAATGGACGAAAAGGAAACTACACTCAAAGAATCTGGTGGTAAAACCATAATTGGCGGTGCCAGCGCGGTAATTTATGGTCCTGAAGACCTTACACAAATTAAAAAGCTTGCACAAGAAGCAAGAGCTAAAATCATCATGATATGAGACGCACCATTCAACTTACCCTTGCGCTTATCATAATGCTCGCAGGCATTTCAGAATCGGCAACTGCTCAATGCAAGAATTTCACAAAAAAACAGTGCCTTTCAGAATTGAGTGATTACACTGGAAATGGTCAATACAATGGTGCTGTGATGTTCGAAGGAGAAGAAGCATCACTTGTTCAAACATTCTACTCTGGTAAAGACTACCGATTGTTTGTTTGCGCCCATCCTGCCATTGCCGATAGCCTGTTTTTCGAAGTTCGAGACTATCGTAAAAAACTCATCTTTTCAAGTAAAGAAAAAGGCTCCAATTCATTTGACTTTTCAGTAGAATCTACTCAACAGCTCTTTATAAAGGTGGCAGTACCTGAAATGGGCACGGCAAATGAGCTGAAAAAGAACGGTTGCGTTTCCATCTTGGTGGGCTTCAAAGACAATTAATCCTTTCTAAACATTCGAGGCTTAAGAAAAGCATGCTTAATATTGCGGCATGACATTCTCAATGACGGGATATGGCAAAAGCACTTGCCAATATAAAGGTCGAGTATTGACCTTAGAAATTAGAACCTTAAACAGCAAGCAAGGCGAATTAAACCTGCGCATTCCATCAATTTACCGTGAGAAAGAACTTGAATTGAGGGAAATCCTTTCATCGCAGCTGGATCGCGGTAAAATTGACTTAAGCGTGCAGCGCGATTTAGCAGAAGGAGAAACTGCAACCGAGTTGAACCAACCTCTAGTAGGCGCATTCTACAAGCTATTCAAAAAATTGGAAGCCAACATGGCCGAAGAGCCATCAAAAAACTCTACTGATTATCTATCCCTTATCATGAAAATGCCAGATGTGCTGAAACCTGCTGCCATTGAGCTTGAAGAGGAAGAATTTCGAGCATTAAAAATTGCATTGAACGAATGCTTATTGAGGGTGAATGAATTCAGAAAACAAGAGGGGGCAAAACTTGAAACCGTTTTATCCGAGGGTGCTAAGAACATCAAAGACAGTTTAGAACGTATCATTCCGTTTGAAGAAGAAAGATTAAGCCGCATTAAAAAACGTATTTACAACAACTTAGGAGAAGATGCAGAAAATGTGACTTTCGATAAAGACCGATTCGAACAAGAATTGATCTACTACCTCGAAAAATTGGATATCACAGAAGAGAAAGTGCGGCTTGGAGCGCATTGCGATTACTTCCTAAAAACCTTGAAAGAAGAAGCTATAAAGGGGAAAAAACTATCCTTCATTGCCCAAGAGATGGGTAGAGAAATTAATACCCTTGGCAGTAAAGCACAACACTCTGAAATGCAGCGTATTGTGGTAGAAATGAAAGACGAGCTCGAAAAAATCAAAGAACAAGCGCTGAACGTACTTTAAAAGGAATGACAAGGTTGAATGCAATAGGCAAAGCAGTAATATTTTCAGCTCCATCGGGATCCGGAAAGTCAACCATTGTGCATGCTCTTTTAGACAAAGGTCTTCCATTGGAATTTTCTATTTCTGCCACTAGCCGTGATCCTCGAGGAAAGGAAGTAGATGGAAAAGACTACTATTTCTTGGGTGTTGAAGGCTTCAAAAAGTGCATAGAAAAGGATGAACTTCTGGAATGGGAAGAGGTGTATTCCAATCAGTTTTATGGCACGCTAAAAAGCGAAACAACAAGGATTTGGTCCAACAACAAAGCGGTAATCTTTGATGTTGATGTATATGGTGGTCTAAACCTAAAAAAACACTTCGGAGATAAAGCACTCACAGTGTTTGTGATGCCTCCTTCAATAGAAGAATTGGAGAACAGGTTAAAAGGCCGAAATACTGAAAACCACGAAAAAATTAAAATGAGACTGGCTAAAGCAAAGGAAGAGTTGGCGCAAAAAGATCCATTTGACGTGATCATTCTCAACGATGATCTTAGCAAAGCCATCGACAATGCGTACACTGCTGTTAAAGAATTTCTTGATCGATGAGTAAGACTGTAGGGCTTTATTTTGGAACGTTCAACCCTATTCATGTTGGGCACTTGGTGATTGCAAACCACATGGTTCAGCATGCCAATTTGGATGAGTTATGGTTCGTGGTTTCCCCTCAAAACCCTCTTAAACCTAAAGCGTCACTTTTAGCCGACTATCATCGCCTTGCGCTGGTGAGGATTGCAGTTGAGGATAATGATAGACTGAAAGCCAACAACATTGAGTTTGACTTAGCTCAGCCATCTTACACTGTTCACACTCTTATTGCACTAAGTGAAAAGTATCCAGATCATAATTTCACTATCATCATGGGAGAAGACAATTTAAACACGCTCCCAAAATGGAAAAACTTCGAGCAAATTTTAGCCCATTACTCCATTTTGGTCTACCCAAGGGTTGAAAGCGATGAAAACCTTAGCGTAAACAGCGAGGGACGTAGCGACTTGTTGGATCATCCAAAAGTCACTATGATTGACGCCCCGTTGATGAAGATTTCGGCAAGTTTCATCAGAAAGTCCATAAAGCATGGAAAAGATGTGCGTTACTTACTTACTGAACCCGTACTGAAATATGTAGACGAAATGAATTTCTATAAAAAGTAAAAGATGAGTGAAAGAACTGAACTGGAAGAATTGGGTGAATTTGGATTGATTGATCATCTTACCAACAAGATCGAACACTATCAACCATCAACCATAAAAGGTGTCGGGGATGACGCAGCGGTCATCGATCGAGGTGATCATTACGAGTTAATTTCAACCGACCTGCTCATAGAAGGGGTGCATTTTGATATGTCTTACACTCCACTCAAGCATCTTGGCTATAAAGCAATTGCAGTTAATGTTAGCGACATCTGCGCGATGAATGGCAAAGCCACCCAAGTAACGGTGGGTATCGCTGTATCAAATCGCTTTCCTGTAGAAGCTTTAGAAGAATTGTATGAAGGCATGCTGCTGGCCTGCAAGGCATATGAAGTAGATTTGGTAGGGGGCGATACCACATCAAGTTTGTCAGGATTATTGATTAGCGTAACAGCTATTGGCACTGTTAGTAAGGATAAAATAGCATACAGATCTGGGGCTAAAAACAATGACTTAATCTGTGTGTCTGGAGACTTAGGAGCGTCATACATCGGACTACAAATCCTCGAAAGGGAGAAATCTGTATGGAAAGAGAACCCAGACATACAACCTGACCTGGAAGGGCACGACTATGTACTAGAACGCTTCTTAAAACCTGAGCCAAGGGCCGACATTATCGAGTTGTTGGCCAAGGAAAATATCATCCCAACTTCAATGATTGACATTTCAGACGGGTTAGCCTCAGAAATTCTGCACCTGTGCAAAAACAGCAAAACAGGCGCAAAAATCTATGAAGAGAAAATCCCGATCGATGCAACAGTAGCAAGTCAGTGCAGTGAATTTAATCTCGAACCTTCAGTATGTGCACTCAATGGTGGTGAAGATTATGAATTGCTGTTCACTATAAGCCAATCAGACTTTGAAAAAATCAATCAACTTACAGAGATAAAAACCATAGGTCACATGACAGACGCCTCAGAAGGTGTTTGTTTGGTTTATCCAAAAGGAGAAGAAATCTTTATCAAAGCCCAAGGCTGGAAGGCCTTTTAGCGTGCTATATGGAGTTCGCAATGATGAAAAGCAAGTCAATTGCGAGGGTCACTAATGTAGCTCTTACGATGTACTTCATTGGCATTACGGCCAGCATGGTAGAAAGACTCAACATAGTGCTTACTGCAATTACCGCGATTTGCCAAATATGATCTTTCACAAAAACGCCTACTGTAATTCCGCCTATAATTCCGATCAGCAAAAAACCAGCTGAAATGATTGAAAAGCGATCGAATTCAGCATTTTCCTCAAAACGGGTCAGCCAATTACTATGTGATGTTGTGTAATTTGAATTTTCCATTGGTAGAGTTTTAAGTTGCAACAAAATTCCAATTACCAATGCGGTCTATAAATGATTGCATTCAGCCATCCTTCTGAGATTTGTCATTTTCTAATTCAAGCCTGAAAGAAAAGGCCAGCAATGCTGGCCTTCATTATCTAATGGAAAGTGACTAAAGTTCTCAGAGGATGTTGAGCCCCAATAGTCGCTTTTTTGCGGACACGTTAAAAAGAACGCTAAAACCCAAATGCAATTGCCATTAATCCGATGAACAATAGCAAGGTTGATAGCGTGAACACACTCAGCGTTGTAATGGAAAGAACTGTAAATATTCGGTAATCGGGCTTCATGGTTCTTGATTCATCTCTCAAAGGTGCTGAAGCTCTATTGAATTTTAAATGATCTTTGAACAGTGTATGAATGACCTATATCATTTCAATTATTAAACTGACTTTGCGTTTCATAAGGGAAAATCATTTTTTAGAAACAGTCCTGGGTGCACTTTTTAAGACTAGGCCCTTCATCCTGATTGCTGTTGCAATAGCCATCAAATTAGGAGTCAGCTTGTATTTTGCATCGTTGTCTAACCCCTCATTTCCTGAGAAGTGGTTTGTAACTTCTGGAGACACTGAAGATTATATCGAGCCCATCGAAAACCTCTATAAAACCGGCTTGCTTTATACTGAGCTGCACAATCACGCCATCCTACATAGGATGCCAGGTTTTATTACCTTTTTATTTACCACTTCGATTTTTCCTATCGGAAACTGCTTCGCTCAACGCGCTCGTGGTAATTCAGTCCATTCTTTCAGGTATCTCTTGCTATGTCTTGGCCCTTATGGCAGCAAATTTCTTCACAAAGCACAGGGACAAAATTTTCTCAATTACATTTTTGATCGCTTTAATCAGCATTACCAACTCCGTTTTCGACCGCTACATTCTCAGCGAAAGCCTCAGTTCGAGCCTTTTGATTTTCTCATTATACACTCTCCAATCAGCGCTTACTTATAAAAAGAACTCCTTATTTCTGATGGCTGGTAGTTTAATGACATTCACCATTTTCCTGAAACCCTATTTCATTTTTATCCAGCTTTACTTTCTGCTCTTTTTGTTATTCATGAATCGAAAAAGTCCTTTCAAGGTAGTTTTGAAAAACAGTTTGTCTTTCGTCTTGATCACCACAATTTGTTTGGGTGCTTGGTCAACTTATTACCACCACATGAAAGGAGAATGGATAATGCTGCAAAAAAGTGATGCCCATAAAAGCAGTCTTGGTCTTGACAACGCACCCTTTGAAATGATGAAAGAGGCCGTTAGAGTTACGGGAGGTCAATTTACAGAATGGGATCCTGATGGTGCAATGTATGCCTTGGTAAACCTAAATGCTGAATTCTCGGATGATCTGTTCCCAGATGCATTTTTCAGCCCTACTTTCAATCGCAGTGATCTCAATGCCATAAGGTATAAATATGACGAAATGATCAATTCCAAAGACCCCGAAAACAAGAAGAATATTGGGATATCCATTACATCAGATTTAAGATCGGCAATTGCGGAATACGAGAAGAACCAAATCATAGATCGTCACATTCTATCCAGACTAAGGGCTTTTGGCAGGTTTTATTTTCAAAGAGGAGCAGTTTACATCCCCTTTCCTAGCATGGAAAAGCAAAGTATTATTCAAATGGCAATTAAGGCGTTTTACACACTTTTTTATTGGTTCATAATGATCGTAGGAAGTTTTGGACTGGTCAAAAATGTTTTTGTGAAACCAAATGAATTTGGATACTTTTTTGGTGGTATCACGGGATTCATTTTGGTTCTTTTTCCTATCGTTCTTATCGCATCTGAACAGCGCTACATAGCCATTGCGTACATGATGATTATACCTTTTGTAGCTCAGGTTTTTAGCAATACAAAACCGGTTGAAACCAATTTTCAGTCTACTTCAGAATAGTGTTCAACACTTTTTGAGTTTCTTTAAAATCTTCAATGTAACTCATATGCCCGGAGCCCTTGATGGTATGTAGGGTAACAAACTCTGAAATTTCGGCAAGTTCTGTACTCTCTTGGTAAGAAATTCTGGGATCCTTATCTCCAGCTATAATGTGGACGGGGTAAGGCGGAAACTTCAAAAGAATTTCGCGATTTGGGCGATCACGCATCCCTGCTAAGGCTGCAATAATTCCACGTGTAGAGGTTTGAGCTGCTTTTTCCTTAAGTATGGTGATTTCCGCTTTAAACCTTGTTCGATTTACAGGTCTAAATAGCATTGGTATGGACTGGCGCACAAAAGATTTGGCATTTGTTTTAACCAATTCAATCACGCGATTGCGATCTTCTTTCTTTTCGTCAGAATCAGCCCTAGCAGTAGATTGATACAGCACCAACGTTTTGACCACATCCGGATTTACTTCGGCCAATGCCAAAGAAACATAACCACCCATTGAATGACCAACGACACTCACCCTTCTCAGTTTCAATTGCTTTAAAACAGTCTCAACCGCTTCTGCCATTTCAACCATGGAATGCACATAACCCACGCATTCACTTTGGCCGTGACCCAAAAGGTCGATACATACTACTCGATGCGTTTTAATCAACTCAGGGATCAAACCCTCCCACATCCAACTCGCTTCTAAAAAGCCATGAAGAAGCACTACGGCAGAGCCCTTTCCTTGGTCTGAATAAAAAATATCTACTCCTTTGAACTTAATCTTAGGCATTCATCAACTCTTCAATTTCTTCAGCTTCAATAGGAATGTTTTGCATCAAGTTTTTATACCCATTCTTGGTGATTAAATAATCATCTTCCAATCGAATTCCCAGATTCTCTTCGAGGATATAAATACCGGGTTCAACCGTGAACACTGAACCTTCGGGAATGGGAGCATTCCAAGGGCCATAATCATGCGTGTCTAAACCAATGTAGTGTGATGTTCCGTGCATGAAGTACTTCTTGTAGGCGGGCCAATCTGGATTTTGATTGTTAATGTCATCCAAGGTGATCAGCTTAAGATCTACCAATTCCTTTTCCATGAGGTGCCCCACTCCCACATGATATTCTTTCAAGGTAACACCCGGCCTTAAAATTTCAATGGCTGCATTTTTAACCCTTAAAACGGCATTGTAAACATCTTTTTGACGCTTTGTAAAACGTCCATTCACCGGAACAGATCTGGTCAGGTCAGATGAATAATTGGCATATTCTGCGCCAAAATCCATCAATATCACATCTCCATCTTTGCACTCTTGATTGTTCTCAATATAGTGCAATACGCAAGCATTTCTGCCCGAACCAAGAATTGGGGTATATGCAAATCCTGCAGATCTATTTCGTAAAAATTCATGCATCAATTCTGCTTCAATTTCATACTCCATTACTCCTGGTTTAATGAATGGCAGTATTCTCCGAACACCCTTCTCAGTGATGTCACAAGCTTCTTGCATCAAATCAATTTCAATCGGATGCTTTACAGCACGCAATTGATGTAAAATTGGATTGCTCCTCAAATAGTTGTGCGCCACGTACTTTTTCTTGCACCATTCAATCCAGCGATCTTCTCTGGTCTGCATTTCTATATTGGCACGCCAATGCTCATTGGTATTTACATAAACATTTTCAGCCTCGCTCATCAATTGATTAAAAATGGATTCAAATTGGCTCAACCAATAGACCGTTTTAATGCCTGAGGCAGAAAACGCAGCTTCCTTACTTAGCTTTTCGCCCTCCCAGATGGCAATATGCTCATTGGTTTCCTTCAAAAAGAGTATTTCACGGTGTTTCGGTTCATGGCAATCTGGAAAAATCACGAGAATGCTTTCCTCTTGATCAATCCCACTCAACCAAAAAATATCTGAGTGCTGCTTAAACGGTTTCGTGCTATCCGCGCTAATCGCAAAAATGTCATTTGAATTAAACACAGCCAGCGATTTACGCTCCAACCTATCAGCAAAATTTCTTCTGTTATGGATAAATAGTTCGTTTTTAACTGGATGGTATTTCATTTCGTTTTGTTTAAGCTCATGATTCGTCTTGCACGTACAAAGCAATAAATGATATTGGAACTATCGCTTATTCTTGGTAAAGAATTCACAAGAGTGCGTTTCTTTGTTTCAGATATGAAAGTACTCTTGATCATTGTGTGGCCTTTCGAGAGCGGAATATTCCGTTCAACCATTCCTCCAGTAATAAACTACTGGGTTGAAAATGATCTGGTGAGTAGTGTTGAAGTATTTTCATTTGGGAATGTTTCGAACAGAATTTCAGAAAACGAAGACCGCGTGATCTATAGAACGCTGAGCACTCCATTTGCGAAACGAGCATCAATTACAAGGCAACCAACTAAATAGCTCCAGGTGATAGGCTTTCATTTCAAACTCCAGTATTGTCCAACACTTCAGTTAACTCTCCACTTTATTGCGTGCATATATTGACAGTGAATGGTGACGATGATCAAAAAAGAGATTACAACTATCTCTGTTCTGAAAACAAGGCACTGCTGCATATCTATCCAAATCCATTTTTAAATGGCGTTTCGTTGCGCTTCGACACTCAATTAGAAAGCGATATCCACTACATTATTTTCTCTTCTTATGGCACAGTTGGTTCAAGACGGAACAATTAGTAAGGATATTTTTATCCCAGAGTATTTTCTGACTTTAGAAAATTTAAGCTCCGGGGAGTATAACTTGGTTATTGGAAACAACGAGTTTGAAATCTCCAGCAAAATTGTCGAGCTTTAGGGATAGAATCTGTGTCTCGGTCGGTCTAATTGTTTGATACTTTCGCATCCATGTCCAAGACAATCATAGACTCATCAAGCGACAGCATTAACTTAAAAGAACTTTCTCATTATAAAGAGCTCTTTTGGATGTTGGCCTTGAGAGATTTCAAGATTCGATATGCCCAAACTCTTTTAGGTGTAATGTGGGCTCTGATTCAACCTGCCGCAACCATTCTCATACTTTACCTTGTTTTTGGTCGGTTTGCACAAGTAGAAACTGGAAAAATTCACCACATTCTTTTCACTGCGGTGGGTCTTTTGCCATGGACTTATTTTTCATATGTAATGCAGAATTCAGGAAATTCAATCATTGCAGCCCAGGCCATGGTCAAGAAGGTTTACTTCCCGAGAATAATAATCCCAGTATCGAAAGCATTGGTCGGATTGATCGACTTTGGCATCAACGCTATCATTGTTGTGGTGTTGATGATCATACTTCAACAGAACATCAGTTCCAACGTATGGGCGCTTCCGCTATTCATTTTCGTTGGAGTTTTGGTTTCATTGGGGATTGGAATTTGGCTTAGTGCTTTAACAATTCGTTTCAGGGATTTCCAATATGTTGTACCCTTTATGGTTCAATTAGGTCTCTATTTAACCCCGACTGCTTATCCCTCAGAATTCGCTGTCAAGCAACTTCCTGAATGGGCATCCTACGTTTATTTTCTAAACCCAATGGTTGGCATTGTGGAGGGATTTCGGTGGGCAGTTTTAGATTGCCAAGCACCTCAAGATCTTAGTTACTTGAGTTTCGCGGTGGCATTCTTTGTTTTCATTTCATCCATCTACTATTTCAAAAAAATAGACGGCAAGATTGCTGATATTGTCTGACATGAGTTCCATCATAGAAATACAAAACCTTTCAAAACACTATTCTTTAGGTCATGCATCTAAAGGTACGTTGAGAGAGGTGCTGAGCAGCTTCAACAAAAACAACCTTGAAACCTTTAAGGCATTAGACAACGTATCATTCAATGTTGAGAGGGGTGAATCAGTAGGAATAATCGGTAGCAATGGCGCAGGGAAAAGTACATTGCTTAAACTATTATCTAAAATCACGAAACCTACCAGCGGCAGAGTGGTCATCGATGGCCGAGTTACATCGTTGTTAGAGGTTGGCACAGGATTTCACCCTGAGCTCACAGGTCGCGAAAACATTTTTCTCAATGGGTCTATACTGGGGATGAACAAGCAAGAAATTCGCCTAAAATTTGATGCAATTGTTGCCTTTTCCGGGGTAGAAAAATTTCTTGACACACCCGTGAAACACTATGCGAGTGGAATGTACGTGCGACTTGCCTTTGCGGTTGCCGCACATCTCGACTCAGAAATTTTAATTGTGGATGAGGTACTTGCTGTAGGCGATGCTGAATTTCAGAAGAAATGTCTAGGAATGATGAAAAACACAGAGCAATCCGGTCGAACGATGCTCTTCGTGAGTCATAGTTTTGCAGTGATCAGACAATTGTGCACCAAAGGGGTGTGGCTTGACCACGGACAAATTAAATATGAAGGAGAGATTAATAAATGCATAGACGCATATTCAAAGTCTTTCCAAGCGAACGCTTCAGATGTACATACAAATAACGAGGTCGTTTTAGGAGAGGTATTCGCCTTAAATTCTAAGAATCAATCCCTAAAGAGCTTTGCAAATAGCGAGGAGATTCATGTGACTGTTAACCTTAAAATAAATTCGGCAGAAATACCAGATACGGTTCAATTCCGCTTCGCAGACGCATCCGGACAAGTGGTCTTCGTGTCCAATCATTCCGATCGAAAAACAATTCCTCTTAACGAGGGATGGAACTGCCTTAGCATGATCGTTCCACCATATCTATTGAATGACGGATTATATGGCATTTATGTAGGTATTGGATATCATAAAATTAAATGGCTAATAAGAGAATTGAAGGTGTTTGACCTTGAAGTGCACTTCAGCCCTATGAATTTAGATTTTACTGCAGCTAACAAGAGAGCAGGCGCTTTCGCTCCAATGCTTGAATGGAGGCACAGTCATCAAATGAGATCAGAAGCAGATTACAATGAATGAATACCTACACCGATTGACCCAGAAGATCGAATTTTTAATCCTTAATAATTTTGGATCAGCGCCACAGCGTGATTTGATTAACTCCATTCCCAAAGCCGGAACACATTTAATGAGTAGCATTGCATCACCAAGTCGTATTTTACAACCAAGCTGGTAAACTAAAAAAAGCACATGCTCTTTTAAAACACCTTCGAAAAGATTATCCAGAGATTTTCACGCACTTCGAAGTAGACAAGTACTTTTTCAAATTGAAAATGAAAAACCTGTTTTCATGAATGCTCCGTTTTTTAGCATTGTCATTCCAGCCTGCAACCGTTCAGCTCTTTTTCCCTAAACATTATCAAGTATTTGGAGATTTTGAGGTGATTGTGGTGAACGATGGCTCAGCCGACAATACTTCGGAAGTTTTAGCAGCAATTCAAGAAAAACATCCTGCAATACGGGTCATCAATCAAGAAAACTCGGAGCGCGGTAAGGCGAGAAACAAAGTGTGGAAAGAAGCCAAAGGCGAATTCGTTGTTTTCTTCGACAGTGAAGATTTAATGCCTCCTGAATATTTGAAAGAGTTGCATAACATAATTGTCACCAAACAACCAGAAATCATTTGCGCAAAAATTGTTTTTCAAACAGATCGTGGAACAATAAAAACACATATCGACCAAAAGAACCTCAATGGGTTTTATAACTTTAAGTTGTTCTTGAAGGGAAATCCCATCGCCTGCCATTTTGCAGTCAAAAATGCATTCACTGAATTCAAGACATTCATTGAAGATCGTGAACTGGCATCTATGGAAGATTGGATCTTCCTGCTTGAAAACACCTTTGATAAAGTGGTGTTCTTCATCGACAAACCGCTTGTTAAAATGCGCCTTCACTCCGGACAAAGCATGAAGCAAGACTATATCATAGCGGAAAGAAAACTCTAAGTATTGGCCTAGATCGAAGAACGATTGCTCCTTTCAGAAAATAATCTTAGAACAATAAAAGGATATGCATTCGAAAATGTTGGGATTCATCTTGCAAATAGAATGCATATGAGAAAAGCCCTTACGATGTTCTGGCAATCATTATTAATCAAAGGACCCTCCAGAAAAATGGCCTATAACTTTTTGAGGATGGGATTGCTTTTTATGAAGAATGATTCCAAATAAGCATTCTGCTCATTGGAAACGTAATAGTTTCATTGCATAGAACTTTTCGCTTTTACATTTGTCAACTAGAATATCCTTACATATTAATTATGGCAACAAAATCTGGAATGCTTAATACTTCTGTAGCCAAAAAAGTGGCAATGGCCCTCTCTGGCTTTTTCCTCATGTTATTTTTGATGCAACACTGCACCATTAACATGCTTTCGGTCATCAGTCCTGATGCCTTCAATGAAACATCCCATTTTATGGGAACAAATGCGCTGGTGCAATACCTTTTGCAACCCATTTTGATATTTGGTGTTGTGTTTCACCTCCTGATGGGCATGGTTCTCGAACAAAAGAACCGAGCCTCGAGAGCGGTAAAATACGCCTACTCAAAACCAGCAGCAAGTTCCTCATGGATGAGCAGAAATATGATCATCACGGGAATAATGGTGATGCTTTTTCTCGGCCTTCATTTTTATGATTTTTGGCTTCCAGAAGTAAAAACAAAGTTCATTGATGATGATATGAGCGGGATGCTTGCTGATGGATCAGGATTCAGATACTATGAAGAATTGACACACAAATTCGTTGATCCCATTCGTGTTGCCATATATGTGGTGGCCTTTATTTTTCTTTCACTGCATTTAATGCATGGTTTTCAATCTGCCTTCCAATCGGTTGGATTTAGAAAAACCAATTGGACACCAATGATTCAAAAACTATCAATGATCTACGCTGTTGTAATACCAACCGCCTTTGTATTCATAGCTATTTATCATCATTTAGCTCACCATTAATAATATTCACATGTCAACGTTAGATTCTAAAATACCTGAAGGTCCGTTAGCAGACAAGTGGACCAATCATAAAAACCACATCAATGTGGTGAATCCGGCTAATAAAAGGCTGATCGATGTAATTGTTGTGGGATCTGGTTTGGCTGGGGCATCAGCTTCTGCTTCTCTCGCAGAAATGGGATACAATGTCAAAACTTTTTGTTTTCAAGATTCTCCTAGAAGAGCGCATTCCATCGCAGCACAAGGTGGTATAAATGCTGCTAAAAACTATCAAAACGATGGAGATTCGACCTACCGTCTATTCTACGATACGGTAAAAGGAGGAGATTACAGAGCACGAGAAGCCAACGTATATCGTTTAGCTGAAGTTAGCGCTAGCATCATCGATCAGTGCGTAGCACAGGGTGTTCCCTTTGCTCGTGAGTATGGTGGGTTACTAGATAATAGATCGTTTGGTGGGGTTTTGGTATCTCGAACCTTTTATGCAAAAGGACAAACGGGCCAACAATTACTTCTCGGTGCATACTCAGCTATGTCTCGCCAAATCAATAAGGGCAAGGTAACGATGTACAACCGTCATGAAATGCTCGACCTTGTATTGGTGGATGGAAAGGCAAGAGGTATCATCGCTCGAAACCTTGTAACGGGTGAGTTAGAACGTCATTCTGCCCATGCAGTAGTATTGGCAAGCGGTGGTTACGGTAATGTTTTTTACCTATCTACCAACGCCATGGGCTCTAACGTAACGGCAGCTTGGAGGGCCCACAGACGAGGAGCGTATTTTGCCAACCCTTGCTACACACAAATACACCCGACATGCATTCCTCGTTCAGGCGACTACCAGTCAAAATTGACACTCATGTCTGAATCACTAAGAAATGACGGTAGAATTTGGGTGCCAAAGCATAAAAAAGATGTTGAGGCTATACGTGCCGGTAAGCTGAAGCCAACCGATTTAAAAGAAGAAAATCGTGATTACTATTTGGAAAGAAGATATCCTGCTTTTGGAAATCTCGTTCCAAGGGACGTAGCTTCAAGAGCGGCAAAAGAACGTTGCGATGCAGGTTTTGGAGTAAATAAAACAGGTGAAGCAGTGTACTTGGATTTTTCGTCAGCTATCATGCGCTACGGTCGTGAAAAAGCCCATACCTCGCATATACAAAATCCAACTGACGCTCAAATACGAGAACTTGGTGAAAAAGTGATAGAAGCAAAGTATGGTAACTTATTTCAGATGTATGAAAAGATTACTGATGACAATCCATACAAAACGCCAATGATGATATACCCAGCGGTGCACTACACTATGGGAGGGCTTTGGGTTGATTACAACTTAATGACTACAATTCCTGGTTGCTATGCAGCGGGCGAAGCGAATTTCTCAGATCATGGGGCAAATAGACTAGGCGCTTCTGCATTGATGCAAGGATTGGCTGATGGATACTTTGTTCTTCCATACACCATAGGAGATTACCTAGCAGCAGATATCCGAACCGGTAAAATTCCAACGGACACCAAAGAGTTCGAAGAAGCCGAGAAAGAAGTGCAATCTCGATTAGAAGCACTTGTAAATAACAAAGGGAGCAAGTCGGTAGATCATTTCCACAAGAGACTAGGTAAAGTGATATGGGATAAAGTAGGTATGGCCAGAAATGCTGAAGGATTAAAAGAGGCAATGTCTGAGATTCAACAAATCCGAGAGGAGTTTTATAAAGATGTATTTGTGCCTGGTTCAGTAAATGAATTCAACCCAGAACTAGAAAAAGCCACCCGCGTAGCCGATTTCCTAGAATTAGGAGAACTTTTTGCGAAAGATGCTCTCGACAGGAATGAGTCTTGTGGAGGTCACTTCAGAGAGGAATCACAAACGGAGGAAGGCGAAGCAAAGCGTGATGATGAAAACTTCGCTTTTGTTTCTGCTTGGGAATGGACAGGAACTCCAAGAGACGCCAAACTCCATAAGGAAGAATTGAAATTCGAAAACATCGAATTAAAACAACGTAGCTATAAGTAGAATCAAGGTATTGATTAAACGATAAAAGACAAGAGACATGAATCTTACATTAAAGATCTGGAGACAAAAAAGCCCTTCTGCAACGGGTGAAATGAAAACCTACAAGGTAGCAGACATTTCTGAAGATATGTCGTTCCTTGAGATGATGGATGTACTGAATGAACAGCTGATCACTAAAGGTGAGGAGCCTGTAGCGTTTGACCATGACTGCCGAGAAGGTATTTGCGGAATGTGCTCCATGTATATCAATGGAGAGCCTCACGGACCTAACCGTGGCATTACTACCTGCCAACTCCACATGCGTAAGTTTAAAGATGGCGATACCATCCATATTGAACCATGGAGAGCAAATGCATTTCCAGTATTGAAAGATTTGGTAGTAGACAGAAGTTCCTTTGATCGTATTATTCAAGCCGGCGGTTACGTCTCAGTGAACACTTCCGGAAACTCACAGGACGCTAATGCTATTCCAATTCCAAAAGAGAATGCAGACTTGGCTTTTGATGCTGCTACATGTATAGGCTGCGGTGCTTGCGTAGCGGCCTGCAAAAATGCATCTGCAATGTTATTTGTTTCTGCCAAGGTCTCTCAGCTCGCTTTGCTGCCGCAAGGTCAAGTCGAAGCCAAAGATCGAGTGCTCAATATGATCAACCAAATGGATGACGAAGGGTTTGGCAATTGCACCAACACTGGTGCCTGTGCCATAGAGTGTCCTAAAGAAATTTCCTTGGACAATATTGCTAGAATGAATAGGGAGTACTTAAGTGCTTCTATTTCTAAATAAAATCTACGAACTACCCTTTTTGCAAGATAGAACGTCCTCTTTTCTGCATAAATATGAACACATTATTGATTTTGTGTTATGTTTGAAGTACCTAACTTTAAATTATATCAGATGAAACGAATATTACTATTAATTACTATCCTCAGCACATCTTTTTGGGCATCTGCTCAAATCATCGTTTCTGGGGTTTCTCCTGCAGCTATAGAAGGAAATTATGACTTTACATGGGCCGATCCAGGAGGAGGAGACTGGTCATGTCCAGATTTCAACACTCCAGGTGTTTTTGTCGAGGCAGAAGTTATGTTAGTTGATGATGGTTCTGCAGGAACAAACCCTCAAGGAAATCCTATATCGGCAGAAGGATGTCTGCCATTGGTAAATGACCTTACAGGTAAAATTGCCTTGGTGTACAGAAATACTTGTGAATTTGGAATGAAAGCAGTGAACGCACAAAATGCTGGTGCAGTTGGTGTGATCATTATCAATCGCGACCCAGAAGTAATTGGAATGGGTGGTGGAGCCGAAGGTTTAAATGTTACCATTCCAACGGTAATGCTTCAGCTTTCAGATGGTCAGGCATTGATCAATTCAGCTGCGAATGGCCCAACCGTGGTGTTCATGGGCAACAGAGCAGGGATTTATGACAATGATTTGAACTTGAGATCTTCAAGAATGCTCATCGCAAAGAATGCTGGAGTTCCAGTTCAACTTTCTGAAGATGATACAGAATTTAACTTCGAAATTGGAGCCTCTGTGTTCAACCTTGGACAATCGAATGCAGATAGTGTATTCTTGAGAGCATACATTACAGATCCTTCTTCTAGTATTGTTTATGATGAAGTTCGTGGTCCGTTTGCCATGGCTGCAGTTACCGGAAATACAATTGACAGCATCAACGTGTTGTCAGGAGGTATTGACAGTTTCCCAACGTTTTCTCTACCTAGCTATGATGAGGGAACTTACACTTTGAACTATGAGACCTATAATGGTAGCAACATTGATGACTTTGATTCTGACAATAGCATCAGTTCAGAGTTTGTGATTAATGACGAATTATACTCGTTTGCTGCTGTAAATGGCGAAACACAGCCTACTCCAAACCAATACTACAGAGCAGCCAATGCCGTGGCTTTCACATCTTGTGTGCATTTCAGAGATCCTAATGCCAGCAGATTGGCTGCAGAAGGAATAACTTTTGCTGCTACCAATAATTCTGTTGCACTAAATGATGAGCTCGTAGGAATTGAAGTTTATGAGTGGAATGACGAATTCACTGATCTAACCGATCCTAACGTGGATTTCACAGCTTTAAGTCCAATTATCGTTTCATCTTACATTTATACTGAAGATCTTCAAAGTGAGAATGTGTACAGTGCATTCGATGAGCCAATCTATCTTCAGGATGATGTTCGATACCTATTCTGCACGCAAACATTCAATGAAAATCTATTCTTCGGTTTTGACACAAGAACTGAATATGTGTATAACCAAGATGAGTACTTGCAACCAATCACTGTAATTAGTGCTGATGGTGCTTGGAACTCTGTAGCTTTTGGTCCAGATATAACTTCTGCCATCGGTGTTAAAATAATCGATACTGCTGACGTGGTAATTCCAGTTGATACAACAGATACTGGAAACGTAGAGCCAGACGGAATCGGAATGACAAATAGCCTAAACACATTTGTTTATCCAAACCCAACTCGCGATATCGTAAACATCAATGCTGATGCAAGTGGAATAGCTGACTTGACAATTTCTGATATCACTGGTAAAGTGGTAAGACAAAGTCAAATCACGCTAAACAACGGCCAAAGCGCAGTAAATATCTCTGATCTAGACAAAGGCTTGTACTTCTTTAATGTTAAGCTAGAAACAGGAGAAGTATCCAAATTCAATATAATTAAGCAATAAGCTTAAAGTTCTTAAAGTAAAGGGCGACTCTTGCGAGTCGCCCTTTTTTTTTCACAAACGCGATCTATTTAGGCTTTGTTGAAAGAAACAAGCCGTTATATCCATTCAAAGATGATTAGCAATTTTACATTTGCCACCGCATCTAAATTAGCCCATGCTCGAATATCCGAATACGATTAGCTCAAAGCTGCCAAAAGTTGGCACTACCATCTTCACTGTGATGAGCCAATTGGCAAAAGAACACAATGCCGTCAACCTTTCTCAAGGATTTCCAGACTTCCCTGTTTCTCAATCACTCATTGACTTGGTTTACAAATACATGAACCAAGGTTTTAACCAATATCCTCCAATGGCCGGAGTGATGGCATTGAGAGAGTTAATCGCAGAAAAAATGCAGCGTCTGTACGGTTGTAGTTATGACCCTAATAATGAAATAACAATCACCGCAGGCGGAACTCAAGCCATCTTCACGGCCATAATGGCAACTATCAATGAAGGCGATGAAGTAATTCTTTTCACTCCAGCCTACGATTGCTATGCTCCCGCGATTGAATTAGCTGGAGGTAAACCGGTGTACGTTCAACTGAAATCTTCTGACTATTCAATCGACTGGAAACAGGTGAAAAAAGTGGTTTCTCGGCACACTAAAATGATCCTCATCAATTCACCACATAATCCTAGCGGGGCAATTCTCGAGCCTTCGGATATACAGGAGCTAACGAGAATTACTAAGGACAACGACATTGTCATCCTGAGTGACGAGGTTTATGAACACATCATTTTCGATGGAGAGACACACCATAGCATGGCAAAGTATCCTGAACTTGCTAACCGCTCAATCATCGTGTACTCATTTGGAAAAACTTTTCATGTTACTGGATGGAAAACGGGGTATGTGGTTGGACCAAGCAACCTAATGGCTGAATTCAGAAAAGTACATCAGTTTAATGTGTTCACAGCTAATGCTCCTATTCAGTATGCATTGGCGGAGTACATGACCAATCCTGATCATTACATGCATATTCATCATGAATATGAGGAGAAACGCAATATTTTCCTTAGCGCGGTCACAGCATCACGCTTTAAATTAAAACCAACAAAAGGAACCTACTTTCAATTGCTTGATTATTCAAAAATTACAGATGAAGAAGACACTGAGCTAGCTACTCGTCTAACAATTGAACATAAAATTGCGAGTATTCCTGTTTCGGTGTTTTATCATAATCCCGTTCAAAACAATGTGTTGCGCTTCTGCTTCGCCAAAGAGAACGACACGCTGCTCAGAGCAGGAGAAATTCTCTCTAAAATTTGATCCAAAAAAGTCAAATATTAACCATTTCTATTGTTCAACCCGATTTGGTTTGGGAAAGTGCTCAAGCAAATTTTGATCTCTTAGAAGAAAGTATAAATTCCATTTCCTCTGCGGATTTGATCGTGTTGCCTGAAATGTTCAGTAGCGGTTTTTCAATGCAGCCTCAACAACTTTATGAAACAATTGATGGCCGAGGGGTTAAGTGGATGCAACGCTTAGCAAGACAAAAACATTCAGTCATCACCGGCAGCCTTATCATCAAAGACAAAGGGAAATACTACAATAGGTTATTATGGGTAACACCTGAAGGTAATCTGGAATTTTACGACAAACGCCATCTTTTCAGTTTTGCTGAAGAAGACGTTCATTATTCGGCTGGCTCCTCGCGTATGATTGTAGAACTTAAAGGTTGGAGAATTTGCCCATTGATTTGTTATGACCTTCGTTTTCCGGTTTGGTCTAGAAATCAAGATATTAGCGGTAAAAATATTGATTCTGAGTATGATGTACTCGTTTATGTAGCCAATTGGCCCGAAGCCAGAAGCAGCGCCTGGAACACACTACTTGCCGCAAGGGCTCATGAAAACCAAGCCTATGTAGTTGGCGTAAACCGAGTAGGACGAGACGGCAATCAAATCAATTATGCAGGTGAGAGCTGTATTATTTCTCCAAAAGGAGAATCAATGGTTAGCATTGAGAAGCATCAGCCAGGAGTTCAAACGCTAGATATTAGCCTAAAAGAATTACAGGACTTTAGAGCAAAGTTTGGCGCTTGGCGTGATAAAGATCAGTTTCAAATCAAATAAAAGCTTCTATTTGGCGCGTTATTCTGCCATGAGGTTCCACTCGATTTCACTTTGCCAATTTCCCCTTACTTCAATTTCTTGATCGTAGAAATAAACCTTCTCCGGCTGTACATGCTGAAGGTAGTTCCCTGAATCCCACTTGCCATTGCTATTCTGATCAGCCACGACCTTTATCTGATATTTACCCGTATGCAACAGTTTATACTCTACTTTGCCCTTCGGACGCACAAGTTCCTCATACACGAGCTTTCCATCAAGCTTCAATAATTGCCAAATGTATTGAGGTGAATCACCCGGCAAATTATGCTTTACTGTGAGTTGACCAAAATCTTCCTTCTTAGTAGCCGTGAAAGCATATTGAAGCGTGTCATTGCAAAGTCCAAACCTATCGCAAACAGACGAATCTGTAATCACCAATTTATACTTCGATCCTTCTTTCCAATCGTAATCGATTGTAAGTCCCATTAGCCTTACCATTACATAATTGGCAAGCGAAAAGGTATCTCCATCTTCAATGAATAGGGAAGTGCCAAAATCAGTAGAGGCAATTGGCGTTGTTGAGGTAAGCTGATACTCTCCAAAATGATCGACCGATGGTGGGTTCACTGCCTTTAAAGATAGTCCCGATTGCTTTGATGAACCCTTCCTTAACATACCCAATCTACTCGTAGGCTTTCGGAAAAAAACGGTGTCAATAAACCCATCTACGTTGATACGAAACTTTAAGGAATCATAGTCTAACGGCTTATCAAACCAATACGCCACAGAATCTGCAAATAGGTTCCATTCAGTAGACCATAGAGAAATATCCGCGCTACCCAATTCAATAAGCTCTAATGTATCGACTGGACGATTGAAAACGAAGGTCAAGCCTTTATTCTCCATTTGAGTATATTCCTTTAAAAACTGAAGGGTGTCTTCCTGAACGAACATTGCAATTTCTTCGAGCTGTGTTTCATTGGTATCACTCGGATTATTGGAATCCATCATTCCTTCCAAAAAGCCTATAGCCTCATCGGGTTGATCAAAAAGGTATCCACTATTTATCGGTTCCAGGGCAAATACTTTATACTCAGAATTCGCCAAATACCTCAAATGATAATTTCCCTTGTCGTCTGTCTTCGCAAAATAGCGTGGTAGAGATTTATATGGAAGTGAATCAACATTTTCTAGGTAAAGCATTACCCAAACATCTTTTACTGGTTTCAAAGTGAAGGCATCAATCACTCTACCTTCTAGCTCGAAGGAATCGATGTAATTTCCAGTCGAGAATACAAATAAATTACTGTCCAACACATTCCCTTCGTTGACATCTACGATGCCCTTTCCAAATTGAAACAAATAAGTGGTGTTAGGAAGCAAAGTATCCGTCCAGGTTAAGCCCACCTTTTTTCCGCGCATATTAAACTCTGGGAGAGTTTCGAATGGCGGGGTAACAATCAACTCTTTGCTAGCTGAATTAACCCTTACATATTCATCAAACTGCAACTCAATACTCGAACCACTGAAGTTGACGGATCCATTCTGTGGGGTCGATTCCAAAATTTTGGGCGGCTCTGTATCTTTTGGTCCGCCTGTTGGAGACACTTGTTGAGCGCAAGAGATGAGCAAACAGCACATCCACGCTACCGATAAAATACTATGAAAGTTTCCCGCCAATGTATTCACAGAGTTTTTCTAAGTTAATGCGTTCATCTTCGTCAAACGTATTGAATTCTGCACTGTCGATATCCAATACTCCCAAAACCTCTCCCGAACGTGAGAGAATAGGTACCACGATTTCTGACTTACTAAATGCACTGCAAGCGATATGACCAGGAAATTGATCTACATCTGGAACCACTATTGATTCCTTATTCAACCAAGAAGTACCGCAAACGCCCTTTCCTTTTTCTATACGCAGGCATGCAACTGGTCCTTGAAACGGACCCACGACCAATTGATTATGTTCAACAAGATAAAATCCAGTCCAAAAAAAGTTAAACGCATTGTGCAGCGCTGCTGCCACCGTTGACAATATAGCCGTGGCGTTTGACTCCACATCTATTAATGCAACCAATTGAGGAATCAACTGCTCATACTGAGCATTTTTAGTCAAATCACGGTCGATATGAATACTTTCAGACAAGCGGCAAATATAGTCAGGCATTGGTGTAGTTAAACCGGACTAGGGCAAGCTATTGTTGCCAACGAAACGCTTGTGTTCGGCAATGAAAGAATAGCGTTTGCACACGCTTCAAGTGTAGACCCAGTGGTGACCACATCATCAACAAGGAGAACGTGTTTGCCTGCCAAATACTGGGGCTGACTCACAGTGAATAACTCATTCACATTTATCCATCGCTCGTATCGACCTTTTCTAGTTTGGCTCTCATTTGCCCTTACCCTTTCAATCGCATTCAATTGAAAAGACTTATTCATACCCAAAGCCATGGAGGAAGCGATGGAATCGCACTGATTGTAGCCTCTTTTCTTTAGTTTATCCTTATGCAAAGGCACCGGAACTACAACATCAATATCAGAGTACCACTCAGGCGATAAATCTTGAGCAAAATATTTTCCTAATAAATGTCCTACCTCCTGTTTTGAATTGTATTTAAGCTGATGCATCAATTCTTGCACAATGCCACCCTTGGTAAAAAACAAATAAGAACATGCTCGAACAAATTTTATTTTACCCCAGAATAGTTCTTCGACACTATTCTCTTGCTGTCTCCAATAATAAGTTCGTGGAAAATGATCTAAACAATCCTTGCAAATGGGTAACTCATCTTCGTCCAACGCAGCATTGCATCCATAACAGTTAAAAGGGAATACCAAATGACTGAAGTCTCGAAGATATTTGTAGAGCACTGACTTACCCATAGAACCAAAATACGACTTTCAGATTTCGAAATGTTAGGGTTGTAATACAATTACAGTGATCAAAAACACGCTTTCTTTGTTACACCTGAAAACAAAATATTATGAAAGCACTACTCATGTCCCTTTCACTCTTAAGCATGACATTCTTAAGCACTGATCAAACCATCTACCAATTTACTATGCCGGATATCAATGGAGACGAGGTGAGTCTGAGCACTTTTGAGGGTAAAGTTGTTATGATCGTTAACGTGGCCAGCAAATGTGGACTCACCCCTCAGTACGAAGACCTTCAAAAATTATACGATGATAAAAAAGAAGCTGGTCTTGTGATATTAGGCTTTCCAGCAAACAATTTTATGGGACAAGAACCCGGATCGGAGGAAGAGATTAAATCGTTTTGTCAAAAAAACTATGGCGTTACTTTCCCTATGTTTTCCAAGATCTCTGTAAAAGGAGATGACATGCATCCACTCTACCAGTTTTTAACACAAAAGGAAAAGAATGGAGTAATGGACTCCAACGTTAAATGGAATTTCCAGAAGTATGTCCTCAACAAAAAGGGTGAGCTGGTCGAAATGATACCTCCATCAAATTCAGTACTTAAAGACGATGTGATGAGCCTGATTGATAAATTACTCGCAGAAGGATAATAATCTAAAACCGAGAAAGCGGTTTAATAGTATATTTGGCCGCTGAAATGGGGGATTAGCTCAGCTGGCTAGAGCGCTTGCATGGCATGCAAGAGGTCATCGGTTCGACTCCGATATTCTCCACTTGAAACCCTGAACAAAGTGTTCGGGGTTTTTTATTCGTTCTATTTCGTTGCTATAATTATTTGAAAGCCCTCACCTTCCTTGAAAGTGAGCGTCTTAGATAAGGTGAATAGCCTCATATTTGCACACATGAATTTCCGTTTTAAATATTCTCTTGTTGGTTTACTAGCCGTTTTGCTATTTGCTGAGGCTTGTAAAAAGGACGATGATCCTGAAGAGGAAAAGGTGCTAGAATTCAACACCAATGAATATTGTGAAGACTCTTGCCAATTTAAGTTTGACGGAGAATGTGACGATGGGGGCTCTGGATCAGTAAGCGACTATTGCAAATTCGGTACGGATTGCTCCGATTGCGGAACGCGCGTTGTGAAAACACCTAAAAGATAATTTGTGAAGTACAATTTACTCTTCATAGCAATGTTCATCCTTTGCCTAAGCAGTTGCAAAGAAGAAATCTGCGATGACACGTGTTTCTGGCCAGCAGATGGAGAATGTGATGATGGAGGTCCGAACTCTCTTACCGATTATTGTGAATATGGAACAGACTGCAATGATTGCGGAACGCGCACTGAACAATAAATCCATTTAGCTGTCTTGTAATCTAATTTTTCAAGAATTCATCACCTTCTTTCCGATCTGAGCGTTATCGGAAAGACATGTTACCTCATCTTACCCTCGATTAATTTATAATTTTGCCGCCCAATGAGAATAGAGGTATTAAAATCGAAGATTCATCGCGTTCATGTAACCGATAGTCACTTGGACTATATCGGAAGCATTGAAATCGATCAGGCCCTTATGGAGGCTGCCAACTTGATAGAAGGCGAAAAAGTTCAAATCGTAAACATCAACAATGGTGAGCGCTTTGAAACGTACGTCATCACTGGCGCACGAAACTCTGGAGCCATTAGCTTGAATGGTCCTGCGGCCAGAAAAGTGATGAAGGGTGATATAATCTTGATTATTTCTTATGCCTCAATGGAGTTTGAAGAAGCAAAAACGTTCAAACCATTTGTCATTTTTCCTGACGAAAAAACAAACTCCCTGATATCTTGAAGAAGCGAATGAAATCGGCACTGCAAGTGCTTTTCTCATTGGCACTCGGATTTTTTCTGATCTGGTTCATCTATAAAGACCTCACGGAAGAAGACAAAGCAAACATGCTGAATTCAGTAGAAGGAGCCAATTATTGGTGGCTTTTCGGTTCAATGATTGTTGCAGTATTAAGCCATGTATTCAGAGCCTATCGCTGGAAATACCCCCTTGAAGCGTTGGATATTCGCATTAACCTTTCCAATCGCTTTGCCTCGGTTATGATAGGCTACCTGGCAAACTTGGCTTTTCCAAGGCTCGGTGAGGTAACGCGATGCGCAGTATTGGCTCGCTATCAAAAGCAACCCTTTGAAAAACTTTTTGGAACGGTCATAGCTGAGCGTGCAGTAGACGCTGTCATTCTGCTACTGTTGATCTTTATTGCCATCATAATGCAATTCGGCATTCTAAAAGAATTCTTATTTGACGCCTTTGGCCCAATGGAGGAAAAGGTTCAAACCTTTGTTGTTTTGGGAGTTGTAGCTGTATTAGGAATCGTGGTTTTCATTGTCTCTTGGCGATTCATTTCCCGCTCTACACTTCCGTTCGCACTTAATATCAAAGATAAAATTGGAGGACTCATTGATGGTTTTGCAACGATTAAGAATATGAAAGGTCAGGCTCAGTTCTACTTCCACACATTTTTAATCTGGGCTTGCTATATTTTGATGTTTGTATTGTCGTTTCAAAGCTTTCCTGAAACTGCCACTGTACCCTTTGGAGGCATGCTCGCTTCGTTTGTTTTAGGAGGCATTTCAATCGTTGCCGTTCAAGGTGGCTTGGGTGCCTACCCTCTAGCAATAATGCTCATTCTTTCAATTTATGGTGTTACTGAAAATGTGGGCTATGCTTTTGGTTGGATTGTTTGGTCAGTTCAAACACTAATGATTGTCGTAGTAGGTTTCATTTCAATGCTCATCATGCCTTTGTTAAATGCAAATAGTAAATTGGCTGTTGATGAATCTCAATAATCCATATGCGTGTATTTTTTCGTTGCATGAACTATCTGCACTGAGAAAAAAATGGGCAGATCAAAATGAAACAGTGGTTTTCACGAATGGTGTTTTCGACCTCATTCATCCTGGTCATATTCTCTACCTAGAAGAAGCCGCAGCGCTAGGCTCCAAGCTAATTATTGGGCTTAATTCTGACGCATCAGCGAAAAGCCTCAACAAAGGCGACCACAGGCCTATCAATGATGAAAAAGCACGATCGATTGTCATTTCATCTCTTAAATCAGTAGATGCCGTGGTATTATTCAATGAATCAACGCCATTAAAACTTATTGAAACACTCTATCCTGATGTTTTAGTAAAGGGTGGTGATTACACTTTAGAGCAAATTGTGGGAGCAAAAGAGGTGATGGCCAATGGAGGAAAAGTAAAGCAACTTCAATTTGTGGAGGGCTACTCCACAACTTCCATAGAACAAAAAATTCAAAATGCAGTTTTAAAATAGATATGTTGCAATCGATCAATCAAATACAAGATGAAATTATTGAAGAGTTCAGTTTCTTTTCTGAATGGATGGAAAAGTATGAACACATCATCGAATTTGGTAAGGATCTTCCTGCAATAAATGATCATCTAAAATCGGAAGATAATCTGGTAAAGGGATGTCAGAGCAGGGTGTGGCTGCACGCAGAACAAAAAGACGATCGACTGGTTTACACAGCAGACAGCGATGCCATCATTACCAAAGGCTTGGTTGGGTTAATGGTGAGAGTTCTTTCTGACCATACACCAAAAGAAATTGCAGAAAGCGAATTGTATTTTGTAGATGAAATCGGACTGAAAGAACATCTATCTCCGAACCGGGCAAATGGTCTTGCGTCTATGATTAAAAAAATGAAGTTATATGCCATTGCACACATGGCTAAAACAGATTAAGGAGAATGGAACCAGCATTAAAAAAACAACTTGAAGAGTCTATTATACAGGCGCTCAAAACAGTTTACGATCCAGAGATTCCTGTAGACATCTATGAACTTGGTTTGATATACGAAATCAAGATCAGCGAAGAGTTTGAAGCCACCATATTTATGACACTTACGTCTCCAAGTTGCCCAGTAGCTGAGAGTTTACCGCTAGAAGTAGAGCAAAAAGTAGCTGGCGTTGAAGGCATTAAATCAGCCTCCATCGAACTCACATGGGAGCCACCTTGGGATAAGGATATGATGAGTGAAGAAGCGTTGGTTGAATTAGGTATGATCTAGATGGATACGATAGAAAATAAAGTAGCCAAGAGCGGATTAATAACGCTAGACTTAGAAGAGCTAAAGCCCAAATGGAATGTTGTAGGTTTCGATATGAAAGCTGTGCTGTGGCAAGGTCTTGCTCTGAGGGAAAAAGACTTTAGAGACTTCGTAGCCACTCATGACTGGTCCACTTTTCGCACAAAACAGGTATTTATTTATTCAAGTGTTGACGCGATAATTCCCACTTGGGCATATATGCTCCTTTCTGCAGCCCTTTCAAATAACTCCGAAACGGTAATGGTTGGACAAAAGGTAGACTTAGAACTGGCCCTTTGGAGAAAATTTTTGGATACCATAAATGCCGAGGACTACATTGACCAAAGAGTAATAGTGAAAGGCTGCAGTGACGAAACCATTCCTGAAACAATCTATGTTGAGCTTACCAATAAACTCATTCCAGTAGTCAAATCTCTGATGTTTGGAGAACCTTGCTCAACCGTACCTATTTACAAAAAAAAATAGCCCTGAATTTAGTCAGGGCTATCGTCTCTCAGTCAATCGGGACTCAGTCGATCCATTGTACATAAGCATAAAGTTGAAATTCATCTAACATGGCCACTTTCTGGCCGTTGAGGTATTTGTTGACCTCTGCGTATGGGTATCCTTTTTGCTGGAGCACCTTTGCATATTCTTCCGCTTGATCCAAGCTTCCAAACAACCCTGCTGAATAAGCATAGTGATAGTTAGGCATCACTTCAAAACTCAAGATTTCGTCAATTTCATTGATCAATCGATGACCCTGAGGCGTTTCAAATGTTTGAAAGTAAACTGAAAAAGAAACTGCCTCTTCATATATGTCTCCACTCACATCACGATCATTATGATTTCCAAGGAGAACGAATGCATCTTGTGCAGAAATACTTCGCTGATTAAAAAATGGAACTAGAGAAACATCCGACTTCTTCACTGACTTTGGAAGCTTAGGAACATTTGCCAAGGCATCTTCCAAACTTCTGTACTCGCCATAATAAACAACTAGTTTATCCTCGGTTCGCGCAATAGAGAAATCTTCGTTACTCCAACTGCCATGAATTTGCTGGGTCTCAATACGCCATTGAAATACGAGGTGTTTTGGAAGCTCTGGGTTGTGTATTTTATTCTGCGCTGAAACTGCAGATACCAACGCCAAAAGGAGGATCAAAACAAAAAATACTGGTGATAAAGCTTTCATAACATTAGAGTTTTTAGGTTAAACTGATTGTTAGTGGGTCAACCTAAATACTAATGTTCAAGGGGTGAAAAGAACGAATCTGATAACAAGACAAGCGTTCGGCGCAAAAAGTTGCCTGAATATTCTGAGAAAAAAGAAAAAAGTAGAATTTTATTCTGAATTTTCCCTAAAACACAACTTTTAATCGATGAATTGTAAGATAATTTCGACTTGAATGCACGTCAAGATTTGCCCAATCTTTCGAAACGCAAATCAAATACTCTGAAATCAGCCTTTAGTATGCGCGAACACGCTTACCCTCGAAGTAATTTACAAATGCTCTATTAACGACCCTATTCCCCCCAGTGGTTGGATAATTGCCACTGAAGTACCAATCGCCTGTATGACCTGGGCAAGCTTTGTGCAAGCCATCCAATGTTTGATAGATAATTTCAACCTCGGCATTTATATCCGCAGGCCTCAAAAGCTCAGCAATTTTTGCAGAAATTTCTTCATCGGTGAATTGCTCGTAGATCTTCTGAACATGGTTGTGCTGGTTGTGGCTGTTTGATGTCTTTAACTCGTTTAAGCACAATTCATACACGTCCTTTATCACCTGCCCTTTTCCACGCTCTTTAAGCAATGCAATGGCCGCTTGAAATGCCACAAAATCCTGCAATAAGCTCATATCAATACCATAGCAATCAGGATATCTAATTTGAGGAGCACTTGAAACAACTACAATTTTCTTCGGCCCTAAACGATCTAAAATTCGAAGGATGCTCTGCTTCAACGTTGTCCCTCGCACAATGGAGTCATCAATGACCACTAAGTTGTCTACTCCCTTTCGCACAGTGCCATAAGTGATGTCGTAAACATGCGCTACCAAATCATTCCGATCGCTATCTTGGGTAATGAATGTTCTAAGCTTTGCATCTTTAATTGCAACCTTTTCTGCCCTTACACGCTCGTTCAAAATCTTGCGAAGCGCCTCTTTGTCTTTAGCATCAATTTTAGCAATCGCATCCAACTTGGTTTCGTTGTGCACTTCTTCCAATCCTTTCAGCATTCCGTAATAGGACACCTCAGCAGTATTCGGTATAAAAGAAAACACCGAATTCTTCATGTCTGAACCAATGCTCTTCAAGATGTGAGGAACAAGGGTCCTGCCCAACTCCAAACGCTCACGATAGATGTCTAAATCACTTCCCCGTGAAAAATAAATTCGCTCAAACGAACATGATTTCTTTTCTCCAGGTTGGCGAATCATATCCATATTGACTTCACTACTTTTCTTTATAATCAAGGCATGACCAGGGTCAATCTCGTGCACTAATTCGTGAGAAACATTGAACGCAGTCTGAATTACAGGCCGTTCACTCGCTATTACAACAACTTCGTCATCCTTATAATAGAAGGCCGGACGTATTCCATTCGGATCCCGCAAAACAAAAGCATCGCCATTGCCTATCATTCCTGCCATAGCATAACCACCATCAAAGTCCTCGGCTGCTCTAACCAAGATATTTCTGATGTCCATATTCTTAGAAATCATGGAGGTAATCTCCATGTTTTCATAACCTAACCGCTTGTACTTCGAAAAAAGCGTTTCATTCTCTTCATCTAAAAAATGACCGATTTTCTCGAGCACCGTAACCGTATCTGCCTTCTTTTTTGGATGTTGACCAAGGGATAATAAAAGATCAAATTGTTCATCTACATTGGTCATGTTAAAATTGCCCGCTAAAACCAAGTTTCTGGTCATCCAGTTGTTTTGACGCAAGAACGGATGACATGCCTCAATACTGTTTTCTCCATAGGTTCCATACCTCAAATGCCCTAAAAAAACTTCCCCAGTAAAGGGAGCATTGTCTTTCAACCACTGAGGGTTTTCTAATACGGATTGATCTCCGTCAGCACGTTCTTTTACCCGCTGTTTAATGCCACCATACACGTGGTCGAATATATCTTGGATCGGCTTATTACTGTTTGATCTGTGCCTTGAGATGTAGCGGTTTCCCGGTTTTACATCAAACTTAATATTTGCCAATCCAGCACCATCTTGACCTCTGTTATGTTGCTTCTCCATGAGGAGATACATCTTGTTTAGGCCGTAAAATGACGTGCCGTATTTTTCACGGTAAAAATCGAGAGGCTTGAGGAGTCGGATGAGTGCAATACCACACTCGTGCTTAATTTGATCGCTCATTGTGTTTAGAGAGGGCAAAGGTATCAAGATTTTATTGCTCGCAGAACATCAAATTAACTTATGAATAACAGCAACTAAAGGCCTTGCCAATGCGTCTGAATATTAACATTTGAAAACCAAATGCTACCTTAGGAGGTTCATACAGTTTGAAAACATTTCTATGTACCATATTGATTTTTGTATCAGCCGCATCGGGCATGCGGGCTCATGATGGCGAACATCATTTTGGCGAACTGAAATTTGAAGAAAATAAAGGTCAACTTCCTGATCATGTCCATTTCAGAGCCTACGTGCCCGGAGGGTCTGTTTTCTTGGAAGGGCAAACACTCACCTTTAATTTAACCAGCCTGTCAGAGTTGGAGGCATATTCGAAATTCAAGCATGGAGAAGACGTTAAAATGCCAGACACACTTCACAGTCATGCTTTTAAAATCCATTTAAAAAATAGCCAATCCCCGTCATCTGTCGAATTGCGAGGCCAGTGGCCCGATCATGTCAATTACTTTTTAGGTGATGATGAATCGCAGTGGGCAAGCAATGTGAAGCAGTATGCCGCGGTGATTTTCCATGATATCTATCCTGGGATTGATGTGAAATACTATTCGGTCAATCAAAATTTCAAGTACGACTTCATCCTACAACCAGGAGCAGACCCTTCGCTAATACAATTGGAGTATGAAGGCGTAAATGATTTAAAATTGGCCTTTGGAAATCTGCTTATTGAGACCTCTATTGAACAAATCGTAGATCAGAAACCGGTTTCTTGGGTGGGTTTTAATGAAAATAAAAGATACATCAACAGTAGTTTCGATATAGACAACAAGGAAGAAAATCCTATTGTTTCCTTCAATGTTGAACGAAGCTTACACGAGCAGGTTACCATTGACCCAACCCTTATTTTCAGTTCATACACAGGGTCAACAATCAATAACTGGGGATCAACAGCAACTTATGATTCGCTAGGAAACATGTATGCTGGAGGCTATATGTTGGCAACTGGTGGGGTAGGCTCGGGTTATCCCACGACAGTAGGGGCATATCAATTAACGTTTGCGGGAGGAAATGGCACATTTCAAACAGACATGACCATTTCCAAGTTCAACGAGTCGGGCACGACCTTGGTATACTCCACCTACTTGGGTGGAAATGGGAATGAGATACCACACAGTCTTGTGGTTAATGACAATAATGAATTGTATGTATTGGGAACCACTTCTAGTACAAACTTTCCAACGACTCCTGGAGCTTTCGATGCTTCATTTAATGGAGGTTCTACCATTGGCACTTTTGGTCCGAATAGCAACTCAAATCAAATTGAATATACTGGCGGTTCAGACATTGTGATTACAAAATTCAATGCATTGGGAACGGCTTTGTTAGGTTCTACATACATAGGAGGTAGTGCCAATGACGGCATCAATTTAAGCGATACTCTTCAAAAAGCCTATTCCGATGAATTCAGAGGAGAAATCATCGTTGATCAAAACGACAATTGCTATGTAGCTACAAGCACAGGATCTGTTGATTTCCCCATCTTAAATGGATTTCAGGGCACATATGGTGGTGGCATAACAGATGGCGTCATCTTCAAGTTCAACTCCAACTTAAGCTCCTTACTTTGGTCAAGCTTTATTGGTGGAAACGAGGCTGACGCGGCCTACTCAGTACAATTCGACCCCAGCTTCAACGTGTTTTGTACTGGAGGAACGATTAGCAACAACTTTCCAACGACTGCTGGTGTTATTCACGCAAACTATCAAGGTGGCATAACAGACGGATGGTTAGCCAAGATTAGCAACAATGGACAAACATTACTTTCTTCAACCTTCATCGGAACGAATGATTACGATCAAAGTTTCTTTGTACAGCTTGATTTATCAGGTTACGTCTACGTGGTTGGACAAACTCTTGGTAGTTATCCAATCACCCCTGCTTCCGTTTATTCCGTTCCAAATAGTGGTCAATTCCTTCATAAACTCACCAACAATCTTCAAACAACCATTTTCTCCACCCAATGGGGTTCGGGCAACGGAAACATCAACCTTTCGTTGACGGCATTTCTAGTGAATGAATGCAATAACATATTTGTGTCAGGCTGGGGAGGTTCATTATTCGGTATAGCGGCACCTACATCTCCAGGCGGCACAACAACTGCAGGCCTTCCGACCACAGCCAACGCATACAAACCTACCACTGATGGTCACGATTTCTATTTTATTGTTTTTGAAGACAGCGCAGCCAGTTTGCTTTTTGCAAGTTTTTTCGGGGGAAACACAGGAAATGCTGGAGGTGAGCACACTGATGGTGGAACAAGCCGATTTGATAAAAAGGGAATCATCTATCAATCGGCATGCGCAAGTTGTGGACAAGCGAGTTCTTTTCCTACAACACCTGGTGCTTATGCTACGGCTAAACCAGCATCAGCATCCTGCAATTTAGCAGCCCTCAAATACGACTTAGTAACGCTCATAGCAGAAGTAGATATTGACGGTCCAGCGGAAGTATGTGTAGATGATTCCTTGCAGTTTATCAATGAAAGTTTCGGAGGATCCATGTATATGTGGGATTTTGGTGATGGCACTGTGAGTGATGAATTTGAACCGAAGCACGCCTATTCGAACACCGGAACATATGACGTGGTGCTAATAATTATGGACTCCGTGAGCTGCGTTTTTTCTGACACTGATTCAATTCAAGTTACCGTCAATCCGGGTCCTATAGCGATTGTGCCGACCTATCCAAGAGTATGCGTTGGCGATCAAGTGCAACTGAGCGCTTCCGGTGGAGATACCTATTCATGGTCTCCAGCCACCGGGTTAAGCGATCCAAATATTGCTGATCCAATAGCAACAGTGACTGAATTGAAAACATATGTGGTTTCGGTAGAGGATAGTTGCGGAGTAGATACAGCTTGGGTTACATTGCGGGTGTTTCCAGATAATACGGATGCCATTGAAGACACCTCTATTTGCCAAGGTCTGTCGGGGGATTTATGGGCAAGTGGTGGTGTGAGTTACAATTGGAGCCCTGCATTTTACTTGAATAATACTACCATTCCAAATCCAACCGTTTCTCCCGATAGCACGATCGACTATACACTTTCAATCATCGATTCTTTTGGTTGTGAAAAGGAATATGAGGTGACGGTATTCGTAGATGGATTCATTCCGCAAGTAGAAGCATGGGGAGACACCTCTGTATGTGCTGGAGACCGCGTTTTGTTGACCGCTTCAGGTGCTCCTAACTATGAATGGTTTCCAAAAGACAACGTGCTCAGTCCTTTTTTAAATTCCACTCCTGCATATCCTGAAGAAACTACAACCTACGTTGTTATTGTAGAAAACTCATGCGGTGCTGCTTCTGACTCCGTGAAAATTACTATTAATCCTATTAATCTCATTGTGTCCGCGGATACCGCTGTTTGTTTTGGTGATACTGTGACCCTTTCGGCCAGCGGATCCTATATTTATAAATGGTCGGGGCCATCACTTGAAGTTCCAAGTTTTTCGGCCAACCCAAGTATAATTCCAGCAGAAAGTGGTTGGTACTTGATTGAAGGAAGCAACCTGGAAAACTGCTCCAAACAAGACAGCGTGTATGTTGAAGTTTTTCCAGTTCCGAACTTGAATATTAATTCAAATGAAGATACCATTACTGGACTTGAAAACGTGCTGCTCGTTGCCGAGTCTAACGCTCAAAATTATTGGTCATCCGAAGGATATCTCCCTTGCATTGCATGTGACTCAATCCGTGTTTATCCAAGAGAAAGAACTGTATACAAAGTAACTGCGCTGGATAGCAATGGTTGTTATTTAAGTGACTCAATAGAAGTTTCGCCTGTCAGTTTGATTTACACACCAAATGCATTTAGTCCAGATGGCGATGGAATTAACGATCTTTTCAAGGTTCAAGGACATCATATTGATGAATATCAAATTCGAATCTTGAACCGTTGGGGAGAAGAAGTTTATCGAAGCAATGATATTTCTACCGGTTGGAATGGTAAAAAATTCAATACCGGAGATGATTCTCCCATTGGAACGTATACCTATCGTATTGAATATTCAGTCTATCCGATTCAGGAATTATTTGAAGTTGGCACTGTTAACCTGCTTAGGTAAACTTCGGATCTGTTTCCATTAGATGTCCGCATTTCTTGCACGTTCGCATTTCTTCGCTGCCATAAAACTCCTTAAATCGAGGAAGAAAGTCCTGCTCGATGTCGGTCAATTGAAAGTATGTTTCATGCAGTTTATTATTGCACTTCTCGCAAAACCACATCAATCCATCACGATGCTCTGATTCTCTCACTCGCTCGATCACCAAGCCCACAGAAACTTCTGAACGACCAGGACTGTGAGGAACTTTTGGTGGCAATAAAAACATATCGCCTGGGCCTAATGGCACATCAACTGCCTTTCCATTCTCTTGAATTCGCACGTTGATGTTGCCTTCCAATTGGTAGAAAAGCTCCTCTGTTTCGTTGTAATGATAGTCTTTTCGAGCATTTGGTCCGCCAACGATCATAACTATATAATCTGATCCTTCTGGATAAAGGTTTTTGTTTCCTACGGGTGGCTTCAAAAGGTCACGATTTTCTTCAATCCACTTCTGCAAGTTGAACGGTTTTTTAATGCTCATAATTTCATTATTAGATGATAAAAATAGAAAAGGCAACCGTGTAGCCGCCTTATTTCATCAAATAGATTTTTCAACCATCTATGGTAAAATCAATCGAAAGCCTTTCCCGTGCTCATTGATGATTTTCACCCTTTCATCTTCTTTCAAGTACTTGCGCAACTTAGCTATATATACGTCCATGCTTCTAGAATTGAAATAACTATCATCTCCCCAGATTGCGAGGAGTGCTTGAGAACGATCAAGCAATTGGTTGGCATGCTGCCCCAACATTTTAAGTAGAGCATTCTCTTTGGAAGTTAAATGCTGCTCCTTTCCATCGATCACCAACACTTGATTTTTAAAATCGAACATGAACTTCCCGAACTCAAATACTGTTTTCTCTTCAATCTTCTCTTCCCCTTTTGTCCTTCTCAATATAGCTTTCAAGCGCATGAGCAATTCTTCCATTGAAAAAGGCTTCGTGATGTAGTCGTCACCCCCACTTTTAAACCCTTCGAGTGTATCTTCTTTCATCGACTTGGCCGTCAAAAAAATGATTGGAATACTTTCATTGGCATTGCGAATCTCTCTGCCTAGCGTGAATCCATCTTTCTCTGGCATCATTACGTCCAACACGCAGCAATCAAATGCGCCATTGGCAAACTTCTTCCAACCCTCAACTCCATTCTTTGCCAATGTTGCTTCATATCCTTTGGCTTCGAGGTATTCGGTGAGGATTATCCCCAGATTTGGGTCATCTTCTGCTACTAAGATCTTTGTCTTTTCTGTTGGCTTAACTTCATTTTCCATAATTGGTTGATATTAGGGGTAGTTCGATGTAGAAAGTACTTCCTTTCTCTAATTGACTCTCCACAGAAACCGTGCCTCCATGGCGTTCTGTAATGATTTTTACATAACTCAATCCAAGTCCAAAACCTTTCACATTGTGTACGTTTCCAGTGGGGACTCGATAGAGTCGATCAAATATTTTCTTCAAATTATCGGCCGAGATTCCAATGCCTTGATCTTTAACAGAAAGCAAAATGTTTCCCGCATTGAGTTTGGTGGATATAGTAATTCTTGGTTCGTTTTTAGAGTACTTAACTGCATTATCGAGTAAATTGTAGATCACATTAGTGAGGTGATTCTTATCAAATTCAAACCTCGCGTTCGGTGCATCCAAATTCAGTTCAACTTTTCCTCCTCTTTCTTTCAATTGAATTTGATATTTCTCTATTACCTCTTTCAAAAGTTCATGTAAATCTCCTTCCTCTTTCTTGAGCTTAAAATCACCCTTATCTAAAACCGCACTTTGAAGCACTTCTTCCACCAATAATCCCAGTCGTTTGTTTTCCGTATTGATAATATTCAAGTAGCGGTTTTTAATGGTTTCAATTTTTGCTAATTCAGGGTCGCTTAGCGCTTCGCAAGCCAAGCTAATAGTTGAAATCGGGGTTTTCAACTCGTGGGTCATGTTATTGATAAAATCATTCTTGATTTCACTGTTCTGTTTCTGAAGAAAGATGGTTCGGATCGAATTGTAGGATGTCCAAATAAGTGCAACGACCAGCACCAATGATACGGCCAACAAGGCCCACAAACTATTCAAGATATAACCACTTTCATTTGGAAAGTAAATTTTGAGGAAGTACGGAATCTGAATGACATCGTTTGGAAATAAACGGGCCGATGACGTTGACTCTCTGAGTTTATTTTCGTGCTCCTCCGGCCCAAATACCATTTCTCCGGATTGATCAAAAACTCCCATTTCATAATGAAGGGATAGACCATGCCTTTTCAAGGCCATTTTCAACAGTGAATCTACAATGAGTGGATCAATTCTCTCATCAATTGGCAAATTAACATCTACCTCAATCAAACTTTTCACGATATCACCTAGGAAGGCCTTCTTTGTATTTACTCGTTCTCTAAGACTTTGCACATCTTCATTCAAAGGATCCGTAGAATGTTCAAGCTCAAGATTAATAGAATCAGCAGTAATCATCCTCAAACTTAATTCGTCTTCGAAATTCTTGGCAAATGGAAGATCATTCACCGAATATGTAATGGTTTTTTGTGCTTTCTGATCACCATTTTCTTCTTCCACCTTCACCGTCACCTTGTCGCCTACACGTTCGATGTTTCTGCTCATCACATATTGCACCAATGAATCATCGGGTGGAAATGAAGTTTCATCACTGTTTTCTTCTTCTATAAAAAGGTATTTCGCTTCTTGGTGAGATTTTATCTTGGTCAGCATTTCGTGCCTCTCCACCAAATCCACCACATCATTTAATGCTTCAGAAGCCCCCCTTGAAATTCGATCTCGTTCGAGATCAATGGCATTTGTAATCCAATAAATCTGAATGCCAATGAGGCCCGACAAGGCTATAGCAATCACGATCACAATATTTCGAAGCTGTTGATGATTCATTGAACGAAGACAAATGTAAAATGGCGATAAAGCTCAAGCTCTTGTTTAACAGTACTTAACATTGGTTAACCGCCCATTAACAGAGGAGTTCAGAAGGTGAATCTATGTTTGAAATTCCAAAATCAACCTATGAAAAAGACACTGGTTTTTACCACACTATTGATTGGATCGATGTCCTTATCACTTGCCCAATCATCCTCAAATAATCAAGAAAAAAGCATCAAAATCAACATTGAGGAAGATGTGAATGGTAAGAAAACGACACGGGTGCTTGAAGGTGAGGAAGCCGAGCAATACTTAAACGCAATGGGAAAGGAACTCGAGCAGAACGTTTCAATTCATTTAGAAGAAACGCTGAATGATCTCGAAAAGAATATTGAAATCAACTTGGAGGTTTTGGAAAAAGAACTCGAAGCAGTAGATTGGGATGAATTGGGACAAAAAATAGAAATCAAGATTGAAAAAATCTCCGATGAAATTGAAACAAAAATTTTAGAGTCGCAGCCTCATTAGGACATTGATGCACCAGCACACATAATTCTCAATTTCTCTGATTAGTTAGGTTAAAAGCCCTGTTCTCTGTGTTCAGGGCTTTTTTTATTGCTCAACAAACTACATTTGAGGCAAGACTCTGAACTATGGAAAAGCTTCTCAATTACATCAACGGAGAACTCGTTGAACCGCAAAACGGTCGATATTTCGAAAACATCGAACCCGCCAAAGGCAAGGCCTATTCATTGATTCCAGATAGCGATTCAAGTGATGTTGAAGCAGCTGCAACGGCAGCAAAAGCAGCTTTCCCAATTTGGAGCAGAATGAGTATTCAGGAGCGTTCAGACGTACTTCTGCGTGTTGCTGAACTTATTGGAGAGCGACTAGAAGAACTTGCCAAGGCTGAAAGCAGAGATAATGGAAAACCGTTGAAGCTAGCACGCACAGTAGACATCCCTAGAGCACAGTCTAACTTTCACTTTTATGCAACCGCAATTTTGCATTATGCCTCAGAATCGCACTCGATGGGCGACTTGGCAATCAACTATACATTGCGTCAACCCATTGGAATTGCCGGATGCATTTCTCCGTGGAACCTTCCTCTCTACCTTTTCAGTTGGAAGATCGCTCCAGCTTTGGCTGCAGGGAATACAGTAGTGGCAAAACCATCAGAAGTAACTCCTTATACGGCCTACTTGCTGTCGAAAATTTGCATCGATGCAGGCATGCCAAAAGGTGTATTAAACATTGTGCATGGATTAGGACCAAAAGCGGGAGCCGCAATCATCGAACACGAAGACATTCCGATGATCAGCTTTACGGGCGGAACAGCCACGGGAGAATGGATTGCCAAAACGGCCGCTCCAAAATTCAAAAAGCTGAGCCTTGAATTGGGAGGTAAAAACCCGAACATCATTTTTGCCGATTGTGATTTTGAAGACATGATGAAGACAACGCTCCGTTCATCTTTTGCCAATCAAGGTCAAATTTGCTTGTGTGGATCAAGAATTTTAGTTGAGCGGCTCATTTACGAGAAGTTCAAAACTGAATTTGTGAAGCGCGTAAAAGTCATGAAAGTAGGTGACCCTTCTACTGATGTGAATTTAGGCGCTGTAGTCAGCAAACCGCATATGGAAAAAGTATTGAGTTATGTAAATCTGGCCAAAGAAGAAGGCGGAACAGTGCTGGCCGGTGGAAAGCGCGCTGCAGTAGGTGGAGAATTTTCAGAAGGCTATTTCTTGGAACCGACCATCATTGAAGGATTGTCACTCACTTGCCGCACCAATCAAGAAGAGATTTTTGGACCCGTGGTAACTATCATGCCTTTTGACACGGATGAAGAAGCATTGATGATGGCCAACAGCACCAAGTATGGATTAGCCAGCAGCGTTTGGACAAGCAACTTGAAAAGGGCACATACAATAGCACGTGAATTGCATACTGGAATAGTCTGGATCAACTGTTGGTTGCTGCGTGATTTACGCACTCCGTTTGGCGGAGTAAAGAGCTCAGGTGTTGGCCGCGAAGGCGGCTTTGAAGCCCTACAGTTTTTTACAGAGCCGAAGAATGTGTGTGTGAAGTGCTAGATTGAATGGAAGTGAGCACTCTCCGCGCTCACTAGCATGCTGTGCTAACTTTTATACCAGCGTTTCATGCCCTCCATTTTTGCCTATTGGTGGGTGAGGTCTTTGCGCCATTCGTCAATCAATTCTTTGTCTCGCCAATAGCTGATGAACGAACCACGACCATCAGATTTGTGGCTTTCGTAACCTATAAAGCCGTCTATATTATGGACAAGAACCAGAGTGATTACTCCATTTCTTGATAATCCTCCAAGTCATCACTCAAAAATAGTTAAGGATGTTGGCGTAATAGGGTGCCTCAGGCTGAAGGTCGTTTTTCCAATTTATCATATTCGCAAACTTCTGTGAATAAGCGAAAGAGCTAACTCACATCTTTTCGAAAGGTACGCAAATAGCTCTAATCGATTAGTTCTTGACACTTTTCAGAGCTATACTTGATATTGATTTATTCTATACGCCTGCCTAAACCTTATTAACCCGTTATTTTGACTAAATTTTCAATCTTCAACACTGCTATTGCTTTGACCGGATCTAGAATAATGTTTGTTTCATGCAACAACTGTGAAACCTGCGTTCAATACAAAGTTCCGATGGATGCCGGCACAACTGAAGCGATTGCAGAAGAAGAAGTGTGTGGAAGAAAAGATCTTATTGATAGAGAAAATGAAATAATCAATGACGTTACATTTGACGGAGACTCAGATCTCTAACAAACCTACTGGAAATGTTCTAAAGATTAAGCTTTGCAATTAATCTCGATTAAACTAGAAAAGGCTCCGAAATCGGAGCCTTTTTTGTATCACATCAGTATCGTTGGACTAGGATGATTGATCCAACTTCTTAACCATAGTCAAAATCGTAGCAATGGCAACCGTCTCGCCTTCATCGTCATACATATCAACTAAGAACTTCACAATGCCTTTGGCGATATCATCTTCGCTGCGCTTTTCTTGATCGATTTTTTCCTTTACTGTAAAGCGAACGCCTACTGTTGTTCCGAAATAAACGGGCTTTGTAAATCGCGCTTGTTCTACTCCATAGTTGAGTAAAACAGGACCTTTCTTAGGATCAACAAATAACCCCGCTGCCTTTGAAAGTAAGAAATAACCATGCGCTACGCGCTGTTCGAAAATGGTGCCTTCCAAAGAAGTGGCATCCATGTGTGCATAAAAATTATCACCACTGACGTTCGCGAAATTCACAATATCGGCCTCGGTAACCGTGTGTTTGTGCGTAAACACCGTATCGCCCACTCTCAATTCTTCAAAGTGCTGACGAAAAACGTGCGGATTGGCCTCGGGCATATCAGCGCCCACTTGGAACTGCTCTGTAATTCGGGTGATGGTCTCTGGGTGACCCTGAATTGCAGTGCGTTGCATATAATGCTTCACTCCACGAACTCCTCCCATTTCTTCACCCCCACCAGCACGTCCGGGACCTCCGTGGCTCAACAGGGGCATGGGTGAACCATGCCCGGTACTTTCTTTGGCACATCGTTCATTCAACACCAAGATTCTACCGTGAAGGTGTGCTGTATTTAGAACGAATTCCTTCGCTGCGTTGTCATCGGCTGTTACTATAGAAGTAACCAATGAGCCCTTGCCCATTTCTGCAATACGTATGGCTTCATCCATACTTTTGTAGGGGATCAATGTGCTCACAGGACCAAAAGCTTCAATGTCGTGAACAGCAGTCTTCTCGAAAGGATTGTCGTTTCTAAATAGAATAGGACTGAAGAACGCTCCTTTGTTCTTGTCTGCACCAACAACTTCAAAATTGTCCATATCACCATATACGATGTCTTGCTCTTTCATGAGCAACTCAACATTATGACGAACGCGATCGACTTGAATTTTCGATGCCAATGATCCCATGCGCACCCCTTCTGCTGACGGATCTCCAATAGTAGTTTTTGCCAGCTGCTTTCCTAAAGCAATTTGCACATCCTCCATGTACTTTTCTGGGACCAATATTCTGCGGATTGCCGTACACTTCTGACCCGCCTTCACCGTGATTTCTGCTCTCGTAGCCTTTATGAACAAATCAAATTCTGGAGTGCCGGGTGCGGCATCCTCGCCCAACATTGAAGCGTTCAATGAATCAGCTTCGAGGTTAAAAGGAACAGAATTTTGTACAATATGCGGAAGCGATTTGAGCTTCATTCCTGTTGCCGCAGAACCAGTAAAAGTGACTACATCTTGGTTGGTTACGTGATCGATGATCCCCCGACCGAGTCCTGTTACCAACTGCAATGATCCTTCTGGTAATATCTTAGAATCAATTATTTCTTTGACCATCATCTCGGTCAAGAAGCTCGTGAATTCAGATGGCTTAACCACAGCAGGAACTCCTGCCAAAAGGTTTACTGCAATTTTCTCTAACATGCCCCAGATGGGGAAGTTGAATGCATTGATGTGTACTGCTACACCTCGTTTTGGAACTAAGATATGATGCCCAATAAATGAGCCCCCTTTCGACAGAGGAACGGCTTCCCCTTCAAATGCATAGGGTAAATCTGGAAATTGTTTTCTCAGCGATGCATATGCAAATAAATTTCCAATCCCACCTTCTATATCAATCCAACTATCCGTTCTGGTAGCACCAGTAGCAGCGCTTAAAACATAAAATTTCTCCTTTCGTTCCAATAAATACAGCGCCAGCGCCTTGAGCATTCTACCCCTTTCTTGGAATGTCATTTTGCGAAGGGCAGGTCCACCTACAACACGTCCATAATCTAGGATGGCTTCATAATCTAATCCGGCACTTGAAAGGGATGCAATAGCCTCTCCCGTTATGGCATTTTCTGCTACTAATTCTTCTCCGTCACCTGCAACCCAAGAGCCCTGAACGTAATTTTGAATCTTATTCATTTGCATTGTATTCGCTGATTTTCATATTCTTTCTCTCTCTCTCACAAATTCCTTTAGTCGCTCATTCTGATGTTTCGTGAAATCTATGTCGTAAATAAATTGTGTACCTGAAAAAACAATCTTTCCAACTGGTCTTTTCAAGTCAATAGAAGAGGGCTTGTTACCAGCGGGATAAAGGTCGATGAAAAAAGGAAAATTGTAATCTGACTTCTGTTTATTTAGAGGAACATGGGTGTCGATAAATACTGTCTTAGAAACATATCCTTCAGAATAAACCACAAAAGCGACAGAATCTTGTAAAGGATATGAAAACTCAAACTTTTCAATGCGTGAGGTAAAAAACTCTTCAATGCGATTGCCGTTTTTATAGTCATAAATGGCTGCTGCCATTCCCTTCCGAGATTCATTCACCACTTTTCCAGACAAATAAACCATGCCAACATCAGGAACTTGCGCTCGTAAATCATTCACATTTAAGAGAGAAGCGACCGTAAATAATAAAAATAACGCTGGGCGCATATTAGTAAAATGGATTATGCGAATATAATGCCCTTAAAAACAGTCGCCAAGATTATCTAAGAACGGCTCCCTTAGCCAACCAAATCGGATGACATTCGAAATCCAACCTTTTAATAATAACCATTGGATCTTTTTCTACAAGCTCGATGGCTTCCTGACTGGATTCTAAGTCAAATAGCAGAATACCTCTCATTCTTCCATCATCCCAAAAGGACCTGCCAGCTGCAAGTTGCGCTTCTCTTCAAGTTTCGCTAAATGGTACAGATGTTACTTTTGCAATTCAGCCGCTTCTTCCGAGCTTTGCGACCTTTCCGTTCCGGAAGTGTACAAACAAAAAACATACTGTTTCATGGTAAATGCGGTATCACCTTCCTCATAGATAACCTCTCTAGAGTTATCCTGCGAAAACGAGTTTAACGCCATTCCAAAAAAGAACAGTGAAATAAGTATTACTGATTTTTCCATATATCGTAACTATTTGCTTCAATAGGTCTATTCGGTTCCGCTTCTCTCAACGGTTCGCACTCCTTCAAAGAAGTATAGCAATCTGAAGGGAGTTGCTGATAGAGTTCCGTCCCCTTGGTTTTCCATGCAATCATGTCATCCGAAACTTCTTTAACCACCTTACAAGGATTACCGACCACCACTTTTCGGTTAGGTATTTTAGTTTTTGCCGGCACAAACGTCAGTGCACCAATAATGCATTCATCTCCTACTTCAACTTCATCCATCAAAACAGCGTTCATTCCTATCAGGCAGTTTTTTCCTAAAGTAGCACCATGCACAATGGCACCATGACCGACATGACTGCCTGATTTCAATCTTACCTCTACCCCAGGAAACATGTGAATGGTGCAATTTTCCTGAATGTTACACCCGTCTTCGATGACTATTTTTCCCCAATCACCCCGAATGGCAGCACCAGGACCTATATAGACATTCTTTCCTATAAACACATTGCCCGTAACTGAAGCCTGTGGGTGAATGAAAGCTGAAACATCAATCACAGGCTTGAAACCGTTGAATTCGTATATCACAATTATCGATTTGAAGCAAAGATGGATAAAATCAACCGCAATTATTAAATTGAGGATGAGTACTGGGCGTAGACAGTGAACATAAAAAAGCCCCGTTGTGGGGCTCTGAGTGTTGCGGGGACAGCGCAACCATACAGTGCTTATCTGGATTTCGATAGAACGGGTTAAATACCTTTAAATAAATGTTTACAGAGGTTTGTATGTGTTTTGAACATTTCCTCTGTTTGTAAATAAGGTGTGTGAAAAGGTGTGTTGAGTTGATCACCGCAAAAGGTGAGGATATTACTGGGGGTTATGAGCAGTGGTTGGAAATAGGCTTTGCTCTTGCCAACACATTTGGGGAGTCTGGTAGAGACATCTATCATTCGATAAGCGTATTCAGTAATGAATATGGAAAAGGAAGATCACCAGACGAGCAGTACAGTTATTGTCTTAGGTCAAAGTCGAAGGATCGCGCCATTGGTATAGGCACTTTCTTCAAGTACTGCGCAGATCGTGGTATAAGGTTTACGGAATAGTCATAATTGGCGGAGAAGTGGGTGCATATTCTGCCAGCGGACTAACCACGCGGTTACATACCTTAGTCGCGTTCCTAATCCGTAGGAGCAATTTGGTTAATTCTTGAACCAAATCAGACCTTATTCATTATTGTTAGATGCTTCGCTTGCCGTTATTTCTGCCGCAATAAACTTTGAGTC